>Ga0194138_10000145_pt1 | contig 35481 bp, 34 predicted proteins | sample TARM_MetaG_T2_14_FD_134022 | JGI IMG/M metagenome (GOLD analysis project Ga0194138, IMG submission 134022) | Freshwater microbial communities from Pennsylvania, USA, analyzing microbe dynamics in response to fracking - TARM_MetaG_T2_14 (version 2) | ecosystem: Environmental > Aquatic >...
ATATGCCATGTTGGCAAAACAGCCTAATAGTGATAGAAATAAGGAAAGAGGGGTGAACCCAATGCCAAATATCGATTCAGCAATCAAACGTGTTCGCACTAGCGAAAAAGCTAACCTACAAAACAACGCTCAAAAGAGTGCTATGCGTTCAGCTATCAAGAAATTTGAAGCTGCAGTAGCAGAAGGCGCTGAAAATAGCGAAGAATTATTGAAGGCAGCAGTTAAATCTATCGATTCAGCAGCTTCTAAAAACTTGATTCATCAAAACAAAGCGTCTCGCGACATTTCTCGTTTAACTAAAAAATTAGCAAAATAATTTTTTGACTAAAGAGACTTCAAATCGAAAGGCCGAAGACAGTCCAGTTCAACTGGTCCGTCTTCGGCCTTTTTCGTATGGATGCAATTTTTCGGCGGCATCTGCTGCCTATGCCGTTTCACGGTCTCGGCATCGCGTTTGCGTACCGGATCAGAAACAGCTCAAATTGGATTTCCTTCAATCCTTGCCCGGTCTTCATGTTGTACTCCGTCTCAACCAAACCTTGAAAAGCATCCGCCAGGACTTTTTCGGAGAGTTTCCTCACTTGTTGGAAAGCAAGTTTCACGCGATAAGGATGGATTTTCAATACTTTCGTGATGTCCGTTTGTTGGTAGCCGTTTTTCGAGAGCAGCTTCACTTGCAGCAACAGGCGGAATTGCCCCAAGAGGATGGCGTTTATTTTGATCGGTTCCTCTTTTTGGAGCAGCAAATCCCGATAAATCTGGATGGCCTGATACGTGTTCTTGTTCAGGACTTGCGTCACCAGTTCGAAGATATTTTGCTCCAGATTGCGCGGAATCAAGTCGCTCACCATTTGTTTGGTGATTTTTTTGTGCTCAGATCCGGCCAGAAACAGTTTGGGCAGCTCCCGCATTCCCCGCGACAGTTGATTTTCGATCCGTTCGTAAAACAGTTCCAGCGCATCTCGGTCCGTCTGATAGCCTTCATTTTTGATCATGTCACCCAAAAATTTGCGGGCTTCTTTCTCCGCTAAAGGAGACACATCCACAGTGACTGCCTTCTTCGTCAGGAGTTTCGTTATTTTCTTCCTGCTGTCCAGTTTTTCATAAGGCGCAAAAATAGCCAGAATCGTCGTGGGCGAAGGGTTCTCCAGGTAGCCCTCAAGCCAGCCAAGATCATGTTCAAGTCCGTTCTTGGGTTTTTCGGCCGTCAAAAACAGCGGGTTTTCGATGATGACCAACCGTTTTTCGCCAAAAAACGGCAACGATTCCGCATCTTCAAGCGCCCGATCCAGCACTGTCTCATCCATGTTGAAAATGCCGACATTCAAATCCTTGTCGGCCTCGTCAACCACCGTGCGCAGCAGCAGTTGCTTCGCTTCTTCTATAAAAAAATCTTCTTTGCCCAGAAATAAATAGACCGGTTGAAGTTGGCCTTTTTTTATTTTGGACATCTCCGTTGTATAATTCACGTTTGGACCACCATTCATCTTTTTTATTTTTTGTTGACCAAAATGGTTCGCCATTCTGTCCCCATTGGACCGTACCGGAAGTGGACGGCGCCCTGCTGATCGGTGCGGAATGCCGGGATGTTCCGCAATTCCAGACGCTCCAGGATTTCCGCATCCGGATGCCCGTAGCGGTTCTCTTTCCCGGCGGATATCAGGGCCAATTTAGGTTGGATATGGTCCAAAAAGGCTTCCGAACTGGATGTTGCGCTCCCGTGATGACCGACTTTGAGGATGTCGGTCCGCAAATCAGGATAAGTCCGCATCAGCAAGTCTTCGCCTTCTTCCCCGAGGTCGCCCGTGAACAGCCAATCCAAGCCGCCTATATTTGTGTGGATGACCAATGAATCCTCATTTCCCCCTTCTCCTGGCGATAAAGGTGCCAGGATAGTAAAAACAAAATCGGCCTCAATCTTTAAAGCGATCTTGCCCAATACAGGGTAGAGGCTTACTTGCTTCTGGCTTTGCAGTTCCAGGAGCGCCGCCGCGAACGTCGCATTCCCCTCCGCGCCTTTAGGGAAATAAACCGCAGCGATCGGCAAACCTTCTGCCAGTTCCCGCAACGAACCGACGTGATCCTGATCGGCATGCGTCAGAAAGACCATGTCCAATTTTTTCACGCCTTCCGCTTTTATCATCGACACCAGTTTTTCGCCGGGGGTAGTCGCGGTTTCCCGGACTTGCCAAGCTTCTTTTTCAAAAGTGAGCACGCCGCCCGTGTCTATCAGCACAGCCCGACGCTGAAACGGCGTGATGATCAGAATGGCATCCCCCTGCCCCACATCGAGCATGACGACTTTCCCGGAAGGCGTCAGCTGGTGGGCGAACGAAAATAACCCCACCGCAGCCAAGAGGAAGCAGAGCACACGGATATCCCTTTGTCTTTTTTCAACGCTCAGCAGGAGCAGCACCAAGGCGAGCCATACCAACGCAAAACAAAAGGCCGGCGGTCTCCCTGTGACAAGTGCCGCAAAATCCAAATCCGCGGTTGCGCCGGCGAAGCTTTCCAATAAGCTGAGCAGTCTGTCCGAAACAGCGCAAAGCCCCCACAGCACCGGGGTTTCCGGGAAAAAGAGCACCGCAAAGAACAACAGCCAAAACAGCGGAAACAGCAGCCAAGCAAAAAAGAACGAAAAGATTACATTCACAAAGATACCGAGCCAGGCAACCTCAAAAAAATGATAGGCGACAACAGGAAAGGACACCATTGTCATCAGCGCCGTCAAGCAGACATCCTTCAGCAAGCCATTCATTTTCCATTCCGCACTCATGGGAGCAACGAAATACAAAACTCCGGCCAAAAGATAGCTCAATTGAAAACTTGCCGAATAGATCAGCAGCGGATTATAAAAAACAGCCAGTAGCAGCGTAAGCGCAAAGGCATCCTTCGCTTCAACCCGGCGGCCGCTGATTTTCCCCACCAAAAGGATAAAATGCGTACAGATGGCCCGAAAGACACCGATTCCCCACCCGGTCAACACACCATAAGCGACCAGAAACACAACCAACAGCTTATCTGTGGTTTCATGGCTGACTTTCATCCGCAGCAGGACATAGCGCAACTGGGACAGCAACAGTTGGATATGCATGCCGGAAATCGAAAAAAGATGCAGCAAACCGATCCCGCGATAGGCATCCAAAGTATCCCCCGCAATCGCATGCGACTGGTTGAACAGCATCGTTTGGATATAGTCGGTCGTCTGGACTGCGGGCAATTTTTCCAACATCAAAATGATGGATCTCCTTATGCTGCTTGGCCAAGACCAGACAGAACGATCCTCGCCGCGGGACTGCAGCGTTTCGACAGTGGCGATCCAATGGATGCTTTTCGCATTCAGATAATTTTCGAAATCAAATTGGTACAGATTCCGCTCAGCTTCCGGTTCTTCCAAGCGGACTGTGGCAACGGCCCGCTGCGGAAATCGCTGTTGTTCCCAATTGAACTTTTCTTCCTCTGTTCCGATGGTGTAATAGAAATAAACCTTTTCTTGTTTGCCTTCCCATTGCAGCAGAGCTTCCCCCGACAGCAAATCGCCGTTGATCCGCATGTCATTCGGATCCAACTGCAGCCAAACCGTTCTGACCGATTCCGCTTCCTGAGTAGTGAACCCAGATGCACTGGACCAGTAGTGAAGCAGCAAGCTCGCCGAACTTGCGATCACCACCGCGGCAGCAATGAGGTTCAAAACCTTCGATCGCATAAAGAAAAGGCGCGCAAAAATGGCAAGGAGCAGCGCCCAGGCAAAGACGTTGGTTCCGTCAAACCAAATAACGGTTATCGGGAAGACGAGCAAGGCAGGCAAAAGCAGATAGCCTTTAATGGTCAGTCGTCATGATGACCGCAACAAGCAGCAGAGCCATCATCTGATTGTTCTTTTCGTTTCAGTAATTGCGAAAAATAATCCGGGTCGAGGGGGACTTGTTCATACGGAATGTCCATTGCATCCAAAAGATGGACGGCATAAGAGTCGTTATGATAGTCTTCCAAATAGTAAATTTTCTTGATGCCGGCCTGCAGAATCATTTTCGTGCATTGCAGGCAAGGGAAATGGGTCACGTATATTTCCGCATCCTGGGTCTGGGCGCCGAATTTGGCGCACTGCAGGATCGCGTTCATTTCCGCGTGGATGGTGCGGACACAGTGCCCGTTCACGACGTAGCAGCCCTCATCGATGCAGTGGACATCGCCGGAAACACTCCCGTTGTATCCTCCGGCTATGATGCGCTTGTCTCTGACGATTGTGGCACCTACCTCCAAGCGTTTGCAGGTGCTTCTCAGCGAGAGCAGCACGCTTTGTGCCATAAAATATTGATTCCAAGGAATTCTTTCCATGCAGTAACCTCCATCCATATATAAAATTAAGTATACAAGAGCCGCTCCTTTGATTCAATTTTATTTTGCTCCGACCACGATTAGATCTTTAAACCCCTCGAAGGTTTTTTCACCTATTCCTGAAACTTCCATTATTTCCTCGATCGTCTGGAAAGAGCCGTTCTCCTCCCGGTACGCGATGATGAGCGCAGCTTTTTTTTCACCAATCCCATTCAAAGTCTGCAGCAACACCGCATCCGCCGTATTGATGTCCACTTTCTCGGTTCCAGCCTCCTCGTTCCTGCTTCCTTGTTCAGCCAGCGTATTTTCCGGTTCGGCAACCGGAAGCTCGGATGACTCACCGACTGCAGGAATATAGATCACCATCTGATCCGCCACGCGTTGGGACAGATTCACTCTATCGGGGTCAGCCGTTTCACTCAGGCCGCCTGCTGAATCGATGATGTCAATGACGCGCATATCAGCCTCCGCTTGGTACACGCCCGGATTTTTTACGGCGCCCTTAATATCGACGATGATGATTTCCTGGACCGGCTCCGGCTCTTCCGCTTGTTCCTGCGGCAGGTTTGACTCAGCGGAGCTTGCCGCCAGATAGGTTTCATCCAGCAGCAACTCATCCGTTCCGGTTTCTGCCGCGTTGCCGTCTAACAGCCTGGCCAAACCGAACAGGCTGAGAGCGAGAAACAAGAACAAAACGGCAAATCTGATCGCTACCTGCTTATGGCCGGCAAGCCATTCCCGAATAGCATCCATGCTATCCCTCCTTTCGCATCCAATGAAAACATACGCGAAAAGGCATAGAAATATTCAACCGTCCGAAACAATTTTTTTGATCAAGACAAACAAAAAGGTTGGGAAAGGAACCAGCGGCTCCCTTCCCAACCTTATGAGAATGTTCGATTCATTCCGATATTTTTTTTCCTTTGAACGCGCTGTCCTTGAATGTCTGAAGGATAGCGGCATTGATGTTGGGCGGCACCAAGGTGGAAACATCCCCCCCGAACATCGCGACTTCCTTGATCAGGCTGGAACTGAGGTAACGGTAATTTTCCGAAGACAATAGGATCACCGTCTCCAGATCCGGAGCCTGCAGTTTGTTCATCGAGGCGATGCTGTGTTCATATTCGAAATCCTTAACGTTCCGCACCCCGCGCAAAAGCGCGCAGGCACCTACATCCCTTGCCATTTCGATCGTAAGCCCGCCGGTATGGCGGATGACACGGACCTGCGGGAAATCACGCAAAGCTTCGGCAACCAACCGGATCCGCTGCTCCCCGTCAAACAAGGATTGCTTGGATGTGTTGGTCGACACCGCAACAACGATTTCGTCAAAAACAATGGCTGCACGGGCAATCGTATCGATGTGCCCGTTCGTCAAAGGGTCAAAGCTCCCCGCAAATAGCGCTGTTTTTTTCATTGGATCACCCTTCCTGAATGTAATCAAACATTTCGATGGCGATCGTGCCATAAACGGCACGCTTCCATTTTCCGTATGGGCCGATCTGTTCCGGCAACGTGTTTTCCTTGGCCATTTCGCAGACAAATACCGTTTCTTCGTTGACCAACTGCAATGCGATCATTTCACTGATGTCAGCGACTGTCTTTTCTTCGGCATAAGGCGGATCAAGAAAAACCAAAGAAAATTGCGTGTTCGGATTTTCCGTGGCGAAGGCACGCAGGCTTTTTCGCGCATCCCCTGCATAAACAGTGAATTTCTCCGCTTCCTTCGTGACCGCAATGTTTTCCTTGATCGTGTCGAGCGCTTTTCGGTTCTTTTCGAACAACACCGCCTTATCGATTCCCCGGGAAACCGCTTCGATCGATAAACCGCCGCTGCCCGCGAACATATCCAGACTGGTTCCGCCGTCAAAGAACGGACCGATGATATTGAACAAGGACTCTTTGACCTTGTCCGTTGTTGGCCGTGTATTAGTGCCAGGAACGCTTTTCAATCTGCGTCCTTTGTATTCTCCTGCGATAACGCGCATCTGTCCTCACCTACAAACAAGTATTTTTTATTCCGGACCGCCTAGTCCTAAAAAGAATAGGTCTTCGTTTCAAAAGCGGAATCGCTGTATTCCGTTTCAGGTTTATTGCGGTCTTTCCTGCCGGGAAGAGCATTCTTCAGGGTCATGTCGATGTCCGGACGGTGCGACAACTCCACTTTCCGGACAAAATGCAGGCTGTTCAATTTTTCTGCCGTGGCCTGCGCCTCAGCCTGGTCGACGTACAGTACGACATACTTCATTCTGTTGGAAACATAATGGATATAACCGTATCTTTTCAAATTTTTGATCTGTCTCAAGGTATAGACCCAGACAACGATGCCCTGCCTTTTGGTCACTTCTAAGCTCATAATGTTTACCCCCTACTGGAAATATGTATCTGACAAGCTGCAGGCATGGTCGAATCTCCTGATTGAAAAAAAGGGTCCCCTGCAGAAACCAATATATTTGCTGAAATGGCATGCGCCAATCGTTCGGAAACTTTGTCCAAAAGCACCTGCAATTCGCGTTCCGCTGCCCGAAAGCGGTAGACAGATTCATCCAAGTCCATCAGCCTCTTCGCTTGGTAGACGCGTTGCTTGAGTTCCGGATAATCCGGCGCAAATTCCGGATAGGCCTCGACCCGTTCAAATGCCTCTTTCGCTTCATTGAATGCCCTTATTTTAGCTCCGGCCTCTTCATTTTTTGCCAAATGACGTTTTGCTTCCTTATAAGACGACATAGCTTCCCCGCTGCAGATCGCTTCCACAAGCCGGAACGTTTGGTCTTCCAACGCAAAGTACGCTTCATTGATGATCATTTTTTCCCCTGCCTCGTTTGTTGATGTTGTCTACTTTGTAGTATAGCCGTAAATAACGGGCGACTCAACCGTTATTTCGGTTCTGCAGCCTATTCGCCCAATAGGATCAAGTGGTAATGCTCATTGCCGGTAACGGCGTAGCGCGTCAGATAGTCAGCAAACATGACGGTATCCTCTTGCAGCAGCTTCAGGAAAAGGGCAGGAACACTGTAGCAGTCGTCAGCAAAAATAAAGGCCGTTCGCGTGTCGGGGGAAACTTCGGCTAATTTCTTCTCGATGCGTTGATCCGATAAAGTGAAGGCTGCCGTAAAATCATTGATCCCTGCTTCAAACGGGATGAGCTCGCCCGCAGCCGCACTCAACGCTTCGGATTCCTGGAACATCGTCAGGCCTCGCCGTTCCCGCAATACATTCAATATACTTTTGATTTGCCGGACATTCTCCTCATCCGCGGCAACGCTCCGTTCCCAGTCGTCACGCGCGCTTTCGTAGGCTTCATCCGATACGACGGAATAATATTCCAAATCCAGCAGCGCCTCATTCGAAAGGAAGTACATCCCGTATACCGTTTTCGTCACACCATCAAACAACAAAACCACAAAACTGTCATTTTCGAACTGAATCAATGGCGTCAATTCTTTTTGTTTTTTCGATAATGCCAGTTCATATTGGGCATCGTCGGCGGTTAGTTGAAACTCCTTTGCCAAGTAACCTTCGTCGAGCACATTCTCCTGGGTCATGCCGATCGTGAACATGCCCGCTTCGATTTTGTTTCCCAAAATATAGAGCGAGCGGATGGTATCATCCTTGACGCCTATTTGGATGTAATCCGCAGCAGTTGTCCCGTATACCCACCACTCGCTGCCTCCATAAGCTTTACCGATCCGGACAGGTTCTCCGTGCCTGGCCGTGTAGGCAGCAATAGGCTGACCGATGTAGGATTCATAACCCGTCACCGGCAAAGGATACCCTTTGTTTTCATCAATGGAAGATTGCTCGTTCCTCAAGATGCTTGCAGGCGGTATGGTTCGTTCCCCATCGTCCACGTAGAGGGGGAGCGCATAAGCTATGAAAACGAACAAAATGAACAGTGACACTACTTTGATTGAGAATTTCACAGCTGTCCCTCCTTATGGTTTCTGAACATTCAAGCTGGCAACGAATACCACGATAAATACTATTATACTCTATTTTTGCCCGATACGAAAAGCTTTCCGGCAGCTTATGTTCCGGGGCACCCTTCAAATCAGGAATATAAGCTGCCATAAAAAAATGGACATTAAAAAAAAGAGCCGAGTTTTCGGCTCTTTTTCCTGTTTATTTTGGTTGTTTGGAAATCTGATCGTTGATGTGCATATTGTTGACCAGTCCGATCGAAACGGCTGATACCAGAAAGCTGGATCCACCGTAGCTGACGAACGGAAAGGTGACTCCGGTCAATGGCATCAGGCCGGTCGCACCGCCGACATTGATGACTCCTTGGGCCAGGAACATCGTGCCGATCCCGATGCAGACAAGCTGGGCAAACGGGTCTTTGATTTTGATCGCATTCTTAAAAATACGGTATACCATATAGAAGAACAGCACCAGGACGAAGGCGACGCCCATCAAGCCCAGTTCTTCCCCGATGATGGACAAGATGAAATCGGTATGCGGCTCCGGCAGATAGCCGGACTTTTGGATGCTCTCACCGATGCCCACACCGAAAAGACCGCCCCTGCTTAACGCATAGTAGGAGTTCACCACTTGGTAACCGGAATCCTGGATGTCGGCAAAAGGATCGATGAACGATGTGATCCGTTCCATCTGATAGGACTGGAAGAACGGGATGCTGCTTCCGAATGTTTTCACCACGATGATGATCAGTCCGTAGATAGCTCCGATAACCCCAAAAGTCATTACCCCATACTTGACTTTGACGCCACTGTGAAGGAACAGCACTAGACAGATGAAGGCAATGATGGCAGCCCCGCCGAGATCGGGCTGCAGGAACACCATCACCACTGCCGCCGCCGTTATGGCTAGCGGTTTCTTCATCGTTTCGTAAAAAACATCATTGACGCGGGACTGGTGTTTGGAAATGAACCAGGACAAGTACAGGATCAGATTCAATTTCATGAACTCGGCCGGTTGGAAGCCGATGGAGCCAAAGTAGATCCATCCACGCGCCCCTTTTGTTGCCGTGCCCGGCCACAGCAAAAGATAAGCCAAGATACCGAAAAGGCCGATCAAGACATACGTCAGCAGTTTATCATTCTTGAACACACGCTTCGAGAGAAAGGAAACGACCAGCGCGCCGAACAGGCCCAAAGAGGCAAAAATGATTTGCTTGTAAAAGAAATATTCCGAATTGTTGTAATCCGTCATCGCGCGATAGCTGCTGGAACTGTAGACCATCAGAATCCCGAATCCCGACAGGATGATGTACGAAATCAAAAGACGCCAATCCATAAAGGAGAATTTTTTTTTGATTGCATTTTTAATCATGTATACAACTAAACCCCTTTGTCGGCGGAATCGTTTTTCGATTGATCAAAATAGTTCGTGTACATGGCATTCAAAGACGCCTCCAAGTCACTCAATATTTTGTGTCCCTCTTCTTTCGAGATGATCCCCAATTTCACGGCATAATCGACTTCACGGGAGAATCCGTACATTTGCGTATCCACCACATCCTCGAAGGCTGGACAGTTGGCAAAGCAGAGGTGTTCTTTTTGGCTATTGATCAGTTTGTAGATCTTTTCAGCATCCTGCATCAAGATTTCCAAAGCAGTTGTTTTGTTGATGGTATCCATTTTAATTCCTCCCCTCAAAAGTTAATTCATTATATCTCGAACTGCTCCGCAAGTCCTGCGGTCGGTCCAAAAATGCATGGCTTTCTAGCCCATTATACCAAACAAATAGGCTGACGCCTACCGCCATTCATCTCCCGCCTGCTGGCTGCTCGAAGAGAAAAAGGGCCGAGGCAATGGTTGCCAAGGACCCTTTTCCGGAACTTATTGTTGGATTATTCTGCTTTTTTCTTGCGTTTGGCAGCTTTTTCGCGCTCATTTTTATCCAGGATCTGTTTACGCAGACGTACGCTTTCCGGAGTTATTTCGCAGTATTCGTCTTCTCCCATGAATTCAAGCGATTCCTCCAGCGTCAATGTGCGCGGACGTTTGATTACGTTCGTGGAATCTTTCGTTGCGGAACGGATATTCGTCATTTGTTTCGCTTTCGTGATGTTGACAGCGATGTCATTGTCACGTGCGTTTTCACCGACGATCATCCCTTCGTAGATTTCCACACCCGGCTCGATGAAGATCGTTCCGCGGTCTTCGACGCCCATGATGCCGTAAGTCGTCGATTTGCCTGTTTCAGTAGAAACAAGCGCGCCTTTGCTGCGTCCGCCGATTTTGCCTGGCAACTCCGGCAGGTATGCCTCAAAAGTGTGGGCCAGGATGCCGTAACCGCGTGTGATGGACAAGAATTCAGTTGAATAGCCGATCAAACCGCGGGAAGGCACCAGGAAGATGATCCGGACTTGGCCATTGCCGCTGTTTTGCATATCCTGCATTTCGGCTTTGCGTTGGCTGATCGTTTCGATTACCGATCCCATGTATTCTTCAGGAGTATCGATCTGTACCCGTTCGAACGGTTCACATCTCACGCCATCAATTTCTTTGATGATAACTTCAGGACGGGATACTTGCAGCTCATAGCCTTCACGACGCATGTTCTCGATCAGGACGGACAAGTGCAGTTCCCCACGTCCGGATACGATCCACGCGTCCGGAGAATCGGTGGACTCCACGCGCAACGATACATCCGTCTGCAGTTGTCTCATCAGACGCTCTTCGATTTTGCGGGAAGTGACCCATTTGCCTTCACGGCCGGCAAATGGCGAGTTGTTCGTCAGGAATGTCATCTGCAGCGTCGGTTCATCGATGTGCAGCACAGGCAAAGCCTCTTGATGGTCAACCGGAGTAACGGTTTCGCCGACAAAGATATCCTCCATACCGGAAACCGCAATCAGATCGCCTGCGATGGCTTGGTCAATCTCAAGACGCTCCAAACCGAAGAAACCGAACAGTTTCGTGACGCGGAAGTTCTTGACGGAACCGTCCAGTTTCAGCAAGGATACTTGGTCGCCGACTTTGATCGTTCCGCGGAAAACACGGCCGATACCGATACGGCCGACGAAATCGTTGTAGTCCAGCAGGGCAACCTGGAATTGCAACGGCTCAGTTGAATTGTCTACTGGTCCCGGAATATGTTCGATGATCGTATCGAAGACGTGATCCATCGTTTTTTCTTGGTCGTCAGGATCATCGGATAAGCTTGATGTCCCGTTGATTGCTGAAGCATAGACAACCGGGAATTCCAATTGATCATCATCAGCACCCAATTCGATGAACAACTCCAGAACTTCATCCACGACTTCTTGCGGTCTGGCGGTCGGTTTGTCGATCTTGTTGACGACAACGATCGGTGTCAATTTTTGTTCAAGTGCTTTTTTCAATACGAAACGAGTCTGTGGCATTGTTCCTTCATAGGCATCAACAACAAGTACAACCCCGTCAACCATGCGCATGATCCGCTCTACTTCTCCACCGAAGTCCGCGTGTCCTGGCGTATCCATGATGTTGACACGAGTGCCTTTATAGTCAACAGCTGTATTTTTTGCCAAAATTGTGATTCCGCGTTCTTTTTCGATGTCGTTAGAATCCATAGCGCGTTCCGCTAATTCGGTGCGTTCGTTCAGCGTGCTTGATTGTTTTAAAAGTTCGTCTACTAATGTTGTTTTACCATGGTCAACGTGGGCGATGATTGCAACATTACGAATATCTTTTCTAAATTCCATTTGTTGTTTTCCTCCAAAATGTTTACTTGTTTTTCACTGCTGTTTGATATGCCAACTGCTACTGCCATTATATAGTCGATCACAATTCTGAATTTGAACTTCCCATCAGTTTCCGTTTGCGGAACAGGTGAAAACCCGCTGAAAACTCATGAAGACAACTATCAACTTGTCCAGTCTATCACCTCCGGAACCATTTGGAAAGAAAAAAGTAAAATGTAATGGCTTTCTTGAAAAAGTTTTTATTTCGATTCCCACTCCGTCCAGGCTGCCCTTGGCTAGCATGGATTCGGGGGCCTGGCTGCCTGGTTGGTTTGGCCGCAAAAAGGGACATAATCCGGATTGATTATGTCCCTGCTTGTTTGATTGGCTCTTACATGTTTTCGATGACTAGTTCCCCGAACCCGGAGCAGCTGACTTTTTGTGCAGCTTCATCATTCATCAGATAATAGAAATCACGTGTCACTGTTTTGTTGGCAATCGTCTTCTCGATGCCACGGGTGATCAGGTCACTGACTTCATTCCAGCCGATGTATTCGAACAGCATAGCTCCGGACAACAACACCGATGAAGGGTTCAGTTCATCCAAACCGGCATATTCAGGTGCAGTACCGTGAGTTGCTTCGAAAATGGCATGTCCAGTGTCCTGATTGATGTTTGCTCCTGGTGCAATCCCGATTCCGCCCACTTGAGCAGCCAACGCATCCGAGATATAGTCTCCATTCAGATTCAACGTAGCGATGACGTCATAGTTCTCAGGGTTCATCAAAATCTCCTGAAGGAAGATGTCAGCGATGCGGTCCTTGATGATCAACTTGCCTGCCGCAACTGCGTCTTCATACGCTTTATCGGCTGCGGCTCTGCCATCCGCAGCTTTTACGGCATCGTACTGGGCCCAAGTGAAGACTTTATCCCCAAATTCGCGTTCTGCAAGGGCATAGCCCCACTTCTTGAAACCGCCCTCCGTGAATTTCATGATGTTGCCTTTGTGGACCAACGTCACGGAAGTGCGTCCATTTTCCAATGCATATTGGATGGCGCTGCGGATCAAGCGCTCCGATCCTTCGATCGAAACCGGCTTGACGCCGATTGCAGATGTGTCTGGGAAGCGGATTTTGTCCACGCCGAATTGGGTCTGCAAAATTTCGATGATCCGCTTAGCCTCCTCGCTTTGCGCTTCGAACTCGATCCCGGCATAGCAATCTTCGGTATTTTCGCGGAAGATGACCATATCGGTTTTTTCAGGTGCTTTCAACGGCGTCGGAACGCCTTCGAAATAACGGACAGGACGCAAGCAGACGAAAAGATCCAATGTCTGGCGCAAAGCGACGTTCAAGGAACGGATTCCTCCGCCGATCGGTGTGGTAAGCGGCCCTTTGATGGCCACCAAATGGTCACGGATCACATCCATCGTCTCATCAGGCAACCAGGAACCGGTCAAATCGAAAGCTTTCCCTCCTGCCAGCACTTCTTTCCAGACAATTTTACGGGAATCGCCATAAGCTTTCTCGACTGCGGCTTCAAACACTTTTTTTGATGCTTGCCAAATTTCCGGGCCGATGCCATCCCCTTCGATGAAAGGGATGATCGGAAAATCAGGTGTGTGCAAGCCTGTTTCGTTCATTACAATTTTTTCGCCAACTGTCATTGTGCATTACCTCCAATAGTTTCCTTTGCGGACAAAGGGATGTAAGTCAGATTAACGGGTCCCACATATTTAGAACGCGGACGGATCAAGGTAGCCTCACGCTTTTGCTCAAATACATGCCCTAACCACCCGGAAACACGGCTCATCGCAAATAACAGCGTGAAGAGGTCATGTTCAATCCCGAAGCAGTGATAAACGGTTGCAGAGTAGAAATCGACATTCGGAATCAAGCCTTTTTCCTTCAATAGATAGTCCTCCACTTCGCAGGAAAGATCATACAGATCCTCTTTTCCGAATTCCAGAGTCAACTCTCTGGCCATGCGTTTCAGATGCTTCTTGCGGGGATCTTCCGTTTTGTAGACACGGTGGCCGAATCCCATGATTTTTTCTTTATTGTCCAATTTAGTTTTCAAGTAGGCTGCGACATCTCTGTTGTCCGACTCAGCAATTTCGGAAAGCATATCGAATACGCGCTCATTTGCGCCGCCGTGCAAAGGACCTTTGAGAGCTCCGATGGCGCCTGTGATGCAGGAATAGACATCCGTCATCGTTGAAGCAGCGACGCGTGCAGTGAAGGTTGATGCGTTAAGGTCGTGATCGGCATGGAGTACCAAACAATGATTATACGCTCTGACCAAATCCGGATTCGCCTCTTCGCCTGTCAACATATACAGGAAGTTGGCTCCGAAAGAAAGATCTTCGCGAGGGGCAATCGGATCCAAACCTTTGCGCAATCGAGCAAATGCAGCTACAATCGTCGGAATTTTTGCCTGTATCGAGATCGCTTGAATATATACGGAACGTTCGTCCATCTCTTCCGCATACGGATCGAACACACCCAATAATGAGACTGTCGTACGCAACACGCTCATAGGATGCAGATTCTGACGGCACTGTATTTTCAGGCAAGCGATGACACTTTCGGATAAGGCCATATGCTTGTGAAGATCCTGCTTCAATTCCGCAAATTCTTCCCGACTAGGCATTCTTGAATTCCACAACAAAAAGATGATTTCCTCAAACGATGCATCTTTTTCCACCAATTCGTCGATATTGTATCCCGAGAAGGATAATTGTCCCTCAACGATCGCGCTTAGGGAGGTTTCTGATACGACAACATCTGCTAATCCTTTATGTACTTCCATGATTTTTCTCTCCTCTCAAAAACCTCTCTTCAGCAAATTGGATGCTTGCCGCTTAATAAGCAAGCCCCATTTTTTTACGGATCACCATCGGAAGGATGCCGCCGTTACGGTAATAGGTCATATCCACTTCTGAATCGAAGCGGGCAATAGTAGTAAATTTGATTTCTTGTCCATCCGCTTTGACTGCCGTCACCGGCACTTCTGCATGGATGCCGACACTGTCGTTCAGGTCAATCGTTATTTTTTCTGACCCGTCCAAGCCTAAACTCTCTGCTGTTTCTCCCGCTTTGTATTGCAGCGGCAACACACCCATCATCACCAAGTTGGAACGGTGGATCCGCTCATAGCTCGTCGCGATGACCGCTTCAACCCCTAGCAATTTGACGCCTTTGGCAGCCCAATCGCGCGAGGATCCCATTCCGTAGTCATCACCAGCGAGAATGATCAGGCCAGTGCCGTTATCACGGTATTTTTCGGAAGCTTCATAGATGCTCATCTCCTCGCCTGTCGGCCAGTAGATTGTGACCCCGCCTTCTTTGGCAGGAACCAGCTGGTTGCGGATGCGGATATTCGCCAAGGTACCGCGCATCATCACTTCATGGTTGCCGCGTCTTGCGCCGTATGAGTTGAAATCACGGACGCCCAAACCTTTCGACGACAGGTATTGTCCGGCTGGTGTGTTGACGCCGATGCTCCCTGCCGGGGAAATGTGGTCGGTCGTTACCGAATCGCCGAATTTACCCAATACCGCCAAGGACTTCAAGGATTCGATCGCTTTTGGTTCCGGCGATAAATTGTCGAAAAACGGCGGATTCGCGATGTAAGTCGATCCTTCTTCCCACTGGTACAGAGCATCATCGTTCGTCTCGATCGCATTCCATTCAGCATTGTCATCGAACACATGCAGATATTCATTTTTGAATATCTCCGGTGTCACAAAATCGCGGATCATCGCTTCAACAGCGTGTCTTTCCGGCCACAGATCCGCCAAGTAGACGGGTTGGCCATCCTTGCCTGTACCGATCGGATCGGATTTCAGATTGATGTTCATCGTGCCTGCCAACGCATAAGCGACTACCAATGGCGGTGATGCCAAATAGTTGGCTTTGACCAAAGCATGGATCCGGCCCTCAAAGTTACGGTTTCCGCTCAGTGCACTCGAAACCAATAAGTCATTGTTTTTGATTGCTTCTTCCACTTCAGGCAAAAGCGGCCCTGAATTCCCGATGCAGGTCGTACAGCCGTAGCCGACGGTATTGAAGCCCAATTCTTCCATATAAGGCAGCAAGCCTGCGTTATCCAAATAGGCAGTGACCACTTTTGAACCGGGTGCCAATGAAGTTTTGACGTATTTAGGAACGGTCAGTCCCAGCTCGACTGCTCGTTTCGCCACCAGTCCAGCACTCAACATAACATACGGGTTCGATGTATTCGTGCAGCTGGTGATGGCCGCGATGGCAACGTCGCCCGTCTTCATTTTCACTTCTTCTCCATCGAGGATGAACGTAACTTCTTTTTGTGTATCCTCTTCGGATAAGCCAAAGCCGGCATTGCCTTTCGGCGCAACCAAGGATCTTTGGAAATCTTCCTTCAAGTTTGAAACAGGCACCAGATCTTGCGGACGTTTCGGTCCTGCAACATTGGCCTCGATTGTGCTCAAGTCGATTTCCACGACTGTTGTGTATTCCGGTTCCGGATCCTCAACACTGTAGTAAAGATCGTTTGCCTTAACATATTCCGCTACGATAGCAACATGCTTTTCATCTCTGCCCGTCAGCGTCAGGTAGTTGAGGACTTCATCGTCAACCGGGAAGAAGCCGCAGGTTGCGCCGTATTCAGGCGCCATGTTCGCGATGGTCGCACGGTCCGCCAAGGTCATCGAGGATAGTCCCGGACCAAAGAACTCCACAAATTTTCCGACCACTTTCATTTCACGCAATTTTTGCGTCACTTTCAATGCCAAGTCGGTTGCGGTAGCTGCTTCCTGCAACGTATTGATGAAGCGTACACCCACGACTTCAGGAACCGGGAAGAAGGAAGGCTCGCCAAGCATGCTTGCTTCCGCTTCGATCCCGCCGACTCCCCAGCCCAATACGCCAAGCGCATTTGCCATTGTCGTATGGGAATCCGTTCCCACTAAAGTATCAGGGAATACTAAGCTTCTGTTTTCGTCAAGCGCTTTTTCTGTTACGACTGATGCCAAATACTCAATATTCACTTGGTGGACGATCCCAGTGGCAGGCGGTACAGCCCGGTAGTTGTCGAATGCTTTTTGGGCCCAGCTCAAAAATTGGTAACGTTCCTGATTGCGCAAGAATTCCATTTTCATGTTAGCGATCAAGGCCTGCGGAGACCCGAAATTATCGACTTGTACGGAGTGGTCGATGACCAGGTCGACAGGCACTTCCGGATTGATGATGGCTGGATCGCCGCCTAAATCATGGACCGTTTTTCTTAACGAGGCCAAGTCAACGACTGCCGGCACTCCTGTGAAATCCTGCAGGATAACCCGGGAAGGTTTGAAAGGTATTTCGCCTTCGTTCGTTTCTGATGCACTCCAGTTAGATAAAGTGACAACATGTTCTTCCTTGATTCCGCTTTCTCCCACTTGACGCAGCAATGACTCGAGCAGAACTCGGATCGAGTAAGGCATTTTGGCGATTTTTATTTTTTCATTGTTTTCTAATTTTTTTAATTTATAGTATTCATACTGATGACCATTCAAACTAAAAGAAGCTATGGCATTTTGATTGAAATCTGACATTGTATAACCCCCATTTATCATCTGTTTCACATTCAACTTACTGAATACGAAAATTATAACCATAATTTAATCAAATGTAAATGTTTTAAATACAAAAAATACCGCAAGGACGCGAGAACAATCGGAAAAACCTTACATGGATTTGTAAGGTTTCTCATTAGAAAAAAATACAGGATGTGTTCCAAGACCCCCTAAAATGAGAGTCGTCCTAATCTTCCCTCATTAAAAAGGCTCTTTCCTACTCATTTGTTTATCATCTTTTCGAAATTTCTCACATTTATATTTTTTAATCTGATTCACTTTCTGAGAAAAGTGATTTTACTTTTCGACACAAGTCAACAAAATCGCTTATTAAGCGCCTTGCCATGTCATGAGTGCTGACATCTTCCGTGAACCAAAAAAAAGGTGAACAAAATACATATTTCTGTATCTTGTCCACCTTATTTTAATTTTAAGCAATTTCAGCCATTCATCGCCATTCGTTTTTGATCTCCTGGAAAGCACATCTGTTGGCGACGATCACCGCATTGTTCTGAAGCAGATTTATTTTTTCTCCGGTAACTTGTCTATAGACCAAACCCACCTCTTCAGCTATGACCAAACCCGCGGCAATGTCCCACGGAGCCAGGGAAGGAGCGATATAAGCCACCAATTTGCCGGAAGCAACCCAAGCTGTTTCCAAACCGGCAGAGCCATTGACGCGCAAGCCGCTGCTGTTTTTTGCGATTCTGCGGGCTTCGTCCGCATCTGCTACGACAAAACGGTTGCTGATCGCGACCAACCCTTCAGATAAAGGCAATGCTTCCACCCGCGGCAGCCTCCGATCATTGCAATACGCCCCGTTATCGCGTATCGCAAAATAGAGTTCGTCCCTGACGACATCATAAATATATCCCAAATGGCCGACCCCATCTTCATAAATGCCGATCATGATGGCAAAATTCGCTCGTTGCTTGATGAAATTGAGGGTGCCATCAATCGGATCGATGATCCAGACAACCCCTTCCAAATCCTGTATATCATGCCCTACACTTTCTTCTCCCAAAATGCGTTCATCCGGGAAATGCTCGGTGATTTTTTCATACAGGAATACCTCTATTTCCCGATCCATGTTTGTCACTAGATCCGTACGCGATGTTTTTTCTTTGATTTCAAGCTCCTTGCTGAACGATTCCCGCAACAAGTCTGCGGCTTCCTGTAGCCAGGCCTTGATCAGGCTGTGTCTTTTCTCGATCTGATCCATCGGCTCCTCCCTTCTGTTGCTCTCGTATCCACTACTTATCCTGCCGCTTAACGTTGCCCCAGGAAGATTTTGTTTTTTTCACTTTTCTTTATTTCCTGTAGTACTTTGTACAAGGAGTACCCGGATTCTTTTTCGAACTGATTTCCATATTTTTTTTCCTGACCTACTGAAGGCAGTACCGTTTTGAATGCACGGTAAGCCTGCATAAATTCTTCTTTGCTGATCCCACTTTCATAAGCGCGCTCGACAGCGTTCCATAAGGAGATGACTTTGACGATCTCCTCTTTGGACCACTCCACTTCGAACGGATAGTCATAATCTTGCATATTATTCCCTCCATCTGATTCCTGTTTCTACTATATTATACATGACAAAAAAAATAAAGAGAATCCTGACCCGGATTCTCTTTACATGAGCGCTTTTAAAAATTAGATGTGGATCGGCATGCCCAATGCCAATTCGGCAGCATCCATGATTGTTTCGGATAATGATGGATGACCGTGGATCGTCAACGCGATATCTTCTGCGTTCATTCCAGCTTCGATGGCCAAACCAAGCTCAGCGATGATTTCGCTGGCGTTCACACCGGCAACCTGCGCGCCGACAAGCACATTATCTTCTTTTGTCGTAACCAAACGGACAAAACCTTCTGTCTGGTTCAACGACAAGGCACGGCCGTTTCCTGACAATGGGAATTTGGATGCTTTAACGTCAAGACCTTTGTCTTTTGCTTCGGCAGCAGTAAAGCCGATAGTCGCCAATTCAGGATCCGTGAAGGCAACCCCTGGCATAGCGCGGTAGTCAACTGCAGATGGATGTCCAGCAATCGCTTCAGCAGCAATTTTAGCTTCGTAGCTGGCTTTATGAGCCAGTGCAGCGCCCGGAACGATATCGCCGATCGCAAAAATGTGTTTTACGTTTGTGCGGCCTTGATTATCGACCTTGACCAAACCACGATCAGTCATTTCGACTCCGACTACTTCAAGACCCAAGTCATCCGTATTTGGACGGCGACCTACAGTAACCATCACATAGTCAGCTTCGATAACTTCTTCCTTGCCGTTTGCTTCATATTTGACGGTTACGCTGTCTCCGTTGTCGATGGCTTCTTTAGCCATTGCTTTCGTGACGACTGTAACGCCTTTTTCTTGGAATGATTTTTCAACGAACTTGACCATATCTTTTTCGAATGTCGGCAAGATTTGTGGAGATCCTTCAAGAATGGTCACTTCAGCGCCTAGGTTAGCGTAAGCTCCGCCCAGTTCCGTACCGATGACACCGCCGCCGACGATGACCAGTTTTTTAGGAACTTCAGTCAAATTCAAACCGCCAGTCGAATCGATGACGCGTCCGCCGAATTTGAAACCTTTGATTTCAATCGGACGGCTGCCGGTAGCGATGATCGCATTTTTGAAAGTATACGTTTGTGCTGCATCTTCGGTGAAGACACGCAATGTTTCACTGTCATTGAAGAAGGCATTTCCGCGGATGATTTCAACTTTGTTTTTCTTCAGCAAGTACTCGACACCGGACGTCAATGTTTTGACGACTTTGTTGTCTTTCCATTCTTGTGTTTTAGAGAAGTCCAGTTTTACATTTTCGGTTGTGATACCGAAAACGGATGAATCCAAAGCTTCTTGGTAATGATGTCCAGCAGAAATCAAAGCTTTTGAAGGGATGCAACCGACGTTCAAACAAACGCCTCCGATCCATTCTCTTTCGATGATTGCTACTTTTTGTCCTAATTGTGCAGCTCGGATGGCGGCTACATAGCCACCAGGTCCCGCTCCGACAACAACTGTATCTAATTCAACTGCGAAATCGCCTACTACCATTGTCTATCCTCACCCTTCCATTAATAATAATTCTGGATCAGCCAGTAATCTCTTGATGTTGTTCATAGCTTTTTGAGCTGTTGCGCCGTCAACGATACGGTGGTCGAAGCTTAATGATAATTTCATTACGCGACCGACTGCCAATTCGCCTTCAGCGTTCACGATAGCTTGTTGCGCGATCGTGCCGACACCCAGGATGGCTACTTCAGGGTAGTTGATGACCGGTGTGAAGAATCCGCCTCCTACAGAACCGATGTTGCTGATTGTAACAGAACCGTTTCTCATATCTGCAGCTGCCAATTTGCCGTCGTGCGCTTGTGCAGCCATGTTGTTGATTTCATCGGCAATTTTGAACATGCCTTTTGTGTTTGCGTCTTTAACGTTCGGTACGTAAAGGCCATTGTCGGTGTCCGTTGCGATACCGATGTTGATGTAGTTTTTCAATACGATTTCTTGAGCAGCATCGTCGATCGATGCGTTCAGGATAGGGAAATCGCGCACAGTCGCTGCCAATGCTTTGACGACATACGGCAAGAAAGTAAGTTTCGTTCCTTGCGCTGCGGCAACATCTTTGAATTTCTTGCGGTGATCCCATAATTTGGAAACTTCAACTTCATCGAATAAAGTTACGTGCGGCGCTGTCTGCTTGCTGTTGACCATCGCCTTCGCAATCGCTTTTCTCATTGGAGACATTTTTTGGCGTGTTTCCGCTTCGCCCATATTGGAAACGAATGGTTGAGCTGGCGCTGCGGCTGGTGCAGCTTGGGCAGCAGCTGCTGCTGGAGCCGCTTGGACCGCTGCTTGTGCCGAAGCTTGAGCTTGGACAGCTGGAGTTACGGCTTTCGCTGCCACTGGAGCAACTCCGCTGAAGTTATCGATATCTTCCTTAAGGACACGGCCGCCTTTTCCTGTCGGTGCAACCGCAGTGATGTCGATGCCTTTTTCGCGTGCATATTGACGGACGGATGGCATAGCCAAAACTTGTTTGTTAGGGTTTGCTGCTGCCGGCACGCCTGTTGCGGCTTGCGCAGCCGATGCAGGTGCAGCTGCTGCAGGTGCTGGAGCTGCTTTTGGCGTTGCTGCTGCCGGACCGTTGTGACCTGGTGCATCGATTTCCACCAACACATCACCGATGACAGCTACTGTGCCCACTGGCGTTACGATGCGGACTACTTTGCCTGTCACTGGAGATGGGATCTCTTCAACAGATTTGTCGTTCTGCACTTCAACCAAGGTATCGTCTTCATTGATCATATCGCCTTCTTTGATAGGCCAAGAAACGATCTCGCCTTCCATGATGCCCTCGCCTAAAGCAGGCAATTTGAATTGGAACAGTCCGCCTGTTGATGCTGCAGCTGAAGTTGTCGCTGCCGCTGGAGCCGCAGAACCCTCATCCTCATAACCCTGAGCATCGATTTCCACCAATACGTCTCCGATGACTGCCACTGTGCCAACCGGCGCAACGATCTTCAGGACTTTCCCGGTAACCGGGGATGGGATTTCTTCGACTGATTTATCATTTTGTACTTCCAATAATGTGTCATCTTCATTGATGGTGTCGCCTTCTTTGATTGACCAAGAAACGATTTCACCTTCCATGATACCTTCGCCTAGAGCAGGCAACTTGAATTTAAAAGACATTTTCCTAACTTCCCTTCATTTGTCTATTTTTGGATTTCCGACGCACAAAAGCGAACAAATACAATTCTATGGGGTATGGAATTGTATTTGTTCAAGCTCTCAGCTCTTAGAAATGATAAGTTTCTCTTACTTTATTCTCGATATCAGTAGCATTCGGTAACCAAATGTTTTCTGCTTGACCAAATGGGAAGACAGTATCCGGAGCGGCTACACGTCCGATAGGAGCTTCTAACGATAATACAGCACGTTCAGAAATTTCGGACATGACCATTGCGCCCACGCCAGCTTGACGCTGCGCTTCTTGGACGACTACGACACGGCCTGTTTTTTGGACAGAGGCAATGATCGTTTCGACATCAAGTGGAGCAACTGTGCGCAAATCGATTACTTCAACAGAAATGCCTTCTTTTTCAAGTGTTTCTGCAGCTTTTACAGCTTCGCGGACCATTGCGCCATAAGTGATGACGGACACGTCGGATCCTTCTTTTGTGATGGCAGCTTTGCCGATCGGAACAGTGTACGCTTCTTCAGGAACTTCCTCACGGAACGAACGGTACAATTTCATGTGCTCCAGGAAAACAACAGGATCGTTATCGCGGATAGCTGAAATCAGCAAGCCTTTTGCATCGTATGGGTTTGAAGGGATAACAACTTTCAAACCTGGTGACTGGGTCATCAGACCTTCTAGGTTATCTGAGTGCAATTCCGGTGTATGTACACCGCCGCCGAAAGGAGAGCGGAATACGATAGGCAGATTACGCGTGCCGGCCATGCGGTAACGCGTACGTGCAGCTTGTGCCACGACTGTATCCATTACTTCAAATACGAAACCGAAGAATTGGATTTCCGGAACGGGACGGAAACCTTCCAATGCCAAACCGAATGCCAGACCACCGATACCGGATTCAGCCAAAGGAGTATCAAACACGCGGTCTTCTCCGAATTTTTCTTGAAGTCCTTGTGTTGCACGGAATACACCGCCGTTTTTACCAACGTCTTCTCCGAAGATCAAAACGTTTGGATCGTTTGCAAGTTCAATTGCAAGCGCATCAGTGATGGCTTGGATCATAGTTAATTGTGCCATGATTATTTAGTCTCCTTTGCTTCGTAGTACGCGATTTGTTCTGCCATGGTTTGGTTTGGTTCTTCGAACATGCTCTTCAGGAAGTCCGATACTTTTTGTTTAGGAGCTTGATCGGCTTCCTTGATGGCATCCTTGATTTCTTCTTTAACAGCTTCGATGACTTCATTTTCTTTTTCTTCAGACCATAATCCTTTTGCAGTCAAAAATTTGCGCATGCGGATCAATGGGTCTTTCGCTTGCCAACCTTCCAATTCAGCCGTGTCACGGTAACGTGTTGGATCGTCACCTGATAAAGTATGAGGTCCAAAGCGGTAGCAGATTGTTTCGATCAGTACAGGACCATTGCCTGCAACAGCATATTCTCTTGCTTTTTTGGTTACAGCGTATACAGCCAGGATGTCCATCCCGTCCACTTGGATACCAGGGATACCGGCAGCCATAGCTTTCTGTGCCAAAGTTTGAGCGGCTGTCTGTACGTGGCGAGGAGTCGAAATAGCCCATCCGTTGTTTTGGATGAAGAAGATGCCAGGCGCTTTGTACGATCCGGCAAAGTTGATTCCTTCGTAGAAATCCCCTTGCGAGCTTCCGCCGTCACCAGTATATGTGATGACTACATTTTTCTTGTTGCGCTTCTTCAAGCCCAAGGCTACACCTGCAGCTTGCACATATTGAGCGCCGATGATGATTTGCGGAGGCAATGCTTGCAGATCAGCAGCATATTTATTGCCATCCACATGGCCTCTTGACCATAAGAAAGCTTGTGATAGAGGCAATCCGTGTTTTACCAACTGAGGAACATCGCGGTAACCTGGCAACAAGACATCTTCCTTGTCGATTGCTGCAATACTTCCTAATTGGCTCGCTTCCTGGCCTGCAGTCGGCGCATAGAAACCTAATCGGCCTTGACGGTTCAGTGCAGTTGAACGTTCATGTAAAATTCTGGACCAAACCATATCTGTCATGAATTGAACCAATTGTTCATCAGAAAGATCTGGCATAAGTTCAGGGTTTACAACGTTCCCTTCTTCGTCCATGATTTGGACCATGCGAAAATCTGTGTTCGTGCTGCTTAATAATGCGTCGATGTCAATTTTTGTTTGTTTTGTAGTCATGCTGACACTTTCCTCTCTATTCCCTTGATATTTCATCTCTTTTGATGAGGTTTATACAGATGATTTCAACTGTATCAATCCACAGTTGTTACATGAATAATTTACCACGCATCCGAGATATATGCAAGGCTAAAGGACATTTTTCATTTTTTGGGCACATAATAGCCCCCACTGCTTATTTGTAAGCGTTTAACAGAATATTTTTGTTCATTGTTTAACGAGCGTTCTATTTAACATTATGTTTTCATATTGATTTGATATTATTATTCATGTTTGCAGATTGTCACAATCAGATACAAATACTCTGTACCATTCATCACCGGAAACTGTTTCCTATAAAAATACGAATCATTGATGGAATAGGCTTTCAAAAGTATAACAGCCTTTTTATTATGACTACCTCTTTTTTGATGATCCGTTTCTGCATTTTTTCATGACCAACCTTCTGTTCTTTTACGGGCTATACCTCATCATCCCATTCATTCACGAAATCACAATCTCGACATTATGAAAAATCGATTAAAACCCGGGTGCATTCCGCTCTAAAACAAAGAAAAAAGGTCATTTCAATTAAGAAATAACCTTTTTCCATAAAAATTTATGTTCAAACTTGCTTTATACCAAACCTTGATAAATCATAGCATCCGCAACTTGCACAAACGCAGCGATGTTGGCACCTGCCAAATAGTTGCCCGGTATGCCATATTCATCAGCTGTTTTTTCAGCTGTCTTAAAGATGTTTGCCATAATCGCCTGCAGCTTGCCGTCGACTTCTTCGAACGTCCAATGGCTATGGGCACTGTTCTGCGCCATTTCCAACGCGGAAGTCGCCACGCCGCCTGCATTCGCAGCTTTAGCTGGCCCATAAAAAATATTATTGTCCGCATAAATTTCCACAGCTTCCAAAGTGCTCGGCATATTCGCGCCTTCGCTGACACAATAAACGCCAGCCTTGACCAATCTTTCAGCTTGTTCTTTATCGATTTCATTTTGGGTTGCGCTCGGCAAAGCAATATCGTAGTTCAGATCGAAATCCCAGACGCTGCCGTCTTTATATACCGCTGTCGCTTTTTCGGCAACATAGGCAGTCAATCTTTCACGGCGAACTTCTTTGATGTCCTGAAGCAGAGCGACATCGATGCCTGTTTCATCGTAGATGTAGCCATTGGAATCGGAACAAGCCACAACTGTACCGCCAAATTCATGTACTTTTTGGATAGCGTAGATGGCAACGTTTCCGCTTCCGGAAACAACCACTTTTTGGCCGGCAAAAGATTTTCCGTTCGCTTTCAGCATTTCTTGTGTGTAGTAGACCAAGCCGTAGCCAGTCGCTTCTGTACGGGCCAAACTTCCGTTCATGACGACCGGTTTACCGGTCAGTACGCCTGTTTCAGCGCCATTCAAGCGTTTGTATTGTCCATACATGTAGCCGATTTCGCGTCCGCCGACACCTATATCGCCAGCAGGGACATCCAAAGTAGGACCGATGTGTCTCTGCAGCTCAGTCATGAATGATTGGCAGAAACGCATCACTTCCGCATCCGTTTTGCCTTTAGGATCGAAATCAGATCCACCTTTACCGCCGCCGATCGGCAAGCCTGTCAAGCTGTTTTTGAAGATTTGTTCGAATCCCAAAAATTTCAGGATACTTTCATTAACGGTCGGGTGGAAACGCAAACCGCCTTTGTATGGTCCGATTGCCGAATTGAACTGGACACGGAAGCCTTTGTTGACTTGTACGTCCCCTTTGTCATCCATCCAAGGAACACGGAAGGAAACGATGCGTTCAGGTTCCACCATTCTTTCAAGAATGTTCCATTTTATGTAGTGCGGATTCTTCTCCAAAGCCGGTTCGATCGTATCGAACAATTCTCTTACCGCTTGCAGGAATTCTTTTTGATGCGGGCCTCTATCTTCAACCTTTTTATAGACTTTTTCAATATAATCTTTAGCAACTGTCATAAAAATCATCTCTTCTTTCGCTATAGAGTCAAAAAAACCTCACACCGTCGTGTAATCATTTTTTCATTTTTCTATTTTACACATACCGCTTCTTTATTACAAGAAAAAGATGAGTCTAGCTTTTTTTTTTCGAAACGTGTACTATGGAACATGAAGTGTTTTGCAGTTCGCTAGCCCAATCATTTCAATATAAAAACCAGCAAAAGGAGGAATGCATGCATGATCACTATGGATAACATCATCCGGGAAGGTCATCCTACATTGCGGAAGTCAGCTGACTTGGTCACTTTTCCTTTGTCTGCGGAGGATCGGAAAACCGCGGCAGAAATGATGGAGTTCCTTTCGAACAGTCAGGATGAAAAAATCGCCGAGCAGCTCAACTTGCGCGCGGGTGTCGGTTTGGCGGCTCCGCAGATCGATGTGGCAAAGCGCATCATCGCTGTGCTGATACCAGGGGAATACGAAGACGATCCTCCGGAATTGGCCAAAGTGATGTTCAACCCCAAAATCATCAGCCATTCCATTGAGAGCGCCTGCCTTAAAGGCGGCGAAGGTTGTCTTTCAGTGGATCGCGAAGTACCCGGGTTTGTCGTCAGACATAGCCGCATCACGGTAGCTTACCAGGATGCCGAAGGAGTGACGCACAAAGCCCGCTACAAAGGCTACACAGCCATTGTTGTCCAGCACGAAATCGACCACCTGAACGGCGTCATGTTCTATGACCACATCAATGAACAAGCGCCATTCGCAGTTGCCGACGACGTCATCATCATCGAATGAGAACAAAAAAGAAGAACGGACCTGCAAAAAATTGCAAGTCCGTTCTTCTTTTTTGTTTTTTTATTTTGTAAGATATCTTTCCAGGAACTGCTTCGTGCGGTCTTCTTTCGGATGATTGAAGATCGCATCAGGTGCGCCCTGTTCAAGGATGACGCCTTGATCCATGAAGATGACGCGATCGGAAACTTCCTTCGCGAACTCCATTTCATGCGTCACGACGATCATCGTCAAGCCGCTGTTGGCGAGATCCTTCATGACCTTCAGTACTTCCCCCACCATTTCCGGATCCAAAGCGGATGTCGGCTCATCGAACAAGAGCGCATCCGGTTCCATCGTCAGAGCCCTGGCGATGGCGACGCGTTGTTTCTGGCCGCCGGACAATTGATCCGGTTTGGCATTGATGAATTTCCCCATCCCGACCTGTTCCAGATAGCCCATGGCGATCCTTTCGGCTTCCTGTTGGGATTTCTTGAGGATTTTCACCGGCCCGACTGTGCAATTGTGCAGCACGTCCAGATTGTTGAACAGATTGAACTGCTGGAATACCATCCCCAGTTTGCTGCGGTAGTTGAAGATATCGTGTTTCGAGTCCAAAATGTTCTCGCCGTTGTAGATGATCTCACCAGCTGTAGGTTTTTCAAGCAGATTGATGCAGCGCAGCAAGGTCGATTTACCGGAACCCGATGAACCGATGATGCACACAACTTCCCCTTTATTTACGCTGAAATCGATGTCCTTCAGCACTTCATGCTGGCCGAAGTACTTCTTCAGATGCTGTACGTCAATTACTTTTTCCATCAAATGATTCCTCCTGTGGCAATTAATTTGCTCTGTCTCTTCCTGACTGTTTTTTGCGAGCCATTAATTCGGGTGTAGTCAATTGGTCTTGGCCTGCACCCATCATCTGATAATTATCAGGGCCTTGCATTTTTCTTTCGATGGCACGCAGAATGCGCGTCACCGTGAAGGTCATGACGAAGTAAATGATTGAAGCCACGAAGAATGATTCGAAGTAACGGAAGTTATTCCCGGAAATCGATTTGGTCGTAAAGAACAATTCCGAAACGGAGATCACGTTCAACACGGATGTATCCTTGATGTTGATGACGAATTCATTCCCTGTCACCGGCAGGATATTCCGGATCACTTGCGGCATGACAATATTTTTCATCGTCTGCAAATGATTCATCCCGATGGCTTGGGCAGCTTCGAATTGTCCTTTATCGATGGAAATGATGCCGCCGCGGACGATTTCCGACATATAAGCGCCGGTATTGACCGATACGATCAGAAGCGCTGCGAAGATGCGGTTCATATCAATATCGAATGCCAAAGCTGCTCCATAATAGATGACCATCGCTTGCACGATCATCGGCGTGCCGCGGAAAATTTCGATGTAACATGAAAGCAGAAAATTCACTGCGTTGTAAGCATGTTTTTTCCAACCCGATTCCGCAACCGGCATTGTCCGGATGACGCCGATCATAAGACCGATCCCCAGTCCGATGATGGTTCCGATTAAAGCTATATATAATGTTGTCCACGCACCTGAAAGAAACTGTCTCCAGTTTTCTTCGATGATGCGGATAACCCAACTAAACTCCATTTAATTTATGCCCCTTTTTGATGTTCCGTCCACCCGAATTATTCTGCGGATGGTTGGTTTTGGATTGCTTCATCCATCATTTGGATGCGTTCTTCTTCGGTGATGCCGCTCAGGATTTCGTTGATCTGGTCTTTCAAGTCGCTGTCTTTGATCAAACCGATTGCGATCTCTGAATCAGCTGCGGACAATTCAAACGTATCCGCTTCATCCAATTCGATCATTTTGAATGCCGGATTGGCTGCTGAAGCGCTGATGGCTTCCGGACGTTCCGAAACGTAGGCATCGATTGTGCCTGATTCCAAAGCTACACGCATCGAAGTGAAACTGTCCATTGCCGGCTGCTTTTGCACGCCTGCGATCTGATCGATTACATCATAGTGCAACGTATTCAACTGTGCAGTTACTTTCGCATCCGCGAAGTCGGCCAAAGCTTTCGCATCCGCATAAGCACCATCAGCCTTGACGACGATCACCAATTCAGTTGTATAGTAGGAATCCGAGAAATCGATTGCTTCTTTGCGTTCCTCTGTCGGCGACATGCCTGCAACGATCGCATCGATTTTGGATGAAACCAACGCCGGCACCAAACCATCCCATTCCGTCTTGACGATGACCAGTTCCTTGCCTAAGCCATCAGCCACTTTTTGGGCCATCTGAACATCATAGCCGTTGGCGTAGCCGTCAGCGCCATCGATTTTCACCGCGCCGTTGCTGTCATCGTTTTGGGTCCAGTTGAAAGGGGGATAACCCGCTTCCATTCCGACCACGAATGTTTCAGAATCCGCTGAACCGTTGGCTGCGGACGAATCGTCAGTGGCTCCGTTTCCGCAACCCGCCAAAATAAACAAGCCTGTCAATGCCGCCATTGTCTTTTTCCATGTTTTTACTGTCATATGTGTTTCCTCCTAATGTTAATAGTCTTTTTTAACGTAAGAAAAGCGGGACAAGCCCGCCCTGCCTCGAAAGAAATTTAGGAAATCTGGCCCTGAATGAGCATCGCAGAGCGCAATGGGTCAGATTTATCTAATTTCCGAGAGGCAGGCTTGGACCGCTAGCCATCATTGTAAATGCATGAAACATTTTTCAAATTTGTGGGTACATACGGTGATGCACTTTTTGTATTAAAAATAAAATAACCCTCTTATCCAGCTGCTTTGTTGCCCACCTTTCGACCCATAGAGCGTCATAACAATGCTAATTCAGTCCGTTTTTGTGCAAAAAAATAGACTATAAAGCAAAAGGCCCTATAATCCAGCTTCCTTCTGCCCGCAATTCCGAAAGTACTCCACAAACGATTTTGGGCAAATCGTTCTGACAGTGCCAAGGTTCTTAACCCTGACCCCAACGCAGCACACGCTGCATTTCGGCGAACACCCCTTTCAAACGGGCATTTTACTCTTGATGTTCGCAGCCTCTTCCATTATTGTATTATCGTATGACATTATTGTATGTTATTATACTGTACGGATTTTTAATTTGCAACAAAAAGCGCTTTGCCCCGCCATCCGATGCTCTATACCCGTCGATGGACAGCCTGGCTGGCCGTGCCTATTTTTTCCGTTTCAAAAAACTGGTTTTGGATGCTATACTGACTGCAACGACAAAAAGGAGGACTTATCGCAACAATGCCTACTATTCTATTCGATTTGGATGATACTTTATACGATACAGCAACTCCGTTCTTCCAAGTGCTGGCAACTTACCGCTTGGATTACAGCCACAGCGACGAAGCCGCCTTTGCCCTTTTCCGCAAGCATTGCGATGCCGCTTTCGATCTTTTCGCCAGCGGGGACCTGACATTGACCGAGTCCCACATCATGCGCACGCAGCATACGTTTGCAGACTTGGGGCGTCCGCTCTCCAGTGAAGAGGCGCTGCGCTTCCAGGAAACCTACCAAAAAAGGCAAGGAGAAATTGTGTTGAGTCCAGGCATCGGGCAGCTATTGAATGAGCTGAAAAGCCGGAACATTCCGATCGCGGTCTTCACAAACGGTCCCGAACAGCACCAAATGAAAAAATTCAATGCCTTGGGTCTGGAGCGATGGGTGCCGCCAGCGCGCATCTTCATTTCCGAAAAAATCGGGTTTCCAAAACCCCACGCTGAGGCCTTCGCGCATGTGCAGGCGGCTTTGAAAGCTGCTCCGGACAAGCTGCTTTTCATCGGAGACACCTACGAAACGGACGTCATCGGTGGTCAGAATGCCGGCTGGACGACTTTGTGGTATAACCATCGCCGGAAGCCGGAGGATGAAAAAGTGGTGCTGGAGCCAATCTTCTATTCAGTAGCGGAAATGCACCAAGCCTTACGTGACAATATCTCAAAATGAAAGGAAATGTAACTTATGCGCCAGACAAAATTAGCTATCATCGGGGTCGGCCATGTCGGTTCGCAAGTATTGACGGACTGCAGCCACCTCAACTTATTTTCCGAAATCGTCCTGATCGACAGCAACGAGGACGCAGCCAAGGGTGAAGCGTTGGACCACCGCCATGCGCTGGCCGCCAGCTACCGGACGAACAGCAACATCTATGCCGGCGACTATGCGGATTGCGCCGATGCCGACGTCATCATCATTTCCGCAGGAGTCAGCGAGAAGCCGCGTCCTGGTGAGGATATGCCTCCACGGGCATTGATGGGCAGAGAAAATGCCATTGAAATACGCAAAATCATGGCCGGCATCACCCGGCACACAAAGAATGCAATCATCATCCTGATAACGAATCCGGTCGATACGATCACCTATATCGCCGAAAATGAGTTTGCCTATCCGAAAGGCAAGATTTTCGGAACCGGAACCACTTTGGATACTTTCCGCTACAGGCAGATCGTAGCCTCCCACTACCAGGTCGATCCAAAAAACATCAGCGGCTACATCGTCGGCGAACACGGAAGCACCGCCTTCCCGGCTTTCAGCAGCACGACTGTCGGCGCGCTCACTCTTCCCCAATGTGAAGCGTTATTGGATCCGACAGCACCCTTGGACCGAGAATTCGTCAGTAAAGAAGTTGTCCATACGGCATCCGATGTCTTCAACTGGAAAGGCTGGACCAATTCCGGCATCGGCGAAGTCGCAGCGGCCTTGGCCCGTGCGGTCATGCTGGACGAGAAAAGCATCTTCCCTGTCACCGCAACCGTCGACGGCTTTTACGATTGCCACGGCGAAGCAGCCTTCAGCATGCCTTGCATCATCGGCAGGAACGGCTTGGAGAAGCAGATCCCCTTACCCTTGGATGACGAGGAATACGAAAAACTGCAGCTCTCCATCAAAGATATTCAGCTTACCCTTCAAAACGTGCAATAATAGAAGCGCAACCGCATCATGGCCGATTGGCTCGATGCGGTTGCGCTTCTTTTTGTTCGTATACGGACGGGCTACATGCTGAGCCTGCCGTGTTCTTCATATCTTGTCACTGTTGTGATGGCATTCTGCTCATCCACGAACACCACAAGCGGCTTGTGTTCCTTCGCTTCCTGTTCATCCATCATGCAGTAAGCCATGATGATGATTTTGTCCGACACCTGAACGCACCGGGCAGCGGCACCGTTCAGGCAGATCATGCCCGACCCGCGTTCGCCTGCGATGACGTACGTTTCGAAACGGGCTCCGTTGTCGATGTCGACGATCTGGACTTTTTCATATTCGATCAGCCCTGCGGCATCCAGCAGATCCTTGTCGACAGTGATGCTGCCCACATAGGAAAGCTCCGCCTGGACTACGACGGCGCGGTGTATTTTACTTTTCAGCATAGTCAGTTGCATTGTTTTCCCCCCACTTATTCCGTGATAAAATTATCGATCAGACGCGTTTTCCCGATGTAGACCGCCAAAGCCACCAATACTGGCCGCTCGACGCTGTCCACTTGCTGCAGCGTACGTGCATCCACCAACTCCACATAATCGATCTTCGCCATAAGTTCTGCTTGGATCGTTTCCGCAATGGCACTGCGGATCTTGGCAGCATCCCGTTCGCCATCCGCCAGCTGTTGCCTGGCGACTGCGAGTGCGCGGCTCAGCACCAACGCCGCCTTGCGTTCGTCCGCTGACAGATAACTGTTGCGCGAACTTTTGGCCAACCCGTCCGCTTCCCGGATGATCGGGCAGCCGATGACGGTGACGTCCATATTCAGGTCGCGCACCATCTGCTGGATGACCGCCAATTGCTGGGCGTCCTTTTGCCCGAAATAGGCGCGGTCCGGCTGCACGATGTTGAACAGTTTTGTCACGACAGTGCAGACGCCCCGGAAATGGGATGGCCTGCTTTTTCCGCACAGGCTCTCCGTCAGCCCATGCATGTCCACAAAAGTGCTGAAATCGGGATGGTACATCTCTTTTGGTTCGGGATGGAAAATCAGCTCCACTCCGCTGGCTTCGCACAGAGCGGCATCCTTTTCCAGATCCCTTGGATAGCTTTCCAGGTCTTCGGATGGGCCGAACTGCATCGGATTCACAAAGATGCTGACGACTACACGATCATTTTCGCTGACGGCCTTCTGCATCAAACTTTGATGGCCTTCATGGAGATAGCCCATCGTCGGGACGAAACCGACAGACAAACCTTCCTTTTTCCAGGCCTTCACGGCACTGCGGATTTCTTCAACCGTTGCTGCAATCTTCATTCGTGATTACCCCTCTAATATAATTTTTCGATGACAGCATCGGACAGCGCAAACGTGTGCTCTGCTGCCGGAAAAGCGCCGTTTTTCACTTCAGTTATATAGCCTTCGATGGCTGTCTGCATCTGCGGGCCGATTTCTGCATAGCGCTTGACGAACTTCGGCGTGAAATCTGAATAGAGTCCCAGCATATCCTGGTAGACCAGCACTTGGCCGTCGCAGCCGTTCCCCGCGCCGATGCCGATCGTGGGAATCGAAATGCTGTTGGTGATCAGCTCAGCCAGCTTGGCCGGGATGCATTCCAGCACCACCGCAAAAGCTCCTGCCGCTTCAACCGCTTTCGCCTGCTCGATCAGGCTGCGGGCCGCTTCTTCATCTTTCCCTTGGACCTTGAAGCCGCCGAAAGCATTGACGGATTGGGGCGTCAGGCCGAGATGCGCCATAACCGGAATGGACGCTTCCACGATCACTTTGATCTGCGGACAGACTTCAAGTCCACCTTCCAATTTGACTGCCTGCGCCCGGCCTTCCTTGATCAGCCTGCCTGCATTTGTAACCGCATCATAGACGGATGTCTGATAGGACATAAACGGCAGATCGCTTACGACCAACGCATCCTTTACCCCTCTGGCGACAGCCTTCGTGTGGTGGATCATGTCCTCCATCGTCACCGATAACGTGTCTTCGTACCCCAACATCACCATCCCCAACGAATCGCCCACCAGTACCGAGTCGATCCCTGAAGCATCAATCAGCTTGGCGGTGGAATAGTCATAAGCAGTCAGCATCGTCAGCCGTTCATTTTTCTGCTTGGCATTGCGGAAAGTCAAAACCGATTTCTTCACCCGAATTCTCATCCTCTCTTCACCCGATATAATATATTATTCACACATTACGTTCTGAAAGGAATAAAGTCAACTACTTTTTGAAATTGGAAACCCTAACAAATGCATTCGCTGTCATGACAGTTGTATATCCTGTTTGGAAGGTAGCTAAACATAGTCGTGAATACAAAAAAACAACCTCTAGAGTGCCGAAGGAATATTGTCCTGTCAACTTTTCTAAAGGTTAACCCTGTAATTTGATGGTGACATTAGAAAAACTCCTCATTGCGTTGTAGGTATGAACAAGTCTTGCCCTTCGCTGATAAATATATAGTATTGGCTAAGGTCATCGCTAATCTGCAATGGCTGAAATCATAAGTCCGAATAGTATTTATTTAAATTTTCATTAGTCTTATCACATTCAAGCAATAGTGTAGTTAATCCGCCAACTCGCATTTGAATGTCCATAGATAAATCAATGGCATACCCTAACAAAAGCTTGGGATCGCAATCGTGTTTCTCGCGCTCGTTCTCATTTTTTCCATACTGAGCAACTAACAAGGTAACGAAGGAGTCTACTCTTGGAGATACTCCCATTTTCCTTTTTTTACGGTTTGAAACTGTAGTGTTCTCATCTATCTGAATCGTTTTAAATAAAAGAGAGATGTACCCTCTTAATTTTGTCGAAACGTCATCAGTTTCTAAGAGAAGATAAGTCCTTGTAAGATTATCCTCACTAAACTTAATGGCGTTATCAATTAAGAAAGATTCAACATCGTCATTCCTACTTTTGAAAGTGGAAAGAAGATGCTGAACCTTATCTTTGCCGTATTCGTTCATTACATTGGTTAGATTTTGTATTGTTATTTCACTCATAATTTTAAAGATTTAACAATACCACTATTCCCAACGTTTTTATACACGTCTTTATTCTTTACCATAATTTTAACCATTGAATCGCTTAATTTTGCATCTGGGTTTAACTTCTCCAGTTCGCTAGCCTTGACACGCATCGATTGTGTAATTGACGTTGTAGCCACGGTATCATCTCCCTCCAATAGCATAGTTTGCTCAACACAAATATAGAATGAATAAGGAATGAATAACTTTCCTAAGGAAAATTGTAAAATGAAATGCATAAGGAAATAAACAAAAAAATCATGTAGATACGATATACTTGTTAGCGTCGAAACCAAAAGTATAAGGAGTATCTACATGACTAAAAACAATTGTATCA
>Ga0194138_10000146_pt1 | contig 35468 bp, 42 predicted proteins | sample TARM_MetaG_T2_14_FD_134022 | JGI IMG/M metagenome (GOLD analysis project Ga0194138, IMG submission 134022) | Freshwater microbial communities from Pennsylvania, USA, analyzing microbe dynamics in response to fracking - TARM_MetaG_T2_14 (version 2) | ecosystem: Environmental > Aquatic >...
CCTCTACATTACGCCATGTATCCTCTTCAATAACAGGATAATCTTCCTTCAACTCATCAAGTGCAGCCTGTAAGTAGCCGCGGTTTTCAAAGCTGGCGTTAAAATGATAATCGCCTTGGTTATCTTGCATTACAATACGCTTGTCATTGTGCTCAACCATCAACGCAAGCAATTGGTTTTCCTGTATTTCTTGTGCAGATAATTTGTTCTTATTCATAAAGGAACTTAAATCACGATCAGGGTAGAGCATAAAACTGCATTGATCGGGTCGGTACATCTCGCTTGTAGCGCGGCTTGAAAAATGAAATGCATCGCCACGTAAAATGAAAACCGCTAATTGATCTCATTCTTAGCGGTTTTCTCGTTTTAGGCGGTGGAGTTTATCAAACTATGTGGGGTTTGCTTTATGCTTGTTTCTTGCTGTGCTCTGTTTGGCTGGTAGTTTACAGGTGATGAGCATCACAATATTAAAAAGATATTTACCTATTAAACAGGGCTTAAATTGCGTTTAAGCATTAATTAATCTCAACACGCGTATATGGCAATGTGGGCAGCTTGGTCACAACCTTATTATCTTCTACTAATACCTGATCATCAACAGCCAGCGCTTCTATGGCTGTTACCCACAAAGAGGATTGCCCCCATTGTACTTTCACGCGATTTAAGCCGTTATCAATAAGCAACACCTTTGCACGAAAACGGACGGTTTCGGTTAGCAGTGATTTAAACTGTTTGGTGATATTAACGGTAGCCATTATTAAGCTCCAATTTGACTGATTGAGAGATATCGGTAATGGATTGAACCGGTATGCTATTACTCAAACATAAACCTGTGATAGTTTTATCTGGATATACGACGCGAATTATTTCACCCGGCAACAGTAATCCGAACGCTGAATCAGGTGGTAATAGCGGAACGCTTAACCCCAATACTTCCTGCTCGCCGCTGTCTGCCATGATATTGCGGGCTAGCTCTGCATTGGCATTGTGATCTTGTGAGAGCGGGCTTAATACGTCTTTTGCCCGTACATCGCCAGCTGTGCCAGCTTTAACTACTTCAGTGATAACACCATGGGTTTCACCACTGACTAACACGCTGTTGGTTTGTGGTGTAGTGTTATCGTTGCTTGATTCTGTATCTACATAATCTGCATTAATCACATGATCACATTCTTCATTTGTTAACGCATCCCAATCCCACGGACTGGTTTTATAACGCGGTTGCACATGAATAATGTTCTCTAGTTTATCGGGTTGCAGTATCGCGCCGCTGGCTTGTGCAACCTGCAGTGCCAGCTCGATGGGTGATTTATTTAAGTAACTAAATGAATCAGGCTGCAGCGTCCATTCTGGCGTTAATGATCTGTTTAAAGTAAAGGCTTCAGTTGCAAACTTTTCTGCGACTAATTGCCATGCACCGATTGGGTTATCAACTGTGCCGTTATACAGCGCGGCATAGGGCTGGCCTAACCATTGCGTGTTAGTGACGCACGTAAAGCTATAGGCATCATTTGCAAATGATGCTGCACGGCTAAATTCTCGCAATGTGAAGCGCAGTTGATGGCCATTAATATTAATTTCAAAGCCTGCACGATGAGTTAACAGCGCAAGATTTTCTTTACCCAGCAATTGTCCGTTGAAGCTCCACACAAACGAATCTATATCAAAGTCGAGTGATGCGTTTATTGGGTGAACAGCTGTTCTTGCGCCATCACTGGCCACATGATAAATATTTATTTCATTCATAATTATTAACGCATCCAGTTCTATTCTTAAAAAATCGAGTTCGCCACTGTTATCCCATAACGCCAAAAAATTTAAAATAGGATTGGCGGAGGGTGGTGTTACGGGCGGCTCTATGGGCGTGACAGGTCGTGTGCCGATAGCATTGATCGCATTTTCATGACGCGCTAACCAGGCGATTTTTACTGCTATGCCGTCGTTAAAATCGCTGTTGATTTGTGCCTGCAGTGTTTCTGCGTGCGCCCAGGCGTTTGCTACGCTGCAATCACCGCGCGGCGGGTATTTGTAGCCGCTGGCTACATTACTGCCAACGCTTACCGCATCGGCGTGGTCGGCGCTTAATGCGTTGTTCACTCTGTCTAATAGATGGTTAAAGTGCGTCACTTCCGCTTGTGCTTTTACTGCATCAATCAGCGTCGCTTCAATTGCACTGCTGAGTTTTGGTAAGCGCCCAAGCGGTGCGGTGACGGTGACGCATGCGCGGTCGGCATCTGTAATGATTGCTGTGTTACTGCAAGCAAGGCGTGGGCTGGCTGCAAATTCGCTGCTAATTTGTTGAGGGACACGGCTTGAGGGGTGAGTAATAGTTGCAATATCTGTTTTTGGTCCTCTGTCCACATTGATGTCTACTGTCACTTCCCCTGCGCTGCTCACACCATAAACGCTGCAGGTGGCAACAATGTCACTAATACAGCTGATATCCGCATTGGCTTGCGGGGCGAGCGAGAACGCTTCGCCCGTTGCTGTAATGATGCTATCAATAGTGCAGGATGAAAGCGGTGCAAAAACATAAGACGCGGTGATGATATCTGTAATAACAACGGGCGCGGGCGCGTCACCGGTGACAAACTCTAATTGACCGCTGCTATTCCACTGCGTTTTAAATTCCATGTTTATAGCTCGCTAATAGTCCAGCCGGTAATGCGCAACAAACTACCCTGATAAACGGTTAACGAGGGTAATTTAAGTTCGGCTGAGCTTTGTAAATCACCAACGCTTAATATTGCCAATACGCATTGCGCATCATCGATAATGGCACTATCGGAAATGTCGTCGTTTAATAAAACTAACGATTCTGAAAGTGTATTAAAGGTAAGTTCTCCGTTGCTGATATCAGCTGCGCAAGGATTAGCAAAGGGCAATTCGCACACAATTGCCTGCGCCGCATTTAAAAACTGCAGCGTGGCATTGCCCGCATCAATCGCAGCGGCGATAACTTGCAAACGGGCGTTTTTAATTTCAGTAGATAACTGCATTTATTACCTCGTTAATAAGCGGTAGATGATTGCCAATCGCTTGCGGTGGCTAGATATTCCGGTGGCGTTTCTGTGGCGTTATCATATTGCGCAACAAACATGTATTTTTCATTCATTTGCAAGTGGTCAAACCGATAAACACCCTGAGCATCAGATCTTGTTTCATCGCGTAATTGACCATCGTTGGTAAAACACAACACGCGGCGGTTTGCTGTCGGTATACCGCTGATGGTGACAGTTGACTGATAGTAACCTGTACGGCGCTGCTCTCCACGTTGATCAAGTAAGCTAAGATAGTTACCTGATTTACCCATCAGTTTTATATCGTTTTCATCAGCTAAAAACTGCACATTGGCTGGGTAAGGATTTGCCTGCGCGCGGGTTTCTTTGTTAGCCCATTGTGGAGTAGTTAGTGACAAAAACGGAAAACGTAGAGCAACAACATCTCCAGCTTTAAAATCAACGATAGGGATACTATCAACAACCGAATTATCAGCTAGCTCAACCGTTGCAAAAGAACCAGCATACTCAAAAAGAAAGCTGCTAAGAGCAGGTACACCGTTTTCATCTGCAACAGCAAGCTGACCGTTTAAAATAGCAAGCCCGATCACTTGTAGCTCACTACTTACAATCGTCACTACATCCCCCTCGGTCAATGTCAATGTCCCGTCATTGGTAAACGATAATGTTGAGTTAACAGACAGATCGGCATTGATAATATGCTTTGTTTCTCCGATACTTATATTTAAAGATGAACGGATATAAACAGGCGCACCACTACTGTTTAATAAACCAGTGCCTATTGTTGTTGATGTGATAGCGCTCAATGGATACACCATATCAAGTGGTACAGTGCCTAACGGTAGAAAATCACCTTCAAAAATATAGAAAGCATCTTCGGGTATGTCGGTTATATATGCACTATCACCCCCTGAACTAACAGACCCGTCTTTTTGATATCTAAATCTATAAGGTGATAGTGACGCTAACAAACTGACTGTAGCCACTGCTGGATTGCCAGATACCCTTTTAACTTCGACTGAATTTTTGTCGTAAATAAGAAGAAAATCGCAATTTACTTCAGATTCAGTCCTTATCCCAAATATAGAATCCTCAACTATGTCTAGGATCAGCTCTGTGCTTCCACTATCCCCTATGTTGTTGCTTCTAATTGCGCCGTTTTCTAAAAACCAGCCGTTAGGATTGCTGGCAAAATCCGCCCAATTTGCAGGTATCGTCATACCCTACACCTCCACAGTGCTTATATCAAACCCGGTCAATCCGCCGCTTAAATCAGATCTGCGGTCATAAGTGGGCATCAACATACGGAAAATTTTACCGGGAAATTCCGGTAAGTTTTGCAGGTTTTTACGGTTATATGCAGAGTGGTTAGCCAGCGGGTAAACCATGATAGGCATGTGTCCACGGTATGCGCTATCACTTTCAAATATCATGGATTTGTCTGTGTTGATATAAAAACCGTTATCAACAGGATTAGGCGCTAACATTACATCGCTGTTATAGGTTTTTAACCCGGACTTCATCCACCCCGTAACGCCCTCTAACTGGTGATATTTGCGAGCAAGTACTTTATCTTCTGTGGTGAAGTTTTTTACTGATGATGTGTAATAAATATAATAATTAGTGATGGAGCTCCACACTGAATAGTCGTTGCTATTGACATCAACACTCGGAACATTGTTCATTATAAAATGATATCTATCTCCTGCGCGAATAGTGTCAATATAACCCGCATAAAAACAGGGCTGTTCTAGGCCCGCCCCATATTCAGGCATAAAAAACAGTATGCGGTTATCGCCAATTAAATCCCATTTATGTCCGCTGTAGCGCCCAGTCGCGGGCCAGCGGTGTTCATAAATAGTGTCGTATGTATCAATATCCACTACGTTTTCAACCATCGCGACTTTCATAAACCGCGCATAAGTGCCTGACCATCCTGTGAAGGCGGTGTTATCAATCATCAGGCTGACATTGCCTAAATCGCCCGCTGCCTGAAAAATCAGTTTGTCATTAGTGCCGTTGGCGTGGGTAATAGTCCACCCTAGCGGGGCTATTTTAATCTCTAATGTGCCGCTGGCATTGGCAACAGGCACGGTGTCAAGTTCAAACCACATCTCTGTTGTAGTTACCTTCATTACACGGTGTTCGCCGTTGTAATCAGCTGGAGTGCTGCCAGAGCAGGCAATTACTGAGTCAACAAGGTAAGCATGACCGAGGCTGAATGTTGCTTTTGCGCAATTTTCAGTTTCATCCCAAACAAGGGCGTCAGGGGCAAGTGCGCCAAAACCGTCAACTAGACACGCTTTGAGAATTGCAATCATAGCGCCAGCTGAACTATCGCCCGTTTGCCCTGCGCCCTGCATTGACTCGTTAAACCACTTAACCGGATATGTTTTCATTTTGTTTCCTTAATAATGTTTACGTCTGATTTTGGGATTGCTCTTGCGACTTCGCGTGATTTTACATAGAGCGTATATTGGTCAATTTCTCGTATTACATCGACAATCAGCCCCATAGGAAAACTGCCGGATTCTCGTATTACTTTCGCTTTCATTAGGCAACCTCTTTGTTGATATTGCCGCGCAGCTGCAGCGCAAAGGTGTCGTTATCGACGGGGTTTATTGATTCACCCTGCAATATGGTGCGGATAACATTAAGCTGATAAACCGCGCCGATGGAATTAAAACGCAATACATTATTAGTCGCCCAACCGGTTCCCCAACCCAATTTATTGAGGGTGAAATAGGGTTTGCCACTGGTCGGATTAATGGGCGCAAAATTGGTATTGATATCGCCAACTGCAATCTGGCCAATATGTTCGCCAATCAGCTTGAAATTCGTTGGGGAGGTAAAGACAATGGCCATGCGCTCGGTTATTGCGCCGTCATTAGTCATTACCAGCGGGTAAAGTGTGTCGTTATATTCAGCGCTAGGCTCCCCACCCACCAAATCATCACTAAATTCACCTGTCCAGGTTGTTTGGTCAAACAGATTGGTATAGCGAGCGAACAGGTCGCCTGCAATCAATACGCTGGCCACCCGCGCTTTATCTGCATCATAGCTATGGCTAAGCGGGCGCGAGGTTTTTAAACGTCCGGAGATGTCCACATCGGTCACTAAAAACATATCTTCAAAGCGATACTCAATCACCACATCACCGGCACTGGTAAAGGTTACTGTGCCGGCATCTAAATCTGCTGTGTAGGTTGCCCCGGTTACTGTCAGTTCTGAAAGTCGCACATGTGGCAGATTAACCGTTTGCCCGTTGCTCACTGTTTGTGTGATGGTTTCATCCTGATGAATCACGCAGACATCGCCCTTGCGATAAATCACCACGCGTCCGTCCGATGGCAAGCGAATCGCATCAAGGCCAAGCTGGGCGGCATCCAGCGGTAAATAGTTGTAACTGACGCAGTTATATTTTATCGAATCGCTATCCAGCGGCACCGTATTAACCAGCTCAACCACGCCGAGCTGATAGTTGATGCTGCCGCTAAAGCCGTTACCTGTGATATTACCGTCGGCATCTGCCGCGCAGTTGATGTTACTGCCCGTTGCAGATATCGCATTGACCTGCAGCGATTGCGAAGCAACCGGGCTGCCTGCGGTAATAAAGGCGAGATCATTACTGCGCGGGGGCAGCGTTGTTTTCAGCAGCCCGGCAATTAAACTAACGGCTTTATCACCTGCTAACCAGCTGCTTAATACGCATTCGCCCGTAAGCGGGTTGATTTCGCCTGCCAGTGTATCGCCGGTATATAAGTTATGGCCGACAGATGAATAGGTTTGGCCTGCCAGGGCAAACTTCACTGAATCGGCCATGACAGATAACCCGCCCGTTTCGATATCAACAGTAATGCTGTCCGGTGTGGCTGAGTAACTGCCAGCGTCAATGCCGGCACCATCAATCAGCACGAAATCTGTGCTAATAGCGACTGTTACACTGTGATTAGCGAATGAGCTGACCGTATTAACTGCAGTGATACTCTTACGTTTCCACGACTCTGTGCCAAAGCGGGTTAAACGCGCTTTTTCCCAGACAACTGCATTGGCGCGGATGTTAAATCCTTCATTGAGTACGCATTCGCGCAGCAGGTAATTCACTGAGCCGACAACTTCGCCGTTGTGGATCAGTGCGCCTGCGCCGTCATCTGTGATTTGTACTTTGATTATTTTATCCTGGTAGTTTTCACGCCCGTCTGTCACTGCGTAATCTGCAACGGACACATAAAGACTCAGCTTTAATGAGCGCGGTGCAATTTCATCGAACACCCCCTGTTCATTAAAAATAAAATTGAGGGATGCGGACTTGTCAGGGTTGACATTGTACTGCTGGTGATAGCCTGCTTTTGTCCACGCGAAATCATAAGCGCTGCCTGGCGCTGCAAGGGCGTTCGGGCTGAATTCAACGACGCGCCCGCGCACTTTACCCGTGGCATCTCCACTGATAATGCTGTCTGTTACCGTCGCTGATTTATCGCCCCAATTAATAGTCAGTGTATCTGACGCTGGCGCGCTCGGCAGCGTCACTTTAAATGTGGCATCGGCGCTGATATCTGTTATTAATCGCGTAGTAATACTGGTATTGCCCCATTGAAATAAAATAGGGCTTTCAACGTCCGGCAGCGCGCCAAGTGTTAAAAAGATATTACCAAACTGATCAACCTGACCGGTTCCATAGCTGCTATCAAATCCCGCTAACACGCCGTTACCTGTGTCGCGCAGTTCGTACCATTTACCCTGGACCCTATAACTGACAATGACAGTGCCGATGGCGGGCGTTGGCACCAGCGTTTGCGTATAAACATAACCCTGATTTTCTGTTGTGACAGTTAAGATTTGCGATTCAAGCGAGGTCGGCGCTGTGATTGTATGTGTGCCATCTGCGCTGCTGGGGATGATTACATCAATCACGTCAACAATGGGTTTGTTAACGTGTGCGCTATCAATGCGCGCGCTCGGTACAAGCTGATTGTAAACCGTGGGCACTGTCACCTCACTGGTCGCAAAAAGGGCATTATCGCGCAGCGGCTGCACGCTGTAATATTTTGCAGCGTCGGCAACCATGCTTTCATATACTGCACTTGCGGTGCTGATTGGATCGTATGGCGAGGGGATAACGCCGGTTAAGTTAAAACGCAGCGGCTCGGATATTGTTAATGTGAGCACGCGGCGCGAGAAGTCTTGATTATCGGTATGAGTAAAACTCTGCAGCGCAGCTTCAACGTCGGTGATTTTTATATACTGCTCTTCACCTGTGCTTTTATTGCTGACAATCAGCACTTCCCCCGACACGGGAATTTTTATAGCGGTTCGCTGCACGATGCGTATTGCGCGCGAGCCTTTGAGCTGATCATAAAATAATTCCCCCTGCCATTTTACGCCGCGCGCAAGATAACTTTCGATAACGTTGCGGGATTCATCGCGCATTGCATAGGGGGAATTTTGGCTCATTAACGTGATCGACACGTTGGGATCGTCAGGCTGCTTTAATACGCCCACGGTCGCGCCAAAGTATGTCTCGGCTAACGCGCTTTTAACTGCCATGTGAACGCTGCGGATATTAACCACTCCGTAGGCTCGGTCGAGATCTGAAATATCAGGGAATATACTGTTATGCTCGCCGCTGACAATCTCAATGCCGGTCATTTCACCGCCGCCGTCACTGGTGTCAGTCATGTTTTTAGAGGCAAACAGTTTGATATCGTCTTTGTAAATTGCCATTTATGCGAGTACCTCGATTAGTTTTAGGGTTTCAAGTGTGTACAGTTCATCGTCACTTTCAGCATCCGCATGTTCAAAAAGCGGTTTGGCAACAAAGTGATCGGCTTGGCCGTAATCCCAGCGCACGCTGTATAATTTGCCGTGGTAGTTAAGTTCCATCAGTGCCGGTATTAATCGTGTTTCACTGATAATTTTCACGGCGGCTAAGGTTAGCCAGGCGCTTTCATTGCCAAGTAAAACAATCGGGCGGCCGTCCTGCATCCTGCCGCGATTTAAAATTAAACGCCCAGTGATACTGGTTTTAGCTTCTTGTTTAATTGGGCAGTAATCTAAATCAGCATCCCAGCGCAAACCGCTAGGCAGGGTTATGCCATCTAATATAATCATCCGGTCACCAGTTTGTTTTTAGTAAGAAGAGCGAGCAGATCATTTTTCCCAGCTTCAGTTGTTGGGATAGTGGCGCTACTGCCGCCGAGTTCGAGTTTTACAGTGACGGTTTGCGTTGTTGGGGTCGCTGTGGTGGCCGTATTTGTACTGGTAGATTTAGCTTGCGTAGCCTTTTTATCTGCTTCAATATCGTTCAGATTAATCTTGTGCAGTTTTTCCGTGAGACGGATAGTTTCTTGTAAATCTTTAATAGCTGCGCTGTTCTGATAGGTTTTAGCCTCTGCAAGTTGCGCGTCTAATGTCGTCAGCTTTGATTTATAACTGCGGTTTTCAATATCCGTTAAATTTCCAAGCTCTCTATCTAATTCATTCTGCACACTGGCAAGAGCAGATTCGGCACTATTTTGTAATGCTTCAAGTTTGGCTTTTGCGCTATCGAGTTGCGCGTTCAGTGATGACAGCTGTGCATCATCCAGACGATTTAAACTGTTAAGTGCGTTTTCAGTGTTGCTAATCATCGCCAGCGTCGGATTTGCTGTGTTGGCAAAACCTTGCTCTAATTCGCGCAGTTTTTTGGTTTGATTGGCGATGGCAAGGGACTGCTGGTCAAGCACTATTTGAGCGCGGGCCATATCGCTCCACCATTCGCTGTGAACCTGGCGGTTAGTGGCAATGCGCCACTCAAGCTCTTCGACCTTGTCACTTAGCCCGCCAATCGAGAGCGTTGTTAAATCTGCCTGGTCGGCAACGGCCATAAAGCCATTAGATATTAATCCGATAGTCTCTGTCGTCTCGCGAGCAGTATGGTTGTTGCGCTCATCGGCAAGAGACAGACGCTCTTTAGACTCGGCAAGCTTGTCGGTTGCGTCCATTTCAGCAAGGGCTGCATCAACAATACTCCCGCTGGCTTTAGCCATTTCTGAGGCGCGGTTTATCCATTTATCACGGTTTACCACTACTTCTTTATCTTGATCTGTTAGTGCTTTGATTTGATCTGATATCTGCTTGGTAACGCCATAAATTGCCGCTTCTTGTAGCACTGCATTACTAATAGTCTTACCTTGGGCTTTTGCAGCTTCGATTTCAGATTCTGCCCAAGCAAGTACGGCGAGTTTATGATCATTAACGTTACTGCTGTGCAGCTTTACCTGCTCATAGGCAGCGCGGTGAGCTGCGGCTGTTTGTTGCAGTTTTTCAGTGGAAGTAATGCCTAATATTGCATAAGCACCAGATAAATCTTGCGACTGTACTTTGATGGCTAATAAACCTGCCGCTAAGTCATCGCCAGACAGCTTGGCTTTTTTGGCGTAATCTTCCCAACTGGTTTTTAATTGTTCTAAATCAGCTTGAGTTTGTGCTTTGTTTAATGCTGCATTAAATGCAGTTTGGATAACGGTTGAAGACGTGCCTGCGCTTTTAGCAATGTTATCAAACGCAGTGATCGCAATATTGGCCGTTTCGGTTGAAGCGTTACTTACCTCTGTGAATTTTAATCCTAGTTTTTCAAACTCTTTATTCAGTGGGTCAACAGCTGTGATGATGGATTGGAGGTCTATGCCCAACGAGTTAAACGTATCGGTACTGGTGCTGCTAAGTAGCGCCAAATCATCATGACTGAGGTTTTGTAACTGCGTGCGCAGGCCTGCTTCAATATCACTTGATGTAATTTGCGCCGTGGTTTTAAGGTGTGATAGCACCTCAACAACCTCATTAATAGCGGTTGGAGAAGTGGCATCAATTGACTTGGCAATTTCAGCAATGGCATCACTGGCACTGCTACCAGACTGTACTAATTCACGATATTTTGTATTTAATTGGTCAGTAATGGGCAGCAATGATTCTGCCATTACTTGTGAGTTATGGATCTCAAGGGCGATCTTTTTTTCTAACGCTTTATTTACTTTTTCATAGCTTTTAGCTGTTTCATTCCAACGAACGTCGCCATCTTTAAGCAGCTGTTCCCATTGGTCTGTAGACGTGATCGCAAAACCAACCTGCTTAGAGTATTTATCAAACGTTTCAGCTAATAAACGGGTTTGCTCCTTTTGTACCTCTGTTGATTCAGCTGCCGCTTCTTGTGCCGCTTTCATGTCTTTATAGGCAGAGCCAACCCCATAAATGGTAGCTGCAGCTGCAATTGCAACACCAACAGGACCGAACATCACTTTAGATGCATTGCCTAATAAGGTAGCACTGGCGGCAGTTGCACTAATAGCAGCACGATGCGCAAGTAACGCTGTTGTTGCACTGTACGCACTACCCACAAAGCCGCCAAACATGCTGGCGAGTTTAATGCCGAGCACCACCTTGGCCAGCGTGGCTAATTCTGAACGCCATTCATAAACCGTCACTAGGCCATTTTTCATTGCGGTCAGTGTGCCGACTATGGCATCGGATATCTCTTTCGCGTATTCCTGAAGAGAGCCGTCTGCGGCCATCTCATCAATGGCAGTGCTGATACCGCTTAACTCTGCTTTGAAGGTATCAAGCAAGCCCGCTTTGGCGATGGTGTTTTTTACTTTATCGAAATTATCCATGAGATTGGAAACAATGCCGTCCCAGGTACTCATCATCGCTTTGGCTGAGCCTTGGCTTGATTTGCCCATCTCATCCATCAATAACTTGATTTCAGTGCGGCCAATCTTGCCTTGTTCGCTCATTTTCTGCAGCTCGGCGGTGGATTTGCCCAGGGCTTTTTCAAGCAACGCCCAAACAGGAATACCACGTTCAACGAGTTGATTGACCTCTTCAGCTTGTAATTTTTGTTTGCTCCATGCTTGACCAACCGCTAATACAACGCCCTCTAACTCTTCTTGACCGCCGCCCAGTTTAGAAACAGAATCTGTTAAGGTTTGCAGTGTGCCATCCATCGGATCAAGGCCGTAGGCTTTGGCTTTGATAAAGGCTTTAGTCACACCATCTAATTGCAGCGGGGTGTTTTTAGCAAAATCCTTTACCCATGCTGTCGCTTTATCACCTTCGGCAATACTTCCCATGATACCGCGCATCTGTGCATCGAGCTTTTCAAACTTACCACCGGTTGCTAGTAAGTCTTTAATACTGGAAGTAACGGTGTTAATACCGATGTAAGCCGCGCCCGCCGCCACTAATCCGGTGGTTATTTTATTGAGCTGACCATTAAACCCTTTACCTGCGTTGCTTGCATCAACAAAGCCCGTTTGGGTTTGTTTGTTTTTAGTGGTCAGTTTTTCGGTGGAGGTAGCTGTTTTATCTAAAGCGCGCTTTTGCAGTTCAAGCTCACCGCTGAGCATCTCAGCCCATTGGTCGCACGCTCTAAACTGTGTCGCTAACTGCTTTTGTGCGCTGTTAAGCTGATTTGTTTTGATGCCCGACTGGCTGAGTTCACCGCGCAGACTTTGCAGAGCAAGCGTCTGCTGCTGCTCGGCTATCTCGAGTTTTTGCGCTTGTGTTTTGGCGTTATTAAACGCAGTGCTGAGCGCTTTAGTGGGCTTTTCAGCTTCACCCATTTCACGGCCTAATGCCGTGGCTTTCGCTTTTGCCTGTTCAAGCCTGGCGGTGGTTTCACCCAGCTCTTTTTTAAGCAAGCGAAAAGAGGCAATCGCCCCTTGTTGCTGCTCAAGTTCATTTATCCGCTCTCCGAGCATTCTAGCTTCGGGGTGCGTTTGCTGCGCCTCGGTGCCCAGCTCATCAATTAACCCGGCAAGTTTTTTAAGACTTTCAGAGCCACTGGTGCGCGTATCAATGTTGAGGGAGAGGGATAAATTACTCATAGATTAAACGTCCATCTCGTCAAAGAAGTACGGTGCAAGACCATTGCTGCCGATCTCAATTTTACCGCCCAGCTCAGTGCTGACGTAATCACCGGCCATAAAGTCGGTGCCATTGCTTGGGCTAAGGCTGCATTTACCGATGGTCAGTTTAATCGGCTTACCATTGGCCAAGTTTTTGCCGTCCAGCAGCACACGGTATTTAGTGCCCAATGCGCCGCCCGATTTAACGCGGGTGCCTGTGTAGGCATTAGAGGTGGCTGTGATTTTAATGTCACCGCCATCTTCAATGCTGCCGCCGGCAATCGGTTTAATCATGCCCATCTGGTAGTTGATCTCAAAATCAACGCCAAGGCCAAGCGGTGCATCCGCATTGCCGGTATCGGTCACAATCAGCCCCTCCGCAACCACATTGCTGAGCGAAAACTCAACCCAACGGTCTTTAATCAGCGTAACGGACTCTGCAACGATGCTACCTGCAGCAGCGTTAATCGCTTCGCTGGTGCCCTGCAGTGCCAGTTCGACAATCTCGGTGGGCTGGTCATCCAGTGCAATGGCAATTTCGGTGGGACCGGGGATATCCACGCTATCAATCGCCTGGCCGAATGTGCCGACCTGCTTTGACAAACGGGGTTTATTTTCTGAGGTTGGCTTGATTTCCAGCTTAGTGGTGTTAAGCGGGCCAATTAAGCCTTGGCCAACGCCAGCGGCATTTAAACGTTCAATATAGAGCGAGCCTGCACAGAGCAAGCCGTTTAATGTAGTCATTATAAGTTTCCTTTAATGGTCATGTGGGTGGTAAAAAGCAGCGGAAAATAACCGTAGCCATTTCGATACAGCGGCGGCGTGCCGGCACTTTCGCGGTGTAAGTTGGTAAAATCTGGTGAAGGTTTCCAGCCTTGCAGCTTTTCAAAGACAGCGCCCATCAGTTCACCTGCCTCAATGAGTGTTTGTGAACCGTCAAAGGTCTGCACGGCAATGACAACCATCCATTTCTGTTTGATTTTGCTGACCATGCCGCCTTGTTTGGTGTCATCAACCAGATCACCTAAATAGACGACATGGGCGGCGGGTGTGCTTTGATTATCTTCAGCCACTTTGCTTAACTGTTCGCTGGTGAGCACATCGTTAAATAATGCGATCTCTTTTATGCGAGAAATTAATAACGGCTCAAGGGCAAGATAGTTCATCAGATAAAGCCTTTTGAATCGCCGCGGCCAAAGAGCGTGCCCGCCGATTGAATTTCGGCATTGTCGCTGCTGGTCGGCGTGCTGTTATCAATACTTAACCCCAGATTTAATTCACCTTTGGCAATGCTCAGTAAAAACTTAATGGCATTGTCATAGCGTTTTTCAATCTGCTCCGGGGCGTTATTATCAAAGAGCTGATAACGGCTGATGTCTGCACATAAACCGTTAAGCACAGTCGGCGCGCTAACAAAAGGCAGTGTGTAACGAGAGGCTAAATACCCATTCATGCGGTCAGTGGCATCGCTAATCGCCTGCTCAACTTGCGCGGCATCAAAAGTACCGTCGTCCGCTTTCGCTAAACGAGTTAACTCTTGTTGGCCAAAACGCTTAACTAAATCGTTCACACTGCAATACATTAGGCGTTACCTTCGCTGATTTGCTCTGCCTGATAATCAGGATTGGCTTTTATCCATGCCCACGCTTCATCACGCTGTGCCGCACTGATTTCAATATTTTCTTCTGCAGCTTCTAAACAGCCAGTGGTTGGCTTGCCTGAGCCTGTTAGTTCTAAAGTGCCCGCAGCTTGCAAAGCGTAAATAATTGCAACAACAGCGGCTACACCTTCAGGTGGATCAATCAGGGGCGGGAGTGATTTACCCGTGCCATCACCGATTAATGTTGTATCTATAACGCCGTCCACGCTGCCACTGTTCGCCACCAGTTGAGCTTGATCAGCGGATTCTGCCGAATCGGCATTTTGCAGTACCATGCGCGGATCATTTTCGATCTGCTGAATTTGCGCAGCGCTGAGTCCGTCAATAACGTTGTCACCTTTGTTAAAAACGATTCCGGCACGGCGATAACCAGCTGGGCCTGAGTTAAAAACGGTAATACTTTGTTTAGCCATTTCATGTTTACTCCGTATAAATTCCCACGCAGAGCATGGGAACTAGGTTTAAGGTTAAAGGTAATCCGCTACCAGCAGCTCAATGCGGCCTTTGAGTTCGTTGGAGCTGTTGGCGTCTAATTCACGCTCTAACAGGCGCGTTGCCACTTTTTCAAGTGAGGTCGGCACAACCAGAATCGTGGGTTTGATACCCAGTTTTTTGCCGCCATCACCTTCAATGGCGCGCATCGCCTGAATGGCTTCCCACAAGCTATCTGCGGTTAACGCCTTTTTCATGGCAAAGGCCATCTGCCAGAAACCAAAGCCCACGGCACAACGCTTATCGACGCCGTAGCGGAATTCGCGTGACATAAATACCGATTCGTCATCGTTTTTGGTCATCGCGATAAGTTGCGGCTGCTTGCGGTCCTGATAGATAATCGGTTTGATAGCGCGGGAGGTGTCTAAAATAAACCAGGGCGCGCCATTGGCCGTGACATAATCTGCATCAACAATCATGTTGGCGACACTGACATCCGCGCCGCTGCCATCAACTTCGGCGTTCACCGGGTGGTCAGTATCAAAGAAGTTCTGACCGTCATAGCAGAGAGTGGTAAAGCCCGCACCTAACATGGCAAAGACCAATTCATCCGGATGAATTGCAGCGGCATTACCCATCTCCTGGAACAGCGGTGAATAGATACCTAACTCATCATCTTCGATGTCGTTTTTATCTACACCCACGGTTGACTCGTAATCTTCATTAACGATTTGATAACCATGGGCCTGCATCGACTTAATCTGGCGGTCACCTACCCATTTAGCGAGCGATGGAAATTTACCTAACCAGCCGTAGGTATTACTTTTTGAGCTGGATTTAATGATGGAAGCTATTTTGGTGTGCTGTGTTTCGACACCATCCAAGCCGCCCTGGAATTCACGTTTAAAGCCAGTGAACAGGGCTGCAATTAATGCGGGGGTCACTAACGCCATTATTTTTCACCTTTTGATTTTGCAAAATTAACATAGCTGATACCTAACAGGTCAGCGGCCGTTTTATCTTCTGCAGTAAGTTGTGCAAACCCGTCATCATTTGACTCGGGGGCTTTGCCTTGTGTTTGGGTTGTGCTAAGTGCTGCAATGGCAACGCGACTATCGAGGGCGGCGGTTAATGCTGCAACGCCTTGCTGTTTGCCCATTGCGGTTAAATAAGCCACTTCTGCAGGTAATACTTTGCCTTCGGCCTGCGCCTTGGCAATCATGTTGCCGACCTGTGCAACACCGCTTTCCGCAGTTAATTTTGCAAGGGCATCGACATTGGCCTGATAGGCTTCAATCGGCACGTACTGGCTTAAATCAACTTCGCCAGCGCCTCCTGCTGACAGTGCAGCTAGTTGCGTGGTGAGTTGGGCGGATTTATCCGCATTGGCTTTTAGACTATCAATAGCTGTTAAGGCGGCGGTGGCAGTTGCGGGGGTAACATTGGCAGCGTCTGGCAGGTCAATGCCCAGTCTGGCCAACAGATCAATGATCAATTGATTCATTGCCGGTTTCTCCTGTTGTGTTGTGGAATGTTGTGTTGTAAGAAGTTGCGCGCAAAGCTGCGCGAGCGGGGTTAAGCCATCTATACCAGGGCGATTGGTGAGTGCGGCACTGTGTATAAATTGGGGGGTGCCTGTCTGCTTGTCATAGCCAAACACACAGGAAAGGTAGCGATACTCTTTGCCGTCAATAAAAGACTGGGCTTTGTCGTTAAAGCGCGGTTTGACATATAAGCCATCACCGTCACGCCACTCAAGTTCTGCTAGGTTAAAATAACCGGCTGCAGGGGCAGGCAGGCCATTTTCTTTGGCGTTCAGGGTTTGATGTTCGTAATCAATAACCAGATCGGTTAACTGATGCGGTGTGTTGGCTTTGAGTGTTTCAACAATATTGGCATCAATAAACCATTTGCCACTGGGTACATCATGTGGGCGGCCATCGACCGCCGAAAAATGTCCGGCAGGCAGCAGTTGATACCAGCCATCCTGATTGCTAAGTTCAGCGCTTAACGCGGCAACAGAGCAAACTGATTGCTGATTTATTGCGGCTGATAAAACAGCCAGGGGTTGAGTGTGTGTTTTTGTTTTCATGCTCCCATAATAGTGGGTTGCATCTGCTGGCGGGATTGAAGCGGTTCGGGATCTTTAAGTGGGTGTTTTCAGGGGGAATTTTCAGAGTGAATCTAATTTTACTAAGTTCACGGATAATCGCAGTTAGAACCGCGTTTAAAACCCGTTTAAAAACGCTCAGGTTTGTTTAACTATTTTTACTGCGGTGATTGTGTGTTTTTGCGCTTTACGTTGCTTAGGGGGCGATTCTGGTACTCAAGCAGATTGCAGGTAAGAGCTAATAATATCTAACACTGAAGCTTCTTGTTGTGCGCTTAGTCCTAACCATTCCCTTGCAACAATATTGGCACTGTCGCGGCCAAACTGATGAGTTGCGCCGTATTCTTCATTTGTACCGAACTGCAGTTGCTGGTCGCCTATCTGATAACTGAGGGTGTCGGCTAATATGCCGGACTCGCGCAGGATCCGGTCTTTGCGAGTTTTGCGTTTAACGGTTTCCGGTTGCAGCGCCGCCCACGCGTCACCGTCTGGTGTTGTTTGGTCGATAAAGCGCTGATCGTGGATATCAAGCAGATATTCACCCACTTCACTTAATGCCGGCTTTAAATTGTTAGTACGGGCAGCTAACTGCTGCAATGCACTGGCGAGCGATTCTTGACCGACAAGATCAACTGAGAGGAATGCACCGGCCATTAGTCTTGCGGCTCATTTAACAATACAATCTCATCCATTGTTAGCGTCGCCGTAAAAGCAGAGCCAACATCACCAAAGCATGAAGCTTCATAACCAGTTGCCTGTTCCTTTAGTGTGTTAATTTTTGCGCGCTTTTGCAGGACACTCAGTGAACTGTCATCGATAACCGCCATCGCTTCATCAACCAATGGCAAGGGGGCGCTGTAATCAATGGGGTCAGCTTGCAGTTTTGCCAGCATTTCATCAAGCGTGGTCATTTTAATGCCTCTTTAATTAAATTATCAAAATAGACTGCAATCTCATTATTCCAATCTGCTAATGCTTGTCGGTTTAGCACCCAAGCTGCAAAGTGCTCAGCAAACCATTCCACATCTTTATCGCTACCGTAACGGGTTAAGCTAATGTCACGATTTACAGGAGGTAACGGGCCGCCAGCTTTGAAATGCACTTGATGGCCCATTTCATGTAACCAGGTAATGATGGCGCCGCCATTGTCTCCACTTTTCCCATATTGGCGAACAATAGCAGATAACGTATAAGAAATATTATCCTTACCAACAAGTGTAGCAACTTCTACTGCATTGATAAGTTCATTAATATCAACCTTTTTGAAATTAGCGCTACTTGTTAACTTAACCGTAATATGGTCAAGCGAACTGGCGGTCCAACCGTTAGGGGAGTCTTCATGGCAATAGTTATTATACCCATACTTTCTTAGACCATCTGGCAGGTATGCCACCACGTCACTGCTGATACGTCTAGCTGCTTTACTTCTCGGCTTCATCTCTGACGTTTTAACAAATAGCGTCTTAATATCATGTTTGCTTATGAATTCACTTAATAACTTAAGCTGTGGTGCTGCTGTTTTAAACTCGGTTAATTTGTCATTTAACGTGTGTACATTGGCATTTTTAACGCTGCTAAATGCCGTCGGCACCAACCGCTCTGGTGGTTGATAAGGCTGCGCTGACTTTTCCTGTCTGGCTTTTTGCTGCTTTTGCTGCGCGCTGCTATGCGGTGCATATTCAAAACCGGGATCTATTCCTTTAGGCACTTTATGCACTTCACCGCTGTTTTTATCAACAAACTCACGGTACTCGATATCGGGCGCTGGCTGGTCTGTCCCTTTGCGACGGCCGCGCACTTTACACTTACAGCCCCAACCGTTACTGGGGAAATGGGTCAGCCAAAAGGGGGAGTCTTTATGCAGGGTTAAGCCGTGCCAGGAGAGGTGCATGGGCCGTGGGCTGACGCTATCGCCGTGCTGATATTCCCAGTAGTCAAACTCCTGCAGCTGCTGCCAGCGTCCGGCGTTATAGCTTTGGCGGATGTTGGTGTCATAGATAATGCGCGCCCGCCAGTCTTTGCCACCGTTAAAATCCCAACCGTGCTGACTGACGATGTTATTGAACTCTTTTTTAAACCAGCCGATGCTTTTGCCCTCACTAATGGCGATATCTACCGCTTTGCGAAAGTCATTAAGCAAGTCATCTTCCATTGCGCCCGCGACCATAAAGGCGCTGTTATGGGCATCCGCCCAAACATCCGTCCAGCTTTCACTGGGCAGGTTGAGTTTCTGTTTAAGAAAGCTAATCGCTAATTCAAAAGGCACTGAGCCATAACGGGCGGACTCTGCCATTAGTTACCCTGCTCAACATCTAAACGGCCTGCCAGCTCGCTGGCGGCAAAGGCTTGCGCCATGATTTCTGTGGCGTCATCAAGCGATATTTGATGATCTGCTAATAAGGTTTGCAGCTCTTCAAGGCTTGTCGCTTTATCAACCAGCGCTTTAATACTGTCGGTCATGCTGCTAAGGCTCTCGCCCATGTTGATGCGGAGCTGTGCCGCGAGTTGCTCTGCCTGATCTGTTTCATCCTGCTGTTTGAGCGCGGTTATTTTGCTGATAGTGCTTTTAAAATCTGCCGATAACGCGGTTAATTCAACTTTTTCAGGCTGAGGTTTTGTTTCAACTTTGGCGACTGTTATTGCCCCTAATACGGCTTCGCCTTTGCCCGCCAGTGGAATCTGCAGTTTATCGTGGGCCCACGCAATAGGAACTTGCATGCCCAGCCCCACCAATGCTGGCAAGCTGTCGGCCATCAGTTTGATATCTTCCGGCTCGACAATGTTAAACTCAAAACGTGGCAGGCGGCGCGGTGTCTGATAACTGCGGCCATTGAGCACATACAACGGATAGATAATATCGCGGGTGATGGTGGCGGCTATCTGTTTAAGATCGCTGTTGCGTATCTCCATGCGCACTTCGTTATGTACATTACCCAGGGCGTTGGTAGAGCTTTTACCGTCTGCCTGACTGGTCAGTGTGCCGCCCACAATCGCTTTAGATTGTGACTTTTCACACCATGAAATCATCGCCTCGAAAGGCTCTGCGCCGCCTTGTGCTGCACTGTGAAAATCAAGCTCCATGCCACGGGGAATGATGCCGCCCGCATTGTGGCCAATGCTCATTACCGCACGTAGCAAGGTAGCTTTCTCGCCATCACTGGCACCGCTTGGGTATTTACCCAGGCGCAGCGGCAAACCATAAATTTCTAAAAACTCGGCTAAGTCGCGCACTGATAAGTTCTTAAACAGGAACGGCCAAGCGATTTGACGCACCAGCGCGGCGCGGCCTAAGTAACCGGATTTGGCTTTATGCTCATGCTTTACCCAGCCGAACGGCTGCAACGGCGCGCCGTGATAGCTGTTATCACGCAGGCGCAACTCATCACGGTTTTCGGGGTGTAACTGAAACCATGTTTGCGGGCGAAAGTGCAGGCCGTCAATAACATGCAGCTTACCCTCAAAGCCCCATTGAATTTCCAGACATGAAAATGCTTTAAAAATGCCGTCCGCCATATTTAGAATGGCATCGTCTATCAACATGGAATCATCTAAGATCTCTTTTATGAGCTGCGCATCTGCTATCTCCTGCGCAGTGGCGTCGCGCGGCGGCGTGATATCCCACTCGACGCTGAGCAGTGCTTTACGACGTTTATCTATTTCACAAAAAACATGGGCATCTTTCTCTAAAATATCTTCGGCGAGTTCCATCTGGCTGATTAGATGACCGGATTCCGCTTCTTTTAAGATAGCTGCCAGCCGTGCAGGCGTTAACCCTGATGTAGGGTGTTCATCAATATGCTGGCGCAGATGGGCCAGCTGCGCTTCCTCGCTTTGCTGATTTTCAAGCTCGGAGGTCGAGCTGATAGGGTTACCGTTAATATCTACAATCATCATTTTTCCTTTTACCAGCACTTGGCTTGATATAAACCCGCATCATCGTCATCTTCATTGCCTTCTGCAAAACGGTCATTGTGGGGAATTTCGGTAAACTCAATCGCCGAGCCTTCCATCCAGCTGGCGCGCACGGCCATGGCTAAGGCAACGGCCATATCACCGTGGCGCTGTTTGCCGTCTTCCCCTTTGCTTTTACCTTTCTCAATTTTCGGTACGCCGTTGATCACTTTGATACAGCGCAGATCGTCGAGGTTGTCCTGATGTTTGGGCAGTTGGATATTAGCGTCTTCAAATTCTGCTTTGAGTTTGGGCATCCATTCGCGATACCATTTTTCATTGAGCATCACGCAATCCACCATTTCGGTGCCGTATTTAAGAGCGGCCTGCTCGGCTAAATAACCGCCGTTACCCGTGGCATCAAAGGCCATGCCTACTAAGCGCGGCATGCGTTCAAGCATGTAGAAAAGCACTTGTTTCTGCTGGTCATAGGTGAGGTTGCGCAGCTCCACCTGAAACGGTACGCACTTGCTTAAATCTTTTTTGGTTTCTAATGGAATAAAAACGGTTAAATCGCCTTTGCGCGCAAAATCTTCACCTAAGGCATGGTTATGATCCGGATTAAGCGCCGCAAGTAGCGGTTGCAGCACCTCATCACACCAGCTGCCCACTTCCAGTTCTCTGCGCGGCTGGCTCCAGCTAATGAATGCCTCACAGGCTTCATATTTAACAATGGGGTAATTACCGTTCATTGCCTGTTCAATGTGGCTGCGCAGCAGATAAGCACCCCCGCCGGATTTAGGCACGCAGTAATACTCTTCCAATGCATCGTCTTTACTGGCGGTGGCTTTTAATAAGCCGGCAATCCAATCGTCTTGTGCTTGTTGCGACCAGGGCTTTTTGGTTATCTGACAGATACGTTTATACAGGCCATCGTTACAGGCATCATCGAGGGTGATGGTGTGTACGCTGTAATCTTTTTTACCGGCTCTTGAGTCTTGAATCAGCTGGTTGAAAAGATGATCAACGCCGTTGTGAGTGCTGATTACACGGATTTTACTGCCCCACATAGTGAGGGCTAATGCAGCCTTTAAGACTTCCGCTAATCTGTCATGATGCGCAGCTTCATCTATGGTGACGTTACCCTGCATACCGCGCAGGTTGGAGGGGTTGCTTGATAGCGCTTGGACTTTAAAGCCAGATCCAAAGTAAACAACAAAAGATAAAATATCCTTGTCACCATCTTCGTCTCTAAATACCTCTTCTTGAATCTCACCAGCGGCTTTACTGAATATTTTTGCCCACATGGCAACGGCATCAATAAACTCGCGCGCCATCTCTTTGGTTGAGCCGACATAAAAATGGTGACAACCGCCATCGGCTTTGTTGGTGGAGGTTGTTAGTGCTGCGTCACAGGCTTCCGCCCAGGTTAAACCGGTTCGGCGGCTTTTTTCGGCAATTTTAAGGGGTGAGGTATCGGCTATCCACGCTTTTTGATAAGGCAGCAAGACTTCATTGGGATCAAACAGTGCGGTGTTCATCAGGCAATCCCTAAAATTTCAGCTTTTAATTGCTTAACGGCGGCGCTGGATAACCCTGCCGATTTGGCGGCCTTGTCTGCAACGCTCGCGATCTCTTCGGCAAAGGCTTTACGGATCTCCTTTTCACGTTTATGGGAAAGCATGGCGGTCTGCTCTAAACGCTGGCAGGCGAGCATCACATCTTTAATCATGCCGACATCCACCGCTTGTGTATCATCGGCATTCATCATCGCTTTAAAGAGCTGCGAACGGCCCATCTCTAAAACCAGCTTAGTCACTTCACCTGTGGGTTTGTCGCCCAGTTCCGCCACCCATACCTGTGATATTTCGCGCATTTCGCGCAGGTTTTTACCCACTTTTTCCATTTTAGAGGAATAGCGGTTAATGCCCGACTTGCTGGGTTTTATCTCTTCGGAATAGCCTTGCGATTCGATATAGTCGTTCACCGCGTCCAGCACTTCGACTTGGGTGTTTTTGCCATCACGCAGCAGGCTGTCGAGCAGTTTTTTTACGTCATCAGGCAGCAAGTCTATTTTGCTGCGTTTACCGCGTGTGGCTTTATCCGTCATCATTACTCTCCCGGACGAGGGCGTTTAATGCCGGGGATAGTTGCTCGGCCATTGACGGCATCTATGCCTCGATTGCTGAGGGTAGCAATCTGCGTGCCTGATAAATCTTTAAGGCTGATACAGTCTTGCTCTTCTAACCACGCAAGCTGTGTACGCAGTGCATCCCGGCTAATATCAAGCCCGTATAAATCAAGGCTATCTTGGAGAATAGACTCGTTAAGGTCATAGCCAGGCACTTCACTTAAACAGCGTAAAATCACTAAGCGCTGGTGCGCCTGTATAAGGATTTTCATGCTCATTATTTTTTATCTCCTTGCTGCAGCTCGTTCTCTAGCAGCAGCTTTACCATGTATTCAAATTTTGATAACTGCCCAGATAAGCCGTCCATTTTTGCGCCGATTTTAACTATCTTCATCTCTAACTGGTGTATCTCCTCATCCGTGGGCAATTTATCAATATCGCCTTCAGCCTTAGCAACGCGCCGCTCCAATTTATCTACATGCTCTTGGGTGGCGTATTTCTTCCCCATTGCCCAAACCACAGCACAAAAAAGCGTGGATATAAGCGCGTAGATGGGAGCCCAGTATTTCCCTATAAACTCAAGCAAAGTGCTTCTCCTTGTGTTCAAAGTCTGTTTGGCAGTCTATGCAGCGCGGCGCGTCGGGCATTTTTTCAACGCGTTCAGGGTTGATGGGGTTATCACAATCAATGCACACATGCTGATTTTTGATGATTTTCACCGCTGCACTTTTATGCGCACGTTGCGTTGCCAAGTGGCTGGCTAACCACACTTCATTTTGCTGATTGGCCTGATCGATGATGTCGGTCATTTGCTTATATCTCCCTGTGTGCCAGTTTTTACAATGGCCTGTTTTAGCCCTTGTAAAATACCGACTGGTTGAATACCTGCGGCAACTTGTTTATCCAGTGAACGCTTATGAATGCTGATACCCAAAATGCTGAGCGCGAAACCAAATAGAGGGGTGAGCGCTACCACAGCATTCACAACATCAGCGGCCTTTTCTGGGTAAAAAACCATTGAAATAAATAAGCCTAAAAAGAGTACCGCCCAAGAGAAACAAACAGTATAACCAAAAGTCGGACGCCACCGCCTGACAAAGCCATCGTTACTGGCGAGTTCCGCTTGCATGGTGACATGTTGCTGTTGCAGTGCATGTTTTCGCTCATCGCTTTCAAGCTCTGCATGTTTAAAGGCGAGATTTTTCAACTGAATTTGATTATCAAACTCTAATTTTTTAAGGATGATTAAGGCATCAGGGTTGCTTTTAAGCGATTGCTCTATCGCTTCAGGCGTATTATCACAACCCAGTGCAGAGGCAACCATGCCCCCAACGGCAGCACCTGCAGGACCACCGATTAAGGTGCCGATTAATGGTGCGCTACTGCCGATAATATTTTTGATGTTATCCCACATTAACTTTCCCCCAACGGGCTTTCGTACCACGTAAATCAACATGTGTGAAAGTAGCATAAGAGCCCAACCCTAAAAGATTGGCATACGGGGTTTTTTCTAAGTGAGCATAAACATGGCGCGGGGGAATGCCGCTCACGACAATATCTACGGCATTGCCTTTTACGTGTTGGCTGTTCGAAGCGCCACCAACGGCTTTATTGTGCTTTTCACAACGATAAGCGCTGCTGATTTTGATAGGTGCGTTGAAGTGGCTGCGTAGTTCTTCAAGAATAACAATCAATCCAGCATTGATTTTATGCTCTCCACAACACTTACATTGAAACTCTGATTGTGAAAAGTGTTCTGTGATGTTCATATTTTGCCTCGAACTGTTTCAGTACATTTAAGTAATGGTTCGAGTATGCCAAGTTGAGGTTTTTATTGGATTTGAAGGGCTTCGGGATTAATTAAGGTTCTAGCTTCACAAAAGAAACATTATTTACTATTTGGGATTTATGATTTTATTTTTTGCTTTAAAATAACATCTACTTTACAAATTATAGAGAGTTTTTAGATGAATTATAAAACCATGGTGATAGCCGCTTCAATTGTAGCGTTATTTGGCTGTAACCCAAAAGCATTACACAGACCTGGTGAAACAATACCAACAACACCAACAACACCAACAACACCAACAACACCAACACCAACTCCTGTAAAACCTATCACTGTTACAACCTGCTCGACTGAAATAAGCGCTGAAATTAAGAGTATGGGTAATAATTACACGGTTGAAAAATCCCTAAATGGTGATATACACCATGATAATTACAGATGGCAGGTTGGTGCTCCAGCTAAAAATGAAAGTTATAGAGTTTATTTCACTTGGGGTGGACCGTATAAAGGCTGTGTTATATCTCGGTTTGCGACATTCACAGACTCGAGTTTTATTCCTTCTGGTGAGTGCAAAGAAGAGGCGCAAGGGATTTTAGATAACTTTGGTGGGGTTGCTGAGAGTGTTGACACCTTTATTAACAGTACGAAAGCTGAGTATACTTATTCATGGTTTGATGATGGTTTTTATTATAAGTTTGAAAATGAGTTTGCTACTGCAGGTTGCGTGGTAAGTTCAGGTAATTATTAACATTGCATTTATTAAAAAAAGGGGCTTTTTAGCCCCTTTTTCATATCCTATCAGTTCACGCTTTTAAGCTGCTGGTGCAATCCTTCCAGCATACTGGCGAACTCATCCCCTTTGACGTGGTGCAGGTTTTCCAGTTCACAGGCCAGCGAGATTAAAAATTCTAACTGCGAACAGACGAGATGAACACGCTCTTGCAGAATAATATGATCAGCGCGTAGGGTATCTTGGTTTTGTGGAATACTCATGCTGCACCGCCTTTTGCGCCACGTAGGGAAAAGCTGATGGTGCCCGTTGAACGTTTGGTGATGTTGGCGATCGCCTTATGACTTAATCCTTGCGCTTTTAATTTGTGAAATAGGATTATCTCTTCACGGGTCACTGGGGTGTTCTTGGCGCGTTGGGGTTTAACGGGCGGTTGCAGTTTTTCCTGCTGCATTTTCAGCAGTAGGTGTTGTATTTCGATGATGGTGGATTGCTGGGCTATCATGGCGTCTTTGCTGATCACCATTAGGCTGTCATCGATAACAGGCGCAACGGGTTCACTATGGCGGTAAGCTTTTAATACTTTCACTGCCCAGCGGCGAAACTCGGCGGCTTTGGGCTGGCGGCTGAGCATAGTGAGTAACATGACTCCTTCTTCATTGAAGATACGGGTTGTTTGTTCTCCACCAGGTGGGGACAGTTTGACCCCACCTGAAGACTGTTTGACCTCGGCTGAATATTCATCAAGTTCATCTTTATTGCGTTGATAAATTTTATTGATTGATTTGCGCGGGTCCGCATAACCTAATGCTTCTCCGATCTGCTCTTTATTGAACCAGACTTGATCTTGATGTTGGATAATTTCGAGGGGGTGACCGTTAAATTCGGTGAATTGGGTTGTTATTGACATAAGAGCCTCCGTTAAATGATTTTATAAATCACCACCTTTGAGACCAATCATTGGTGGTGAACTGAACAAGGTTGGTCTTACCGCTAACGGAAACGGCCGATCTTGCGATCGCCTCGCCCAGCCCACCATAAAATGGGTGTAGCTGTGCATTGAGCATAAAAAAACCAGCAAACGCTGGTGACTATGCACCGTTACTCTTGCAGGAGACCAATCCTGATAACTGCTTCTTATAAACAAAGAATGCAATTACCTTTTTAAGATAGCCCTGAATGCGGCGCATTGTCAATATCTTGCAATGAAACTTTTCATTTTGCGTGGTGCTTGCAGCAAAAAGCCCCAATGAAGGGGCGGTGTGTGGGGCAAGGGAGGGTGGAAGTTACTCTATCAATTTAATGTTTTCACATCTTACCCATTGCCGCTCTTCATCATCATGGTCAATTCTTAGCCCAATTAACTGTTCATCAAAATCAACTGATACGATATCTCTGGTTTTGCTTTTATAAATGCACGTCATGCCGGCATTAAACGTTGTATTGTCAAATTCATCTCGTGTCATAACGGTTCCTTTTAGTTAAAACAAACTCTTTTGTCTGCGGTTTTGTTGAATCTTGCGTTGTTTCGCGTAAATATCGTAAACAGAGCGCGTGGTTAGTTCATATTCTACTGCCAGCTGTTCGATGTTATTACCAGCCCAGCGATTGAATATATCTAAATCGCGCAGTGCCTCTTTTAAGGTTTTATTGGTCGGAAGATATAACTCTCGCCCTCCTAAATAGTGCGCCTGTGCGGTGATTATTTTCACTGCAAGGCGGTGTTTGCTTTTGTCATCAAACGTCAGTGTTTGTAATTCTTTTAACACCACTTGATATAATGTTTGCAGACGTTCAGGCCAGCGCAGCACTGACCATTGATGATCATTGTCGGAGAGTGCATCAAGCTGTTTGTTGATGTCGTTAAGATCAACTTCTTCTATCAGCTCAAGTTGTCGTTCCTCTTTATGCATGGCTTTTCCCTTTTTTATTCGCGTTGAATTTGTCAAACAAGGCTTGGCGTTTAGCATCGTTTTCGCTGTCGGTAACTGCACCACCAAACTCGCGTATTTCAATAGTTGATCCAGTTTTAACGGGCGTTGAACTGGCGGTAAACTCCCCTGAAATGCTGTTTAATACTTGTTTAAGGTAGTTATGATTGGCCAATGGTTTAGGTGTCTGCCCGTATCCTAGTTGCTGCTGGCGCTTTGCATGCAGTGCCTGCACGGTTTCGCCAAGGGCTTTGGCTAAGCAGGCAGGGTTTTTATGTAGTTCCACTGTTTCTGTGATTAGCTTTGCTGCACGGGCATTGTTTAAGTCTGTTTTTTCAGGACGAAACAGACTGATATAACTGACCACGGCCATGCCGAGGCGCTTATCTAATTGGCTAAGCTGCGCCAGCAGGCTGCGACCTGCATCATCGCTAATCAGCGCGTCAAGATGCAGGTGAGTGCGGCAGATTGGGCAACGACCTAACTTCATTGCTGCGCCTCGGCAAACCGTGCTACGTCGATTTCACGCTTACTGTCTTGCGCTGGCACAACAGAATCAAAGAAGTTCACCAAGTCTAAATAGGGCATCACGCCGTTATTCGGACCAGTGCAAATGCCTTGTTGTTTGAGCTCTTTGGTCATTACACGGATATGCCATTTTTTTAGCACTTCAATCACTTTGCTGGCCTGTTGCGGGCTTAAAAAACGCAGGCTGGTCACGGCAAACATGCCCATCTGTTTGGTTTGATTGTTGATGAATTTGTCCAGGGCGGTTTCGCTGCCGTCGGTAATAAAACAGTGGCGCTGCATGGTTATCCAGATTGCGACGATTTTATCTTGCCCGGTGCGGGTGTAGACGGTGCCACCACTTGGTTTTGAAAAGCGTTTGCCGCTTTCATTGACTGGCGCTTTCGCTTTAAAGCCGCGCTGTTCCATGGCATGCATTACCATCATTAGATCTGCAAAGTTCATCTCTTTGCAGCTGGTTTTGCCTGTCGCTTCTTTTAAGATCGCACGGTAAATATCTTCATCCAGCCCGAGCTGATTTTTGGCAATATGGATTTTTGCTTTTAAGGTGCTAATTGATATTGGATAAGCCATTGCTGTTCTCCTTATGCGTGAGCTACGGGCGCTGAAAAAAGCGCTAAATTCCAAAGTGCGTTTGTCATCTGTTCGCGCTGGGCGGTGTGATGCTCTGCATCAAACGGGATAACGGTTAAGTCGTCGTTAATCGCCGTGACTTGAATGCTAAACGGACGTTGGCGGATTTTTAGGGTGTAAATTGGGTTTTCTTGCAGTTCTACAAAAACGTCTTGCACCTGTTGCGGGCGTAGCCCCATTGCTGTCGCTAATCCATCCCGGCGATAAAAGCGTTTGCTTTGACGCATGGCTTCTGCGATTTGTCGCGTTAACTGTTCAATATTTTTCATTACCATTATTTTATGCTCCTCGATGCTGCTCATCAGTACCCAGCCACAACGCTGGGCAGACACGGCCAGTCCCTTTTAAAAAGGCCGTGTTTCGCTTGGTTAAAGTTTGGAAAACTCCAAAACAATCGGCATGTATTCTTCATGTTTATTACGACGGTAAATACGCAGATACGGCACGCTGCCGGTCACCTGAATCGCGTCACGTGCGGCTTTCATGGCCTCCTGCCAGTCACTGTCTTGAATATCTAACTGCCCGAGAGCAAGCACTTGGTTAACGTCGATATTGCCTTGTTTATCTACGCGAAAGGCGTGATCGACTAAGGCAATAATGTGCGGATTGGCACCGCTAGACCAAGCATGAATGCAATCGTCAATCAGCTCTTTGGCTACTTGAATACGTTCATCAAAATGACGCACATCAGAGCGACTGCGTAAGATGCGAAAGTTACCTTCAAAATCATGCAGGGTGACGTTGCCTTTCTTACCACCCAATGTTTTGCCATATTCACTGGCAGACAGCTCAACAAAGGCGCTAATTTCCTGCATCGCCCATGCTTTGTTTTCTGAAATAAGCACTTGTAATGCCTGTGCTTTTTCGGCAATTTTCAGCACCAATTCATCACGAAGCAGATCAATCGCTTTAATTTCGCTAATCGGCACTAAATGGCCTTTTGCATTGCGGCGATACCCCTGCGGTACGGCGTTTTCTTTTTCGTCTTTCATGCTATTTCCCTTTGTTGAATTGGTTGTTTTTGAACAATGGCTACATGGCACCCGAGCCAATAGCCGACTTTTAACTCACGGCGCACACCGTTCACGACCTCTGTGACAACATGATGCTGCTTGAGTATGTGTTTTTCTGGTATGTCGTTCACTTCAACTAATGGCTTGAGGTGGCTGTTATGTACGGCTGCAACTGAGAAACCTGCTTGCGTGAATTTTTTGGTTGTTAAGCACATGGTGTTGCTCCTTGGTTAAGTGCGTGAAACCGCTCAACCATCTTTTTGTGGCGTAAGCGTGTTAGTAATGTTGGTTGCGCTTGGTTATCAAAGCAGGTGATGCGACCTTTAAATTCCTGGCGCAAGCGACGATAAGCTTTTTTCCAGCCTGCTCGGCTAGGCCGAAAGGTGATCACCAGTTTTTCACAGACGTTAAAGTCCGCATCTAAATCAACATCAAGGTCAAATTCGGCCTCGGTTGATACTGCTATTTCACAGTGCAACCCTTCATTAAACAGATATGCATCGTGGTTAGTTGTAACAACAAACTCACCGCGTATTTTGCGAAGTTGATGTTTAAACATGGGCTTCTCCTTCGAGCAGGAATGAATACTCATCGAGGTATTGCAACGTCTGTTCTAACTCCTCTTGACGTTTGCATACTGCTAACAATTCCATTCGAGCAACTGCACTACGTATAGAAATTAAACGTTGTAGTGAGCTTCTATTTCTTATGCGCGTTAAATCTTTCTCAATTTCATTCATCTGTTTGCCAAAGTTCAGGCGTAAAATCCGATAAGCTTTTTTCCAGCTTTTTTTGTCACAATCAAATTGAATTTCTAAATCACTGTGAGTGGTGTCATCATCAATCCAATCTTCAAATGTCTCGCTATAAACCACGCCAGAATACATTTGATTATCTGGACGATAAGCGATCTCAAAACCACCTTTGATGAGATGTGGCTCACCACGGCTTGCTAAATCTTTAGCTGTTCTCATCATGCTTGCGTGAAGTCCGTCAATTAAATTAAACATGGTCAAATCCCTCTTGTTTCAGATCGTTAAAGGCATCGCGGATATGGCTTTCGCCTAAGCGTTCGTTGCTGCCCTGTGCAATCATTGATGCGAGGCGCAGGGTGTGGCTGAGTTTGCGCAACTGTCCGCGCTTGTCGGCAATGCTGTGAATAAGCTTCATCTCGCTGTCACTGATTAAGCCCCATGCTGACGCAATGGCTGAAATGTCACTTTTTTTCACTTTGGGAATAGAGAGCTTTTTAGCTATACGTGACTCAAGACGGGACAGATCTACTTTGCGACTATCGCCGACCATCTTCCCGTAAACGGTTGGGTTACCAACCAGCGCTAAACCAACACCTACTTTTTGCTGCATCACGCGTAACTCTTCAATCACTTCCAGCTGCAGGTGATCCGCTTCATCAATCACTATCAATCCGTTTGTGCCTTCCAAGCGATGGCGGATAGCATGGCAAAGTGAATCTTTACGACGTGGCGGGTTTTCAATGCCTAATTCCATCGCTAGTTCATAGAAAAAACCCACTAACCCGGCAATAGAAGGCGAGGCGATAATCAGCCAACAGTTGGGCATTTTGTCTGCGTAATGTTTAGCCGCTGCACTTTTTCCCACGCCCGGTGCGCCCATTACTACAGACATACCGTCCCCACGGCTGGCCTGTGCGTAACGTAAGGTTGAGATCACCTGCTTTGCTGTTGTGGTTTGCACAAAGTCAGGCGCAACAGGCATGCTGTTCTGTTTGTTGCTGTGCATATCCAGCCACTGATGCAGTGTGCTGATAATCGGCGCGTTATCGCCTTTGTAACTGTTTGATAAAAACTGTGATAACCGTGTTTTTCCGATACTGGTTTCACGCGCTATCTGCGCTTGTGTGTAGCTAGATGATGCAACCAGGTTGTTGATCGCAATGCGGACGGTATCTGCGTTACTGGTGATTGAAATTACATTTTCTTCTGTCATAATTACCTCTGTAAATAATGATTAATCGTTGTTTGGAGCCTGTTTATACGTGCGGTATAACAGGCTTTTTTTATATGTCGTCGTCCAGCTGGATCAAGTCCATCGCTCTGCAAAATGCATCTTCTCGTTCATCTACTTCAACTTGCTGTTTACGTAGGGTGTTACCCACTTGTTGGAAGATCTCTACAATTTTGGTTTCTGGTGGTAGGGGTGGTTCAATGATTGGCATTTGTGCAGCAACTTCTGCGATATCCATTTGATGCTGTGCATTAGCTGCTTTTTTAGTGGCTTTGACGAACTGCGCGCGGTGACGTTGCTGCTCACGGGCGGCACTGGTATCTGCAAAACCAGATTTTTCCATACACTCTGCAACACATAAGAAACGGCCGTCAGGGTGATAACAAAAGACCTCTTTATGTAAGTCGCGGGGGTCAAAGCGTATCTCTAATTTCTTCACCATTGCACCAATCAGCTCTAAATTACTGTAACGGTTTTTGCGATTGGCAATTGTTCCGCCACTTTGCAGAGTAAAGGTGCCATCTTTTTGTAAGGTGACGCTTTCAGTGGTAAGCAGCAGTAAGCGTAATTGCTCTTTTGTCGCTTTGATGATGCGTGCATGTTCATAACTTCTTGCAAACACCTGATCAAAACTATGCACGCCCTGGCAAACTTCAGTTTGGCGTTTAAGACGCGCGTTATATTGATTTACACCCGCTTCAACCGTTTTTAAGAAATCAGCAACGTCAATCGCTTTAGAGCCGTAGTTGTCCGGCTTTGCCATTGGGTTTGCACCTGTATAAGCGCCTGCATTTAATGGGTGTTTGTCGATCAGTTCTTCTAAGCCACCGACACCAAACGCGCGTTCAATTGGCTTAGCCTGGCCGTGGCCTTTGCCGTAGTTGATACTGGTCCAATGTAATTTAATGCCCAGTAAGGGGATGATCCCTTTTGCCTCATCTTCTTTGACTTTAAAGCGGTAACGGTTTTTAACACCGCCCGTCATTTTTTTATTGGCCGCTGCGCGCGTGTTATCTATGGTGACTTCTTTAGGAATGCCGTATTTTTCAATCACACTCATTAAGGCCAGGCGAATAGAATCTGTGTTTTCTGAAACATCTGTGTAGTAACCGATGATTTTACGGCTGTAAATATCCTGCCAAAACCATGTTTTAGGACGCAATATTTCGTCGTTATGCCAACGCACAAACACGTTGTGCTGATAACCATCGCCATTGATATGCTCCATTGCGTGCATATCTAAAACAGTACGTTGCTGCGCAGGATAAAGGCTCATTAAGGCATGTTCACCTTCACGTTTGTAAACGACGTGCTCTTTTGGCAATGCATTTATGCGGCGGCGAATGGTTGTTTCTGCTGGAATAACCCAGCCTTTACTTTCACCGGCTTCCCTTGCGCGGTAGATGCAGGTAGTTAATGCGGGTTGCTCTTTGCGTAGGTAATCTGTTTGAATAAATTCCCAAGCTTCCTCTGTAAAATCAGCATCTAACTTTTCATTTCTTTTATTGTATTTGTCTAAAAGCACCGCTACCCAGTGAGCACGTTCGTAGCCTTTAGATGCGTAATAAGCGCGACTTGCAAAGGTGTAGCTAACTGAAAACTTTACAGAGGCCATTTTGATACACATTTTTATAGGCGTTTTTTGAGCACGTAAATCAGCAACGGCACACGCGACTTTAAAGCGCCGCTCTGCTCTTGCGCGCTGTTTCTTGGTTGCTATTTTCAGACGCGCATCAAGCATCTCGGGGCAATACGTTAACTCGCTATTTACCGTGTTACATTTTTCTGGCAGATCGTAAATAATGCCTTCCGCCTCAATTTTTGAATGCTCAAGCAGTAGATGCACCCGTGTAGCTTGTGGTAAAGAGCTAATGTGATACTCCCTGCCGCCACCTTTCCCGGCGCGGGGACGTGATTGCCATTGCTCATTGTTTGCTTTATTGCGGATGCCCCGGGCGCTGTTAGGCAATCCAATTTGTGATACTAATTCTTCCCCTGAAAACCACTCCATGGCTACTCTCCTGAATCGCTATAACGACTAGGCCAAATTTCCGACAAACTAACGCCAATCGCATTGGCGATAATAAGATCCCCTTTCGGCCATTTTCTCGATAAAGAATTCTGCAGTGAATTAGATGCATAACCATTTCCACGAGCTAAAGCAGCTAATGTCGTACCTTTCTTTTTTAGTGCTGCACCAATATCAGCGCGATGCCAATCGTGATTATTTTTTTGATGTAACATGACAACCCCTCTATAATCGTTACTTTAACTTCTAACACTAACAACAAAGGCTTAAAGAAACCTCTTAAGGTCTATAATAAACTCGGAAGAGTTTTTATTCAACCTTTCCGAGTTTATTTTAGGCGGTTTTTGAAGTTATTTTTTATTTCCTTTACTTATCAAAAGGTTAATTGCGATGACAGATAAAAACAAACTCGGAAAGGTTCTTCCTAGTTTAATAGGTGAACTCGGAAGAGATGATTCTTTACAGGGGCGTTTAAAAATATTAGTGGATAGTGTTGGTAACCCTAATGCTTTTGCTAAATTAACAGGCCTATCTGTCAGTGGATTAAAACGTTATTTGAACGGTGGAGAACCGTCAGTTTTAAAACTGTTACAGATCTGTGATGCAACTGGAGTTAATCCTAACTGGTTGATGAGAGGGAAGGGACTTGTAATGGAACCTGATGAAGTTAATGGCATTTCTAATGAAAGAGCTATTGCAATGATGCTTAATGATGAAGCTGCATTAGCTGAATTAGATGATGAATGCCTGGAAGCTACGGCAAAACCGAGGCAGCAATATTTAAAAGCAAAAGCTTCATTTGACTTCTTAAGCCCTGAAATTAGGGAAGTTTTATCAACTGCGTTCTATTTCGCCTCTAAAGAGTTTAATGAAGATATTGTAGATCAAGCACTAACTGAAATAACATCTAACAGATTGATTGAAAAAGATTTTGCGTTAATACCTGGTTATAGTGTGCAAGTTTCTGCGGGGAATGGCTCTGTCGGAAGTGATGCACAAGTACCAAGTCGATATTTAGCATTTCGTAAAGGCTGGTTGCAATACAAGGGCTTCAAGCAACAAGATTTGATTGCACTGTGGGCGAAAGGTGACTCAATGGACCCATTGATTGGTGACAATGACACTTTAATAATACATACAACAGAAAAACGGCCAACTGATGGCAATATCTACGTGCTAAGGCTAGAAGATCAGTTGTGGGTGAAGAGAATACAAGTAACACCATTAGGAAGTTACCTTTTAATTAGTGATAACAGTATTTATCCACCCATGGAAATAAAAAAAGAAGAGATGGGGAATTTTGATGTAATTGGCAGAGTCGTTCATATTGCAAAAGACGTTTAAAAACTACTTTTAAACGTTTGTTAAACTTGTTTATAAGAAAAACGCCGCTTTTCATTTTAAGTGGCGTTTTCACAAAATAGGATCAAAAGATCTCATTTTAAGAAATTTAAGATCTAACTCAAAACCCATATAACAAAGAAGATTCAAAACAGCACCAGGACGGCATAAAGTAAACAGGGAACACAAACCACAAACAAGCAACAACCCCTCGCTACAACTAGCATTACAGCCCAAATCAGCACACAATAACATCCTACAAAATCAAACCAAAAACCACAGCCACATCCGTATGATTCCGTAAAATTTCACCAAATTCCATACCCTCTATTCTTTTTCATTCTTAATGACTCTATACAC
>Ga0194138_10000147_pt1 | contig 35440 bp, 57 predicted proteins | sample TARM_MetaG_T2_14_FD_134022 | JGI IMG/M metagenome (GOLD analysis project Ga0194138, IMG submission 134022) | Freshwater microbial communities from Pennsylvania, USA, analyzing microbe dynamics in response to fracking - TARM_MetaG_T2_14 (version 2) | ecosystem: Environmental > Aquatic >...
ACAGCAAGATATGACGGAAGACCAGTATTTGGAGAAGCATTTGTAGCTATTAATATTAGCCAGGAAGCATTAGCGGTAGCGCCAGCAAAAACAGATGTAACTTTTGCTCTGGATTCAGCTAACGCGTAGGAGGAGTATTATGAATGTAAAAATATTAAGGACATTCGTTTATGATAAAGTTTTTTATGCTGCTGAGCAAGAGGTAGATTTTGAAAAAGAGCAGGTAGAGTATTTGAACTCTACCTCTCTTGGTAAAATAGTAGAAGTAATTGAAGGAAACATATCAGATGAAGAGACGAATCTATCAGAAAAAGATTATGAAAAATTAAAAAAAAAAAAACTTGTTGAAATAGCTAGAATGAAAGATATCCAGGTGGATGAAAATATGACAAAGAAAGAGATTATTGAGGAGTTGTTATAGATGGACACTAACACTATACTCCAACTTGTTAAAGCGAGATTGGGTATTACATCGCCTGTTAGAGATACCTATTTGACAGCAATTGTAGAAGCGGTAAAACACGAACTGACTGATGAAAAAGGGATATTGCTAGAGGCAAACAATCCAAATCATCTAATGTTCGTTGTAGATCTAGCTACATGGAGATATGAAAGTAAAGATAATACAGGCGCTATGCCAAGACATTTACAATATAGACTTCATAACCTAGTAATCCACAATGGCGGTGGTGTGTAATGATATATAACCACGAACTTATTTTAGTAGACAATTTAATAACTAAAGATTCAATCGGACAAGGTATAAAAACCGAGATTTTAACTACTGTTTTCTGTGGGGTAAAAAGCATAATGAGAAATGAACATTATGCTGCAGCTACTGTGGGTTTAAAACCTAGTATAATTTTTGTTATTCATAAGTATGAATATAACGGACAACTAAAAGTAAAGTTTGAAGGAAAAGAATATAAGGTGATAAGAACATATGCCACAAGCATAGAAGAAATTGAACTTGTATGCGAAAGGGTTGGTTAGAATGGCTAGCACAAAGATAGGAAACTTATCAGGAGAACTAGCGAAGCAATTTAAAATTTATTCAAATGAGATTGCCGATGAAGTTAATGTTAAATCTCTTGAATTAGCAAAAAGTGCAGTGAGAAAATTAAAAGAAACATCGCCTAAAGATACAGGGTTTTATTCGAAATCTTGGAAAATACAAACTAAAACATATGTGTATAGAAAAAATCAGGTACACACTATCCATAACACAACTAGACATTCACATCTTTTGGAAAAAGGACATGCGCTGAGAGGTGGTGGGCGAGCTAAAGCTAAACCCCATATAGCACCTGTAGAAAAAGAGATAATAGCAGAATTTGTGGATGCAGTAGAACAAATAATAAAGAGCGGAGGGAATTAGATGTTGATTACAGAGTTGTATACACTTTTAGAATCTACAGGACTTCCAGTAGAATATTTAAAGTTTGAAAATGAACCTCAAAGTCCAGCACCTATTCCTCCGTTTATTGTTTATTATTTTGAGAATAGTGAGAACTTTGGAGCAGATAATAGGGTATATGAGAAAATTAATAACTATGCAATTGAGTTATATTCAGATAAAAAGGATATAGCAAACGAATCTTTAATTGAAAAATTATTTGATGATAATGATATTTTCTGGGATAAAACAGAAACATACATTGATTCAGAGAAAATGTATGAAGTTAGATATACTATACAACTGTAGGAGGTAAATATGAATAATAATATAGTTGAATTCGGTTTAAAAAATGTGCATGTAGCAGTAGGAACAGAAGGAGCATTGGGTGTAATAACCTATGCAGCTCCAGTTGCTGTTCCAGGAGCAGTAACCTTAAAGTTAGAAGAAAAATCAGACATGTATAAGTTTTTCGCGGATGATAGGGTTTATTTTTCAGAAGCACAATCGGAGGGTGCAGAAGGAACTCTTGAAATGGCATTGTTCCCTGATAGTTTTAAAATCGACATATTGGGCTTTATAAGAGATGAAGATGGTGGTCTTGCAGAAAAGCTTAATTCTAATTCAAAACCTTTTGCCTTAGTATTTGAGTGCGACGGAGATAAAAACAAAGCTAGACATATATATTTCAATTGCAAAGCCGGGAAAATTAGCGATGAATACAAAACAGGAGAAGGTAAGAAAAATGTTAAAACTCAAACGCTGCCTATAACAGTAATGGGGGACGAAAACGGGTATCTTAAAGTTAGATATAACGAGGGAGAAGCTGGATACGCAAAAGCTATAACCACAATACCAACTATAACCCCAGCTCCAGTAATACCATAGAAAGGCGGCAGAAATGGAAAAAACTATAAAGATATCAGGTAAAGAAGTAAGGCTTAAAAATACAGGCTCCTTCGCACTAAGGTATAAAGAGCAGTTCGGAAAGAATCCAATCAGCGAAATCATGGGGATGCTTAATGTTTTTAAAGATATTAATCTTGAATCATCTGATCCACTTGAAAATATGGAGCAGCTTAGGAAAATAGATTTTGATGTATTTTATAATGTTGTTTGGGCTCTTGCAAAGACCGCAGATAAAAGTATTGCGTCTCCTATGGATTGGCTTGATGAGTTTGAAGAATTTCCGATAATGGACATCCTTCCGGAAGTTATGGATATGATACTGCAAAGTTTTACTTCAACTATGGAGTCAAAAAAAAACATGAGTCATCCGGCGATGTGGTAACTCTTGAGGATATAATGGTAGGGGCATCTATGAGAGGGATGCCTCTGCAAATGTTTGAGGATATGACCATAGGACAGATTATAGATTTTTGCATCACATATAATAACATAAATGCTTCGGACGATGAAGAGGATGGCAGTCCTAAAATTAGAAAGGCAACGCAAGAAGATTTTGACAGGCTTTAACAAGTATATCACTCTTAGGAGTGGTTTTTTTATGCCTTTAAATAAAAGGTGGTGAGGTTTTGGCAGGTAATATTAAAGGAATTACTATAGAAATTGGTGGAGATACCACCAAACTCGAAAGTGCTTTGTCGGGGGTAAACAAAAGTACAAAAAATATACAAACTGAACTTAAAGCAGTAGATAGACTTTTGAAATTTGACCCCAAGAACACAGAGGCGCTTGCGCAAAAACAAAAACTACTAGCAGAGCAGGTAGAAAACACAAAGACTAAACTCGATACTCTTAAAGAGGCGCAAATTCAAGCTAAACAGCAACTTGCAGAAGGTAAAATTGGTGAAGAACAATATAGAGCTCTGGCAAGAGAGGTAGAATTTACAGCCAAACAACTTGATAATCTAGAAAAAGAATTAAAAGATACTAATGATAAATGGAAAGATTTCGGGGATAAAGCAAAAGATGCTGGCGAGAAAATGAAGAGCGTCGGCGAGAAAATGAGTGTGGGCATTACGGCGCCTATTTTGGCTGTTGGCGCAGGCGCAGTGGTAGCTTTTAATGAAGTCGACGGAGCTCTTGATACTATAGTTACTAAAACAGGAGCTACTGGCGAAGCAATGAGCGGTCTTAAAGATTCATTTGATAATGTAGCAGGAAATGGACCTTATGAAATTCAAGCAGTCGGAGATGCAATAGGTGAAGTAAATACTCAGTTCGGGCTACTAGGTCCAGAACTTGAAGAAGCCACAGAACTAATACTAAGATTCTCAGAAATAAATGGCCAAGATGTTACTTCATCTACTATAAGCAGTAAGCAAGCTATAGAAGCTTTTGGTCTAAGTGCTCAGGATTTGCCAGCTGTACTAGATGCCGTTACTAAAACCGCTCAAAATACAGGAATTTCTACAGATGCATTATTTGATTCGGTTATAAAAGGTGCCCCACAATTAAAAGCTATGGGTCTTGAATTTGAAACATCAGCTGCGGTTATGGGTAGATTTGAGCAAAAAGGTATAGATGGCGGAAAAGCTTTGTCCTATATGGCTAAAGCTCAGGTTACTTTTGCTAAGGATGGAAAAACACTGCAAGAAGGAATGGGTGAGCTAATTGAAACGCTAGGCACTACGGAAAGTGAAACAGAAAGACTTACCTTAGCTTCTGAATATTTTGGAACCAAAGGCGCTGCATTTATGTTGGATGCTCTCGACCAGGGAGCTCTATCATTAGGAGATTTTTCTAATGCAGCCACAGATGCTACTGGAGCAGTTAATTCAACTTTTGAAGGAACACTTGATCCAATAGATAACTACACTACAGCAATGAATAATTTGAAGCTTGTAGGTAATGACTTAGCTAGTGTTATGCAGGGAGTTATGGCACCAGCATTAATTGCTATAGCTGAAAAATTACAAGAATTTGCTAAATGGTTTAAAGATTTGCCTGGACCAGTAAAAGAAACTATGGTTGTTATCGCAGGTCTAGCTGCTGCAATTGGTCCTTTGCTAATTATATTCGGAACAATAGCAAGTTCTATAACATCTATAATTACTGTGTTTGGTACATTAGGAACTACCTTTGCAACAATTGGTGCAGCAGTAGCTCCATTAGGTGCTGCAATAGGAGCAATATCTTTACCTGTAGTTGCAGTTGTAGCTGCAGTAGGGCTACTCATAGCTGCTGGAATAGCTCTATATAAGAACTGGGATGAAGTTAAAGCTTTTGCTCTAAAGACTTGGGAAGATATCAAGTCTACTATTTTAGGAATACTAGATAAAGTGAAAGCCGATTTTACTAAGTTTGGTACAGATATATCTACTTTATGGACTAATACATGGAATGGTGTTAAAACATTTATTTCAGACACTCTAAGTAATATAAGAATAATTATTACAACATTTATTCAAGTTATAAAAGATAGCTGGAATATGTTTGGTGAAAATCTAAAAATTGTTACAACAGCAATGTGGGATGGAATAAGGAATACTTTTTCTGTAAAAATTGAAGAAGCAAAAGATCTTGTAAGAAGAGGATTAGATGCTATAGTAGGATTCTTTAGAAATTTAAAGATACCACAGTTTAAGATTCCATTACCGCATTTTAAAATTAATGGTTCTTTTAGTCTTAATCCTCCTAAAGTTCCTACACTAGGTGTTGATTGGTACGATAAAGGTGGAATTTTTACAGGACCTACTGTAATTGGAGTTGGAGAAAAGAGACCTGAATTTGTTGGAGCGCTTGATGATTTAAGAAAAATAGTGAGAGAAGAATCTAGCGAAGGTCAAAAGATAGAAAACAATTTTAATATATCTTCTCTTGTTGTTAGAGAAGAAGCTGATATTAAAAAAATAGCTAGAGAATTGTATGATATGCAGAAAAGAACAGGAAGGGGGCTTGGAATGGCATGATAGGATTTAGCTTTAATGGAGTACATTCAAATTTTTATGATCTGCATATTAAAACGATAGCGCCACCCATTCCACCCAAGCCTAGGTATAAAGAAGTTAAAGTAATTGGAAAAGATGGAACATACAAATTTCTTGATGGATATGAAGATATTTCTATACAGTTTGATGTATTGATTTTAGGAACAATAAGTGAAAGGCGAGAAAAAATTAGAACTATTGGAGTATGGCTACAAGGAGAACACAATCTAGTAATTGACTATGATAATGTGGTAGTTTACAAAGCATGCTTAGTAGATATGGTCACACAAAAATTTGATATAAATTTTGAGGTTTTAAGAATTACTTTTAGTGCTAGGTTGGTGGTTTAGTAATGAAAATATTAGACAATAATCTAAACTTTATTGTAAATCTTGACAATATACTCGATGCAAAAATAAAGCAAGGAATTAATAAGGAATACAATCTTGAATTTACAGCCATCTTAGATTCTACTGCTAAAAATTATATTAATCATAACTATATAGTAGAGGCAGATGAAAATTATTTTGATATTGTTACATTTGAACAGTATAGAAATGATGCAGGGTTATTTGTAAAAGCTTATTGTGAACATATATCTTATAGATTAAATAAAGTAGAGTATGATAAAGACTACTTTACTGAGGATGGAACTCCAGAATATATACTTTCTAAAATATTAGAAGGTACTGGATTTACTGTTAGTACTGTAGATTTTAATCAAATCCAAACATTTTCAATTCAAGAAAAACTATCACGTAGAGCTATTTTGCTTGAGTTTGCATCGTATATAGGTGCTGAAATTAAGTATGATAGATTCAACATTTCTTTATTACAGCGACTTGGAAGCATAACAGGCAAAGAATTTAAGATTGGAAAAGATATTATTGGAATAAGAAAATTTGTAGATTCTAGAGAAAATGTAAATGGAATTCCAAAGCTCGCATATGATATAGATGTTGTCGAGCTTAAAATATTACCTGAATTTGGACAGTTTGAAGAGTTTGGTTTAGGAGATACAGTAAAAGTTATAGATCCTGATTTAGAAATAAATACTGAAGTTAGAATAGTAAGCTATGAATATAATCCACTTGAAAAAATCAACTCAAAAGTAGAAATTCAAAATTTTTTTAGTACACTTGCTGATGATATTTTTAGAATACAAAGAGATACTCTTGCAAAAGGAAAATTATATCATGGAATTAGAATTAGTCCAGATATGGGATTCGAAGCAATTAGAAGCGACGAAAAAGCTAGAGCATGGTTTAATTCAGATACCTTGGCCATGCAATCTAAAGAAGATGGCCAGTGGAAAAATAAGCTCTGGTTTGACCCACTAGAAGGAGTTTATAAATTTGACGGTTTATTATCAGCAACTGCTATTGAAGCTATCTCTGCAGAAATAGACGTAGTAGTTTCTGAGACAGTGATAGTCAATAACCTATATGCAAGTAGAGGCAGAATTGCAGAACTAACAGTAGACCACCTTTTAACAGGAGATTTTTTAAAAGGCGATGAATCTCTATTTTATATTGAGGCGGAAAAGCAATTTTTAAAGTTCATGCAAGCTCAGCGAAATGATAGCCTTCCAATGGTTCAATACACAACTAGAGATGGAGCGCTTTTGTTCTGGACAGATGAATATCAAAAAGAAATGCATACAGCAGAAACAGATTATCCAGTAATGGTATATCAGTATGATGCTATTCCAGTTATGCAGATGCAGTTTGAAGAGATTACTGATTCTGTTGGCAGTTTAAGAGTTCCTACAATAACATTAGGCAGAGGAGATGGAGCTACTCCATTGTCAAGCAAAGGTAGGATTTATAAAGATCGTAAAGGTATGGTAGTTGAGTACTTCAAAAGTAATTCTGGGGATAGACTAGCTGTAACTATTACGGATGATGGGATTGAAGTTCCAGGAAATACAGGTCCTAAAGGATTAAGAAATATAGCAGTGGGAGCAACTCCACCAGCAAACCCTCAGAATAACGATTTATGGATTGATACTACGGGAGGAGTGACTCCATAATGCCAGAAAAGTTAATGCGATGGAATGGTAGTGAGTGGGTTGAAGTAACGAGTTTAGCGAGAAATGAAGTAAAAATAATTACAGGAATGCTGAATAAATTTATATCTATTAATAAAGAACTATCAACTGAAGAAAATGTTGGCTTTTCTTCGTCAATTAAAAAATATAATATATCCCCTAGTAAAACAATATCTAATTACACGAAACTTTAGAAAGGAGAAAATATATGGCGATAATATCAGATACATTTACTATATCTTATTCTGGCGAGCCTGGAGATGGGCCATATTCATTAGTAAACAGATATTTATATGATCTTAAGGAAAAACTTTTAGGACATGGTTTTAATATGGTTTATGAAAACAGTGTAACAAATATTAATCAAGAGGCAAAGAATTATATATTATCTTTAGATGGTATTTCTGGAGTCAGATTACGGTCAACTTCTGGTGTGATTTATTTTTACGTAGGGATAATAAAAAATGGAAATTCTATTGACCCAGCTATTGGCAATGTAAATTTTAATGTTAGTGGTACTGGCGTTTCAACATACAAATGCTTTTTTAGTAATAATTTTTATTTTTTACAAAACCTTGCGAACTCAAACATAACTATTATGTTTTTTAAAACAAATTATGGATGGTGTCCATGTGGTACTGCTTTTACTACGGCTCACTCGTTTTTTGTTACTATAAATGGACAATACTACCAGGCTTATATATCATCCGTAGGTAACAATCCAAGTTATTTAAATTTAGATAATAATCATGTTTTATATTCACCATCTTTTGTTAGACAAACAGTGCCAGGTACTAGTACCAATACCTCAGATAGACGATTAGATGATACAATAAAATACACTGGTTCAGCATACATTAAGCCAGATACATTATCTCAATTAGATACAAACACTATGTATAAAATAAATGATACGAATGAAATTTTTTATTATGGTGGTCCATTGTCTTTAATATATTTTGACTAAAAAGGAGAAACCAATGTTTACAGGATTATTACTAATAGGATTAATGTACGTAACATTGATAGTAATTATGTTATTTTGGAACAGATGATAATCTAATTATTTATTAAAAAAAGCACCTTTTTACTGGAGGGATAGTATGATAGAAAAACTATGTACTGAAAAGCATAAGAACATTGAAGATAAGTTTGAAAATCATCAAAAAAAATTAGATGAGCATTCAGATGAGATTGATGATATCAAATCTAGTATAGGTGTAATAAATGCTGATAATCGTGAATTTAAAACTAAAATTACAGATTTATGTAAGCAGCTCACTGAATTAACAACTACAATAAGGTGGTTTATTGGATTAATGGTTGGAGGCTTTGTAGGTTTCTTTTTTTATGCAGCGCAAAAGGGGTTGCTTTAATTGGATTACACTAAAGAAGAGCTTCAAGAGATGCTAAGAATAAAACAAAAAGAAGAAAAAAAATTAAAAAAACAAAAGAATATGGAATTTAGCAAAATAATTCTAATTGGAGTAACAATGGCAGTAACTATTGTTACTCTATTTAGTTTTCTAATGATTTATGTTACAAGAGATCTTTCGCCACTTTCATATTTAATACCTGCTTGGTTTACTGAATTTTCTATAGCTACAGGATTTTATTACAATAAAGCAAAAGCTGAGAATATAACAAAGATTGAAAAAAATAATTATGAAGAATATAAGGAGGGTTAAGGTATGGAAATGTATATAATAACTTTGATTTTAGTAGCAATAATGAGCGTAATCTCTTATTATCTAGTACCTTTTCTAATTGCAAATACATCAGTAAAGCAAAGGCAAGAGGCTTTATTTTGGATAAATATAACAGTTAAGATTGCTGAGCAGGCTTTTAAAGATAAAGGGATAGGGCCATTTAAAAAAGACTATGTTATTAAATGGCTAAAAGATAATAATATTAAGGTTTCTGAAAAGCAGCTTAATGCAATTATCGATACTGTAGTTGAATTTTACAATAAAAATGGTTGGGATAAACTTTTGCTGGAGGATAGACAATGAATCAACAAACCTTCATTATAAAGCTTTCAGATATTCTAAGAGTTGAAAATAAGGGGATAAAGGTTCTTAATTCTTTAATATTAGCTCAAGGTGTTTTAGAATCAAAATTTGGAAATTCTGAGCTTGCTATAAAGGCAAATAATCTATTTGGAGTAAAGGGCATCGGAGATGCTGGGAAATATACTGTTAATACGAAAGAATTTATTAAGGGTAAGGAAATCATAGTAAAAGCTGATTTTAGAAAGTATTCTAGTTGGAATGCGTGCGTTAAAGAACAGGTCCATAGATTTACAGAAAATCCAAGATATTCAAAACTTGTTGGAGAAAAAGATTATAAAGAAGCTTGTAGATTAGTTAAAGAGGCAGGATATGCTACTGATCCAGAATATCCAGCAAAGCTAATAAAGGTAATTGAAGCATATGAGCTAAATAAATATGATAGGGGTGAGATTATGGCCCAGATGGGTACAGTGCCAGTACAAATAAGAGACTTGAACAAATTACATCCAAAGGTTAAAGCAATGGCAGAAATGCTTATAAGTGAAGCTAAGAAAGCTAATATTCCGATTATAGTAACTGAAACTCTTAGGACAACTGAGACACAAAGGGAATATTTTAGCTGGGGAAGAACTAAAATGAATCCTCATACTAGAAAAATGACAGTTGTAACTAGTCTAGACGGAGTCATTAAGAAATCAAGGCATCAATCAGGCCTTGCTTTTGATATATGCATTAATATAAAAGGTAGAGAGTGGGATGTATCTCTATTAAATAAAGTAGGAAAGATTGGAGCAGGTTTAGGCTTAACTTGGGGTGGAAACTGGAAAACTTTCATTGATAGGCCTCATTATGAGATTCCAACAAATCAGATTGATTCTTTTATTATACCAAAGAAGAAGGAGGACGATGAATTGGTTGAAAAAATAACTATGAAAATAAATGGGAGAGAAGTACAGGTAGAAAGAATTCTCAAAGAAAACAGGAATTATGTAAAGCTAGATGATTTAAAAGCGTATGGTTTAGATGTTATGTGGGACTCAGTAAAGAAAATTCCTGTAATAAATATAAAATAAATAATTATCATCTAAATAAATAATTTAATGGTCTATACATTGTGAATATGATATATTAAAGCTATTCTAATATAAATAGAATAGTTTTATTATTTTCAATATGATTACGGGGATGCACATTATGAAAAAGAAATTAACACTAGATGAACAAATAAATCATTTGGAATCTAAAAATATCAGATTTTCTAAAGTGTCTCAAGCGGATGCAAAAACTTATTTAGAAAACAACAATAATTATTTTAAATTGAGATCATATAGAACTAATTTTTTAAAATATCAATATGGAGAAAATAAGGGTAAGTACGAAAATCTTGAATTTGCTTATTTAGTAGATTTAGCTATCGTAGACACTAGATTAAGGATGATAATTTTAGAAATGGCTTTAAATATTGAACACTTTTCTAAAGTGAAATTGTTATCTATTATTAGTAAATTAGAGGATGAAGATGGCTACACTATTGTCAGAGAATATATAAACCAATTAACAGAAAAAAATAAAAATAGGCTTGAAGAAGAATTTTGTAGAAATAAGAGAAGTGTCTATTGTAATGCATTAATTAATAAGTATGAACAAAGGCTACCAGTGTGGGTATTTGTTGAAATAATATCATTTGGAAGTTTCTTATCTTTCTATAGATTTTGTGCTGAAAAATTATCATCAGATGATTTATTAGACGATTATTATTTAATGATGACTGTAAAAGATATAAGAAATGCTGCAGCACACAATAATTGTATTTTGAATGACTTAATTAGTAATAATAGTATGCATAAGCCAAATTATAAAATGATGCAACATGTAAATAAGGATAATAATATCTCTAAACAAACAAGAAAAAATAAATTCAAGAATGAAAGAATAAGACAACTATGTACATTAATATATTCTCATCAAAAAATAGTTTCCAGTACGGGTGTAAAAAAACATATCAATGAAAATTTAAATGAATTTTTTGATAGAGTATATAGAGACTTTGATTACAAATTTTCTAATACATTAAAAACTTCGTTTGATTTTTTGATAAATATTGTTGACATATTTAGCAAACAAGTATAGTATGTTGTTACAAAGAAAAACCATATGGTTTTGCGGAGGGACATGACTCAGTTATGTCGCTCTATTTTTTTGCATTAAAAGAGAGTAGTCCTTTAAGGGCTTACTCTCTTTTTTTTGTTTGGACAAATTTAGGACAAATTCTGTTTAATTTTTTTATAAATTATGGTAATCTATTTTTTACAAGTCGGTTTTTATGGTTTAAAACATTTATATGTTTTATTGTATAGTGATGTATATTAAAAAAATACCATAATATACACTAATGAAAAAATAAAATTGCCACTAGGCAATATATAGTAAATTCAACGGTTTTAGGCTTTGAATAATTTGAATAATTTTTTATGGACAAATACAGGACAAATTTATTTAGATTTTATGTTTTTTTGTTCAATTTCTTTAAATCTTTTGTCAAAATTATCGGCTATATTTTTATCTTTTTCATTTATTCCATGCAGGTATGTGTTAATGGTTGTTGATACACTTTTATGGCCAAGTCTTTTGGCTACTGAATGGATATCAGTACCATCATTTACTAGCAAGGATGCATTTAAATGTCTTAGATCATGAAAGCTTATATTAGGCAATTTGTTTTTTTCTATTACAACTTTCAATGTATAGTTAAAAAAGTTTTTTGACACTGGCCTTTGTGTATCGGGGTTAAAGAATATATATCCGTCCTTTGATATAATTTTTCTAGCAAATATGATTTCTCTAAGTGGCTGAATAACGAACTCTGGTGCTATTATGGTTCTATACGAATCATCCTTTGGGCCTTTTTCTCCTTCTATCTTGTAATTGTCTTTTGAAATCGAGTTTATTTGTCTTTCTATTTTTATAGTGTTAGTTTCAAAGTCTATGTCAGTTGTTTTTAATCCTCTAATCTCAGATTTTCTAAGTCCACATCCTAATGCTAAATATATTCCAGCTCTTTGATATACATTTTTTTCTTTATATGCATTGATTAGAGTGGATATCTGTTCTATAGATAATATTTCGTCCATGTTGTTTTTTCTTTTCATTTTATTATTTTTAGGTTTACTTATTGTTCCACTAAATGGGTTGTTAGGAATAAGCCTCCATAGTACACCTTTGTTGTAGATAAGCATAAATACTGCTAAAAACAATTTAATTGAGTCTGGTTCATATGTTTTAGAGAGTTTATTTAAATACTTCTCTATAGTTATAGGTTCTATTTTTATAGCTTCTTTTTTACCGAAAACTGGGAGTAATTTATCTAAACAGTTTCTGTATGTTATTACAGTATTAGGTTCTAAATTTTTATTTATATGATTTTCCCATACTATATCAGTTAGCTCCTGAAATGTTAAATTTTTAGGTCTATCATAGTCTCCTCTTCTAACTCCGTAAATAAATTCTTCGTGTGCTTTTTTAGCTTCTTTTTCACTTCCATAAAATGTATCTGTATAAGCTTTACCTTTATGCATTTTTCTAAATCTAAATACTCCAGGAGCTCTCTTATCTATACTCATTGATTATAATCTTCCTTTCTAAATGATTTAGCAAACGTAAGTTCGTTATAAATTTAAAAAGAAAAGCCCTAGGGCTTTTGAACAGTTAAATTATGATATAGGATGAATTATTGGAGCTATTTTTTTTGAATATATCATTATTTCTTTACCTTTATAAACCTTCTGAGCGCTATAGTTAATATTATATTCTTCAATGTGGTAATCGCTATAAAGTTCTTTTATTTTATTGACATTGTCATATGTTACAATCCAATGCTTATTAATTTTAGAAGTAGTGTTTCTCAATGAGGTATGATTATCTTCATTGTAAAAATTAGTATATAATTCTGGACCTTTTGCAAAATATGGAGGATCTAAAAAAATAAATGTTTTTTGTTTTTGTCTTGATACAATATTTTTTATAAAAATTTCTGCATCAAGATTATAAAAATGAATTTTTTTCTTATTTGATGATATTTTCATAATCTTATTAATAATATCCTTTTTATTAAATCTACAATCTAGAGTATAATTACCAGTTTGCTCATATCCTCCAATTGGGCCAGCAGATATTATTCCAGATCTATTGGTTCTATTTAAAAATAATGTTGAATAAGCTAATTCAAATTCAGTTACTATATCTTTTTTGTTTTGAATATTTTTTTGAAGCTTCCATTCATCAATAGTAACTTCTGTTGTTTGAATTTTTTTACATAGTTCAGATGCATTATTAAGAACTGTATTCCAAAATGAGTAAATAGATGTATCAATATCATTTAATACCAGTTTACTAACAACATTATCATATAGAAGTTGGAGTGAAAGGCCACATCCACCAGCAAAGGGCTCCACGTAAGTACATCCACTAAGATTGTTTAATCTGATTAATTCTTTAGTATATTTATATAGTTTTGTTTTTCCTCCAGGATATCTTAAGGGAGAATGAGTTATGGGCATAGTACCACCTACTTTCTACTCTTATAAGGATATCAAATATAATTATTCTTGGCCAGCCTTATATTGAATTAAAGGCAAAGATTTTTTTTCATATAGGTTATTTAGAGACTTTACAAAATTAGTTCTAAAATTTACAAAATTTTCATCTCTAGAATGCCTATTAATAAAAAAAGTTATATATGTATCAAAGTTTTTATCTGAAGCTGCCCATTTTTTATAATTTTTTGCAGGAGATTTTTGTAAATCAACTATTGTAAAAGACTGAATATTATAATCTGAAAAGTCAGATATAAAAGAATCTCTTTCTTTGTTATATTTAACAAAGAAATGGTCACTTCCTTTTAAAGAATAAATAAAGAAAACGATAGCTTTTTCTATACATAAGTCTTCAATGGATGGTAATTTTAGGACATTTAAATTATCTTTATATTTGTCTATATTAACATCTGGATCTAAAACAAAAATGGTGTCTGTGAAAAGCTTCTTTCCATTATCTATTAACAAAAAAATATTTTTATAACTCATACCATCATTAGTTTCATTTGATGTTAATCCTGTTAAAAAATCAACTTTATTTATGATATCACGAGTTTTTATTATACGCTTTAAGTAAGTTATAGCTAATTTATCTTCCATTATTATAACGGGTTTAAATAGAATGTTGTTTTCTTCGCTATCACGGAAAGTAAGTTCTTTATAGGCATCTGAATAAGTTGGATTTAGTATAATATTATAATTATTATCATCTACAAATTGAGTGCTGATGATATTCAAAACTATATCGTCACAGTTTTTCTTTTTTTGCATTTCGATTATACATTGAATAAGATATAGTGAGTGAGAAGTTAGAACTACTTGTACTTTATTTTTAGCGCTCCAAGTATATAAATATTCAATAAGTTTTTTTTGGGCAATTGGATGAAGACCAGCTTCTATTTCATCAATACACAATATTCCATTAAGACAATCCTTTCCAAGAGAATTCTTCTCGAACGCAAATAATTTACTTAATATATGACCTAAATTGTCTTCACCAGAGGATATAGAGGCATAATCATAATATGTTTCAGTAGGACCAAAAGTAGTTTTTATAGATTTATCCTCAACTAATACAGGATTATTAAAAGTTTGTTTTTGCAGAATTTTGTAATATCCTCGATCAATAAATTTTTTATATTCTTCAGTTAAAATTTCTTGCAAAGGCTTAGAATTAGTATCAACAATTGGATATAATCTTTTAAAGTTTAAATAGCTGGTATTAAGAGAAAAATTCCCCAATCCTTTTTCATTTGATTTACCAACAGTTATACGGTGTCTTGTATTATCAGAACTTGGATAAACACGAATTGGAGTTTCAAAATCATTTCCATCTATATCTTTAGCATTTAAGTAGTAAATATATTGTTTATTGTCTTTTTCTAAACTTAGGTTAAAAACTTCTTTTAATGTAGTTTTAAGTTGTTTACCAAAAATATCTTTAGCATCACTAGGACTGCTAAATGGATGAGCAATTAATCCTAATAATGTAGATTTCATAGTACCGTTTTTACCAGATATGACTGTTAGATTATTTCCTAAAGTAATTTCTTTATTTTTTAAACTTCTAAAATTACTTATTTTTATGCTATTAATTTTCTTGAATTTTATATCTTTATTGTCTTGGATATTATTTTTATCCATATTAATCCCCCTTTGTCATGATAACAATAATCTTAAGGCCTCCTTACAATTCTTAAATAGTAATTTAGTATATTAATTTTCTTTTCAATTTCGGATGGATTATTAGTAAAATGATAGAAAGATAAAAGAAATAATCTTAGAATTGTACCAATAAATAAAAGCTTTAATATGAAAATAATAGAATCAGGATACATTCCTTCATTGGGCCATTCTGGTATTAATTTTGTAGTAGTAGCTCCTGTTAGAAATAAAAGTGTAGAAGATGTATGAGTTTTATAATTATTAGATATATCTTCAAGAATTTCTTTTAGTAGTATTATTTTACATTGCGGATATTTCGAAAGTTCTCTAAAATATGAAACATTGCTATATATTGTTGCTGGATACTTTTTGATTTGCAGATCAAGAAATTTATTGATTTTCTTACATTGGAGATTATGGTCATATGAGGTTGAAATTTTATCATTTATTTCATTTTTAATTATTTTTTTTGTTATAAAAATAATAATAAAACTAAATGAAATTAGAATTAATATACTTAAATTAAAATCTAATAAAAAAGGTGAGTGTTTCATGATTAAAGCTAGTATGTAAGAGAAAATAGCAATTATAATAATAATTTTATAGTTTTTTCTTATATAAATAAAATTCATCTTTTTTATTGAACTGAGTATATTAAATAGAACACCAAATGTAGCACCTAAATATAAAGATAATACAATAAAATATATGCTTAAAAAAAAGTAATTATTTATTAATAGCTCTATATTTTCGTTTATAAAGTTAGACATATATTTATTCCTCGATTTTAGAATTTAGACAGACTTTAATCGTTTGCACGTTATTTAAATCTGTTTTCAAGTAAACTCATTAATTTCCATATAGCATCCACCCCCCTGGATAATATACTTATATCAAAGTTAATTAATATATTTTTTAATTTTTTTTAAAACCCAACTTAGCTATTATTAGAATAGCTATCTATACTTAAAATATGAATCTAACCAAGAGCAACATCTAGAACCATCATGATAGTAAATCCAATCATACAACCTATTGTAGCTATATCAGTTTTTGAGCCACCTTCTTCACGTTGGGCTTCTGGAATAAGTTCTTCAATAACAACATAAATCATCGCTCCAGCTGCAAATGCTAGAGCATAAGGTAAGATAGGCTGCATCTTCACAACAGCAAAGGCTCCGATTACACCTGCAATAGGCTCAACTATCCCAGATGCTTGACCATATAAGAATGATTTTGTTCTGCTGAAACCTTCTCTTCTGAGCGGTATTGAAACAGCTGCTCCTTCTGGAAAGTTCTGTAAACCGATACCAATTGCAAGAGCTATAGCTCCAGCTAGTGAAGCTGAACTTCCAGTTCCTGCAGCTACGGCTCCAAATGCAACTCCAACAGCAAGTCCTTCTGGAATATTGTGAAGGGTAATTGCTAAAACTAACAATACACTTCTTTGCCAATTTGTTTTAACACCTTCAGCTTGTGAAGTTTCTAATCCCATATGTAGATGGGGTAATAATTTATCAACTAAATATAAAAATGCTCCTCCACCTAAAAATCCAATTGCAGCAGTAAGAGATGCTATTTGTCCGAGTTCTTCAGCCATAGTTATTGCAGGAGAAAGTAATGACCAAAAGCTTGCTGCTATCATAACCCCAGCAGCAAATCCAAGCATTCCATTAAGAATAGTTTTATTTATTGATTTAAAAAAGAAAACAAGTGATGCGCCAAGAGCTGTAACGCCCCAAGTGAATAGAGTTCCTATGAGGGCTTGTTCAACTGGACCGAATTTTTCAAAGAAAAGTATCAATTGATTTCCTCCTAGTAGTATATTTATATAGATGATTACTCAGCTATCTTTTCTATTGTACATATGTTAGGCAAAGTAGTAAGTAATATTGCTTTCTTATCATCTAAGTCAATGTAATCGAACTTATGAGATAGAAACTTAAGTCTAGCCAGTAGAAACTCATGAGGAACCTCAAGTTCCTGAGTCACACCATCAATCTGTCTATTATGCATTTTTAAGAAAGCTTCTTTTAGTCTGTCGATAGGAAGTAAAAATTCAGTGGCCCATTTTAAAGCTGTTATTTCTGATTTATCCAGCTGCAATCTTCTAGTATAAGAGTTAAACATAACCCTAGAGTCTCCAACACTAGTGAAATGATGGCCAAGCTCTTCAGCCAAAACTATTTTAAATTTCATGGAGTCATTTTCTAATTTTTTATTTATCACAATTATTGGATAGCTAGATTCAGATTTTAAATACATTCCATCTATATGATCAGGAAGAGAATTTAGAATTTCTAGCTTGATATTTTCTTTTTCAATTAATTTGTATAATTTTTCTAATTTTCCCATGACTACACCTTTGTGATTACAATATACTTATTGATATATTTTTTTTTAGAAAGTATAATGATAACAATATATTTAAAGCAAAGAGGATGATAATATGTTGATAGTAAGAATATTCAACTTAATGGAAAAAAATATGAGTTATATAATGAAAAATAAAAAAAAATTTCCTAAAGATAATGAATTGTTCAATAAGCAATTTGATGAATCTTTTAATAAAAATGTAAGAGAAACTAATGATTATATTAAAAAAAAGTCTAGTTCCATTCATAATACCAAGAAATAGGATTTAGTACCGAATCACCATTATTTATTCCAACTAAATTAAATATAGATAAATTGAAGCTGTCAAATGCATCTGTTAAAGTAGTCAAGACCTCTCCACTTCCGGGGAGGTTTTTTTGGTCATGAAGAATATTTCCTATAGTTCCAGTTTTTTCAGCAAAGATATAAGATTCCCCAGGATATTTAAATTTAATTGAGTTAATATTTTCTCTAAAAAATTTATCTTCTAATGGAATAAAAAAACCGTTAGAAAGAATAAATTTATTTGAAGGAAGAACATGAGATATAATTTTAAGCAAATTAAGACTATGCTCAATATCAGAAAATTCTTTCTTAAGTTTACTTTTGTTAATGTTAGGGTTAGTTGATTCTGGATTTATAAGGCGCGGATATACTTTCATAAAGATATTCATAAAATTTTCTTTAATAAAATAGTCTAAATCAACTACATAAAAATTAGATTTAATAAGTACATAATCTCCAATTTCAGCATTTGCAATATCAGTTTTAATAGGTTTTTGACTGTTTAAATGATTATAAAGAAGACTATAGGCATTATCATGAAGTTTTTTTGTTAGAATATCTCCGCCAACTTGAGAATTATAAATTGAGCGAACAGTTTCTGATGAATTTCCTCCGGCGGTCATACCCAAAGATGCAACAGCAGGAATGCCTAACTGAATGCTATTGGTATGGTTAGTTTCAGTTTCTGATTCACTTTTTGATTCAGAATTATTCTTTATAAATAAATTCTTTGATGCTTCTAATAATCCATCATCAATCTGTGAAAGATAGGAATTAATTGTATCGGTATCCATATAAACAAATCTTTTCATAAATGAATCATCCCCTTTTATACCTAATCTATTCTTTCCTATGCTTCTCAAGTAATTTCTTAGCTATGCTAGAAATAATTTCTCTCTCTTCTTCTGGAAGCTCTTTATACCCATCTGTTTTAGAAAGCCAGAGGTCTATATCTTCATCCGTTTTTTGTTCGGGAGCTTCTTTATATGGGTTTCTTATGTCGGAGTTACCTAAGAGAAAGTCCAGTCCGACCTGAAAAAACTCTGCCCATTTTTGCAGTACTTCTACCTCAGGTATTCGCTTATTATTTTCATACTGAGATATAGCGGATTTTCCAAATTTATAATGATATTGTTTGTTGAATAAATCTACAAGTTCTTGTTGAGTTAATCCTTTTTCTTCTCTAAGCGCTTTAAATATATTTCCAAATTTATTCATATTCTACACCTCTAGCTTAATTATATTTCTTATTCACATAAAAAGAACAATAGTTCACAAAAGAGGAAACTTTTTTCAAAAAAAGGGTTGCAAGTTTTGTTTGCGTGTACTATAATTAGTTAACAAGAACGAAACAAGAGAGGAGGAACTTAAGAAATGCCAGTACAATCTAAGTTAAAAGGACTAATAGCAGAGTTTGGGTTATCACAGAAGCAATTGGCTAAACATCTTGGAATTACACTAAGAACTTTCAATGATAAAATTAATGGTAAAACAGATTTTTCGTTAAAAGAAGCTAGAATTGTTAGCTCTTATTTTGGGAAAACAATTGAAGAAATTTTTTTAGAGTCTGAGTTAACGCAAACGAAACAAAATTAAAAATTAGAGAGGAGCTTTGAAAATGTTAATGAACAAAGATAATTTCACAAGTTTGGAATTGGTAGACCTAATTAACCAGTACAGGGAACAAGAAGGCAATAAGACTCCATTAAGACATGACACTATGCTAGGAATAATAAGGGATGAATTTGAAGAAGAAATAGGTCTCCAAAATATTTTGGAAGCCCAATATACACATCCTCAGAATAGACAACAATATCCAATGTATATCCTAAATTTATCCCAATCAAGACAGGTCTTAGTTAGAGAATCAAAGTTTGTAAGGAAAGCGGTAATTGCCTATATAGACAAGCTAGAGAATAAACTTTTAAATCAGTTACCTCAAGATTATCCATCAGCACTTAGAGCATTGGCAGATAAAGCAGAGGAAACACAAAAACTAATGTTAGAAAACAAGATTAAAGACCAACAGATAGCAGAACTTCAGCCTAAAGCTACTTACTATGATTTGGTTCTGCAGTGTAAAGATTTATTATCAACAACTATGATTGCTAAGGATTATGGTATGAGTGCTACTGCTCTGAATAAGAAACTAGCAGGTATGGGAGTTCAGTTTAATCAAAGTGGTGTATGGTTCCTTTACTCAAAATTTCAAGATAAAGGATACACATCAACTAAGACACATCCTTATTCTAAAAGTGATGGGACAGTAGGTAGTAAATCTCATATGTATTGGACCCAAAAAGGAAGATTGTTCTTATATGAGCTACTGAAAACTAAAGGCATAATTCCAATGATTGAAAGAGAAGATACAGAAGTTGTGTTTAATGATGAAATTCTAGCTTATTCTACTACTGAATTGAATTAAGAGAGGAGGGATTTAAATGATAGGGGATGTGGTTGGCTACAACAAATTTCGAGTTGAAATTCTTAGTGGAGAAAAGGTGGTAATTATAAATTTTGAATCTGAGCAGGAATATATGCACTGGTTGAATAACGGAATGGCATTTAATACAAGAGGCGTGATATTCGATTATGAGAATAAAAAAATAATCGAATTCTTGCAATAATTTGAAAGGAGAATAGAAATGAAAAAATTATTAGCTGAAATTTTAAAAGAACTTAGAGAAATAAAGGTTGGATAGATGAAAATAATACAGTTTGCGTAAGACTTAGAAACTGTGAATGGTACCACTACTATGAAAACGGTACTTGGGCCTAAACATAAATTACAAATACAGGAGGAATATAAAATGAACCAAAATCTTGATGAAATGTATAACCAATATTGCTTAGACAATTACAAGAAAATAAATGGATACGATTATTTTGATGATTCATATGAAGATGATACAGAAGATGAAGGAGATGATGAGTAATGATAGCTAAGGTACTAATTCAAACTCTAGATTTAAATTATGAGCAGTGGCTTGAGTATAGAAAAAAAGGAATAGGGGGTAGTGATGCTGCAGCCATAGCAGGACTTAGTCCTTTTAAAAGTGCTATTTCAGTCTTTATTGATAAGACTGAGCCTAAGTGCGAACCTATAGATTCTGAAAGAATGAGAATAGGAAGGGATTTAGAGGACTATGTAGCTAAAAGATTTGAAGAAATGCTAGGTAAGAAAGTAAGAAAAAGAAATGCTATACTTCAGCATCCAGAACATGAATGGATGCTTGCAAATGTAGATAGATTAGTAGTAGGCGAAAGTGCTGGACTTGAGTGTAAGGTTACTAATTCATATGCTAAAAAGCAGTGGGAAGAAGGTATTCCACCAATGTATGAATTACAATGCCATCATTATATGGCTGTTACTGGCCTAGATAAGTGGTATATTGCAGCACTGATTGGAAATGAAGCAGTTTCTATACATGAAATTAAAAGAGATGAAGAGATTATAAATTATCTCATAAATATAGAAAAAGATTTCTATGAGAATCATATATTGAAAAATGAGATGCCAGCTCCTGATGGATCAAGTGATGCTTCTGATTTAATAAAGATGATGTATCCAGATAGTGATGCAAGTGAGACTGTTGTGATAGATAAGAATGAATATGTAGAGATGGTTAATAGATATGACCAAATAAATGAGCTTATTAAGACTTTAGAAAAAGAACAGGAACTTATTAAGCAAGATATTCAAATGCAAATGAAAGAAGCGGAAAAAGCAATTATATCTGATAGGACAGTGATTTGGAAAACAGTTGAATCAAATAGATTAGATTCTAAGAAGTTAAAAGCTGAACTACCTAACATATATGAAAAATACACTAATAAATCTTCAAGTAGAAGATTTCAAATTAAATAAATGGAGGATGATAATATGTCAAATTTAAAAAATGAACTTGCAAAGAAAGCAAATAATAGTGTGACAGATAATAAAAATAAAGAGCCTCAGACAATTAAAGACTGGATTAAGGTTATGGAGCCAGCTTTTAAAAAAGCCCTACCAAGCGTAATTACAGCAGAACGATTTAGCAGAATTGCTCTTACAGCTATATCAGTAAACCCTAAGCTTGCTGAATGTACTCCTCAAAGTTTTATAGGTGCCCTTATGAATGCTGCTCAGCTAGGACTTGAACCAAATACACCACTTGGACAAGCTTATCTAATACCTTTTGATAATAATAGGAAAATTAATGGAGAATATGTAAAAATTTCAGAAGTTCAATTTCAAATAGGATACAAAGGGCTTATTGAACTTGCTTATAGAAGTGGAGAATTTACAAATATTTATGCTAAAGAAGTATTTGAAAATGATGATTTTGAATATGAATTTGGTCTTGAGCCAGTTCTTAAACATAAACCTGCTAGTGGTAACAGAGGAGAAGTAATAGCTTATTATGCAGTATTTAAACTTACAAATGGAGGTTTTGGTTTTGAGGTTATGTCAAAGTCAGATATAGAAAATCATGCTAAAAAATATTCAAAATCATTTGGAAATGATAAAACACCTTGGAGTAAAAATTATGATGAAATGGCAAAGAAAACAGTTTTGAAAAAGGTATTAAAGTATGCTCCAATTAAAGCAGAATTTGCAAAACAAGTTGTTCAAGATACTACGATTACTACAGTTAAGACTGTTGTTGGTGAAGATATAGAAATAGAAAATCAAAATGTATTTGAAGCTGAAGAAACTGATTATGAAGTTATAAATCAAGAAGAAACTAAATAAACTGACAGGGAGGTTTATCCTCCCTTAAAAGGAGGTGAATACCCTGGAAGGATGGATTAGTTTACACAGAAGTATACAAGAACATTGGTTGTATCAAGAACGAAGAGTATTTAGTAAATATGAAGCATGGATTGACATGATAATGATGGCCAGCCATAAAGATAATAGGTTTCTGCTAGGCAAGGAATTGGTTGAAGTTAAAAGAGGCAGTTTTATTACATCTGAATTAAAACTCATGGATAGATGGAGATGGTCAAAAGCTAAAGTTAGAAACTTTTTAAATTTATTGGAAGAAGACAAAATGATTTTGAAAAAAAGTGACAAAAAAAAGACCACTTTAACAATAGTAAACTACAACGATTACCAAGATGGAGAGACCACACAGAGACCACAAAAAGACCATACGGAGACCACAAAAAGACCACAAAAAGACACAATCAATAATGTAAATAATGATAATAATGTAAATAATAAAGATATAGAGTACTCTATGCAAAATATTATCGATGCATGGAATGATTTAAAGCTAACTCAAATTAAATCAATTAAACCTAATACAAATAGATTTAAGTTACTAAATGTTAGGGTCAGAGAATATGGAGAATCCGAAGTTATTAAAGCAATAGAAACCATTAAACATTGTCCATTCCTTTTAGGACAAAGCCAAAGTGGTTGGATAATTACTTTTGATTGGTTTATTAAGCCTAATAACTTCTTAAAAGTTCTTGAAGGAACCTATATGAATAATGGAGCTTCAGATAAAGCAAAGAATAAAAATAATCAAAATTTGCAGGGAGCATATAAATCAGTTAGTAATGATGACTTAGAGAACCTGCTTATAAATAAAAGAGATCGTTCAAGGAGTGAGGATTCTATATGAGTAATTTAGATAAGGCACTTAGATATATAGACAAACTGTATTTTAAGAAGAATTTACCGCTAGATAAAGCAATTCAGGCAGGGAAAGCTTATTTATCAGCTATTAATAGATTAAATTGATAATACAAATGACCATCAAACGACCATCAAAGGAGAATGAAATTTTAGTAGGAGGGTTTATATGGAAATTAAAAAAGATACTACCACAAAGAAAGATAGATATTATTTTGTACTAAGAAATCCACATGTTAACTATCCAGATATAAAGATGATATATGGACCTACTGAGCAGGCAGTAAAAGATAAAGTAGCTGCACAGCTTAAGAAGTGGAAAGAACTAAGCTCAAAAGTTTCGTAATAGGTTGATATTGAGAAGGAGGAAAATGTATGAATAAATACTTTTGGAACTTTAACGAGCATGAGGAAGTTTGGCAAAACTCTTGCCCAACGATTGAGGATTGCATAGAAGAAGCCAAATGGGAAAAAAAAGATAGAGAAATAGCAGAGAATCATGTCTTTATAGGGGAAGCAGAGCCTTATAAACCTATAGTTTATGCTGATTATTTAATAGACAGCGTGCGAGAACAAGCATACGAAGAATGTGGAGAATGTTGCGAAGGTTGGCTTGATGGACTCAAAAAAGAACAAGAAGAGATATTAGAAGAGAGATTAAACAAAGTTTTAATTGATTGGCTAGTGGAAACTAATAATAGTCCTAGCTTTGGAAAGTTTATGAAAATTAGTAAGTATAATCTTGAAACTGGAAAAGAAAGCGAGGGAGAGTAATGGAGATGAATTGGATACCAGTAACTGAGAAATTGCCAGAAAAATATTGTAAAGATGGGATTCTTTATAATCACCAAGCGGTTATAGCGACATTAAAAAATGGATGTGTTCTTGAAATGTGGTGGGGTGGAGCCAACGAAAACTTTTTTAGACTTGAGGGAACGAAAAAAGAAGAGCTTACTGAAAATCCAGTGGTTGCTTGGATGCCAATGCCAAGACCTTTCAAAATTTATTCCTTGGGATATTGGGACGCAGAGGATGGAAAAGGCTATAGAGAGCACATTCTTACTGAAGAAGATTTTAAAAACCTTGGAGTATGTGACTATATGGGAAAACATTATGTCGAAAGCGAAATGGACGAATATTTAGAGGAGGAATAATAGTGAGCTCTACTAATGGAGACGGAAAAGGTAATTTATTAATTTCTTATCTTTTCAAAAATGATAATGCTTTAGAGCAAATAAATGAAGAAGCAGAGATAAAAGCATTGATACAACAATTGTTATCAAGCAAAGGTTATAAATATGTGATAGCAGATGATTCATTAATAAGTGAGAAATTATTAAAATTGTAATAACGCAATATAACCAAAAAGCGAGGGAAAATAATGAATTTCTATGTTGAAGGGTACACTGCTGATCATGTTGAAAATTGTCCTTTTTGTGGAAGCGATAATATATCCTATAAGCCTTTAAAGGCAAAACACAGATGTGAAGAGTGTAAGAAAGAATTTTATGTTATAGAAGAGGAAGAGTAAAGCAATAACCAAAATACAAAGGAGGAATAAAGATGGAGAAAAGAGATTTGGTAAGTGGAAAGCATGTAGTAGAGATTAGATATTCTGGAAAAATGTTTTTATTTATAGGAGATAGATTTGTATCTCTTAAAGATTTTATACTAGCTGAATCAATTATGCCTAATTTAGCTCACAAAATTGATGAAAGATTAGATATAGTAAAAATTTATGAGATAAAAAATTGCAATAGTCTTGAGTTAATATTAACTATTAAGCAGGGATTAAAGTTAATTTGGGAGCGCAAGCCAGAATTATCAGATGTAGAGAGAGTTATATTAATGAATATAGATAAGGAATATAAATATATTGCAAGAGATAAAGATGAAGAAATAGCAATATTTAAGGATAGGCCTATAAGAGTACATGATTATTGGAGTGCTGAATATGCTGCTAATTTTACTTTTACAAACTTATTCAAAATGGTTAAGTGGCAAAACGAACACCCAACTAATATTTCGGATTTACTAAATGCAATCGATTAACAAAAATTAACATTGAGGAGGTTTCTATGCATACTAAAAATGAAATAGCAGATAGCTTGAACAAACAGATGCCTTATTGCACAAATCATAAATGCATAAATTACTTTGAGGATTCATGTATGTACTTATTCGAAGATGGACCATTGAAAATAAATCCTATGGAATATTCTGATGAAACATGTGAAGCTTTCATTTCTGGAAAGCATCCTTTGTATTTAGAAAGTGAGGCATCTAATGAATAGTGTGATACTTATTGGAAGACTAACGAGGGACCCAGAGCTTAGATACATTCCTTCATCTGGCAACGCTGTTACTAATTTTGATATAGCTGTTGACCGCTCATACCAAGGTAATGATGGAAATAAAAAGACTGATTTTTTTAAGATTCAAGTTTGGGGTAAGAAGGCCGAAAGCTGTGCTAACTATCTTGTTAAAGGAAGACTAGTAGCAGTAAAAGGCTCTATTCAAAATAGGAGCTACGAGACTACTGAAGGAGAAAAGAGATACATTACTGAAATAGTTGCCGAAAATGTACAGTTCCTAGAATGGGGAGATAAGAATAAGGCTCCTGAAACAAATAACACATATGAACCTGAGGGTTTAGATTCAGATGGATTTCGTGCTCTTGATGATGCTGATGTACCTTTTTAGATAAGGAGTAGAATATGGACCTTAATCAATTAGTTGTAAAACAGAAATACCTGGATGATGTTGTTATTAAGAATTACAACAGTAATCACTCGGATAAACTAGGATTTTATTTAGATCATAAAGATTTTATAACTCATAGACTTCTTGGACTTGTAGTAGAACTTGCAGAAGTGTGTAATGAGCAAGATTTACATAAGTACTGGAAAAATAATAAAAAAGTAGGTGGTAACACATTGGAAGAGTTAGCAGATGTTCTTCATTTTCTATTATCGATAACTCATACATTAGGTTATTCAGGAGCTGACTTGGAAACAGCTTACCTAGAAAAGTTTCAAGAGAACCTCAGAAGGCAGGAAAACGGATACTAGGAGGATATCATGAACAGAACCCAGAAGAGAGAGAAAACAAGAAACTGGTATAAGCAAATAAACAAAATGTCTCTAGGACAGTTTGAAATATTTCTTGAATCATTAGTACAGCAACATGTCGATGAGACTGAGGAACTTATCGAAGCTGCACTAAGAAAAGAATTTAAATTTGGTGATAAAAGAATTACTAAGCTAAGAGAAACTGCTCAGGCTATGTATGACAGTAAATCAGAGGTGAATACAAATGACTAAAGAAGAATTTGTTTCTAGAGTTTCACATATGCAGTACTTAAATAAGTTAAATAAAAGAATGATTGAAAAAGAAATAGATTACTATACTAGGGATTCAAAGGGTGCTAAGTTCACTCATAAATTCAAACATGCTAGGAGGAAATGAAATGATTAGTGTTAAGACTAAGAGTTTTGAATATAGAATCAGCAAGGTTTCAATCTTAGAAAATGGAAAGCCAGACTGCTTCGCACAAAGAAAAAGAGAAGATGGTAGCTGGGGCAAAGTTGAAAGTACTACTCTTAGAAGGTTACTAGCAGAATTAGCACTTAAGCAAACTAGAGGGGTGAGAAACATTGGCCATAAGAATGACAATGGAAGAATACCAAGATTATCTAATAAGAAAAAAAGAGCAAGCTGATGCTGCTGAATGCGAAAATATAAATATGCCTATCATAGCATTTGAAATTAAGGGAGAGCCTGTTGCTAAAGCTAGACCACGAGTAACACGATTTGGAACATTTACTCCACAAAAGACGCTAAATTATGAAAACTGGGTTAAGGAATGTTTTGTTTTAAGTTATGGTAATTCATTTGTTCCACTAGAAGGTCAGCTTAGAGCTAGTATTGTTGCATATTTTAGTATTCCTAAGTCTAAGAGTAATAAGATTAAGGCTATGATGGCAGCAGGAGAAGTTAGACCTGTTAAGAAGCCTGATGGAGATAATATTATTAAGATTGTTACTGATGCTCTTAATAAGCTTGCATATCATGATGATAGTCAACTAGTTGATATTAGTGTTAGTAAATTTTATTCAGAAAATGCTCGTGTTGAAGTACTTATTCAGGAGGCTATATGACAGAAATTAAGTGTAGGAGCTGTAATAAGCTTTTGGGGAGAGTTAATGTTATTACTAAACATAATGATTTTGATATTGAAATAAAATGTCCAAGATGCAAGTTTCAATATAAATATAAAGTTAAAATTAAAAAGACAGAGGACCAAGAGTCCCAGGATAAGTAATTCTTCCTGGGATTTTTCTTTTTTGAGGGAGGGCTAGATATGAAGGCTGATTACTATAAAGGGACTGAGAAGATTCTATACAATTACAACTATCTTAAGGCTAATCTTGAGATTAAGTTAAAGGAGCTACATGAGATTCAATTAGATGATGGAGTAATTGCTATAAACTATGAGGGAGTTTCTACCTGTAAAACCTATAAAATTTCACAACCAATTGAGGCTGCAGCCATTTTAAATCTAGAAATGATAAATAGCATTACACAAAACATTAAAAAGCTTAAATCTAAAATAAATAGCATAGAAATGAGCTTATCTTTACTTAGTGATGAAGAAAGAGAAATTATTCAGATGAAGTACTTTGACTCCATGAACTGGATTCAAATATCAGATAAAATAAACATCTCTGAGAGGCAAGCACACAGAATAAAACATAATGCAATTAATAAAATAAAGATAGGTTTATTTGGAATTAGAGCACTTGAAGAGGACATGCCTATTATTAGATCTATTTAGCAATGTCAGTTTCGTGTCAGTTTTATGTCAGTTTTATGGCAGTATTTTTAGGTAATTGTGAGTTATAATTGTAAGTGGGTTACTTCATAAAATCATCCTAACAATCCAGGACGAAACCTGGGAACTGAAATCCCATTTACTATGTAGATGGGATTTATATTTTTAATTCATAGGTCGAGTGAAAAGTATATCCTATACATACGGTCATTTGGGTTGGTTCATGGAACATGGAAAATATTTTATAATATTTCAAATATTTGGTATTATAGAGGTATCAAATATAAGGGGGAATATTGTAATGGATGTAAAAAAGAAAAAACCTATTTTCAAAAGATGGTGGTTTATAATTTTAGTGGTTATTTTTTTAATTAGTCTTCTAGGTAGCTTAGGGAAAGATGATGTTGAACCAACAATAAATGAAGCCGCAAGCACTGATAAAAAAGTAGAAGAACCACAAGCAGAGCCAGTAGAAGAAGCAACCGAAGTAGTTGAAGATGTCCCAAGAGAATATAAAGCAGCACTAAAGAAGGCAGAATTATATGCGTCAACAATGTATATGTCAAAGGCGGGGGTGTTTAAACAATTGACTTCAGAGTATGGAGAAAAGTTTCCTGAAGACGCAGCGCAGTATGCAATTGATAATATGAAAGCAGACTGGAAAGCAAATGCGCTAAAGAAAGCAGAAACATATGCTGAAACTATGTCTATGTCTAATTCAGGTATATATGATCAATTAACATCGGAACACGGCGAACAATTTACAGCTGAAGAAGCCCAATATGCTATAGACAATTTAAATTAAATTAATAAAATATCCCATTATGCTTAACAGCATGTGGGATATTTTATTTAAAATTATTTTGAGAGGTATTTGATTAATGGATTATAAAAGTATGAAATGGAAAAAGATAAGAGCCAAGGCGCTAAGAAGAGATGAATATTTATGTAGAGAGTGTAAAAGATATGGGAAGACTACATTAGCAAATACAGTTCACCACATTAAACCTGCATCTAAATATCCGGAGTTAAGATTTAATATAAATAACTTATATAGCTGTTGCGCAAATTGCCATAATACTTTCCATGACAGAAACACTGACGGACTTACAGATAAGGGATTGCAACTAGTAGAGCGAATATATAAGCATAGCCCCCCTGTCTTGACATAAAATAATAGACTTAAAGGAATCGGGGAAGGAAAACTCTCTCCAATAGAGTGATAATTTTTAGAAATGGGGTGATGAGATGGCAAGGAAGCAAGTGACAATAAAAAATGAAATTATTAAACAGATGAAAACCTTGGGCATCTATAAGCCAGAATATAAAAATGTGATTAATATTTTTGCAGGTATGCTTCACCAATATGAATACTTTGAAGAAATGTTTATGGATGACGGTTATCAAATTGAAGAAGAATATACAAACAAAGCTGGAGCTACTAATATGAGAAAGACTCCTTTATTTTCTGCGATGGAAAAACTAAGGATGGATATAGCAACATACTCAAATATACTTTGTCTCAATCCAAAGTCCCTGGAGAATGTCACGGCAGAGAAAGCTAGCAAATCTAAACTAGCCAGCATATTAAGTGAGTTGAAATAAATGAATTATAACAAATATAAAAATTATTCTACAGTATTAGACTATGCTACAAGTATAGTCAATGGGAAAAAAGTTGCTTGTAAAGAACTTATTCAAGCCTGTAATAGATTTATTAATGATTTAGAAAATACACAGTATGATTTCAACCCTAAAGATGCAGAATTTGTAATCCAAATAATTGAAAAAACTTTTGTGCATGACCAAGGAGAAAAATTAGATGGAACTCCGCTCAGAGGAGAGCCCTTTTTATTAGAACCGTGGCAAAAATTTATAGTATATAATTTGTTAGGATTCTATCTTAAAGGAACTGTGATAAGAAGATTCAAAGAAGCCTTTATATTTATTCCTAGAAAAAATGGTAAGACGAGATTTGTAGGTGCCCTTACTTGGGCGCTAGGATTACTAGGAAGAAAATCAGGTTCCAAAATTTATATAGTTGGAGCTGCTCTTGAACAATCTTTACAAAGTTGGAATTTTATAAACTTCAACCTTGAAAAAATGGGAGAGAAAGAAAACTTTAGGATTTTAGATAATAATCAAGAACATTCAATATCTGGAGATTTAGGAGATGGCTCAATATATATAAAAGCCTTAGCGGCTAACCCGGATAGACAAGATTCACTTAACTGTAATGTAGGCATAGCAGATGAAGTTCATGCATATAAAAGTCCAAAGCAGTACAACATAATCAAAGAAGCTATGAAAGCTTATACAAATAAATTAATGATAGGCATAACCACAGCCGGGGATAACATGAATTCATTTTGTTATAACCGGCTTAAGTATTGTCAAAAAATATTAGATAAGACTGCAACTGATGAAGCTTATTTTGTTTTTATAACTAAAGCAGATGAGGATGAAAAAGGAGAAGTAGATTATACAAATCCAATAGAGCATGAAAAAGCAAACCCTAATTATGGAGTAACTATAAGGCCAGAGGATATGGTAAGTGAGGCATATCAAGCTCAAAATGATCCACAACAAAGAAAAGATTTTTTTTCAAAAGAATTAAATATTTATACTTCTGCAATGAGAGCATATTTTAATGTGGATGAATTTAGAAACAGCGATAAAAAATATAATTGGACTTTAGATCAGTTAGCAAGATTGCCAATAGAATGGTTTGGAGGAGCAGACTTATCTAAGCTACATGACTTAACGGCTGCAGCACTATACGGAACTTATGCGAATGCGTACAAAGATGAAAACGGGACATATAGAGATGTGGACATAGTAATAACTCATGCATGGTTTCCAGTGATAATGGCCTACAAGAAAGCAGAAGAAGACAACATTCCTCTTTTTGGCTGGAAAGATGATGGGCATCTTACAATGTGTAATACTCCAACTGTTAACTATTCGGACATAATAAATTGGTTTATATTAATGAAGAAAAAAGGATTCAATATTAAACAAGTAGGATTTGATAGAAAATTTGGGCAAGAATTCTATATTGGTATGAGAAAGTCAGGTTTTAGAGTTATCGATGAACCTCAGTTATATATTAATAAATCTCAAGGGTTTAGAAGAATAGAAAAGAAAGCAAAAGATGGAGATTTATACTATTTACACTCACAAGCATATGAGTATTGTTTACAGAATGTTAGGGCTATAGAAAAAACCGATGATATGATTCAATATGAAAAAGTTGATGGAGATGGAGGCACACAAAGAATAGATTTATTTGATGCTAGTGTATTCGCTGCAGTCAGAAAAATAAAAAGTATGGAGAAAAGCGGAACAGCTAGTAAGTGGCTTAAAGGGGGCGATGATTAAATGAAAACAATTAAAGAAAATATAATAGAGATACTTTTTATTTTAGGAGTTATTTTTATTTCTACTGCAGCCTTCCTTACGAATATAAGGATTGGTTTTTTGGTTTTAGGAATATTATTAATGGTTATGGCTTTACTTGCATTCAAGGGAGGAGGTGAATAATGGATGGGAGTACTTTTTAAAAGAAGCACAAGAGCAGCTCCTAGCACAAGAGAAACTCCTAGTAGCTGGTTTTTAACAACTGACGCGTATGAATCTCTCTGTGTTTCTGGTTACACAACTCTTGCAAATAACCCAGAAGTGAGAATAGCAGTAGGAAAAATAGCTGAATTAGTTTCATCAATGACAATTCACTTAATGCAAAATACAGAAAATGGAGATGTTAGGGTAAGAAATGAACTATCGAAAAAAATTGATATAAGTCCGTATAGTCTTCTTACAAGAAAGGCTTGGGTATATAACATAGTTTACTCAATGCTATTGCCAGGAGAAGGAAACGCGATAGTTTATCCAGTTATAAGAAATGGTTTGATTGAAGATTTGATACCTATTCCGCCAAGTAAAGTGAACTTCTTAGAAGCGACAAACGGCTACGCAGTAAGAATAGATTCAAAGATATATAAAAATGATGAAATTTTACATTTTATTATTAACCCAAATCCAGAAAAACCATATATAGGACAAGGTTATAAAGTTGTTTTGAAAGACATAGCAAATAATTTAAAACAAGCTACTGCGACAAAGAATAGCTTTATGACAGGCAAGTATATGCCTTCTCTAATTGTGAAGGTTGATGCACTTACAGCAGAGCTAAGTTCAGATGAAGGTAGAGCAGAGGTATTTAATAAGTATCTAAAGAGTACACAAGCTGGAGAACCTTGGATTATACCAGCAGAGATGATAGAAGTAGAGCAAGTAAAGCCACTGACACTAAATGATATAGCGATAAATGAAGCAGTAGATATTGATAAAAAGACAGTAGCAGGAGTGATAGGGGTGCCTGCTTTTATGTTAGGAGTTGGATCATATAACAAAGATGAGTATAACTCTTTTATTAATTCAACAATAATGCCAATAGCAAAAGGTATGGAGCAGGAACTTTCTAAAAAGCTTTTGTACAGCCCTGATTTATATTTTAAATTTAACGGTAGATCCTTGTATGCCTATGACCTAAAAGACATGGCAGATGTAGGGTCTAATTTATTTGTAAAAGGATTGATGACAGGAAATGAAGTTAGAGACTGGATAGGATTATCTCCAAAAGAAGAATTAACAGAGCTTACAATTCTTGAAAACTATATACCTTTAGAAAAAATAGGAGACCAGAATAAATTGAAAGGTGGTGAGAAATAGTGAGTAGAAAAGAAAGATTAACTAGAAGCTTAGAAACAGAACTAAAAACCAGGGCAGAGCAAGAAGGTGAAATGATAATAGAGGGATATTTTGCAGTTTTCAATAAGCAAACTGAACTTTGGAAAGGAGCTTATGAAGAAATAGACGCCTTAGCTTTTAATGAAACCTTAGGAAATGATATTAGAGCTCTTATTAATCATGATACAAGTTTAGTTTTAGGCAGAAATAAAAGTGGAACTTTGCAGCTCAAAGTAGATTCTCATGGACTCTGGGGGAGCATACGGATTAATCCTAATGATCTAGATGCTGTTAATTTGTACGAAAGAGTAAAGCGCGGAGATGTAGATCAATGTTCTTTTGGTTTCAATATTCTCAGTGAGGAAACAGATTTTAGAGATGATGGAACAGTTAAATGGAAACTAAAAGAAATAGATTTGCATGAAGTTTCAGTATGTACTTTCCCCGCCTATGAAGATACTGGGGTTCAAGCAAGACATAAAGAAATAGAGCAGCATAAAGAAAAACAAATGGAAACAAGGAAAGCAAATTTATTGAGGAGGTTAAAAAATGTTAAAACAACTAATGATTGCTAAAAAGATTGAGAAAAGAAAGTCGGCTCTGCTGTTAATAGAGGAGAAAGTTACCTTGCTTAGTACAAGAAGCGCTGAACTTGAGACTGCTATAAATGAAGCAGAAACTGATGAAGAAATTAAGGTAGTAGAAGATGAAGCTGTACTAATGGAAAGTGAAAAAGCTGAGTTAGAAGCAGAAAAATTGAAGCTTCAAGATGAAATAAACGGACTTGAGGAAGAACTAGAAGAAATAAGAAGCAATGAGCCTGCTCCTGTTAAGGCAAATAAAACAGGGAATGAAGAATACAGAGAAAAAAATAAGAATGAGGGAGATGAAATCTATATGACAAGACAAGCATTTTTTGGAGGATTATCAAGAGAAAGAGCTGAGAGTTTAGTAACAAGAGAAGAGGTAAAAGAATTTTTAGAAAAAACTAGAGGTTTGATTTCTGAAAAAAGAGCGGTAACTGGGGCAGACCTTACTATACCAGAAGTTATGCTTGATTTACTTAGGGACAATCTTCACAGCTATTCTAAGCTAATTAAAAGAGTAAACCTTAAGCCAGTGAAAGGAAAAGCAAGACAGAACATAGCTGGAACTATTCCTGAGGCTATTTGGACCGAAGCGTGTGCTAAATTAAATGAGTTGAACATTGTATTTAATCAAATCGAAGTAGATGGATATAAAGTAGGCGGATTTATCGCAATATGCAATGCAACGCTAGAAGATTCAGATTTAAATTTAGCCAATGAAATTTTAACAATGTTGGCACAGTCTCTAGGACTTGGAGTAGACAAAGCTATACTTTATGGAACTGGTAATAAAATGCCTGTGGGGATAGTAACAAGACTTGCAGAAACAGCTGAACCTGCTTATTGGGGAACTCATGCACCAACATGGACAGATCTTCATGTTTCTAATCTTTTAGTAATAGATCCAGCAGCTTCAACAGATTTAGAATTTTATAAAGACCTAGTTCTAAAATTAGGAAAAGTAGAAGCTAACTATTCCACAGGTGGAAAATTCTGGGCAATGAGTGAAAATACTTTTGCTACGCTTCAAGCCAAAGCGTTAACTATTAATGCAGCAGGAGCTATTGTATCTGGACAGAATCAAACAATGCCTATAATCGGTGGAGACATTGAATTCCTAGATTTTATTCCAAATGGACATATCATTGGTGGGTACGGGTCACTATATTTACTTGCTGAAAGAGCTGGAGCTCAATTAGCACAATCTGAACATGTACAGTTTATTGAAGATAACACAGTATTTAAAGGAACAGCAAGATATGACGGAAGACCAGTATTTGGAGAAGCATTTGTAGCTATTAATATTAGCCAGGAAGCATTAGCGGTAGCGCCAGCAAAAACAGATGTAACTTTTGCTCTGGATTCAGCTAAC
>Ga0194138_10000148_pt1 | contig 35150 bp, 31 predicted proteins | sample TARM_MetaG_T2_14_FD_134022 | JGI IMG/M metagenome (GOLD analysis project Ga0194138, IMG submission 134022) | Freshwater microbial communities from Pennsylvania, USA, analyzing microbe dynamics in response to fracking - TARM_MetaG_T2_14 (version 2) | ecosystem: Environmental > Aquatic >...
GCCCGGATCCGGGCCGAGGCCGTCCGCCGTTGCGCGGGGATGGTTGAGGCTGTCCGCCAAGGGCCGCCCCCGGTGGTCTGGTTCGAGCCGGGGGGCCAGCGGCAAGCCGATTTCGATAAAGGGTGGCGCGCGGCAAAAGATCAAATTTGGGCCGAGCTGGTGGCCCTTGGCGTCGCACCGAAGGCGGGCGAGTAATGGCCGCCCAGATCCTCCCCGGGGCATTCCGGGGGCACCTTCCTGTGATGGTGATCGACATCGCCACCGGGACACAAACCGCCGCCGCCAGTTGCCAGCGCTGGGCGCCGGGCTTACTTGGGAAATTGAGGTGATGACATGCAAGGTTTAAACACAGAGATCCGGGTCGAACAGCCCTATTTCGTTGGCGCGGCCTTGCGCCTGGATGGCCCTATCAGTCTGGGCGCCCGCTGGGCCTTGTCTGGTCCGCCTGTCATGCTCGAGCACCTGGGCGGCTATCAGGCGGTGATCGATGCAGCGGGGGCAGACGTCCCGGCCCCTGGCCCATCGCGTGGGCTCAAAGCGTGGCCGACATGGGCAACCCTGGAGGAGGCCGAGGCCGAGATCCCCCGGATGCTGCGCGGGGCCCGTGTCCTGGCCCTGCCATATGATCGCTTGCTGGATCGTGCGCGGACCGCTGGCGACCTGGACGCGCCCACGCTGGGGGTTTATGGCTCGATATGTGGTAGCCGCGCCGATCTTTATTATGGGGATCACCGTCCTGTAACCGCTTTACCTTATATCGGGCGGGCGTCGAGGGTATTATCCGTCGACGTGGATCACTTGGGCGAAACCTTGCCGATGATTGGCCGGCACGGCACGGTTTTCATATATTGCGACGATGAAAACGAGCTGGCCGATATGTGGAAAGAAGTGTACGAACAGGGGGCCGTTTATATATCGTCGCGCTCTGGTCCTAATGGTGGTTTCATGCTGGCCGCGATGATCTCGCATAGCCGGGCGGCCTTGAAACTTTGTCAAGTTTGGGCCGGGCTTGTGACCCACCATCGATATTTCGAGAGACATTAAATGGTCTGCCCAATATGCCTGGAGGCCGCCGCATCAAACCCGGATTTTAGTAATTGGGCCGTCGCCCATGGGCTGGGGTTCGATTATTATCAATCGGTGTTTGATAGCGGTCTGGAATATTGGACGGACAGTGACGATGATTTCGCAAACTGGCGGGATCTTAAATACTTGGGCGGCGGGTCAATACCGCTAGACAAGCGCCTGGACTATTTGACCGCTCGCAATATCCTGGCCGCCAAGGTGGTCCGCTACTGGGGCGCCTATCGCCTGGACGTTCCCCCCGAATCCAGCACGGGCCGATCCCTGACGTGTGATTGCGACCTGTGACCCCGACCCGCCGAAAGGCGGGTTTTTTCGTTTCTGACGTCCCCCCAGCACGACCCCAGCTTGCGAATGCCCCAAATCCGGCCCCTGTAGCCCCTCCCTGCTCGTTCGACGCCCCTACCCTGTACCACCCTATATGGATCGCGGTCCGCGCTGCTGTGCGCGATTCTGGGCGGCTTCCTGGCGATGCGGTGATCACAGGGGATCCCATGGCGTGACAGTCGGGATCCCGTTGTCAAAGCGATAGGCCGAATCCGGCGCGTGGCCCTTGCGTGGCCCGTGATACCAGCACACCGCCAGTAGGTTGCCCGGTTCGGGCAGCGCGTCAGGATCCCGCCGGACAATCCAGGGGTCGTGAAGCGCCAGCCCGCAATAAGCGCACCGCCGCCCCTGGCTGGCCAGTAGGGCGCGGATGTCATCCGCCGTCGTGCTGGCCCCCAGTCGCTGGTATTTCTTGGCCCTGGTGTGAAACCAGTCCGCCCGCTTGCGCGGCATGGGGCCAATGCCGAAAGCCCCCTGGTATGCCAGTTCGGCGCGGTGGCGCTTCATGGCTTCGGCATTGGCCCGGTATTGCCGCCACTGGGTATGTTTGGCGCGGGCGTCCGGGGTCAGTTTCGCCAGCCAGCGGCGGCGGCGGATCCTGGCGGCCTCAGCTTGCTGGTGGGGGAGCAACTTCGAGCGACGACGACGGGCGGCCAGCTCATCACGCTGGGCGGGGGTCAAGCGGGTGGCCCCGGTGGCGTAGGCCTGGATCAGGGCGTCGACTACCCCGGGGCGCTTGTCTGCCCAGGCGGTCAGGGTCTGGGCACAAACCCCGGTCACTAGGGCAAGTTCGGGGATGCGGATCCCTGCACGTAGGGTCAGGGCGTACAGCGTGGATCGGCGCGGCAAGACCGGCGCGGCAGGGGGATCAAAGGGGCTAGGGTCTGGCCGCCTAACATGGGGTTGCATGGTGTCACCTGGATTGTGATGCGTCGGGGTAGCGGGGCTACGGATGGCCCATGATAAGCATCTAGCCCAGGCGTGGCAAGGGATGCAGCGCGACGGGGCGGGGGCGCGGCGGTGCGACCGGGCGACCGGGCGAACGGGTCCCATCTGAGCCTTTTCGAGGGGTGCGGGGGCGCAGACTCGCGAGCTCGGACTACTTGCGAGATCCCGCATAGCGCCTCAAAAGGTTTTAATATCAACCACTTACGAGGGCGGCCCGGCCGTGTCGATTTTCTCGTTCGGCCAGGGGTTGGGCCTGAATTGGCTGGATGTTTTTCTAGGCACCTATCAAGGCAGTCGGTAAGTCATTGAAACACAACGGAATACCCCTATATATTGTCTGATTGTCTTATTGTCTTAATAAATCCATATATACATGTGTGTGTGCCCGTGTGTGCGCTCGTCCCGCACATGTGTTTGATTTTCCGACGATCAGCCAAGCCACAAATCGCCTCTTTTACCACTGGAAACAAGGACTTAAAACTGTCTGCAATCAAGACACCCCCAAAAACCGCGATTTTTCAGCGAAAAACCAACAACGCTGGCCGACGACGGCACTGTGACACCCGGATCCGCGTGTCACTTTTGCCGCTCGTGCGCCCGGATCCGCGTGTCACTGCACCCCCTGATCGAAACCCGTTTTCGCCGCCGAGCAACATGGCAGGGCGACCAATATTTTCTCCCCAGCCCCACCGTACCGCCCCATATGAGGCTGCAAATTCGCCCGAAAAAGGGGGCTATACCGCCCCAAAACGATCGGGTCTCCGGCCACCAGCATCCGGCCGACCACCGATGTTGATAAGAGACGCTTATCGAAGTGTGGGAAATCGATAAGAAAAACCCACTAGACAGGCGTCACGACCGCCCTGTTACCAACGTTCCCGCACGGAATAGCGAGAAACTGTGAGACAAACAGGGCGCCCCGTGGCAATATCAGGCCCGATTGCCCATCCAGATCTAGACAAGAGGACCCAAAGATGACCGACGAAAGCCTTGACCCGCGAATAGAAGCGATGAAGACCCACCGAATGACCTGCCAGGAAGTGGCCGACCTCTTCGACGTTCACCGCCCGGCCATTTACCGCTGGATGAAGCAGGAGGAAGGGCCTTTCCCGCAGCCGAAAAAGCGCAGCCCTCGCCGCGTCTTCTGGTATGAGTACGATGTTCGGAAATGGGCCGAGCAACAGGGCATCACCCTCTCCGACTGCGTGTAATATCTCCATCCCAGATAAGAGGTGACCGCCCCAAGGCGCGGCACCGACCCGGAGTGTCCAATGACCAATTTTTTCAAGGAAATAGGTGCGCAGCTCATCGATAATGGCTTCCAGATTTTGCCTATCGTGGCTCATGACGCTGACCATCTATCCGCCGGCAAAGCCCCTGCATTGAAAGGCTGGCGCGAGTACAAACCAGACCATACCGATGTCCCGAAATGGGCCCGCAAGTACCCAAAAAACGGGATCGGCATCAACACCACGTATAACCCTGCAGTGGACATCGACGTGAAAGACCCGGATGGCGCGCAATATATGCGGACCTGGGTCGAGAACAACATCGGCCTCGCCCCTGTCCGAGTAGGGAACGCCCCGAAAACATTGCTCCTTTTCACCACGGACACCCCTTTTACTAAGGTGAAGTCGTCGGTTTGGGTGGAAGAGGACGGCACTGCGAAGGGTAAGCAACATGCCGTTGAGATCCTGGCCGACGGCGAGCAGTTTGTGGCCTATGGTATCCACCCCGACACCAAGAACCCCTACAAATGGGTGTCCATGGACGAGCCGGCGGACACTCACAGCGAGTTTGACCTGATCAAGCTGACCCTGACGGATGCCCGGGTTATCTGCGACGAGTTCGACCGCTGGGCCAGCAAGAATACCAACTGGGTGAAGACTACCCGCCCGATGCGTGGCCGAGAGGCGGGCGGCGTGGATGACTGGGAGGAAGACGATGAGGAAGGGATGGACGACACCGATCTTGCCGACGTCGCCCGACTGGTTTGGGAAGGGACCGAGCAAGAGCTGATCGACCTGCTAGACGAGATGCCGAACGAGGGTGGCTATGACGACTGGATCAGGGTGATCGCCGCCATCAAATCCGCCGAGCCCACCCCGGACGCTTACAAAGAGCTGGCCCGCGCTTGGTCAGAGAAAAGCGAGCTCCATGACGACATCTACTTCGAGGGTAAATGGGACGGCGGCCAGTTCCGGCGGCAGGTCGGCGATGTAGCGAACCTGAACACCATCGCCACCACCTGGAAAAAGGACCTGGAGCGGAAGGAGACCACCGAGCGGGTCAAGACCGACATCATCCCGGCTTTCCAGGCGGCCAGGACCATGGAAGAGTGGATGGACGCCGCCGCGGCGCTGCGCCAAGCCGAGATCTTCGGGCTGACCCGGGAGATGGCAGAGAAAGCGGCGGTCACAGCCTTCAATGCGATCTCCGAAGTGAAGATGTCGGCCAAAGAGATCGGCAAGCACCTGAAATTTGACTGGTCACAGACCGAAGCGCCGGCATGGCTGGAGCCCTGGGTCTACCTGGGCGCCCGCGATGTGATGTTCAACCGCCAGACCGGAGCAGAGCGAACCAGCAAGGCATTCGATAACGAGTTTGCCCCCCTGGCCGCCGAAGCGGGCGCCACGCCCATGATATTCGCCCGCAAACTGCGGCCGGTCCCTGCGGTCGAAAACATCGCATACCGCCCCATAATGCACGGCGAAATGCCAGGGAACCGCCGGGGTGAATACCTGGAAAACGACGACCCCGCCTTCTTCATGGACCGCGGTCGCTGGTACCTCAACTCGTTCGACCCGGCGAGCATTCCTGAGATGCCGGAGGAGATGACCAAGAAAGACCGGCAGGCCGCCGCCACCGTGGAGCAGTATTTCAACGTCCAGATCCCGGACCCGATCGAGCGAAACCACTTCCTGGACTGGATGAGCTACGTCATGCAGAACCCCGGTCACCGCATCAATTACGCGGCGGTGGTCATCGGCGGTGAGGGCTCGGGCAAAACCATCCTCAAGGTGATGGTGGAGCACCTGCTGGGCCGGCCCAACGTGGAGACGGTATCGAACGAGATCATCCACAAGTCGTTCAACTACTGGGCCGAGGGCGCCATCGTCAAAGTGATCGAGGAGCTATCAGCAGCAGACGGCGGCGGCGGTTATGACCTCGTCAACAAGTTGAAAGAGCCGATCGCGAACGACACCCTCCACATCGAACGGAAAGGGCGAGATGGTCTGCAGGTGCACAACACCGCCTCCTGGCTGGCCTACACCAACGACGTGGCAGCCATCCCGGTAGACAGCGGCTCCCGCCGATTCCTGGTAGTCACCTCCAGGTTCCGGCACCAGGATGAAGTCCTGGCCTACACGGCCGATCACCCGACCTTCTTCTCCGACTTCGAGAAGGCTTTCACCGACCGACCCGGTGCCGTGCGCAAATGGTTCGCGGACAGGAAGCGAGACCCCGCTTTCAACCCAACCGGCCACGCGCCCGTGACCAACTCGAAAAACGACATGGTCCTGGCCACCCAGTCCAACTTCACGCAGACCCTGCTGGAGGCGATCCAGGTAGAGAACATCCCCGGGATCACCGCCGAGCTGATCTGCACCTCGCACATCCACGAGCTCGGCACGGACCTGACACCCCGCCGACTGGCCAGGACGATGTCCCAACTGGGCTACTACCCAATCCAGCCCGGGAAACAGACGAAAGTCATGGTCAACGGGGTGCGGGGCACGGTCTACGCGAAAAACCCGAAAGAGTGGCTGGACGCGGAGAAGCAACCCTGGAACAAGAAGATCTGGGCGCATTTCAAATACCAGATGAAGAAGCTGGAGGAAGAGGGAAACCACTGGGAGGATGTGGACGACCTGTAACCGGAAAGCCCGCCAAACGGCGGGCTTTTCTGCAGGTACGGCTTGATCCAGAACAGAACGAAGGTGAAAAGCGTTAAAAAGGGAAAAACAGGTTGACGGGTGCGCCGCTCCCAAGTAAATTGGCCCCTGTCGATTAGACATAACCAAACCACAAGCAATCGGAGAAGACAATGAGCATCACCGTAGAGCAGTATTTCACCCAGTCCCTGGCCAACCAAGCTCGCATCATCGAGCTGCTTTCCGGTGGCGCTGCTGCCGGCGCTGCTGCAGGTGCGGCTGCCGATACTACCGCCGGCAAGACCACCACCACCAAGGGCAAGACCACCACCACCAAGGGCAAGACCACCTCCAAGCCCAAGATCAGCAAGTCCCAGGCGGCCGACGCTGTGAACAAGGTCAAGGACACCATCGGCGTCGATGCGGCCAAAGCCCTGATGAAGGAGTTCGGCGTCGCCAAGCTGGCGACCATGGAAGACGAGCAGATCGAGCCGATCTACAACGCCGCGATGCAGGCCCTGGCCGACGCTGAAAACGGCGAAGAAGAGGAAGAAGAAGAAGGCGAAGACCTGTAATAGTGACCCTTCCGATCCGCGGGCCAGGGGTAAAACCCTGGCTCAAACACGGTCTCATCAAGCTCACCAAGCTCGCCGAGGAGATCAACAAGTCCGGTCATTCGGTTTTCTCACCGTCCGGTTCAGGGATGTGGCTATACTGCGCCGGCAGCCTCATCCCGAACATGATGGAGCCCGATACCTCCTCTTTCGAGGCGGTGGAGGGGACAGTCGCTCACGCCATAGGCGAAGAATGGTTGAGGTCAGGGGCTCGCCCGTCACACTTGCTGGACACCAAGCAGGTCATAACGGAGCACGGAGTCACCTATGAGGTGGTCATCGACCGAGTCATGTTTGACTACGTCGAGGAGTACGTCGAGTGGTGCCTGTACCTCCCGGGCGAGCACTACGTTGAGACAAGGGTATTTTTCAGCGAGCTGACACCCCTGGCCAACCAGAGCGGCACCGCCGACCATGTGGCTTGTATGCCCGGGAAGATGGTCATCACGGATCTCAAGTATGGCAAGGGGATCCAGGTATTCGCGGAAGGCAACACCCAGGCGCTGCTGTATGCTCTGGGCTTCTTCCTGAAATATGACCCGGTCTACCACTTCGAGACCATCGAGATCCGCATCGCCCAGCCGCGGTTCAACCATTTCGACACATGGGAAGTCAGCCGGGAGTACCTGCTGGAGTTCGCGGAGTTCGTCAGAGAGCGCACCGCATCAGCCTGGAGACTGGACGCACCGAGACGCCCGAGTGAAAAGGCCTGCCAGTGGTGCCGGGTCAAAGCGACCTGTACCGCCTTGGCCAAACTGGCGGATGAGCTGGTAGAGGGCAACATCAGGGCTATCGGCCGAGAGTACACCCACGAGGAGCTGGAGGCGTTTGCCGAGAGCGTGGCCGATGGTACCTACAGAGTGAGGCCAGCGGATGTGACAAAACTATCGCTTGAAGCGCTCGCCAAGATCCGGCCATACCGCCGACTGGTTGAGAGCTGGTACCGCAGCGTCGATGAGCACCTGGAGAGAAAGGCGCTCGACGGCCAGAAGGTTCCGAAAATGAAACTGGTGGAGGCCCGCACTAACAGGGCATTCAGCGACTCGGAAAAGGCGGTGTCCACCCTGGAGCTCTGGGGCCTGGAGCACGACGACATATTCGACACCAGCATGGGGTCACCCGCGCAACTTGAAGAGGTGCTGCGAAACAAGCTGGGGCTGACCAAGGCCCAAGCCGTTGAGGTCCTGGCCCCATACGTCAGCAAGCCGCCCGGCAAGCCCACCCTGGTGGCGGATACCGACAAGCGGCCTGAGCTGGGGGATTTTGAAGAACACCTGTGGGCCGACGATGACGGCCTATGGGATGAAGACGAGGAAGAGGACGACATTTTCTCCCTCTGAGTAGACCGCGCAAATTGCGTAAACCGTTTAACCCGCGTGAATCGCGTAAATTGAGTAAGGGATTGACATGGCTAAGAAAGAACGTCTGAAAGTTGTCGAGAAAAGCGCTGACGGCTCCGTTATCTGGTATGAAGGTTATATCTTCAAGGTCATCAACGCCCGGGCCAGCTATCCGCACCTCGACAAGCCTTATGCAGGCGAAGACGGCGGCGAGCCGAAGTACGGCATCGTCGGCCTGATGGACAAGAAGAAGCAGAAAGCCGGTATCCTTCTGCTGAAAAAGGCCATCAAGCAGTTCATGGCTGAAAACAAGTACACCTGCGCCAGCGACAAAATGTGCCTGAAAGACGGCGACGAGTCCGGCAAGCCAGAAAACGAGGGCATGTACACCCTTTCTGCCCGCGAGAACAAGCGCCCCAAAGTCCGGGATGCCGAAGGCGAGCTGGTAGAGGGAATGGATGAGATCGTCGAGATGATCTATGGCGGCTGCTATGTCGACATCATCATCAAGTTCTGGAAGCAGGCCAACAAGTTTGGTAAGCGCGTGAATGCCAACCTCACCGCCGTTCGCTTCCGTGCAGACGGCGAGGCCTTCGGTGAAGGTCGCATCGATGACAACGACATCTGGAACGAGGACGAGCTGGACGACGACGACGACGGCGATGGCGGCTTCGACGACGAGCTGTAAAAATCAGCGCAGCATAACAGCCCACCTAATACGTGGGCTTTTTTGTCCGTCGATCGGAGTTACCCATGGACATTATTAATCTCGACTACGAAAGCCGTTCCGAAGAAGACCTGATCGCCAGTGGCCTTGACCGCTACGCAAACCACGACTCAACGGAGATCGTGATGGCGGCATGGTCCATCAACGGCGAAGCCATCGAGCAGTGGGACTTGCGAGAGCGAGCCCGCCCGCCATCAATCCTTATCGACGCCCTGCGCGACCCGAATGTCCAGAAGTGGGCCTACAACGCCCAATTCGAGCGAGTCATGACCGAGAAGTGCTGGGGCATCGAGTCCGACTATGCCAACTGGCGATGCACCCAGGTCCTGGCCTACATGATGGGGTTTGCCGGCACCCTCGATAACGTGGGCCGGGCCATGAAGCTGGCCGCCGACAAGAGGAAGATGGCGGAAGGGAAAAAGCTGATCCAGCTATTCTGCCGGCCGCAAAAGATCACGACCAACCAGCCACACCAGTGGCGGGACTGGCGCACCGACCCGGATCGGTGGGACGAGTTCCTGCAGTACAACCGCCAGGACGTCGTCACCGAGATGGACATGAAGAGTAAGCTCATCAGGTACCCAGTCCCAGAGAGCGAATGGCGGCTTTACGCGGTAGACCAGCGCATCAACGACCGCGGCGTGGCCATCAACCTGGATCACGCCCGGCAGGCCCTGGCCATGGCCGATGTGCGCAAGGAAGTGCTCAAGCGGCAGGTCAACAAGATGACAGGTCTCGCTAACGCCAACTCCACCACCCAGCTCCTGCCCTGGGCCAAGGCGCGCGGCTACCCGTTCGATGACCTCCGCAAGGACTCGGTCCAGAAGGTGATCCGCGAGGCCGAAGCGGGCGAGATCGAGGTCCAGAAGATCCTGCTCCAAGCCTTGAAAAAGCGCCTGGACGCCAACAAGACCAGCCTGTCCAAATACGCCACCATGTTGAAAGCCGTGGGGAAAGACGGCCGTTTCCGCTACTCCATGCAGTTCGTCGGCGCGCAACGCACCGGGCGATGGGCAGGACGGCGGATCCAGGTCCAGAACCTCCCCCGCACTCCTAAGACCCTCGAGGATGTGCACATGCTGGCCCAGGCCAACTTCCTGATCACGAAAGGGGATCTGGTAGGCCTGCAACTGTTCAACGGGGAGCCCATCCACACCCTGGTCGGCACCATCCGATCCGCTTTCGTCCCTGCCCCCGGCAAAAAGTTCGTGGTCGCGGATCTTGCGTCCATCGAATCGGTTGTCATCGGATGGCTGACCGATTGCCGGTGGTTCATGGACAACCTCCGATCAGGCCGAGATCTGTACCGGGCATTCGCGGCCGAGTGGCTGCACATCCCCTATGACGAGACCAAGCCGCATCGCGGCAAAGCCAAGCCTGCTACCCTGGGCGCGGGTTTCCGCCTTGGCGGCGGCACCTTGCTTCCCAACGGCAAGAAAACCGGGTTGTGGGCCTACGGCGAGAACATGGGCGTCTTCATGACCAAGGAGGAAGCGCATTCATCCGTGCAGGCCTTCCGCTCGCTCTGCCCCGAGATCGTTAAGTCCTGGTACGCGCTCGAGAAGGCCGTGGCCGCGTGTATGCGCACCAAGCAGCCCACCAAGGTCGTCCGGGAGTCGGTGGACGGGGAGAAGGAGGCCTTCACGCTACCCATCACCATCGAGTACCGCAAACCCTTCCTGTGCATCGTGCTGCCGTCCGGCCGCCGTCTCTACTACCACGACCCGAAGATGGTCCGGAAAACGAACAAGCGCACCGACGGCTCCACATACCAGACGGTGAATTTCACCTACATGGGCAAGCCCCAGAACAAGCAGGGCTGGGAGCGACTGGAGAGCCACGGCGGCAAGCTGATCGAGAACATCGTCCAGGCCATCGCCCGCGACATCCTGAAACTGGGCCTGATGCGGGTCGACAAATTCGGTTCCGACCCGGACCACATAGCATGGCTGGTGGAAACGGTCATGCACATCCACGACGAAATGGTCACTGAGGTGGATGAGGACGCGGACGACGAGCAGGTGATGAATTTCGTCAAGAAGTGCCTCACTAAGCCAGTCCCATGGGCCCCCGGGCTGCCCCTCGGCGCAGCAGGCTATGTCGGCACCTTCTACAGGAAAGACTGATGAGACCAGCGAAAAATCAGCTCGAAAAAGACATCGAGAGCGAATGCTGTGACTACGCCGAAGCGACCGGCTGGTTCACCTGCAAATTCGTCTCCCCCGGCACCCGAGGGGTGCCGGATCGACTGTTCATCCGAAACGGAGTGCACGTTTTCGGCGAGTTCAAGAAGCCCGGCGAGGAGCCGACCGCTCAACAAACACTCCGACACAAAAAGATGCGTCGACACGGCGCCATTGTCTTCTGGTGGGATAACTATGATCAGTTTAAACGCAATATCGACGCTCTTTGAGTCCTGGCGGTCACGCAAGCACCGCAATGTCACGCTCACCCAGGAGCAGATGCACGACTACCAGATCATGGGGGTCAACTTCATCCTCGATAATCCGTTCTGCGCCCTGTTCATCGACCTCGGCCTCGGCAAGACCATCATCTCCCTGACTGCGCTCCGGGAGATCACCATGCTCGACCCGGACATCAAAAAGGTGCTGGTCGTGGCCCCGCTCAAAGTGGCCAACCGGACATGGCCAGACGAGATCCAAAACTGGGAGCACACCTGCACCCTGAGTTACAGCGTGATCACGGGCGATGAGGATGCGCGCAAACGGGCGATGCACTCGAGCGCCGAGCTCCACATTATCAACCGAGAAAACGTGGAGTGGCTGGCCCAGCAGTGGCGGTCGAAGTGGCCATACCAGATGGTGATCATCGATGAATCCAGCTCCTTCAAGGACCACACGACCAAGCGGTTCAAGGCGCTGAAAAACGTCCGTCCCTACATCAAGCGGCTGGTGGAGCTCACGGCCACGCCGGCAGCAGAGTCCTATGTCCACCTGTTCGCCCAGATCTACCTGCTCGACGCAGGCGAGCGCTTCGGCCGGTTCATCACCCACTACAAAGAGAAATATTTCGTCGAGAGCAAGTACACCCGCAAGCTGGACCTCCGCCCCGGGGCGAAAGAGGCGATCACGCGGAAGATCCACGACATCTGTCTGGTAATGAAGGCCTCGGACTACCTGGATATGGAGGAGCCGGTCCACATCGAGGTCCCCGTGGTGCTGTCAGCCAAGGAGATGGCCAGATACCGGTCGATGGAGGAGGACTACATCATCGAGCTGGTGGACGACCTGGATGGGGAGACCATCATCGAGGCCGAGACCGCCGCCGTTCTGGCGGGGAAACTCCTGCAGATGGCGTCAGGGTTCATCTATGACTCCCGCAAGGAGCTGGGGGAGGGGGACAAGGTGCGGGTGACCCGGACGGACTACCACCTGCACGACCACAAGATGGACGCCCTGGACGCCCTGGTGGAGAACCTGCAGGAGCAGGGCGAGAACATCATGATCGTCTACCACTTCAAGCCCTCCCTGGCCCGGCTGCAGAAGCGCTACCCGAAAGGTGTGGTGATGGACAAGGAAGGGAACGCGGTCACCCCTTGGAACAAAGGCAAGATCCCGATCCTGTTTGTCCACGCCCAGAGCGCCGGCCACGGCCTGAATTTGCAGAAGGGAGGACGGGCCATGATCTTCTACGACATCCCCTGGTCGCTGGAGCTGTATTTGCAGATCATCGGCAGATTGAATCGACAAGGGCAGAAAAGGCAGGTACTGCTGTATCATCTGGTTGCAAAAGGGACCATTGACCAGAAAGTCGTGCTGCGGCTGAAAGAGAAGAGGGACACCCAGGAATGGCTGCTGCGTCGGATAACCTACCTCCGCCGCAAGCGGCAGAAGCGATTATCGGAGTTAGCGGAGGCCCTATAGTGACAGACAAGAACCAACAACGGCAGCGCCGGTCCAACCAGGGGGATGAGGCCAGCGAAGCCATGATTTTCGAGGGATGTACCCAGTCCCAGCTCTGCAAAGTATTCCGGATGGACCGCCGAACGGTCGCCGACAAGATAGCAGAATCCCCCGTCAGACCATGTGGTACCCGCTCTGGGTACCCCATTTATCACATCCATGAAGTCGCCCCGTATCTGGTCAAGCCGCTCTATGACGTCGAGACCTACATCAAGAAGATGCACCACAACGACCTCCCGCCACTCCTGTCGAAGGAGTTCTGGAACGGCAAGAAGGCGCGCCAGGAGTATGAGCTCCGCAACGGGGACCTATGGCGGACCGACCAGATTTTCCAGAGCGTGGGGGAGGTGTTCAAAGACCTGAGAATGGGCATTCTCCTATTCCGCGACACGGTAGAGCGGGAGACCTTGATGACCCGGGCGCAACGGGAAAAGTTGACCGCGATGACCGACGGCCTGCTGCACAACCTCGCGGACTCCCTGCAAGAGAAGTTCAACGGAGGGAAGGCCACCGAGGAGGAAGACGATGTTCTATGAGAGCCTGGACGACATCATCTGCGAGCTGGCCGACACCCTCCGGCCACCTGAGCGGCTGACAGTAGCCGAGGCAGCGGAGACATACCGCTACGTCAACCAGCAGGGCGCCTATGTGGGCTGGTGGGACAATATGACGGCCCCCTACATGGTGGAGCCGATGAACATCTTCGCCTCCAGGGAGCACCAGTCGATGGCCTTCATCGGCCCCGCCCAGTCCGGCAAGACGGACGCGATCATCGTCAACGGCATCGCCTACTCGGTGAAGGTGGACCCGATGGACCTGATGGTCTTCTGCCCCACCCAGGGGGCCGCGCGCGACTTCTCGATGCGACGGGTGGACCGTCTGCACCGCCACTCTAAGGACATCGGCGCGGTCCAGATAAAGTCCCGGGACGCGGACAACATTTTCGACAAGCACTACAAAACCGGCATGATGCTGACACTCAGCTACCCGTCAGTAACGGAGCTGGCGGGCCGACCGGTCGGCCGGATCCTCATGACCGACTATGACCGAATGGATGACGACATCGGCGGGGATGGCTCCGCATTCGACCTCGCCTCTAAGCGGACCACCACGTTCGGCACCTTCGCCATGTGCGCCGCTGAATCGTCGCCAAGCCGCCCGATCATAGACCCGAAGTGGATCGCCAAAACCGCCCATGAGGCCCCGCCGTGTACCGGCATCGTCGGCCTCTACAACCGTGGCGACCGCCGCCGCTGGTACTGGCCATGCCTGGAGTGCTGGGAGTGGTTCGAGGGGAAATTCCAGCTCCTCACCTGGGATGAGAAAGCCGGGTCAAACCAGTCCATCTCCGAAACTGTACGGATGGCCTGCCCTCACTGCGGGTCGCTTCTGCACCCGGATGACCGCCACGAAATGCAACAGTGGGGGATGTGGGTACCTGACGGGATGCACGTTGACTCGAAAGGCCGCCTGCGCGGGAAGAAGCCCCGGACCCTGTTCGCGTCCCTCTGGCTGCGCGGCACGGCGGCGGCATTCGTGACATGGCCGAAGCTGGTCAACCTCTACCTGGACGCAAAGGATGAGTACGACCGGACCCTGTCCGAAGAGGCACTGAAAAAATTCTGGAATAACGACATGGGGGAGCCCTACGTCCCAGCCAATGTGGAAGGGACCAGGACCCCGGAGACCATGATGAGCAACGCGGCCGATTACCCGGAAGGCATGATCCCACCCGGCGTCCGCTTCATCGTGGGCACTGTCGACGTCCAGAAAAACTGCTTCTCAGTGCAGATCACCGGCATCATGCCGGGCCGCCCGTTCGACATGATCCCCATCGACCGTTTTGAGATCCGCAAATCCAAGCGCCTGGACGAGGATGGTGACCCGATGCCGGTGGCCCCTGCCTCCTACCTGGAGGACTGGGATCTGATCACCGAGCAGGTCATGGATCGAGAGTACCCCCTGGCCGACGGGTCGGGCCGCACCATGGGCGTCCGCTTCACCGGCTGTGACTCAGGCGGTAAAGCAGGGGTGACCGACCGCGCTTATGACTTCTATCGCCAGTTGCGCGCGGAAAACCGGCATGGCCGCTTCGTCCTCATCAAGGGTGCGAACACCAACAACGCCCCCAGGACGGCCATCAACTACCCTGACAGCCAGAAGAAAGACAACAAATCCGCCGCCAGGGGGGACATCCCGATCCTCTTCATCAACACCAACATGCTGAAAGACTCCCTGGAAGGCCGCCTGCTGGTGGTAGAACCAGGAAAAGGGATGGTACACCTGCCGAAGTGGCTCCCGCAGCGCTGGTATTCGGAGATGTGTGCCGAGGTGCGCACCGACAAAGGCTGGATGAACCCTAAAAAGCTCTCGAACGAAGCCTGGGACTTGTGCAACTATGCGCAGGCGATCTGTATCTGCCCGAGACTCTTGTCGATCGAGAAGGTAGACTGGGACAACCCGCCCGCGTGGGCGACGGAGTGGGACACGAATGCCCTGGTGATGGCACCCATTCAACCTGATGCACCGACACGGTTTAACCAGCGCCACGCCCCCACAATAGATTTCGCCAAACTCGGAGAGGCATTAGGATGACCTGCGACAAAGAGACCATCAAACAAAAACTAGCAGAAGCGCAAAAAGCGTATCACGACCTGATGCTTGGCCAACAAGTCCGGGTGTTCGTCGACCAGAACGGCGAAAGGGTCGAATACACGGCGGCCAATGCCTCCCGGCTGCAGGCCTATATCCAATCCCTGTTATCGCTGCTCAATAGCCCCACCGGCTGCGCTCAAGCGGTAACCGGCCCGGCGAGGTTCACATTCTGATGCAGCAAGACGCCCGATCTATCCCCGTGGTCATCGACGGCCGCACCCATAAGGTGGTCAACAACGACCAGAAGATGGCCGGCGGCGGCCTGGAGGGCGCGGAGAAGTTGAGCCGCGAAATGCTGTCATGGCAGCCGGCCATCATCTCCCCTGACCAGCAGATAGCCGCCGACAAGGAGATGGCCGACGCCCGCACCAGCGACGCCGTCCAGAACATCGGCATGATGCGCGGGGCCAGCGCCACACACAAAGACTCGATCGTCGGGGCAGTCTACCGGCTCAACGCCAAGCCCAACGTCGAAGCGCTCCTGGGATATGGAGCGACCGACGAGTGGGCGGACGAGTTCCAGGTGGCGGTGGAGTCCCGTTTCAACCTCATTGCAGACAGCCCGAATAACTGGCTGGACGCCTCCCGGATGAACACTCTGACCAGCATGGTGCGCCTTGCCATCGGGGTGTATTTCGTTCACGGGGAAGTGCTGGCAACGGCGGAGTGGATCAAGGACCCCCGACGCCCCTGCAGGACCGCGATCCAGATGGTGTCCCCGTTCCGCCTGAGCAACCCGCAAGGTGAGGCCGACAATGCCACTCTGCGCAGCGGGGTCCGCATAGATCCGACCTACGGGGCACCCCTCGGCTACTACATCAAGTCCACCTACCCCGGCGAAATCTTCAATATGGAGAACGCCTGGATATGGAAATACGTACCGGCGACCAAGCCGTGGGGACGCAAGCAGGTCATCCATATCCTGGAGCAGATGAACCCCAGCCAATCCCGGGGCATCTCTGAGATGGTCAGCGTCTTGAAAGACATGAGGATGACCAAGCGATTCAGTGAGATCACCTTGCAGAACGCCGTCGTCAACGCCAGTTATGCCGCCGTGGTCGAGTCCGACCTCCCCAGCGACATGATCTATGCGTCAATGGGGGCAGGGCAGAGCCTGGACGGCGCTACCCCTATGGCCGGGATGCTGGGGGAATACCTCACGGCGATGAATTCCTATCTGGCGTCAGCCAAGAACATCGCAGTCGACGGGGTGAAGATGCCCCACCTGTTCCCGGGCACGAAACTGAACCTCAAACCCATGGGCACCCCCGGCGGCGTCGGTACCGAGTTTGAGGCCAGCCTTTTGCGGCACATCGCCACCGGCCTCGGCCTGTCATACGAGCAACTGAGCCGCGACTACTCGCAGACCAACTATTCCAGCGCTCGAGCCACCATGGCGGAGACCTGGAAGTTCATGATGAGCCGAAAGAAGATGGTCGCGGACCGGTTCGCAACGGAGGTTTACACCCTCTGGCTGGAGGAGGAGATCCAGGCCGGCACCCTGCCGCTCCCCGGCAACATGACCCCCGATGAGTTCTACAAACCGATCGTGAAGGAGGCCATCAGCGCCTGTGATTGGATCGGCGCGTCACGCGGTCAGATAGATGAAGGGAAAGAGACGGACGCCGCGATCAAGCGGATGAACAGCAACCTCTCCACCCTGGAGATGGAGAGCGCGCGACTCGGCACCGACTGGCGGGACAACTTGAAGCAGATCGCCCGGGAGCAGAAAATGCGGAAACGCCTCGGCATCGACCCGCCACCAGCCGACCCATCCAAGCCGGCGGCACAAACCGCCACCGACGAACAAGACAAACAGAAGGAAGACGAACAATGAGCCTGACATCCGCGACCAACGCCATTCAGCGGCTTTCTCTCAACCCGATCATGGTGGCGGGGCACATGACCAGCATCGCCCAGGATCTGTCCAAGCTGGCGGCAGAGGATGAGGCGAGCGCCCAGGTTCGGGCAAAAGAGGTCATGACCGCCCTGTGCGAGGCCTACGGGTTCAACCCCAACACCCAATCCAAGCCGTTCGCCTTCCAGGACGGGCTGGCGGTGATCCCGGTCCACGGCACCCTGTTGAACCGCTTCGGGGCCTGCTACGGCTACGTGACCGGCTACTCCTTCCTCCGCCGCCAGCGCGAGGCGGCCATGCAGGACCCGGACGTCAAGCACATCATTTATGATTGCAACTCCGGCGGCGGGGAGGCGGCGGGGTGCATGGAGTTCGCCCAGGAGTCCTTCGAGATGCGGGGCATCAAGCCCTCCACGGCCATCGTCGACTCCAACTGTTACAGCGCCTGTTTCGCCATAGCGAGCGGGTGCGACCAGATCATCGTCACTCCGTCAGGCGGGGCAGGGTCGATCGGCGTCCTCTCCATGCACGTAGACGTCTCCAAGATGCTGGATAACTTCGGCGTCAAGATCACCCCGCTCCACAAGGGCGACCACAAAGTCCAGGGCAACCCGTTTGAGGAATTGAGCGACGACGCCCGCGCCAGCATCGAGGCGAGCATCGGCCACACCTATGACCGATTCACCACCCTGGTGGCCCAAAATCGCAATATGGACGTGAAAACTGTCATCGATACCCAGGCCCGTTGCTATAATGCCGACGCCGCACTGGAATTAGGCCTTATCGATGGTGTAGCATCGCCAATGGAAGCCATCCGCGTAATTCTGTCGGGCGGCAGCACTTCTACCACTGAAACAGGGGAAAACCTGATGCCATTCACTCCCGAGGAACAAGCGGAGGTCCAGAAAGCAGAGCGCGATCGCATCTCGGCTATCACGACCTGCGAACATGCCACCGGCCGCTCCAAGCTGGCAAACCATCTGGCTTTCAACACCAGCATGAGTGCTGCAGACGCGACCGCCATCCTGTCCGCGTCCGCGACCGAAGCTGCTGTCGCTCCGGTTGTCACCACCGCCGCGACCACTACCGCCGCGACCACTACCGCCCCGGCTGTGACCACCACCACCGCCGCCGCGACCACCAATTTCCAGACTGCCATGGACCAAGGCGACCATCCGAATGTCGGGGCTGACGCCGCAGCGTCCGGCCAGGACGCGGAAAAAGATCAGGCAGACGAGCTGATGTCCGCTTACTCGGCGCAGACCGGCTACAAGTTCGACAAGAAATAAGGGGCTCGACATGCCCAACGTAAATCCCCCCTTCCAGATGGCAGGGAACGAAAGCCTCGGCTCCTATGAGCCGGTCCACCTCTTCGCTGGCGAGAAAGAGATCGTCACCGAGAGTTTCACCGTCGGTGCAGACCTCGCGCAATATGAGGTGTTCGCCCAGAACGCCGCCGGGGCCGCCGTGAAGCTGGATCCGGCCGCTGTTGACAGCACCAACAAGGCGATCGGTGTCACCTGCTATGCAGTGACCCTTGCCAACGGCGGGAAAGTCTCTGGTTACACCAGCGCTTTCCTGAATCACGAAGCCCTGGTGTGGCCTGCCGCACTAGATACCCTCGAGGAACGCCGGACTGCCATGCGCGGTACCGAAGTCCGCGTCGGCACTGTTCTGTAAGGAGTCATCAATGGCAGGTCTGTACCCCACCGTTAAGCTGGTTGAAGTCCAGCAGCAATTCAAAACGCTGCCCGCGTTTTACCTGACCTTCTTTGGTCGCCAGATCAACTTTGAAGAAGACAAAATCGCCTTCGACAAAGTCTCTGTGAACTACAAGCGCCTCGCTCCGTTCGTCGCGCCCAACGTGCAAGGCCGCGTGATCCGCGAGAAGGGCTTCCGTCGTGAATCCTTCTCCCCGGCTTACGTCAAGCCCAAGCATGTGGTCGACCCGACCCTGATCATCCCGGTACAGCCGGGCGAGCAGCCGGGTACCGGCACCAAGACCCTGGCCCAGCGTCGCGCTGCAGTGGTAACCCACCTGCTGCGGGTCCAGAAGACCATGGTTGAAAACCGTTGTGAGTGGATGGCCGCCCAAGCTGCGCTGTTCGGTTATGTCGACGTCGAAGGCGAAGACTACCCGAAAACCCGCGTCGACTTCGGCCGTGACCCGTCTCTGACCGTCACCACCGACTGGTCGGCAGGTGCCACCCCCACCCCGCTGAAAGACATCTATGCCGCTCGCAAGAACGCCAATGACAAGTCGATGGCAGGGGTAACCATCTCCCAGATCCTCTTCGGGCAGGAAGCCTGGGACATGTTCTATGCGGCAGAGAAAGCCACCCTCAAGGACCTGATGGACAAGAACCAGGGCGGCTCCCGCAGCGAAGTCACCAAGCTCTGGGATGGCTTCGAGGGCGTGGAATACCTGGGCTCTATCTCCGGCAGTGAGGGCGGCGGTCGTCTGGACTTCTTCCTGAACACCCAGAAATACACGGCGGCCGACGGCACCAGCCAGTACCTGCAGCCGCAGAACAGCGTCCACGGCATCAGCCCGGCCATCGATGGTGTGCGCTGCTTCGGTGCCATCATGGACGCCGACGCAGGCTATCAGCCGATGATGAACTACCCCAAAAACTGGAAGAGTGACGACCCCAGCGTGGAGTATCTGATGACTCAGAGTGCGCCGCTGATGGTCCCCGGTGATCCCAACGCCTCTTTCCTGATCTTGGCGTAAACCCTGATGCCCGGGAAACCGGGCATTTCCTATTACCAGGAGATCCTACATGCCGATCCGTAAAACAACCGGCGCCCTGCACCTTGTACGTGCCGGCAAGCGCACCGTCATTGAGCCCAATACCGTGGTCGAGCTGACCGAGGATGAGCTCAAGAAAATCGAACGCATCAACCCGCTTTGCTTGGTCACTGTGACCGAAGCCGAGGCGGACAAGTGGGTAGCAGCGAACCGTCCTCACAAAACCGAAGAGGCCGCCCGCGCCGAAGCAGAAGCCAAGGCCGAAGAAGCCGCCCGGGCCGAAGCAGAAGCCAAGGCCGAAGCCGAAGCCAAGGCCGAAGCCGAAGCCAAGGCCAAAGCCAAGGCCGGCGGCAAGGGCAAAGGCAGCACCAGCGCCGATGACGAGCTGTGATCCATGGGGATCGCTGAGATAAAAGCGAACGCCAGAAGGGCCCTTCACGGGGCCCTATCTGTACCTGCGACCTGGACTAGCGCACTGACCGGCGAGACTAAGGCGGTGACAGTGCGCTGGCACAACAAGCAGGCGCTACGAGGCGAGCTGTCCGACGGTGGATACGCCCAGATGCTGGAGACCCAGGACCGACTGGTGTTCAACATGGAGGAGCTGGCCACCCTGCAGATCACCCTGGCCAGGGGCGACAAGATCCTGATGCCCCCCATCTATGAGAACGCCGAATTGCAGATCGAGGAGATGGAGGAGATCACCGGCCCCATCGAGCAAATCTGGCAATCAGTGAGGACCAGATAATGCGCATCACCAGCACCGGATTGGAGGAGCTGGGGGCATTCTTTGAGCGGGCCCCTGACATCGCCACGCAGGCGGCCAGGATGGCCATCAACGACGTGGCCCAGGGCAGCGGCATGAAGCTTATCAAAGGGAAGATGACCGACGAGATAGACTTCCCCACCGGCTACCTGAGCGCGGATAAGCTGGGCGTCGCAAAGCGCGCCAGAAACACGGACCTCGAGGCCATCATTGTCGGGCGGAAGCGGGCCACCAGCCTCGCCCGATTTTCCAATAGCCGGGTTCCAGGAAAGGCACCGGTCACGGTCACCGTCCGCAAGGGCCGCACCGTCACTATGCGAAACGCCTTCATCGTCCGCCTCAACGCGGGCGCATCCCTCACCGAAGATAAATATAACCTCGGTTTGGCGGTGCGCTTGAAAGAGGGCGAAACCCTCAACAAGAAAACCGACCACCGCTCCTGGCTGGTCCCCGGCAAGGTGGCGCTGCTCTACGGCCCCTCTGTTGATCAGGTTTTCTCCGAAGTGGCAGATGACGTCCTGGACCCGATCGGTGATATGGTAGGGGCTGAGTTCTTCCGACAATTCGCGAGACTTTCAAATGGCTGATCATCTCCGCTTGCAGATCCTCAAGGCGCTGACCACGCACCTGGAGGGGATCTATCCGGACAACGACGAGGAATACACCCACGACCTCCGAGGTCGGGTGTTCCGAGGGCGCAACCGTTTCGGCGCCCAAGAAGGCAGGACCGCCATGCTTTCCCTCCTGGAGGCAAAATCGGTCGAGTTCGGCAACTTTGCAGATGAGGAGAAATCCTATCGAAAGGATACCTGGGTCATCCTGTTGCAGGGCTGGGCCGAGGATGACGCCCAGAACCCCACGGATCCGGTTTATGCGCTGCTGGGGGATGTCGAGAGGCGTTTGTCTGATATAGTAGCCGTGCAAGAAGGGTCGAACGCTCCCAAATGGCCGGGCGTCTACAACCTGGGAGGTCTGATCGCCGGCATGGCCTTGAGCCAGCCGATAGTCAGACCACCAGAAGATGGGCTGTCTGACCGCGCATTTTTCTACATGCCGGTCCAGATTACATTGGCCTCAAACATCAAACAGCCAAAAGGGTAAAAGCTGATGGATAACTCCCAACAAACGCAATTTTATACGCTTGGCCGCGGCAAGGTTTATCTCGACCTTTTCAAGCCCGGCACCAACACCGGCACGGGTGAGCGCTACCTGGGCAACACCCCGGAAGTCAGTCTGACCACCGAGACCGAGGTGCTGGATCACTTCAACAGTGACGCGGGTATCCGCGAGAAAGACCTGACAGTGCTGCTGGAATCCAGCCGTGGCGGGGCCTTCGCCACCGATGTGATCTCCAAGGAAAACGTCGCGATGTTCTTCATGGGCGACGTGGACAGCTCCACCATGATGGAGCTCCCTGACCAGCGCGAGGCTTTCAAGTCCTGGGTGCTCGGCCGCACCCTGCAACTGGGCACCACGGACGTCTCCCCGACCGGCGCCCGCAATATCACCAACTTGGTGATCGGTATTGCGGACGCCTCCCTGACCCTGGATCTGTCCGGGGACATCAACTCGAACCCGAACGTTACCGTGATCCCGCTGTCCGGCAGCGCGACCGCCGATCTGGCCATGGGCCGTCTGTACCTGGAGCCCACCAGCTCCGAGCTGACTGCCAACAAGCAGATCGTCGCCCAGTTCGACATCGAGGCCCAGTCCCGCAGCGTGGTCCTGGCCAAAAACGAGATGATGTACGGTGCTCTGCGCTACATCGCAGATAACCCGGTCGGCGAAAACCGCGACATGTTCTTCCCGAAAGTGGCACTGACCCCCGACGGTGATTACAACCTCAAGGGTGATGACTGGCAAACCATGGGCTTCTCCTTCTCCGCGCTCAAGCTGGGGAACCATAGCCTCGTCTATGTCGACATCCGCGAATCCGCCAACGAGCAGGGGCAGGTCCCGTCTGACGTCCGCACCGTCAACGTCGTGGCAGCGGCCAGCGCCGGCCCGGCCAACACTCCGATCCAGTACACCGTCACCGTGCGCGATGGCAACAACAACGCCGTGGCCGGCGAGGCGGTTACCATCACTGCATCGAACGGCGGGGTCATCTCTGACGCCAGCGAGAATACCGGTCTCAACGGCAAGGTCGTCGGCACGGTCAATCTGGCCGCCGCGGGCTCTACCACTGTCACCGCTACTGTGACCACTGCTGCAGGCCCGGTATCCGGCTCCAGCCAGTTGATCACTTTCAGCTAACAGGTGCGTCGGGCGGGCGGTGTTCCACCATCCTGGGGGTCTCCGCCACCGCCTGCTCGACAAACAGCAAAGCGCCTTCGGGCGCTTTTCTCGTTCCCAGGCGGGCCCCTCCCCGTGCTACAGTAGGGCGTGGAAAAACAGGAGACCACTGACATGACCAACCAACCTCTTCCCGAGTTCATCGCTGAAACCCGCACCATCACTGTGAAGCGTCGCGGGCAACCCGATTTCGCTTTCAAAGTCCGAGGCCTGAACCTCCTGGACCTGACCGAGCTGTTCAAGACCCACCTGCCAGACATCGGCGCGGTGGTCGCTATGTACCAGGACTCGGGCGGCCAGCTCAACGAGGCCACCCTCGGCAAGCTGGCGATGCGGATCTGGAAGGATGCACCCGGGCTGCTGGCCCACGCTATCGCGCGAGCAGCGGATGACCCCGATTGGGTAGAAAGCGCCGTCCGCCTCCCGATGATGACCCAGATCGAGGCACTGCGAGAGATCGCGGCCATGACCTTCGACGAGGTAGGCGGAGCAAAAAAGCTACTGGCCGACATCGCGGAGCTGGACAAGGCCGGGCTGCTGGATCCCGCAAAGATGTCGGCCTGACCCCAGAAGAAAAAGCCATGCAGTTGTACGATGACCTGCGGGCAGAAGTCAGTCTGCTCATGGCCCACGGTCATCACCGCCGAGCCTGGAGCTACACCATCGGCACCATATGGCGGGAAGCCAATCTGGTGCGGAAACGGGTGGCGAACACCATGGCGGCCGAAGCGACGTTGCTACAGGCGGCCATGGCCTCCGTGCAGTCCAAGCAGGGCGGCAAAAACTTCCAAAAAATAATCGAGGACATGCTTGATGGCTAACGAGTCAACGAAAGACGTAGAACTACGGATCCGAGCGAAGGACTACTCGCAGAAGACCTTCAAGGAGCTGGGATCTACGCTCAAGACCTTGACTCGTTTGCAAGAGCAGCAGAGCGACGCCGCCGACAAAGGAGAGGGGAAAGCCAAAGAGCTGGCAGCCACTTACTCCCGCCTGGAGGAGGTCGGCCGCCAGCTCCTCAAGATGGATGCCCTCACCAAGACCTGGGAGCGCCAAGCCGCCGCCCTGGAGGAGGCCAAGGTCAACGCCGAGGCGGCCCGGGTCAAGCAGGCCGCCCTGGCCGCCGAGATTGCCAAGTCCGAGAAGGTGACCAAGAAGCAGGAAGCCGCGCTGCGGTCGGCGGCCGGGGCGGTCGTCCGCGCAGAGAAAGCCGAGTCCAACCGCCAAGCGGCCCTGGCCCGGACCTCCGAGCAGATGGAGCGCTACGGCATCGACACCAAGCGGGTGGCGGACGCCCAATCAATCCTGGCCAGTCAGGTCGGTAAGGTGAATGCGGCACTGGAGCGCCAGGACCGCGCTATCGAGTCGCTGCCCGCCAACACTCAGGCCGCCGCCATTCGCCAGCAGGAAGCGGCGGCACGGCAGGCGTCCCTGCTCGCATCGCAGCAAGCCGCCGCCCAGGCGTATAAGCAAGCCGCCGCCCAACGGGAAGCAGCCCAGTCCGTCATCAACGCCCTGCAGCGCCAAGCTGATCAGGCCGTCGCCGCGTCGAAAGGGTACTCAACCCTCGGCAAGGCAGTCCGGGACGTCACTGCAGACCAGCAGCGCCTCGGCCAGACCATTTACGGGATCATTGCGCCCGCCGCGGCCGCCCGGCAGACCCTGGCTGGCGTGGAGAAGCAGGTCAACGACCTAGACAAGGAGATCACGAGCGCCGGCAAGAGCATCAAGGACGGGGCCGCCAAGCTCCGCGAGCTGGCCGCCGCCCAGAAAGCCCTCCTCACCTCGGCCCAGGGCATCGATGCCTACCGGCAGCAGGTAGCGGCCGTGCGCGAGGCGCGCACTGCTTACATCGCGGCGAAAGCCGAGCTGCAGTCCCTGGCGGCCCAGACCAGACTGGCCGGGGTCGACGCCGAGGTCATGGGCAACCGGATCAAACAGGCCCAGGCCAAGGTCGCCCAGGCCGGGACGTCCCTGCGCCAGCTCACCCAGGAAGCCCGCAACACCCAGACCACGCTCAAGCAGGCGGGCATCAACACCGCCAGACTGGCGACGGAAGAGAGCCGACTGGTCGATACAGCCAACCGGGCCACCAGCTCGGCGCAACGACTGACCGCCGCGCTCAAGCAGCAGGCCGCCGCCAGCGGCAAGAGCGCCAGCCTGTTCAAGATGATGTCCGACAACGGCCGCGAGTCGCTGTCCATCTTCCAGCGGATCCGCGGTGAGCTGCTGGCAATCGCCACGGCTTTCGTCGGTGTCCAGGGGGCAATCACCCTGGCGGGCGGCGCGGTCAATGCCTACAAGGTGCGCCAGCAAGCGCTGTTGAAGATCTCCACGGTCGTCGGGCAGAGCGCAGAGGCACAAAACGCCGAATGGGAATACATGGTCGGGCTGGCAAACAAGCTGGGCATCAGCCTGGATGTCGTGGCCACCAGCTACACCAAGTTCGCCGTCGCCTCGAACGCCGTGGGCAACTCGCTGCAAGAGACGAAATTCATCTTCGAGAACATCGCGAAGGCAGGCCGGGTATTCGCCCTTTCCGCTGACGACATGAACGGCGTCTTCCGGGCGCTCGAGCAGATGCTGTCGAAAGGGCAAGTCTACGCGGAAGAGTTGCGCGGCCAGCTCGGCGAGCGTCTGCCTGGGGCGGTGGCTACCTTCGCCAAGGCGATGGGCATGTCCATCCAGGAAGTCACCAAACAACTCGAGCTCGGCAACGTCACCGCGAAGGAAGTCATCAACTTCTCCCGGGAGCAAGGCGCGGCGGTCTACGCACAGTTGGAAGCGGCCGACAAATCACTCGGGGCCGTCGAGGCTCGCCTCGAGAATGCGATGTTCCTCTTCAAACTGGCGATCGCGGACTCCGGCTTCATCGACGCATATTCCCGCGCCCTGGTGCGCCTCACCGAGTTCCTGAATAGCCCGGACGGGGCGCAGGCCGCGCAAGCCCTGGGCGAAGGCTTCTCCGCCCTGGCCGAGGCCTTGATCTGGTGTGTCGACAATACCGATCTGCTGGTCATAGCCTTCAAGGTGTTACTGGGCCTGAAAATCGGCTCCATCGTCGTGGGCCTGGGGACCAAGATCGGGACACTGGTCAAGGCTGTCATCGATGCACGGGTAAAGTTCCTGGCATGGTCAGCGACACTAAGCGCATCGAGCGGTGCAGTCGGGGGGCTGGGAATAGCCCTGCGAGGTCTGATGCGCTTGATCCCTATCGTCGGCGGCCTGCTGCTGGCCTGGGACATCGGCTCGATAATGTACGACCAGAGCAAGACCTTCCGCGATGCCGTCGATACCATGGCCCTGTATCTCAACGGCTTCCGCAATCTCCTGGCCACGCTCACCGGGTCCCTGGTGACAGGGATCGAGGACCTATCACGGCTGCTGTTCCGCTCAATCCACCAGATGGGCACCGATGCCGCGAAGGTGATGGCCGAGCAAGTGGCCGGGATCCTGCGGTTGATCCCGAAAGTCGGCGAAGGGCTGGCCCTGTCCGTGGAGGATTGGGCAGGCAGCCTGGACGGCCCAGAAGGCGAGTTCGTCAGCAAGACCCAAGCGCTTTGGGACCAGTTAGACAAAGACTGGAAAACCATGCAGGAGGACATGACCAACAAGCAGCGGATGGAAGCGGAGAAGCGGGCGCAGATCGAATATGCCGAAGCCAGGAAGCAGGCCGCCGGCATGAAATCCGAGTTCGAGTTCACCGAGGATCCCGGCACCGGCCCCGATGCACGGTCCCGCCAAGTCGACGCCTTGACCAAGGCTTTCGCCAAGCTGGAGGACAAGGCGAAGAAGGCCGACATCGCCGCCCAGAAAGCCCTGCTGCGGAAAGACCTGCCGGGCCGGCTCAAGCTGATAGACCAGGAATTTGCCCCGCAGATGGCCGCCGCCAAGGGTATCGGCGGCGCGGAAGGCGCGAAGCTGGTGGCCCAGCTAGAGAAGATCATCGCGCTGCGCAAGAAGGCGGAGACCGACCAATTCCAGGCCCAGGGGGCAGGGGCGGTCAAGGCATCGACCGACAAGCGGGCCAAGGCCCTGGAGACGCTGCGCCAGGAGTACGAGAAGCTGGCCGCCAGTGTCGGCAAGCAACAGGCTAAGGTGGACCCGACTACACCGTTTGAAGACCGACTGGCGGCCCAGCTCAAGGTCATCAACGTCCAGTATGACCAACTGATCGCCAAGGCCAACAAGCTGGGAGGGGAAGAGGGAGCAAGGCTGACCCAGCAGTTCGAGGGCCTGCGCAAGACCAACCAGGAGCTCGAGACCCAGCGGATGCGCCTGGACGAGCTGGACCGCCTGGAGGCCGCCGCCATCTCCCACGTCAACATCAAGCGCGCCGGGATCGAGGAGATCAACGCGCTGCGGGAGGCAGGGCTCATCTCGGAAGACGAGCAGGTCCGCCGGGTGAACGAGCTCTATGCCACCCAGAACGCCGAGATCGCCAAGGCTGTGACGGCCCTCGAGCAATACGCGATGACCATGGCCACCAGCATGACGCCGGAGCAACTGGCCCTCATCAACGCCGAGATCGCCAAGATGCGAGCCGGGCTGCAGGAAGTGTCCGGTACCTACACCAAGATGGACTCCCTGATCGTGAACGGGGTCCTGGACGGGATGATCTCTGGGATCGAGGCCGTCGCCGAGGGCATCGCCGGGATCATCGACGGCACCATGACGATGGGGGATGTCTGGAGCAACCTGGGCGACGTCATCCGGCAGTTCTTCGCCGACTTCCTGATGCAGATTGCGAAAGCCATCCTGCAGCAGATGATCCTGAATTCCCTGGCGTCATTCGGTGGCCCGGTAGGCGGGGCGGCATCGGCAGCCGGGGGCGTGGCGGCAGGGGTGGCCCACGATGGCGCCGTCGTCGGGTCAGGTAGCATGAACCGGACCCGCAGCGCCCCGTCGACATGGTTCAACAACGCGCCCAGGATGCACACAGGCGGCGTGGTCGGCCTCGCGCCGGACGAGGTCCCAACCATCCTGCAGAAAGGCGAGGAGGTGCTGAACAAGAACGACCCGCGCAACGTCATGAACGGCGGCGGAGGGGCAGGCGGCACCAACGTCTCGCTTCCCGGCCCGGTCATCTACAACATGTTGGACCAGGACGAGCTGGCCCAGGCGGTCATGTCGAACCCGTCCACCGGGTCGGCCACGGTTAACATCATCCGCTCCAAGAAGCGCGAAATTAAACAGATCCTGGGGATAGGCTGATGCAGATACTGGACTTTCAACCCAACTGGAGATCTCCGGTGTCGGAGACCCGGGAATACTTGACCAACATCATGGTTTCCTATGACCAGACCGAGCAGCGGGCAGCCCTTCGCAGTAAGCCCCGCTGCACCCTGAATTTCAACGTTCTGCTCCACGGTGCAGAGGCGTCCCAGTTCGATTGGGTCATGTCCGCCGCCCAGGCCCAGGTCCTGCTGGTGCCCTACTGGCCGGCGCTCAATACCCTGGCCCAACCGGCGAGCAATGGCGACGTGGTGATCCACCTGACCAAAGCCCTGCCGGCCTGGGTGGTTCCTGGGGAGCGGCTGGTGCTGCTCGGCGGGAGCAAGGACAGTCAGGCCGTGGTGGTCGGCGCGGTGACGGGTAACACGGTGGTCCTGGACCCGAGCACCCCGGTCCCTGGCAACTGGGGCACCGGCACGGCGGTCTATCCAACTTGGGAGTGCCGGGTGCCGGACGGGGTCCCCTTCAAGCGCCACACCACGACGGTGTCGGAAGCGTCGCTGACCTTGACCCGGCAAGTGAGCGGTGACGATGTGCCGGTGGCCCAGGTGCCCGCCGACATGATCTACAGTGGCCAGGAGGTGCTGGTCCGGGACATCAACTGGCGGGATGCCATGGACATCGACATGTCCTGGGTCACCCAGCTTATGGATGGGCAAGTGGGCCGTACCTCCTATGATGTGCTATCGACCCTGCAGCAGCGGACCAGCAGCGGCACCATCCTGGTGAACGGGCACACCGAGGCCGATTGGTGGTGGTCCTTCTTCGATCGCCACAAGGGCCGCCGGGGCGTCTTCTACGCCCCCACCCGCAGCCGCGATCTCCCACTGGTGCTGTCCCCCACCCCGGTGATCTCCCCCTTCGCCGTGGCCGGCACCAAGTTCTACCAACTGGCGCAGCCCGGTACGACGATGCTGACGCACATGATGGTGCGGCTGAAAGACATGTCTTATCGGCTCTACAAGATCAAGGCGATGCAGCCTGACTACATAAACGACGTCACCTACATCGAGACGGTGGAGCCCTGGGACCAACCTTATCGCCCAGACCAATCCCCGGTTCACTACCTCGCATCGCTCTGCCGCCTGGGGTCAGACTCAATCAATATCAACTGGCTAACCGCCGGCATCGGTGAGATAAAGATCGCCACAACCACCGTAGGAGCTAACTGGTGACATACCGCGCTTTCGATGAGAGTAGTCACAGCGGGCAGCCGGTCGAGCTGCTTGAGATTCAATACGGCCAGACAGAGGCCGAGATCGTCCGGACCACCAGCGGCGACCGGGACGTGGTGGTCGGCGGCAAGACCTATCTCGCATTCACCACAACTCGCGACCAATTTGACGACGAGGTAAACCCGGACGACGCGAAACAGCTCTCGATCAGGGTCCCCCGCGACCACCCTTTCATCCTGGAGTTCGACCAGCGGGAGTTCCCGACCATGGTGGCCGTCCGCATCAAGCGGTGCCATCTCAATGACCCGGACCTCGGCACGTTCAACATCTGGAGCGGTCGGCTGGTGGGCGTATCCTTCGAGGCCCCGTGGATGGTGATGGGGTGCGAGAAGATCGCCACGGCATTGACACAGACCGGCTGCCGGATCCGCTATATGCGGCAGTGCCCACATGCGCTCTACATGCCGCGCTGCTGGGCCGACAAAGAGCAATTCAAGGCGGTCGGGCAGGTCACGGCCCTCTCAACAAACAAGGCAACGGTGACGGTCACACTACCCAGCACCCCGTCAGTCGGATACTACGTTGGCGGGATCCTGCTGTTCAACGGCCTCTCCCGGTTCATCATCGAGCAGAACGGATCGAACCTGAAACTCAGCCGTCCGCTGCTCGACCTTGATGTGGGCGAGAGTGTTACACTGCACCCAGGTTGCGACCGACTGGCCGCGACCTGCAAAGACAAGTTCAACAATCTCGACAACTATGGCGGGTTCGACTACATCCCGCCGAAGGGCCCGTTCGAGGGCACCAGTATCGTTTAAGGGGACATCATGGGCTGGGAGTTTTTCGTCTACGCGATCGTTATGATGGCGGTCTCTTTCCTTCTGCAACGCAAACCGAAGACCTCTCCGCCGCAGGCCCAGGAGTTCCAGGAAGTCCCGACGGCCCAGGAGGGGGAGTCGATAGTGGTACTATTCGGCACCCGCGATATTAAGAGCCCATCCGTTGTGTGGTATGGTGACGTCGCGACCGAAGCCATCAAGAAAAGAGCATAACCACGATGGGCCAAGTCACCTTCAAACACATTCGAGCGCTGGGGTATTGCACTCCACGCCTGCGCGAGTGGTGCCAGCATAACGGGTTCGAGATGCGCGGGTTCCGGGACGGGATCGATGCAGACAGACTCCGCCAAACTGGTGACCCCTTCGCCATCGCGGCAGCGGATCTAGCGGAGCAGGAAAACAATCAATGGGTGGAAAGAAAAGCCAAACGGTCGGCTACCGATACAAAGTAGGGGTCCACTTCTCGATTTGCCACGGGCCCATCGACGCAATAAAAGCCATCCACGTAGACGACAAACGGTTGTGGGTGCCGGCAGATGACAACGGCCCAGGGCAAGGGCTGACCGACGGTTACGAGACCATCCACGTAGACGTGCCGGAGCTGTTCGGTGGCGAGGACAGGGAAGGCGGGATCGCCGGGGACATCGACATCGGCATGGGGCACCGGGAGCAGCCGAAAAACAGCTACCTACAGACGGTCCTCAAGGATAAATTGGTCCCAGCATACCGGGGCGTGGTCTCGGTCATCCTGAAACACCTCTACGTCGGCACAAACCCCTACCTCAAACCTTGGAAATTCAGGGTACAACGGATCTGGTCACCGACCTCCACCGGGAGAGTGCAGTGGGCGCCTGCGATCGCCGGCATCGGCCTGCCGGGAGATCTCTACGGGTCGTCCGGGGCCTACTGCAACGGCGGCAACGGGTCCACATCTTCTGTGTGGGGCGCACTATTCCGCGCAAGCGGCACGGCGCTAATGGTGGGGAGCTCCTACTACAAGGGGCGCATCTACTCGCTCAAAGTTGCCCCGGTAACCGGGACACTGGAGGGCAAACGCCGCGTCCCTGCCGGGACATCTTCCGGGGTGACCGTCGCGATCAATGACCAAGCCACCGGCAAGCGGACGTATATCAACTTGCCGCGCGGCCACCTTGACGCCGGCTTCTACTTCCTGCCTATGACAGATGACCCTATCCCCCTGGAGGGCGGGCGAAAACTGTTGTGGCCGCTGTGCGTGGACGGGGACGGCGCTACACCCTATGCGAACACCGGATGGCCGGAGTCGTCCCCGACATGGCAATGGCGATACCACTACGCAGCGGTGATCGACCTCGAAACTATGGAAGTGACCAGGATCCAGTACCCGGCGTCACCACTCATGGCCAACATAAAACAGATCGTCGATGCCTCCAGGACAGGGCAGGGGATCTATGACGACTCGGCAAACTACTGCAGCCACAATTTCATGGGCCCCCGTTATGTCTCATGTTGGGACGATGATCCCGATGGGCACTATCTGGTCCTCGGTCCCGCCGGCAACTCCTTCACTTTGTCCCCGTTGACCGGGCAAGTGACAGCAGAATTCCAGGATACCCCTATCGGGCCGAATGGCTGGCGGATGGGCGTGGAGAAGGCCCCGCAGCGTCGGATGTTCGTCTTGTGGGTCTCACAGTTTGATGTCGGCGGAGCGAAACGAGACCAGATTACCGCAGCGATACTCGACACTGAGACCGGCGCGAAAATCTGGCAATCAGGGTCCACCTTGATCCCTGGGGGAGCTTTCGTTCGAGACGGCGGAGGCCGTCAGGCCCCAGTCCCGGACGTCAGCATCGTTTGCCTGGAGGACCGTTTTGTCTACGTGGTTTTGCCGCGCGCTATGGCTGCCACGATGGGCAAACGGTTCATGGTGTACAACACTGCAGCGGCCCAGGGGGAAAACCCGGAGCTCACGGATATGGGGTTGCCGTGGTTCGCTCCCTCTGTAAACGGGTCCGCCAGCTTCCCGCAGAGCATCAACTGGGGATCCGGTAACAACCTGCCGGGCCGGCTGTTCCGCGGCGAACGGGGCCGTGATGGCCGCACGGTTTGCTGGAGTATCGCCTCCTCCGAGCCGGGCCTGATTTTCACCCCTGGGCGCGGCCCCGGGCTGGAGATGGGCACGGTCGAGCAGATGCCATGGGTGCACGTTGGTCCGGACGCCTCGGGGTACACCCCAGGTCCTGGGGCGATCTACGGGGACCGGGTTACCTTGCACGGGATCCCGATGTGCGTCACGTCCCACTGGACCAAAGGCGGCCCTCAGATGGGCCTCGGCGTAGAAGTGGACATGGGTTTGACCTCTGCTGACGGCAGCGCGGCCTATCGCATGTCCCCCGGCCCTTACGACATGAACCCGGCTCACATCATCCGGGAGTGCATGACCAACACGGAATGGGGCCGCGGCCTGCCGGAGTCGATCATAGGCCCATCCTTCACAGAGGCGGCCAACACCCTTTACAAGGAGGGCCTGGGCCTCTCTATGCTCTGGACGAGCGAGATGGCCGTGAACGACTTCATCCTGGAGGTGATCCGCCATATCGATGCCGTGCGCTATGAGGACCCGGAAACCGGTCTGCAGGAGATAAAGCTCATCCGGCCGGACTATGACGTGGCCACGTTGCCGGTGCTCACCCCATCAAACTGCAGCCTGGAACAGCTCACGGAGCCCATGCTCTATGACCTCGTCAACCAGATCACCGTCAACTACTGGAACCGGGAGAGCGGGTCGGACTCCGCCTTGGCCGTCCAGGACACCGCTGCGATCAACATGGTCGGCACCATCAACAACCAGACCATGGAGTATTCCGGCATCTGCTCGGACAGGGTCGCCCTGATGGTCGGCCAGCGGGACCTGGCTCGCTACTCCAAGCCGTTCCGCCAGGGGCGCCTGACCGTGAACCGGAAGGTGGCGAACATCAAGGTCGGGGATGTGTTCCTGCTCAACTGGCCGGCGCGTGGGGTGAACCAGTTGGTTTGCCGGGCTGCCCGCCGATCCGATAACGGTGAGCTCGACGGCATGGTCGGGATCGAGTTCGGCGAGGACATCTTCGGCGAGGAGTACCGGGTCGCTGCCGTGCCGCCTCCCAGCGGCTGGGTGGACCCCATCGCCCCGCCCAGCAACTTCGATCTGGTCACCGGGTTCGACGAACCTTACCCGATGCTGGTGGAGCGCCTGGGCGAAGACGCGGCTGTGGCCACGCGCAATGACTCCAGCTATTTCGTCTTTGCAGGCGGGCGCCCTGGTACCGGGTCACACATCGATTACGGCTTCTTTGCTTATCCGGAAGGCGCTCCGCCGGTCACGGACAGCCAGCAGGAGCGGGATGCGGAATTCACCCCGACCGCGCTACTGGCCGAGGACATAGAGGAGATCACCGACACCGAGATCACCGTGGCGGTGTCGTCCCCGCGTGACATGTCGAACGTTCGAGCTGGCGACTGGGTGCTGGTGGGCAACGTGGATGACCGCCAGCGGGAGGTCATGACCGTGGCCGAGGATCCTGGTTCGTCCCCGGTGGCGCTGAAACTCATTCGCGCGGTCGCCGACACCTACCCGAAGGCTGCGCCCATCGGCACGGCGATCTACGTGGTGGGCACCTTCGCCGGTACCGACACAACAGAGCGCACGGATGGTGAGCAGGTCGGGGCATATGGCCGGCCCAAGAATGGTAAGGGTGCGTACCAGGGTCCCTTCACGTACCTGGACGTCGAGATGCTGGGCCGCCAGGGTCGCCCATACCCTGCCGCCGCCTTCAAGGTGGACGGGTCATATCAGCCCGCCCTGGGCACCCCTGCAGACGCGGTCACGTTGACCTGGGCCCACCGCCATCGGGTGCAGCAGTCGAATCAGGCCGTTTCCTGGCTGGCAGAAAGCAACTTCGGACCGGAGACCGGGGTGTCCTACTTCCTGCGCCGCCTGCCGCTGGATGCCGCGCTGGCGCCGATGCCGGAGATGCCGGTGATCGATATGGGCACCGGGACGTCGTTTGTGCTGGATCTCGTGGCCGACCCGATGCCGGAAGGCGCGGTCTTCGCTGACTTGATCATAGAGGCTCGTCGCGGGGCGCTGGTGTCGCTGCAGAACCGGATGATCCGGATTGCGCTGCCGGTCCGACTGTCTGCCCCGTTCGACCTGTTCGCCGAGTACAGCAATGTGCTGTCCGCGCCCACCAGCTTGAGAGCGCAATACAGCACAGCCCTGTCCGCGCCCTCCAGCTTGAGAGCGCAATACAGCACCGCCTTGTTGCCGCCCACTGAGTTGACGGCAAACTACAGCACGGCCCTGCTGCCGCCCACTGGGTTGATCGCGGACTACAGCACCAGCCTGCTGGCCCCGGCCGACCTGTTCGCGCAGTACAGCACCGCCTTGCTGCCGCCCACCGAGTTGACGGCAGACTACAGCGCTGCTTTGACCGCGCCCACCGAGTTGACCGCGGACTACAGCACCCGCCTGCTGGCCCCGGCCGACCTGACGGCGCAGTACAGCACAGCACCGCTTCCGCCAACAGGGTTGACCGCGGACTACAGCACCTCGCTGCTGCCGCCTTTCGGGATCCGGAGCGATTATCGTGAATCGCTGCTGGCCCCGGCCGACCTGACGGCGCAGTACAGCACCAGCCTGCTGGCCCCGGCCGACCTGACGGCGCAGTACAGCACCAGCCTGCTGGCCCCGGCCGACCTGACGGCGCAGTACAGCACC
>Ga0194138_10000152_pt1 | contig 34678 bp, 31 predicted proteins | sample TARM_MetaG_T2_14_FD_134022 | JGI IMG/M metagenome (GOLD analysis project Ga0194138, IMG submission 134022) | Freshwater microbial communities from Pennsylvania, USA, analyzing microbe dynamics in response to fracking - TARM_MetaG_T2_14 (version 2) | ecosystem: Environmental > Aquatic >...
CAGCACCACCGGAGACCCGCCCACCGGCAGCGCCAGCCGGCACACACGCACGCCCACACGCGAAAACAAGCCCGCCGTCACCCGACAGCAGCAGTCACACCGGCCCGTGAATCAGCGGGGTTAACGCAAGGTCGTCGAGATCCCGGTCGAGCCATCGTCGGACGCATGCTCGGGCGATCGCGTACCGGCTGCGTGGCTGCCCTGTCCGTCCCAGCAGCTCGGAGAGTGTCTGTAGATGTCTGTCGGTCGCGGCGCTGACGGTAACTGAGGTGCGGACAGCGTTTGCGCGCCGAGCAAGCGGTGTGAGGTAGGAGGTCAGGGGCGCAGGGTCCTCTGCACAGTCCGTCGCAGCGGCGCTGATTGCGTAACCAACCATCGAGCTGAGGGTCCGCCCCGTGATGGCGCGCAGTAACTCCAGCTTTGCGCTGGTGTCGCTGTCCCAGCGAACTGTGTCAGTCGCCATTCGGTGTCCCCTCGACGTCCAAGTGGTGGTGATGGTTAGGCGACATACGATCATGTCGCTTCTCCCAGCGCGCGCGCCGGGCTAGTTTCCCTGTATGACGTTGTTGGGTTTACCTATTCAGGTCCGATTAGTCTGATTTGCCCGATTGCCACCTCGTCGTGGCCTTCTGTGTCGGTCCCAGCGTCGCTCGGTCTCCCGAATGAGGTAGTTCTGCCTCCCCAATGGGTCCCAACGGACCGATTTTCGGCTTGGGACCAGGCCGTTCAGGCCTCCAACGAAGGTCAGGACGTGCGTGTCCACCGGAATCGTGAGCTGATTCCGGTGCGGGGCGGGGAAGTTATCGATCTGGCCGGACTGTGGTGCGGCGGTTGTTCGTGCGTGCCGAGCGACGCCCGGTTGCAGGATGTCGGTCTCGATGAGGAGTCGGTGGTGGCGGTTCGCCGAGCAACGCACCCCAAGGGTCGAGACGTTCACGTTTGGCGTGCCAGTCCCGCAAGATCAATAGGTTCATTGCGGCCAAGGCGAATCCGAGCATGAGGCTGTAGCGGGTGAGCCCGAATCCGCGAATACCGCCACGGGCGAGATGCAGACGATTGGCCTTCAGATCACTGAACACCGATTCGATTCCGACGCGTCGGTGGTAGCTGTCCGCCCACTCAATGGTGCCGTGTTGAAACGGCATGCGGGTGTTGGGTTCGTCGGTGTCGTACAGGGTCACAGTGATCGCGCACCCGCAGGTCTTGCCGTCGGTGCAGTACACCGTCGGTTTGCGGAAATCCTCTCGCATCGACCGCGGCGCCCTGGGGCTGCGGATCTTCGGGTGGGTCACAGCAGGGCCGCGGAAGCGGTGTCGCCCGTCGGGTTGCCGCACACCGTGCGGGGTGAACGCATACGCCGCACGCAACTGATGCAACCGCTCGAGCTCTTCTGCGTTCACTTTGTTGCGCTTGTCCGGGTCGATGATCATCGGCGCAATATCGACAAGACCTTCCGGAAGGCAGGTTGTGTACAGAGTCCCGTCGATCCACTGGGTGCCGGCGACGGGTCCGGGCCGGCGACCGCGTTGTTGTTCGTGCAGATCGAAGATGGTCGTGTAGCCGGCGCGCCAGAGCGGGATCGTGAAATGCGATGCGGTGGTGTAGTTGTAGGCGCGGTCAGCCATCAGCTCCCGCGGTGCGGGGGTGTCGCCGAGCGCAACGACTGCTCGCCAGCCGCAGTCGCCCTTGTGGGTGCCCGCCGGGGCGAGCACCGCGGATCGGGCGACGTGTGGGACCTGGAGATGTCCGGGGGCCGACGCGGGTTCGACAGCGACGTCGGTGATGACGTGAGCGTCGTACCCGCAGAAGAATTCGGTTTCGTCTTGCGACGCGCTGCGCCAGCCGACGCGAGCATCGAGGTCACAGGTGTAGATGTACCGGCCGTCCGGACCCTTCGGTGCGTCGGGCAGCGGGTGCTGTGACTGGTTCTCCGGCGGTGGCGCGTCGGGATCGGAATCCACGGCCGGTCGGCGGAAGCGCAACCTGCCCCAGGTTGGGATGTCGGTGGAATCGAGAGCGAACGCGCCCGTCGGTGGCTGCGTCCACAAGGACGCGTCGAGCAAGGCCTGGGCGAACCGTCGAGCGTCCCAGTCCGGGTAGGCGGCGCTTTCGCAGGCACGGCGGACATGTTCGAACGCGTCGGTGATCATTTTGTAGGTGATCGGCGTGTGTGGGTCGAGTCCGACGTCGTGGCGTTGGGAGGGGGTCCAGCCTCGGACGGTGTTGGTGATCAGCGTCTGATGCATCAGCGTCGACTTGAACATCGCATGGGCGAGATAGGCGGCGAGGAATGCGTCGGCGGTCAGCACGCGGTGTGCGCCGCGGCGTTGCTCGAGCACGCGCCGAGCGAACGGGCGGGCAGTGCAGTGGTCGAGCACAGCCAATACGCGCCGCCATTGCCACGGCTCGGTTCGGTTCACCTCGTCGGTTACGACGTGCAACGGATGCAGTGGGTCGGTCATGGTGGGACCGCCCGGCCGATCAGGTCCAATTCGGTTCGTGTCATCCTTCGACCGGCGTCGGCCACGTAGGGAAGCAGTCCACGGATCTGTTCGATGTCGATGTAGCCAGCCAACCGCAGAAACGTCGGCATCGGCACCGCGGACAGCACCGCAACAGCCCACGTCGCCCGCAACCGCGCCACGGTCACCGGCTGCAACCGCTCCGGAATCTCGCAGCGATGCAACAGATGTGCCACGAACTCGACCCGGGTAAGCGGCTGCGGCCGGAACAGGGACTCGCCCCCCGCACGCCGCGCCAGCTCGGCCAGCAGCGGTGAATACCGGTCGAGCACCGGCACGGTCCGGCGACGCTCCCCAGCGGTTACCGTCACCAGCAGATGCGGGTTACGAACCGTCACGTCACTACCCAGGACCCCGATCATCTCCGAGGACCGCAACCCGGCCCCCAGCCCGAGCACGACAGCAGTACCTAGAGCTCGCGTCCGCACCGAGGTACGTTGCATGCCAACACATTCCAGCAGCCACCGCGCCTGGGCGTCGGTGTACGGCACCGGCCCGTTGCGGCCATCGAGCGGCTCGCGGCGCGGCTCCCACGGAGCCCGGCGGGTGACCCGACGCGACACGGTGCTCAACGTGGCCCGTCGCGTAGCCCGCGACGCTTGCGCCAACCCGGGGGTGGTGACCGCGTACCGGTTCACCGTTGCCGGGTCGAAGATCTGCTCCACATCCAACGGCAGGCCTTGGTCGACGGCCCACGACACCAGCGCGGCTATTATCCCGATTCGGCCCGCCGATACCTTCGCCCGTTCAGAATTCGGGTAGGCCTCGTAGATGACCGACCGCACGAACGGCCCTATCTGCGACCACTTCTCGGGCGGCATCTGCGGGGTGTAGCGCGCGAGGATCTCCTCCGCGGTGCGGGCAGTCACGACGCACCTCCGACCAGGCTGCGCCACCCGGGCGAACCGACCTCCGGGCCGGGGAGATGCGCGACCAGGTCCGACAGCGCTTTGCCACTGACGATTCCTGCCGCGGCGAACACCTCGGGCACCGACAGGTCGGTCAACACCGACGCCAACCATGTCGACCGCAACCGCGCCACCGTCACATGCGGCACATCTCGCGGCATGTCGAACGAACCCACCAAGGCCGCAGCCTGATCCCGGCCCTGCCGCCGCGACACCACCAACGGCTCACCACCTGCTGCCGCGCACACCCGTCGCAACGGTCGAACGCAGTCGTGACGCACCGGCACCACTCGGGCCGGTGACCCGAGCCGCACCGCGGTCGTCGACGCGATCTCGACTACGTCGGCGGCCCCGACGGTGAACAGCTCCCCCGACCGGGCACCGGCACCGAGAGTCAGGGCGAGAACTGCCGTCATCGCATGCCGACGAAACAGGCTGCGCTGCCGATGCGCAACGTCCCAGAACCGTGCCACCTCCGCTGCCGTGTAGGGCGGGGACAGCGGCCCGCGCGGCGAACTGTCCAGCGGCGGCGGCCACGGCGCCGACGTCGTCACCGTGCGGGCGATTCGTCGCAACCGCGATATCTCCGCCGATCGTGACGTGGCGACCAGTGGCCGCATCCCGGTGAGCCGATACCGCTCCAACACCTCCGGACTCAACATCGTCTCGGCCTCGAGGGCCATCCTTTGCTCGACCGCCCACGCGGCGAACCGGGCCAGCGCTTTCAACGACCCCGCCGCCTGCGTAGCCAGCACAGGGTTCGACGCCAGCGTGGTTGTCCGCACCCACGGCCCGATCGCTAGCCATGCTTCATCATCGATGCTTCGTGGGCGAAAGGAGCTGATACGCAACATGATCGAGTCGGGATCGTCACCACCACGCGCATAAGCCGACACGACCACATCACCCGTCTTTTCGACACGTGAGGGCTGGTGCGGGACAGGACAGCGGGAGTATTCTCATGAGTGCAGATCTCCTCCTGCACAGACGTCAGCGACGGCGAATTCCTGGCGATCGACCTGAAAGACACCGACGGCAATCGGTGTCTTTCGACATTTCAGGGGCATCTACTGGATGGGTCACCACCTGTGGGCATCGGTTATCGAGGCGATCGTCGTACGCGTCCAACGATCCAGCTGCCGCACCCGCCAGGGGCACGGTTCGATTGTGGTGACCGATTAATGATCATCTTAAATCCACCGCCGAACAGACGGAACCCCTCAATAGACGGCAGCACCAACACGTCGCGGACTCACTCGCGCCACCTCGTTGCCGAACGCACCGATCTCCGCGATCACCGAGCGATAGACGCTCGTGCGCAGGGAATTTCAAGGAATCCGTTCGATCACTAATAGCTACGCGAGGGGTGCTGCCGGGGCCGAATGATCTACGCCCGCAAAAGCTTTGAGGACCACAACTGGCAGCACGCGCTTGCCACGCAGACTCGGAAGGCCCACACCGGCCAGTTTCGTCGCAGTGTCGCATCCAAAACCATCAAGCGATAATCTTGACCGGTCGGCCAGCGACGCGGTCGCGGTCGGCCGTACGCGGTCACCCGCGCACGTTCCCCAGTTCGCCTGTCGAAATAGGGAAGACCGATAGAGGTGGCGCCGACCTTCCCGCCGACGCCACCTACAAAACAATCGCGAACCGTCGAACTTGTCAGCTTGCGTGACGTGTTGCATTGCGGAAGCGCGACCTAGTCGTCCCTGCCGTTCTCGAGTCTTCGAAGTTGCTCGCGTGCTTGAGCTACCTCAGGTGCTCCGGCTTGCTCGAACAGGCTTATCGCACGCCGCGATGCCTCTTTGGCCTTGGCGCGGGTGTTGTCTGCCAGTAGTGCGTCCGAGAGGAGATACTGCGCTCGGCCTTCGGTATACGAATCACCGATGTCGGCAGCGATGGCGCTCGCTTCGGTGTGCGCACTGATTGCGGCGGCCGATCGTCCTTCGCGCTGATGTGCAAGACCAATATTGTTGAGCACGTCCGCTTCCAGGCGTCGGTCGTCCATCTCGGCTGCGGCCGACTGGACCCCTCGAAGGATGTCGATCGCTTCGTCGTTTCGACCATCCATCATCGCCGCGACAGCCAGGTTGTTCAGAGCACCTAGTTCCCTGTGCCGGTCTCCAACCTCGCGAAATGTAGTTGCGGCGAGCCGATGTTGACGGGCAGCGGCGGCCCACTGGTGGCCGGATTGCAGCGCCGAACCCGCGTTGTTCAACGCCTGGGCTTTACCGTGCCGATCGCCGACTTCCTCGTACAGATTCGCCGCCCGCTCGATCTCAGCTGCAGCTTCGGGGTGCCGTCCTGCCTTGATCAGAACGGCACCCAGGTTATTCGACGCGCGAGCTTCGTTTACTAGATCACCAAATTGGCGGCATATCTCGATGTCGGCCCGATAGAGCTCGATAGCCTCGTCGAACCTCGATAGTTCCTGCAACACGTTGGCCTGGTTGTTCAACGCTGCGCCCTCGCCGACGCGATCTCCCAGATCCCGGTAGATCGACAGTGCACGCGCAATTACGTCGGAGGCCTCGTCGAATCGGCGAGACTTCCGCAACCCTGTCGCGAGGTGATCCAAGGCACCGGCCTCCGATGCGCGATCGCCCGCGGCAACGGCTGCTCTCGTCCAGGCATTCGCCACGGCGATTAGTTCGTCGAGGAATCGGAGCCGATCGAAGATCACGCAGATCGGATAGGCAGTCTGAGGAACGAAGGACCGCATGTCGTCGCGATCGGCAAGCCGTTCGACAAGTGCAACGATCGTTTGCCGCTCGGCAGCAAGCCAGGCCGCGGCTCTCTCAGCGTCCGGAAATGGGGCAGTGACTTCCTCCGAGTTCGGAAATGGAAGTCGTCCTGGTAAAGCCGGCCTCGGCGCTCCCGTCGCTTGGGCGCCGGCGATGCCGACTCGGAGGCCGAGCCGGACAACCACGCGCCGGAAGGCTGCCTCGGTTGGCGCGGGATTGTCGTCGGCAAGTTCTTGGGCGTATAGCCGGATCAGGTCGTGCATATGCCAGCGTCCGTCGATCGGTCGCTCCACAAGGTGCGCCCGGACCAGCCGCATGAGCTTGTGGCGCACCACGGTCTCGTTGTCCGGCGTCAAGGCGGCAGCAGCGACCAAACCCGTATCCACCCCGGGGACGGCAGGCAGGAGCCTGAATAACACGGCCAGATCAGTTCCGAGCCTGCGGTAGGACAACTCGAACGCCGCGCGTACCGACCAGTTGCCGTCGTAGTCCAGACCGTTGAGTCTCGTGGCTTCTGTCCGAAGCTCGGCGACGAGATCGCCGACCTGCCTCTCGGGCTCATCTGCAAGCAGAGCTGCAACTATCTGCAGCGCCAGAGGCAAATGCCCGCACAGCGCGACGAGCTCGCGGAACGCGTTGGCGTCACCTAGTCGGCTATCGCCTGGGACTCGTCCGGTCACGGCATCGACAACAAGACTTACTGCACTGTCCGGCGACAGGACCCCGACTTCTACGATTCGGGACTGGGGAACAGCTGCCAAGGTCTCGCGCGAAGTCACCATGACGCGGTGCGCGGAATCGGCAGGGAGCAGCGACGTAATCTGCGCGACGTCCCCGACGTTGTCGAGTATCAGCAGCACTCGGTGTGCGGTGTCGGCCAAGACTTTCAGATGCAAGTGATACGCGGTCGCCAGCTCGGCTGGATCACCCGGCAGGTCCGCGCGACTGAAGCCGAGCGCAAGCAGCGCGGCCGCGTAGACGGATGCTGGCTGGATACGAACAGCGGGGTCCGAATCGTAACCATGCATGTCGACGAACGCGACATGCGTGAACTCGCCGCGCTGCGCTGCCGCCAATCCGGCGTGCCGGGCAAGTTCTGACTTCCCCACGCCCGGGGGACCCGTTACTACCGGGACGGTGGCGCGAAGATTGCTGCCAGCCGGCAGCGCCAGCACGCTCGCAATCTCCGCCAGCTCGTCGTCCCGGCCAACGAGGTGCACGCCGAGACCGCCGGGAGCGACAAGCTGGACGACCGCAGCGCTGCGCCGGTTCTCCAGGGCGTGGTAATGGAAGTTCTCGATGTGTCCAGCAGCGACCGAGCCATGGTCCGCCGAAATCGAAACAGGAGGTGCAGGAGGACTGCCTGCTGGATTATCGGCCGTCACGGCCCCTGCTGGCCGGGTGCCTGGGGAGGGGTGGCGGTGGAGGGACCACCACCCATGTTTACCGTGTCGATTGCCAGCGCTGCCACCGACTGATTGTCAGCTCGCACGTCTACGTTGCCACCGACGTGTACGCGATCCGGGACGGGATCGGGGCTCGGATTCTGTCTGGCGTTCAACCATAGCGACACCACGAGAGTGGCTATCGTCAGTGCGCCGACCGCGACCCACGCCCACACCCCGTAGCGGCCGTCGGTTGCGACATTGATCGCGATCGCCAAAGCAGTCGTGACAATGCCTGACGCAACTGTCGGCAAGGCGACACGCCTGACCATTGATCCGCGAGCCACGTCGAACCTCCACATCGCAGAGAAGTTGTCCCGAAGTGGTGATCCACTCTCGGCCCCGCACATAGAGCCTAGTAGAGCTCGCACCTGCGATGTTTCGACGCTGGGAGGTCCGTGAAGATCGCGAGCCGTCGTGTTGGAAGGCAATTTGTGCAAGCGTCGCTTGCACAAATAGGAAATCAGGGGTGGTCGGGGTCTGTGCGATGGCTTTCGTCGACCCCTCGGCTTGGAGACACGACCGAGCTCAGGCCAGTCCAGCAAGCGGACTGCATCCGATCTGGCCTAATTGTGCAGCGCAGCGTTGCACAATTGCCCCCGAAGGTCGACGACCTGGGCATCCGCAATCGGTTGACCCCAGCCCCACGCGTCGAGCAGGTCTGACACGTGATCGATAGAGTGTTCTTTGTGTGCAATACCGTGCGTTTTTGGTACGATATTGCACATGACAGCGTTCGATCGCGTGCTTGAAGTGGCCGTGGACAACCACGGCTACCTCACGGTCGCTGACGCCGTCGCCGCAGGCATCGACCCAGTTCAACTACGCAAACTCGCAGCCACAGGCCGGCTGGAGCAGTCCGCGCACGGCGTCTACCGCGTCCCGATCCTCGCGTCCGGACCGCACGCACCCTACGCCGAGGCCGTCGCGTGGACCCGCGGCCGCGGCGTCATCTCCCACGAATCCGCGCTGGATCTGCTCGACCTGTGCGACGTCAACCCACCTCTGATCCACCTCACCGTCCCACGCGAGTACGCACCGCGCCGCCGCGGCGGCGACCTCTACCGGATCTGGCGACGAACCATCGACCCGGCCACCGTCACCCACATCGACGGCGTACCCGTCGTACGCGCGGCAAACTCGATCCAGGATTGCCTCGCTTACGGCACAGACACGCGCCTCCTCCTGCAAGCCTGCGCAACCGGCCGCCGCGAGGGCTACCTGACCGAAGTGCAGTTAAACGACCTCACAGCCCAGGTGCGCGCGGGCCGCCAGCCAGCCCGCAAGGCGACCGATGCCTGAACCCCGCCACGCCAAGCCGAGTGCGGCGCCGACGAACCTCGCGTCCCTGCGTGCTCGGCTCCGCAACCACGCCCGCGACGTCGACCAGGTCGAAATACGGGTGCAACGCCGACTCGCTGCGCTCGTGCTCAACGAAATCTTTCTCGCCGCAGACCTCGGCATCGAAGGCCCACCCATCCTGATCAAAGGCGGAACCTCAATCGACCTGCGCCGCGGAATGGCGCCAGCCCGTCTGTCGAAAGACCTCGACGCAGCCGTCCGAGGCAACATCGACGATTTCATCGCACAGGCGCGCATCCTGCTCGACGCTGGTTGGTGTGGTTTCACCGGTCGGTTGACCCGCGAGGCCGAGATCGACATTCCTGGGCTTCTCGTGAAGCCCCGCAGATTCGAGGTCAAGCTCGACTACCTCGGCAAACCATTTGCGACCGTCCCAGTAGAACTCAGCCATGCCGAAGGCAAATCTGGCGACGAATACGACCAGATCACGGTGGACGAGTACACCACCATCGGCCTCGCACCTCATGGCCCCGTCCACTGCTTGTCGCTGCGCTACCAGATCGCGCAGAAGATCCATGCATGCACCGACCCACTCGACGGCATCAACGACAACGACCGCGCCCGCGACCTCATCGACTTGCAACTGCTCACCCTGGTTGTCAGCGCGGCCCAACTTGCGCCGATCCACACCGCCTGCATCGAGATCTTCAGCGGACGCCAGCGTCACACGTGGCCACCAACTGTCCGAGTCTGGCCCGCCTGGCCCACCATCTACGCCGCCGCGGCGAGTTCTCTCGGCGACGATGTCATTCGCGACGTCGAACCTGCCGCAGAATGGCTCCAAACCCTCATCGGCGCAATAGACGCCTCCGCGCCGTAGCCCGGAACCGGCGAGATGCCATGTAGCACAGGCCTTCTCCTGCGGCGCTGCATGATCGCGCCATCGCCAATTCCCCTACATCAACGAGCTCCGGATACCGGGCGCCAATTGTGCAACACCGTTGCACAATTGCCCACGCCTGGTGGACTGCTGCAGAAACCTGTGCCGAGCAACCCGTGACTACTACCCAGCGTGACCTCCACGGCTGTCATGTAGAACGTTCCCCTCGCTGTCCTTCTTCACGAGATTCAGTGTCATCGTGTGAGGCCGAGCTGTCGTGCGAATGCGGTAGAGACCCCAGGCGCGTTGCACCACACGGCGGGCGACTTGAAGGTCTGTCAAGAACAGTTCGCGGTTCGGTACGCGCCCGCTTACTCGACCATGCTCGTAGAGTTCAAAACTCTCCACCTCGGTAGTGACCGCGTTCAGCGCCCACGTTTTCGCGTGACTGACTCCCGAGCAGATCCGCCAAGCCGTGAGGAGTGACTGCGGGTGTCCAGGAAGGTCATCGATCGACTCAATCAGCTTTTCGAAACCACCGGGATTCCCCTTCGCCAGGTCGACCTTCGACTGTGCCGCAGCGGCGTTCGCCCACAGCTGTCGCTCCTCGTGCTCACCGCCATCGTCGAGTCGGGTGCCGCTATACACCTTCGCCGAAAACCGCCACGACTCGCGATGCTGCCAGATGAGCCGCGAGAGTCGGGTGTCGACATCGTCGGGCATCAGCAACCACGCTGCCGCTCCGGCGGACTCGTAGCTGGCGCGCAAGAGCGCGAACTGCGGACTAATCCAGCTATCTGTAAGCATCAACCTGCACGCAGCCTCGATGCATTCACAGGCGTGGCTGAGTCCGCGCCGGGAAACGGTTGCCGCCCAGATGTCGGAGAACCGGTTTTCATCCTCGGCGAGGTCGCTCCCGGGCTCGGCGTAGTGGTCAGGCCGCTGGTGAACGAGCGCGCTGATGGCCTTCAGGTCGTCCAGTTCGTCACGGATTACGATGTCGATGTCGACGTCGTTCATGATGAAAGAAGTACCAGCTCCTTGGGCGGCGGGAATGGCGGCTCAAGGTTCATCCAGGTTGGCGATCCCGCCATCTAAGCGACGATTGAGACGGTCACTTTCGAGGCGTTGGATTTCCCTGGCCAGGTGGTCCGCGGTTTTCAACATGTCGCGGGTTAGAACGCGGAGCCTTTCGTACGCCGCCATTAGATCGGGATACAGCAGCAGCAGGTCTTCCTGGCTCACAGTCGGTGGCGCGAGCGATTCGTAGTCCGCAATCCTCTGAATCTGGTCGAGCGGTGTCCCGGCCGCGTTCGCCCAATCGCGCCAGGGCGCTTTTCCCTTGCGTTGATTGCATCGGCTACAACACGGAACAAGATTTCCGATTACGTGACCATGGCCGGTGTAGCTCGAGTTTTCAACGAGTGCGTGCAGGTGGTCGATCGACGTTCCCTCAGCCGCGCAGTAGACGCACCGCAGCGGATCATCCACGGACTGACCAAGCTTCGCGAGTGCTTCGACCAGCCTGTCCTTGTCGTACATATCGGCGGTGGCGAGCGCCGATGCGAAAGCGTGGTTGATAGTGGAGCCGCGTCCACTCGCCTTGTAGGTTCTCATTTTCGACTTGAACAACGTGAAATTCGCGGACACATCGGCGATTATCCCGCCGAACCCGCCGCTTCGGCGGCACACTCGTCGACCTCCATGGAGGAGACGACGAGCGAAGGCGTCGAATCGGCGTTCACCGAAGTTGTTCCCAACGGGGTGTCTTATGTGTAACTGTCCAGCGTTTGCTTGAGTCTGCGATCGCCCAACCTGGCCCAGCCGCATAGGGAAACTGTCGTCCAGCCCGTACGATCGTCGTCGCGGAGAGTGTCTACCTACTTGCTGCGGATCCAGACTCTGGATGCTAGATCCGCGAAAGGATCTCCGCTTCTTCGCTGCGAATTCCTCGTCGGTGAGAATGCCGGCCGCCAGAACAGCGTCCTGACATACAACATGGCAGAACCGCCACTCGCCCGACGGCCGGACGCAACTACGTCGCCGGTGCAACACGCAGGGATTCGAAGACTGCGAGGGCAACAGTCACTCCGGCGCGCCGGATAGACGGCACGCCCACGCAGGCCACGCTTGCCGTACTCCCCTCGTTATTGCGGTGTGAGCTGGTCTCGCTGTGTGAGGGTGGCGAGGATCTCGTGGGCTACGCGGTTGCCGGATTCGATGGCACCGTCGAGGTAACCCGGGTGATTGACAGCAGTTTCGGAGCCGGCCCAATGAAGGTCGCCGACCGGTGTGAATGGCAGCGGCATCTGCGCGTCGGTGGTGCCCGGTTCCGGGAGCGCGGTGTAGCCACCGCCCACGTTGTCGTCGAGGTGCCAGGCCTTCTCGTGCCAGCTGACCGGTGCGAGGACCTCGTTGCCGATCCAGGAAACCAGGGGGCGGAGGATGGTTTCGCGACGGGAGGCGGCGTCGAGGTGGTCGAGTGTGCGGGCGTGGGGACCTGCTACCAGCATGCAGAGGTGGCCGGGACCGTCGGGTGGGCTGGTGTCGAACACGGCGATGCCGGGCGCATCCAGAACGATGATTTCCGTGTTCTTGCTCCGGTCTCGCCAGAACGGCCTCGGGAAGACGGCGATCGCTTTGTAGACCGACCCCATGTAGGTGCGGGCGGCGAGGGCGCTGCGATCGGGCGGCAAGGAGGGCTGGAAACTGATGCGATCCAGCATTGGTGGTGGCACTGTCACAACGGCTTTGAGGGCGTTGATCGTACCTGCGGTCGTCGTGAGGGTGACGCCGTCGGTTCCCTCTGCGATCGAGGTGACCCGGTGCCCGAGACGAACACTATGGCCCAGTTCGTCGGCGAGGCCATCGACGAGGGTACCGACACCTTCGACCAGCAGACCCTCCTGCGCACCGCCCGTGGTCGACAGCATGGTCCGCAGCCCGCCCTGCAGGCGGATCAACGTCATCATCGCCTGCACCGACAACCGGTCGAGGTCGGCGGTCCACGAGGTCAAGGCGGCCAGTTCCAGAAGTCGTCGTGGCGTACGCCCGGGCACCTTGGCCAACCAGTCCGCGACGGTCGTGGTGGCCCACCGTCGGGGCGGATGGATGCGGGACAACGCTTCCAAGCCGAGAAGAAGACCTGCAGTCGCCAGCATCGACGGCGCGCCCAGCGGTACCCGACGGGCGCCGTCGAGGATGGTCGGCCGCTGCGTGGTGTGCATGCGGAACTGGGTGGCACCGAGTTCGGTGGCCAATGCGGCGATGCGGTGATGGTCGTGGCCGATCCACTGCCCGCCCAGATCCACGCGTGACCCCAGCGCGGTGGTTTCGCTCATCGCGCGCCCACCCAACCGGTCGGCGGCCTCGAGCACGAGCACATCGACACCTGCCCGGTGCAGGGTGCGAGCCGCTGTCAGTCCCGCCAATCCGGCCCCGATCACAGCCACGGTTGTGGTGATCGGGGCCGAACCTGAGGGGGCCTCGGTATGCGGAGAGTCTTTGCTGCTCATGTCTACCTTTCCGGGCGGACGAGGCCGCCCTGTCCAAAATTGAGTCGGTCGCTGTGCCGCGGTGCTGTGACGGCCTGTCTGCGCGAGCAACGGGATCGGCGGGAGCTGTTACTTTTTCGCCATGGCGGTAGTCCGGGCGCTGTTGATCTCCTCGGCGACGCGGTGGCCGGATTCGGCGGCTCCGTCGATGTAACCGGGCCAGACGGTGGCGGTCTCGGTGCCTGCCCAGTGCAGCGGGCCGATCGGTCGGCGCAGTGCGGGTCCGAACCGGGTCAGGGTGCCGGGGGTAGCGAACGCGCCGTAGCAGCCGCGGCTGTATTCCTCTTGTGCCCAGTCCTTTTCGATGTAGTCGATGGGTTTGCGCGCCCGCGGGCCGAAGTACCCGGCCAGATCCTCGAGCACCAGCGCGCGGCGGTCGGTCACGGTCAGTCGGGCGCTGGTGTCGGCGTGGCGGCCTTCAAGGAATCCGACGAGCACGCCAGGGCCACCGGCGAAGGGGGTGTTGTCGAAGACGGTGCCCAGGGCTCGACGATCGCTGTTGGCCTGTCCGGACCAGCCTTCGGCCCTCCAGAACGGTTCGTCGTAGACGACGTTGACCTTGATCACCCGGCCCATCGGCATCCGTTGCATGAGCTGGTCGCGATCACCGGGCAGGCCCGAGGTGAATCGGATCCGGGCGGCCAGCGGTGGCGGCACCGCGATCACTGCGCGGCGCGCACGCACGGTGACACCGTCGGCGCGGACTCGCACTCCGGCCTCGTCCCAATCGATTTCGGTCACTGGGCTGTCGAGGACGATCCGGTCCCCGAGTTCCTGGGCCATGGCCAGCGCGATGGTTTGGCTGCCGCCCACGACCCGGTCCTGCTGGGCGCCCCCGACGACATTGATCAGCGCGTCGAGCCCGCCGGCGGCGCCGATGTAGAAGTTCGCCCACAGCGCCGACATGTCCTGCGGTCCGGTCGCAAACACGGCCTCGGTGATCAATCGGAAGAAGGCTCGCCCGTCGCCGGTGTGGGCGTGGTTGCGCAGCCAGGTGTCGAAAGTCTGCGCATCCAGGGACTCGGCCAGCTCGTACTCCCACGGCTCAGCCCGGGCGACTTTGCGCGCCAATCGGTCCAGCCGCAACTGCGTCTGGGCGATATCAAGCAACGTCAGTGGGTTCACCCGTGGGATCCGGCCGGTGTATTCCGAGCGAGAGCGACCCAGCTCGGCGATGTGACGCCCGGCGGTATGGGTGGGGTAGGTCCGCAGGTCCAGCTCACCGATCAGCGTCATTACGTGATGCTGGGTCGGGCCGACCCATTGGCCGCCGACTTCGATCGGCGAACCACCGGGCAGTTCGGCGTTGAGCAGACGTCCACCGACCCGCTCTCGCGCCTCGAGTACCAGCACCTCGGATCCGCTGCGCGCCAGGTCACGAGCAGCAACAAGACCCGCGGTACCGGCACCGACGATCACCACGTCCACCGACTTGTCCATTCCCGCAGCTCCGATTCATTCATAGTGCATCTGACATACATACTGTATGTGCTAAACATAGCGTATGGAGTCTTTGCGTGACAAGCACGTCGAGAACACCCGGCAGACGCTGCTCGAGACCGGTGCTCGCCTGTTCGCCGAACGGGAGTACGCCGATCTGTCGGCAGAGGAGCTTGTGCAGGCCGCCGGCCTGACCCGCGGCGCCCTCTATCATCACTTCGACGGCAAGAAGGGGCTGTTCGAGGCGGTGCTAGACGAAGTCGAACAACAAGCGGCACAACGCATCCGAGCCGCAATCGACTCCTCGGCCGATCCCGTGGAACGCGTCGACCGCGCTATGGAAACCTTCCTCGACATCTGCACCGAACCCGCCTATCGCCACATCGTGCTGCTACAGGGTCCCATCGCGCTGGGCTGGCGACGCTGGCGTGAAATCGACCAGCGCCACCTCAGCGGGCTCGTCGTCGAAGGCGCCCAACGCCTGCTCGATGCCGGCGGGATCCAGGCGCACCCGCCCGAACTGCTCGCCAGCGCCTTCTACGGCGCCCTCACCGAAATGTCTCTCACCATCGCCGAATCCGACGACCTCACTCGCAGCAGGGCGCGAGCGGCAGAGCTGGCACGCGCCCTGCTCAGCGGGCTGATCACCGGCACCGCACGCCACTGAAACGGCACGCAAAGCCCAAGGCATTCTCGCAGGGCCGAGTCGCGTCGATGATCTGCAAACTACAACTGCAGACGGGAACAACTACATCCCGCCGACGCGAGTGGGGTGCTAACGCGACTCCGACATCAGGAAACCGAATCCGCCGGCGCGATCACGCCCAGCGAGTGTGTCTTCCTTTTCTCGGCTCCACCAGAGCAGAGACGTTGATGTCCAACGGGGTTACCGAACCTTCTTGGAGCGTTGGGTCGGCTACTCGAAGATGAGTATCGGTTTGATCGCGCGCCCACCGATCGCGTCCTGCGCGGCCTGTTCGATCTGCGCAAACGGGTACTTGGTGACCAAGCGGTCGATGGGGAACCGTCCTGCTCGATATAGCGCAATGAGCTGTGGGATGGTGATGTCCGGTTCGCTCATCCCGGTCGGGAATCCTCGGACGGCAGCGCCGGTGAATGCCAGGTGCATGTGATTCAGCGTCAGTTCTTGGTCTGCGGGTCCGACGCCGAGCAGTGCGCATTCTCCACCTTTGGCGAGGCTCTCGACCGCCGCCCGGACCACTGCGGGCACGCCGGTCGCCTCGATCGCGAAGTCGACGCCCAAGGGTGCAAATGGAGCGAACCGCCGCGACAGTGGAGTCGGCTCCTGCCAGGACGGTGTGGGTGGCCCCGAAATCCAAGGCGAGGTCGAGTCGGTTCTGCAACCGATCGACGGCGATGATGGTGCCGCAACCGCTTTCCCGGGCGGCCAGAACCGCGGCGAGACCGACAGTGCCGCATCCGAAGACTGCTGCCGCCGAACCGATCGACGGACGGATCCCATTGATCACTGCACCTGCGCCGGTGAGCACCCGCAACTGAATGCCGGCCCGAGAGTGAGATCGAAGTCGGCGTCCACCTTGGTCGCGTTCGGTTCGTGTGCGAGAGCGTAGGTTGCGAAGCTCGACTGGCCGAAGAACTGACCGTGGATCCGGTCAGCGTCTCGAGTGAGTCCGGTGGTGCCGTCGAGTCTTGACCCCAGCAGGTTGAGAATTTCCTGTTGTTGACACAGGTTCGACTTGCCGCACTTGCAGGCTGCGCAGGCCCCGCAGGTGTGTCGGCTGAGAATGACCGGATCGCCGCGTTTCAGTGTGGTGACACCAGCTCCGACGGCTTCGACAATTCCGGCGCCTTCGTGTCCGAACACCATGGGCAGCGGCAGGGGCAGGTATTGCTCGCGGGCGCTGATGTCGGAGTGGCAGATTCCGGTGGCCACCATACGCACGACGATCTCGCCGTTACGGGGTTCGCCGAGGTCCACATCTTCGATCACGAACGGTGCACCCTTGGTGCGGGTGACTGCAGCTTGGATCTTCATCGTTGCTCGTTTCTGTCAGTGCAGCGTGGTCGGCGTGCGCTCAGACATCTACTGCGGCGGCAGGAACGAAGATCGACTGAGTTTCGGTGTATTCGGTCAGCCCCTCCGGTCCGAGTTCACGACCGGTGCCCGAGTTAGCGAATCCACCGAACGGAATCGCCGGGTCGAGCGCGAGGGTGGCGTTGACGTACACCGATCCGACGCGTAGCTGCCGACCGATCTGTTCGGCCCGGGAGAGGTCAGTGGTCCACACCGAGCTCGAGAGTCCGTACTCGGTGTCGCGGGCGATCGCGATCGCCTCCTCGACGGTGTCGTAGGCGATGACACAGACGACGGGGCCGAAAACTTCTTCGCGCGCTACCCGCATGGTGTTGGTGACGTTGGCCAGCACTGTGGGAGCCACAAAGAAGCCGGCCTCGTGCCCCTCGGGTATGCAACCGCCGGCGGCGACCACGGCACCGTCGGATCTTGCCTCCTCGATGTAGTCGAGGATCCGGTCGCGATGGGCGGCAGTGATCATCGGTCCGATGACTGTGCCTGCGGCAGCCGGGTCTCCAACCGGCAATGCACTTGCGGTGGCGGCGAGAATCGCGACGATCTCGTCGTAGCGTGACCGCGGAGCGAGGACGCGGCGTTGCGCGATGCAGGCTTCACCGTTGTTGACCGCAAGTGCGGTTGCCGCAAGACCGACCGCGAGCAGTTCGGCGGGGGCGTCGTCGAGGACGATCGCGGCGGCGTTTCCACCGAGTTCGAGGGCACACCGCCGGAAGTCCTCCGCGCACGCCCGCGCGATCTCACGTCCCACAGCCGTGCTGCCGGTGAAAGCCACCATGTCGACGTCGGGATGGGACACCAGCCGCTGACTGCCCTCGACATCGGCGGTCACAAAGTTGAACACCCCGTCGGGCAGACCGGCCTCGTGCACCGCCTCGGCCAGCAGATACGCGACCAGCGGCGTTTCAGGCGACGGTTTGTAGACCACAGTGCAGCCGGCTGCTAGCGCGGGTGCGATCTTGGCCAACGCTCCGAGCAGCGGAATGTTCCACGGCACCATAGCGGCAACGACACCGACCGGGCACTGTCGCACCACTACCTCGGCCTGCACGATCGGACTCGGCCGGATCTCTTCGAAGGGCTGCTTGCGCGCCAGTTCCGCGTAGTAGCGCAGAAAGTCGATGGCAACACCGACATGAATCGGCACCGCCCACATCGCTGCCATTCCGGTCTCCGCAACGAGCGTCGCCGCGATCGCCTCGGTACGAGCGACCAAGACATCAGCGATGCGATCGAGTGCATCGGCGCGCACCGATGCCGGAAGGGTCGGCCACGGTCCGTGATCGAACGCGGCCCGCGCTGCGATGACGGCTCGGTCGACGTCTTCGACACCGCACGAGGGCACCTCGCCGATCACCGCGCCAGTCGCCGGATTCACCACTTGCAACCGCGCTTGTGCCAGCGCCGGAACAAAGGCGCCTTCGACATAGACGGTGTTTCTCTGTCCGAGACTCATTGCGGGACTCTCCATTCGAAAGGGGACCGCCCGCGCTGAGGAACCGCAGCGCTGCGGAAGAGACGGCGGACGAACGCTTGATCGAAAGGCTCGCCTCAACACGATTGTATCTATCCTTGTCATCGCGTCAACAAGTAAGGTTCGCCTACCAGCTCAATCTTTCGCGTTTGCATCTTGCTTGTTAACGCGCTAGCAAGTATGTTTCTATCACTTCACCTACATCCGGTTTTCCGGGCGTGATTCAACGAAAGAGAGATTTTCATGACAGCACCGCCCGAGGTCATCCGCACCGAGCGTGCCGGTCACGGCGACACGATCTTCGTGATCACGATCGATCGTGTCAAACGCCGCAACGCATTCGATTCGGCGACCGCACGCGCTATGGAGGCTGCGATCGACGAGTTCGAGTCCGACGACACACTGGCGGTTGCGATCCTCACCGGTGCGGGGCCGACGTTTTCGGCGGGTCAGGATCTCAAGGCGGCCGCACGCGGAGACTTCGCGACCACCGACCGCCGGGGAGCGTTCGGCATCATGGGACAGCGGCCGAGCAAGCCGCTGATCGCCGCCGTCGAAGGCGATGCACTGGCCGGCGGACTCGAGCTGTGTCTGGCCTGCGACCTCATCGTTGCCACCACGAGCACACGGATGGGCTTACCGGAGGCCGCACGGGCACTCGTCGCTATCGGCGGCGGCCTGTTCCGACTCCCCCAGCGCATCCCGTTCAACGTGGCGATGGAACTCGCACTCACCGGAAAACCTCTGCCGGCGACCGACTTTCACCGCATGGGTCTGGTCAACCGAGTCGCCGAGCCCGGCGGCGCACTCACCGAGGCCCTAGCGCTCGCCGCCGACATCGCCGCAGGCGGACCGTTGGCAGTCAAGGCCAGCAAGCAAATCGTCGCGCACAGCCTCGAATGGAGCGACAAGCAGGCCTGGACCGAACAGATGACCTACGCACAACCGGTCCTGGCCTCCGAAGACACCCAAGAAGGACTACGGGCATTCGCCGAAAAGCGGGCCCCAGTATGGAAGGGCCGCTGATGCTCACCACCCCCACCCTCCGCAGCAGCCTGTTAGCCGGGCAGACAGCCATCGTCACCGGCGGCGGCAACGGCATCGGCAGAGCCACCGCCGAAATTCTCGCGGCCAACGGAGCCTCCGTGGTCGTGGTCGATCTCGACGCCGAGAAAGCAGCCCAAGTCGCCGCCGAAATCGGCGGCGGTGCAAGCGCGTTCGGTTCCGATCTGACCGACCCCGCCGCACCCGACAAGTTGATCGCGGACGTCGCCGAAGCCGGAAACGGCATCGACATCATCGTCAACGGGGCAGGGTATTTCTGGGATGCACCGGTCCACAAGATGACCGACGAACAATTCCAGGCCATGCTCGACATCCACCTGCTGGCCCCGTTCCGGATCTGCCGCGCCGCAGCTCCCTACTTCCGCGACCAAGGAAAACGCGACGCAGCCGAAGGCACGGTCCGCCATCGCAAGATCGTGAACGTCACCTCACTGGCAGCGAGCTTCGGCAACCCTGGCGCCGCGAACTACGCCGCCGCGAAAGCCGGCTTGATCGGCCTGACGAAGACACTGGCGCTCGAATGGGGATCTGCCAACGTCAACGTCAACGCCGTCGCCTTCGGCGTCATCCAAACTCGTTTCGGCGCACCACAATCCGAACAGAACACCATCGAGGTCGGCGGACGCACGATCCCGCTCGGCGTCCCAGACAAAACCTTGCAGGCGATGGGCTTCGACCCGACCGAACAGCGCGACCTCTACGCCCCCCGGAAGATCCCCGGGTCGGCACTGGGCCGCACCGGCACCATCGGGGAGGCCGCCGACACAATCTTCTGGCTCGCCTCGCCGCTGTCGAACTTCGTCACCGGCCAGGTCGTCGCGGTCAGCGGTGGCGCCCGCGGCGGCCTGGCCTGACCCCCGTCGTTTCGTTCACAGGAGACACTCATGACCAAATCCGACGCTCCCGCCACGGCGCCGTTCGCCCCGGCCGACCTCGATGCGATCTGCGCCACCGAAGGCGACCGCACGCTCACCTGGCGTGCCTGGAACGACCAGGCCAACCGGCTCGCGTCCGCGCTGCGCAGGTTCGGCGTGGAGCCCGACGACGTCGTCGCCGTCCGCGTACATACCCGCATCGAATGGCTCACCGTCTCGCTCGCGATCGCCAAACTCGACGCCGTGCTCGTTGCTGTCAACTACCGCCTCGCACCACCGGAGTCGCTCTACATCCTGCGCGACTGCAAGGTCCGCGCGGCGATCGTCGACGACGCCGATCCCGCCGCACTCGTGGAGGCTTGGGCTCCACTCGACCTCGCTGCGATCGTGTCGCTCGACGTTCAGACCGAGGGAACACACGACTACGCGACGTTGCTCGAGCAGGGCGATCCTACGCACCTGCCAGCCCACGATCTGGCCCGCCTGATCATCTATTCCTCGGGTACCACCGGCGCACCCAAAGGTGCCCCGTTCAACAACTGGCAGAACCCAGCCGACCCTGCCGTCTTGGGCGACTACCAGCTATCGGTGTCGTTCGATCTCGCCTGCGGCGGACCGGGAAACCGGATGCTGATCAACATCCCGATGCACCACGGCGCCGGACCCAGCTTCACCCGCATCGCCCTGGCGACTGGTGGCACCGTGTACTTCCAGCGTCGATTCGACGCGACCGAGGTGCTACGACTCGTCGACACCCACCGGCTCACCCATTGGATTGCCGTGCCCACCATGCTCCAGCGCATCCTCAAGATCCCCGCCGATACCCGTGCCCGCTACGACGTTTCGTCGCTGCGGTTCGTGCTCGGCGGCGCGGCACCGTTCGCTGCCGAGCTTAAGCAGGAAGCCGTCGACTACTTCGGCCACGTTCTCTACGAGATCTACGGTGCCACCGAAGCCGGCATGATGGCCGGTGCGACACCCGACGACCTACGCCGCTATCCGAGCACGTCCGGTCGGCCCTTCCGCCAGGTCGACCTGCGCATCGTCGACGCCGACAACAAGCCCGTGCTGGCGGGGGTAACCGGCGAAATCGCCGTCCGCACACCGGTCGTCATCGACGGATACATCGGCCGCGGACCCCTGGGTGCCGACGCAATCGATGCCGACGGGTACTACCACACCGGCGACATCGGCCACCTCGATGCCGATGGCTACCTGTTCATATACGACCGCATCACCGACATGATCATCGCGGGTGGAGTCAACATCTACCCCGCCGAGATCGAAGCTGTGATCGCCACCCACCCCGAGGTCGACAACGTCGCCGTCATCGGCATCCCGGATGCCGACCACGGTGAGCAGCCTTACGCGTTCGTGCAGACCGTGCCCGGCGCAACGGTGTCCGCCGACGACGTCCTGACGTTCTGCCAGGGCCGGCTGGCGAAATACAAATGGCCCCGCGGAATCGAGTTCATCGCCGAGATCCCCACTAGCCCGATCGGCAAAAACCTCAAACGCCCACTTCGAGAACAACTGTCAACCACCGCGAACTGAAGGGCCATACCGTAATGACGAACACCGACAATCCTCTCGATCTCTCGGGTCGTACCATTCTCATCACCGGCGCAGGCCAGGGCATCGGCAAGCGGGTCGCCGAGCTCGCGGCGGCCCGCGGCGCTGCGGTCGTGGTGAACGACTTCGATCCCGACCGCGCCGCCGCGGTTGTCGGCGAGCTGCGCTCCGCCGGCACCACTGCCGCCGCCGCAGCAGCTGATGTCGGCAATTTCGAGCAGTTCGGTGCTGCGATCGGCGAGGCGGTCGAGGAGATCGGCCCGATCGACATCCTGGTCAACAATGCTGGCAACCGCGGTGCCGACGCCCCCACTCACGCTCCCCGACCGTTCTGGGAACAGGATCCCAGCGACTGGAAACCGTTCTTTCACGTCAACCTGGACGGGGCCATGAACGCCACCCGACATGTTCTCCCCTACATGATCGCCGGCAAGTTCGGCCGCGTCATCACCGTGATCTCCGACGCGGCGCGCGTGGGCGAGACCAACGGCATGGAGTCCTACTCGGCCGCAAAAGCAGGCGCCGCCGGATTCACCCGGTCCATCGCGCGGCTCAGCGGCCGGTTCGGAGTCACCGCCAACAGCGTTGCCCTCGGCGCTACCCGCACCCCGGCCATCGCCGGGGCGATCGCCGACGAGAACTTCGCCAAAAAAGTTCTGTCCAGCTACATCATTCGCCGATTCGGCGAACCCGAAGACGCTGCCAACATGATCCTCTTCCTAGCGTCCGGCGCCGCCGGATGGGTCACCGGTCAGACCATCCCCGTCAACGGCGGCTATTCGCTCGCCCTGTGACCCCGCCCGCCCGACCAGCGCGCAAGGCCAAGGCGAAACGCTCCCCGGGGGCTTGGAACGAGTTTTCCCGAAGAGGTCGCCGCCGCAGTCGAACAAGATCGCTCGCAAGTCGAGGTCACACCGTTGCGGCAACGGGCCCTTCTTGACGTTGCCAGCTATCTCCCGGAATTTGCGGGAGGCCTTGCAGCACTAGGCATCTCCTCGTTGGGAGATCAGATCGATCGCGGCCTACGACATCGGCGCTAGAATCTGCAGCCTTGGCGGCGGGGCGCCATGGCCTGCGCGCCGCGAGTCCCGACACTCGATCTGTCGCGTAACTTTGCTGGCTGAACGACAAGCACTGAATCGCCTAAGATGTCCTGCATGGCTGCGCAGCGCACCACCCCCGCCGAAATCCCTGCCGACTCTCCCAACCGGCGGCGCACACAAGAAGAACGCACTGCGGAATCGCGAGAGCGGCTGATTGCGGCTGCGATCGAATTGCTCGGCGAGAAGGGTTACAACCGCACCACATTGGCGGATATCGGCAAACGGGCAGGGCTCAGTCGCGGCCTTCTCACCTTCCATTTCGGCTCCAAAGAGCAATGCATGATCGCCGTTGTCGACACCATTCGGGCACTCGTCGTGGCCGAGCTCGAGCGCGCAGGTACCAATGCCCGTGGCCTTAAAGCTGTCGATCTGATGATCGACACCTACCTCACCACCGAGGATCCCCGATCGTCGCGGGCCATGCGCGCAATGTTCGTGATCATCATGGAATCGACAACGATGTCGTCAGGTCTCCGCGAGGTCGTCGCCGAGCAGAACGCGATTTTTCGCACAATGCTCGCCGACTGGATTACCCAAGCCCACGACGACGGGGAAATCGAGCTGCTCGACGAGCCCCGCGATCTCGCCACTGTCATCGAGGCGATGCTGCGCGGAGCCCTCATCCAGAGCCTGGCCGACCCCGACGCGGTCGATCTACCGACAATCGCGAAACTGACGAAAACGATGGTGCACAACCACGTACGAGCCTCTCGGCCGTCCTGACGGGACGACGAGACCGCCGAGCAGAAGGCTGGCTGCAGCACGCAACCACAAGATACTTGCTGTTCAACTAGCAAAAGATGTAGCGTTTCGGAAGAGCGGTGCTGTCACCCGCACCCAACCCCCACGAACGATGAACTCGCACTCAAAACGAAAGGCTTCCCCAACCATGGGTTCGACATCAGCAGAACCAGACCTGTACTCGGTCGACGATGCGGGCGTGCCGACGCTGTTCGGCGCTCGGGATTCGGCGGGCAACGTCTCGTTTCCGGACCAAAGCTACGGTTCGGTGTTCAACGGGGATCATGGCGCGTTGTTGACGCGGACTGAACTTTCAGGCCTCGGCACGGTCACGGCGACCGCCACCGTGCTCGCTGCAGCCACGGACGGGACGCCGAGCCCGATCACCGTGGCATCCATCGTGCTCGAGGAGGGCCCGCTGATCCGGGCGGTCCTCGACGAGAAAACGGCCGTGACAGCCGGCGACAAGGTCGAGGCCACCACCGTCGCAGTGACCCGCGGAGACAGCACACTGCGCGAGTTGCGGTTTGCGGTCAGCAACCCGAAGGAGGGCGCATGAAGATCACACTTGCAGAGCTGAGGCCGGTCTACGTCGCCGGCGTCGGCTGGCATCCGTACCAGAAGCCGAGCGCGACTCCGTACGTCCAGCTCGGGCTCGCCGCCGTGCGGGAGGCGCTCGAGGATGCCGGACTGGCGTGGGCCAGCGTGGACAGCGCCTACACGGCAACCACCATGCTCGGCATGGCCGCCTCCCGACCCATGCTGAAACATCTCGGCGCGACCGGAATTCCGATGACGCAGGTCGAGAACGCGTCGGCGTCCGGGTCGTCGGCTTTCCGGCTGGCCTGTCTCGATGTCGCCGCAGGGACCAGCGATGTCTCCCTGGTGCTCGGCGTGGACAAAGTCGCGTTCGTCCCGCCGGCGCCGAGCAGGACCGGAATCCCGGAGCCCGCTGCCGCCTATGTCACACCGGTCGCCCACTTCGCCCTGCTCGCCGACGAATATATGCACCAGTACGGTGCTACCGCAGACCAACTCGCCGCCGTCGCGGTGAAGAACTTCGCAAACGCCGCACTCAACCCGAACGCCCAGCGGCCAAAGGCCTACGATCTCGAGAAGGTTCTTGCCGGGCCCCCGATCGCCGGGCCGCTGACCCGGCTGCAATGCTGCCCCATCGGAGAGGGGGCAGCCGCCGTAGTCGTGGTGTCCGAAGACGCCATCGACGGCCTCGGACTCGATCGATCACGGTGCGTACGAGTTCTGGCGTCGGTCCAGCGAAGCGAAGAACTTTACGGTGGCAAGAGCTTCGACGCCGAACTCACCCGCGCCACGACGGCAGCGGCCTATCAGCAGGCCGGAATCGAACCGGCCGATCTCGACCTCGTCGAATTGCACGACGCATTTACGATCGAAGAACTGCAGTATGTCGAAGCGATGGGGCTCGTCGGCGCGGGCGAAGCGGCGGGCGCCGTCGAGAACGGAACGTTCTCGCGGGGCGGGGCGGTGGCGGTCAACACATCCGGCGGATTGCTCGGAAGCGGGCATCCGATCGGGCCCACCGGCGTCGGACAGATCGGCGAAATCACGACTCAGATCCGCGGCGAGGCCGGCGATCGTCAGCACCCAGGGGCACGCACCGGATTGGCTCACATGGTCGGTCTCGGCGCCGTCTGTGTCGTGCATATCTTGCAGGCCGCGGAGTCGGGCACCACCCCGTGAAACGCACCCTCTACGACACCATCCACCACGAATTCCGCAGCAGCGTAAAGTCTTTCGTCGCCAGGGCACTGGCTCCATATACGAAGACGTGGGATGAGCAAGGTCTCATCGATCGCAACGCATGGACCGCCGCCGGCGACGCCGGATTCCTCGGCATCGCAGTCCCGGAAACCTACGGTGGCGGCGGCACACCGGACTTCCGTTTCAGGATGGTTCTGATGGAAGAGTTCTGCCGCGCAGGCGCGAACTCCTTCAACGCCGGCACTAGCGTGCAGGACGACCTCGTCATCCCCTACCTCACCGATCTCGGCAGCGAAACGCAGAAACAGACATGGCTGCCGCGACTGTGTTCCGGTGTCGCGATCGGTTCGCTCGCCCTCACCGAACCCAGCGCAGGCAGCGACCTGCGAGCGATTCGGACTGTTGCCCGACGGGACGGCGACCGGTGGCTGCTGAACGGAAATAAGACCTTCATCACCAACGGCATCCTGGCCGATGTCATTGTCGTGCTGGCGCGAATCGAGCCCGTGCCGCCCGAGGGGGGATATGCGCTCTTCGTCGTTCCAACTGACCGCGACGGCTTCCAGCGCGGACGCAAGCTCAACAAACTCGGCCTGCGCGGCAACGACACAGCAGAGCTGTCCTTCGACGACGTCGCGGTGACCGACGCCGACCTACTCGGCACTCCCGGCCGCGGACTGGCCCACGTCATGGAGCGCCTCCCTCGTGAACGGATGTCCATCGCGGCTACCTCGCTCGCGGCGGCGCTCGCGGCGCTGGAATGGACCCAGGACTACTGCTTCGACCGTCGCGCTTTCGGTCAACGCATCGGCGACTTCCAAGCGACCCGCTTCACCCTCGCCGAAATTGCCACCGAACTCGATGCCGCGACATCGCTTCTCGACCGGGCAGCGTTGTTACTCAACACCGGTGAACTCACCGCGGTCGACGCCGCCAAGGTCAAATACTGGGTCACCGACCTACATCAGCGCGTCGTAGACCGGTGCCTGCAACTGCACGGCGGCTACGGCTACATCCTCGAATACCCCATCGCTCGTGCCTACGCAGACGCCCGAATCCAACCTATCTACGGCGGCACGAACGAAATCATGAAGGACATCATCGGCCGCGACATCGCCCATACCCACGCCCAGACGGAACATCGATGAGCACGCCCCGCCCAGGTATGGATCCCGAGCTCTACGCTGCGCTCGACGCCGCCGGGGTCGCCGCTCTCGCGACGATCACCGACATCGAGCAGGCCCGAGCCGACCTGCGCGTGCTGACTGCTCCGCCCACCGCGCTTCGACCGGTACGCACCAAAGATCGCTCGATCACCGGGTGCGACGGAAGGTCGATCCCGCTGCGCGTGTATTGGCCCGACGCGCCCGCCGCGAGCTATCCCATCGTCGTGTTCTATCACGGTGGCGGATTCGCACTCGGTGATCTCGACCTCTACGAGGAACTCTGTCGCACAATCTGTTTGGACACCGACGCTATCGTCGTCGCACCCGCGTACCGGCTCGCCCCCGAACATCCCTTCCCCGCCGCGGTCGACGATGCATGGTCCGTACTGCGGTGGGTCGGCGAGCATGCTCGCGAGCTCGGCGGCGATCCCGCCCGCATCGCCGTCGCTGGGGACTCCGCCGGCGGCAATCTCGCCGCGGTGGCCGCCCAACTGGCGCGCGACGGCGGTGGGCCCGCACTTGTGTATCAATGGCTTCTCTATCCAGTGACCACGTTCGACTTCACGCTGCCGTCGATCGCAGAGAATGCCGACGCCCCCATCCTCAACCTCGCCAACGCCGTCGTCTTGCTCAACTGGTACGCCCCCGGAGCCGATCTTCTCGACCCACCCCCGACTCTCGCGCCCGCGCGCGGCCACCTTGTCGGCCTCCCACCCGCTTACGTCGGCACAGCGGGGCTCGACGCGTTGCGCGACGACGGAGCCCGCTACGCAGCACTGTTGCAATCAGCGGGCGTGCCCGTCGAACTGCGCTGCGCCGACACCCTGATTCACGGATACGCCTACTTCGCCGCCGCCGTCCCCGCAGCTGCCGCCGCGCTCCAAGAAGCGTTGCTCCCCCTGCGCGCCGCACTTCACCCCGAAAGATAGCGAACTGCACATGAGCGTGGCAGAACCACACCACCAAGCGAAGAATCGTGACGAATACAGCGCCGACGAAAACGAGATCCTCGCTGGGCTGATCGAAGAACTTCCAGTCAAGGTGGAGAGTCGATGAGGTTTCAGAATGTCGCCATCCCGGCCGAAATGATCTGGTCCTCCCCCTTCGCCCGATGGCAGGGCATGCTCGCCCAAACATCCAGCCTCGACCTGGCGAGCTCGGTGACCAGGCGCGCACTGTCGGACCGCGGCATGGATCTCGAACAGATCGACGATGTGATGCTGGGCATGACCGTTCCGCAACCGGAGTACTTCTTCGGTCCGCCGACCCTGGCGGGTCAGCTCGGAATCCCGGCACGGACAGGACCGATCGTGAGCCAGGCATGCGCCACAACCGTGGCCGCACTGCAAGCCGCGGCCACCTCGGCACAGGTCGGCGAGGCCACCGAACTGGTGGTCACCACCGACCGCACCAGCAACGGCCCCACTCTGATCTACCCGACGCCGGGCGCACCCGGCGGTGCCCCTTCGACCGAAGATTTCGTGCGGACCAACTTCGCCTTCGACCCCTGGTCTGGAACATCGATGCTGGCGGCTGCGGAGCTCGTCGCCGCCGAGCACGGCATCGGTCGCGACGAGCTCGACGACCTCACGGCGCTGCGCAGTGCGCAATACCAGCGCGCTCTGGCCGAGGATCGCAGATTCCAGCGCAGATACATGGTGCCCGTCGAAGTGCTCGCTGGACGCAACGCGGTGGTGCTCGACGAAGATGAAGGTGTGCGGGCGATCGATCGCGACCACATCCGCGCCCTGCGCCCAGCGGTCGAAGACGGCCTCCACACCGGCGCCACCCAGACGCACCCGGCTGACGGATGCGCGGGCGCCATCGTGACCACGGTCGACACCGCCAGGGACCTCAGTGCCGGTCCGATCGTGCACCTGCTGGCAACCGGGTTCGCGCGGGTCGCACCGACGCACATGCCCGAAGCGCCGGTGCCCGCAGCCTTGCAAGCCCTTGCAGCAGCCGAGTTGTCGGTCGATCAGGTCGATGCCATCACGACCCACAATCCCTTCGCGGTCAACGACATCCTCTTCGCGCGTGCAACCGGAATCGACCTGACCGCAATGAATGCCTTTGGCAGCAGCCTGATCTGGGGACATCCCCAGGCGCCGACCGGCATGCGAGCCATCGCCGAGCTGGTGACCGAATTGACCGAACGCGGGGGCGGAGTAGGGCTGTTCACCGGATGCGCTGCCGGTGATACCGCTGCCGCGCTGGTGATTCGAGTCGACCGATGACCGACCAACCGCACTACTTCCGCCGGGTCGGTCCGCAACGATTCGCGCCCAGCGTCCACGTAGGAGGCGCGTGGGTCGCCAGCGAACAGCACATCAGTCCACTGGGGGTCCCGGCAGTAATGGCGCAAAAAACAACGAGGTTCGCGTAGCGCCTGGTCCGGGTAGACGGACGAGTCGTTGTTGGTGGCCGCTATCGGTGGCCGCGGTCGGGACCGAGGAGGCTGGTGATGCCGCGCATGGCCGCCGGTGAGGGTTTGAAGTAGCGGCGCAGGTTGTCGGGTTTGCGGTGGCGGGACTTGGCCATTAGCTCGAGCAGGCTGGCTCCGGCCTCGCCGAGATGCGTCAGGCCAGAATGCCGGAGTTCGTGCAGGTCCCAGCCGGTGCCGGGTCCGTTGGTGGCGGTGGCGGCATCGAGCAGGGCGCGGGCCTGGCCGTAGGACAACCTGGCCAGGCCGGTGTCGGGGCAGATGTCGCGGTCGGCGACGGCTTTGCGGGGTCCGGGTCGGCGGTGGGTGACGAACAGCGGTCCGCGGGTGCGGCCCTTGGTGAGGCGTGGCAGGAGCCGGGCGGTACCCGCGTCCCAGTACACGAGCTCGTGCGCGTACTCGTGATGGGCGGCGCCGCGGCGGCGGGTGCGGGGCTTGGCGCCCTTGGACTTCACCGGGCAGCACCGCCCGGCCAGGTCGAGGTCTTCGATGTTGACCTGGAGCAGTTCCTCGGTGCGGGCGCATGTTTCGTAGAGCATCCGCCACAGCGTCTTATCCCGCAGGTCGATGTCGCGGCGGGTGATGAGCCGGTCGATCGCGGTGCGCGAGCGCACCGGGGTGGCCGAGTCCGGCGGGGTGGAGCGTTTCACCCACGCGGGGACCGCCGGGGCGAGGTGTCCGTGCTCGCGGCACCACGCCAGCCAAGACGCGACCGCGGCGCGGCGGGCGTTCCAGGTGTTGACCGCCGCCTCGCCCCACAAAGTTTCCAGGGTTTCGCCGATCTCGTCGTCGGCGACATTGGCCAGCGGCCGGGCCTCGCCGAGCCTGGCGGTGGTCTTATCGACGGCGATGGCGTAGGAGCGGCGGGTGTTCGGGGAGCGGATCGAGTCGAGGAAGCCGTCGCCGGCGGCGCGGACGGTGATCCCGGACGACAACATTGTGACCTCCCTGGCCTGCTTGCCACAGATAACAGGGCCGCTTCGCGCACCGCCGGAGCGGAGTCGTCGCAGGCCGGGTTTCATGGTGCCACAGATAACAGGGTGTTATCCGTGGCACGCCCGGGTGCGGTCAGCTGTGCAGCAGGTGCCCGAAAATGGTGGTGCCGAGGTGGTGGGCGTCGGGGAGTTCGACGATAACGCCGCCGATGCCGGGGTGGGTGTCTGCCCAGCCCTGGGCGCTGGCGCGGTCGGTGAAGAAGTTGAGGTAGTGGCAGCAGGTGTCGGCGGACGGGCCTGGGCCGGCCTGTGCGCCGACGAAGACGACCGTGGTGGCCGGGTCGGCGGTGACGTGCCCGCCGTCAACGGTGACCGTGATCGGGTCGGCGGTCACCGGGTCGGCGGAGGTGATCGTCACCGGCGTGTCGAGCATCGCGGCCATACCGAGCGCGTCGACCGCGCACATGGCCGAAACCGTGGCTCCACCAGCGATCCGGACTCGATGCGGCGTCGGTGTGGCCGAGAATGGATACGCCGCCGCGATGCTCCCGGTCGCGTCGAGGCGGACGATGTCGGCGTCGTGCAGGCGGCGCAGTAGCTGCTCGACCGGCACGTCGGGCCCGGCGGCCATCTCGGTCAGATCGTCACCGGTCGGCGCCTGCCCATCGGTGGCGAAGGCACGCAGGATCGCCTGGTGCACAGCCTTTTCGGTGGGGTCTGCCGGTTGCGCGGCGGCGCGCCAGGCGCGGAGCACTGTTGCCGGAGATTCGGCGGCGGGTGGGGTGCAGCATGAGGATGCGGTGTCGTCCCCGAGTGCCGCGGTGCCGTCCGGGACGAGCCGCAACGCGGCGCGCAACGCGGCGACCGAGGGTGCGCCGTCGAGCCGCCCGGTGTCGGAGGGGTAGAGGCGGCACGACAGGCTCGGGACCTGGCCCGGCGTTGCGAACGGGTCGCAGCCGTCGACCAGCAGGGTGGGTGATCCGGTCATACCCGCGGTGGCGGCCCGGCCGGGATCGTCAATCACACGGCGGGTGATCTCGAGCTGCACCGGCTGGCCGGCGGTCGCCTGCCGGATGCGCTGTTCGAGTACCGCCACGTTGGGGCAGTCGGGGACCTGGAGGATTTCCAGTTTCACGGGTGGTCTCCTTCGTGCAGCGAGGTCAGGATCGGACAGGACCGGCGGTTGCGGGGCAGCTCGCACGTCGCGATCAACTCTGCCAGCGAGCCGCGCATGCGCTGCAGGTCCGCGATACGCCGTTCCAGCTCGGCAACCCTCGACTCGGCCAGTGCGCGGGCGGTGTCGCAGTCGTCGGGGCCGCCGTCGGCCAGCCGCAGCAGTTCGGCGACCTCGTCGAGGGTGAACCCCAGCTCCTGGGATCGTTTGACGAACCTGACCACCGCGACCGCCTCGTCGGGGTAGCTGCGGTAGCCTGCCGGGGACCGCGCCGGTCGCGCGAGCAGACCACGGCGCTCGTAATAGCGCAGGGTCTGCGCGTTGATCCCCGCCCTGGCTGCCAGCTCACCGGTCCGCATGCACACATTCTCAACCCTGTACCCGAGTACAGGGTCAAGGCCGCGCAGCCGCCGGATCCTCTCGGCTGGGTGTCTCTCGGTTTCCCCCGGGTCAGAACAGGGTGTCGCGCACGCGCAGCGGCCGGTACCCGGTGGGGCCGAGCTGGGCGAGTTCGGCGTCGATGTCGACCTCGATGGCGCCGAAGAAGTTGATGTTCTCGCTGTGGGCCGGGGAGATGTGCGTCAGCACCTCGTCGTCGATGCGCCGCCCGGCCCGCCGCATCTGTTCGGTCGCCAGACCGTAATACTCTGTGGTCCAGGCGATGACGGCGTTGGTCGCCAACGTGAGGCACCATGCCTGTTCGGTCTGTCCCTCCAGGTGCCTCGCGCGCACGGTTCCTTCATGCGCGTAGAGCAGGTCGCGGCGGAGCGCGTGCAGGGATTCGCCCTTGTTGAGCTGGCGGGAGATCTTGCGTCGATAGCCCGGGTCGGACAGATACCGGGCGGCGTAGATCGTGCGCCGCAGCGCCCCGTACTCCTTGAGCGCCGCCGCGAGGGCGTTCTGCCGGCCCGACGCCGACAGCTTGCCGACCAGCAGCGACGCGGTGGCGTGCCCGAACTTCAGCGACCCGGCCAGCCGGAGCAGGTCGTCGTAGTGCTCGGCGATCAGATCGAGATTGCACCGCCGGGTCAAAAGCGGGCCCGCGTGCGGGAACGCGGACTCGACCTGGGCTCGCGGCGCCGCCCGGTACAGGGTGATCCGGCCCAGGTCCCGGATGCGGGGCGAGAGCTGCAACCCGAGCAGGTCGAACAGCCCGAAGTTCACGAGGGTGACGCCGTGCGTGTCGGTCGCATGCTCGGTGATCGGCAGATCCGTTGCATTGCCGAGGATTTCGTCCAGCACGTAGTGAGCTTCACGTCTCGTCGCGACGATGACCTTCGTGCCGTAGGTGGCGTGCTGATCGGTGACATGGGTATACGTGCTCAGTCCTTCGTTCGCGAAATAGCGGCTCAACGCTCTGGCGGTGACCGATTTGCCACGGGTCGGGAACCGCTGCCCATCACTGGAGGACAGGGTGCCGGCCCCGAAGATCGGGGTCAGCGGCAGGCGTTGGTGGTAGTCGATGATCGTCAGGTTCGCCGCCCGCAGCGTCTCCTCCCGCACATACCACTCCGAAGTCCAGGCCAGGATGTCGTAGGAGATGCCGGAGGCCTCCGCCATACGGGTGAGACCCAGGTTGGTGGAGTAGGCCAGCAGCACCGCGATGAGGTTGCGCTTCAACTCCGGGGTGCGGGACTGCTTACCGCCGGCGTGGGTGAAGCAGTCCAGGTAGCCGGTGCGTTTGTCCAGCTCGATCAACAGCGACACGATCGGCGCGAACGGCAGCATCTCCGTCAACTCCTGCTTCAACGCCACCGCTTCGGCCGGAACGTCTTCTGCCGACAGCGGCGAGACCACCAGGTCACCGGCCTCATCGAGACGGACCGGGCCGTCGCCGTCGGCGAGCACCTTCTCCAACTCGCTCATAGCGTCGTGCAGCTCGTCGGTGGCGGTCGCCAGGGCGCGGGCCGGATCAGCGGACTTGCCGACCAGGCGGCAGAACTCGTCACGCTGCGGCTCCCACGCCTGCGGGGTCAGCAGGTAAGCGGCCGGGTCGGCGTAGCGGCGCGACCCCGGCACGAACACGTCGCCGCTGCGCAACCCGTCCCGCAGCCCCAGCAGCACGCACAGCTCCCAGTAGTGCCGATAGGCGGTGGTGTTGCCGGCTTTGCGGGCCTCGTCGAGGTAGCCGCGCCACTTCGTCGGCACGAACCCCGTCGGCGCGTCGTCGGGCACCTTGCGGGTACCGGTCGCATTCAGCTCCCGCAGCATGTGCACCCCGATCAGCAGCTCGATCGCCGCGGTGCCGCCGGCGAACCGGACTGTCGACAGCACCTGCGGGGTGAACTGCCGCAGATAGGAGTACGAGCTGTCCAGAGCGGCCAGGTGCCCGTGATCGCGCGGCAGCCGAGGTTTGGCCTGCGCGACCGCGGCCCGCAACCGCTCCCATCCGATCCGATCGCCCCGGATCAGGCCGCCGATCTCCTCGTCAGGGATCTGCGTGTCGGTGATGATGGCCAGCAAGTCGTCGAGCAACCCCTGCCGATCCTCTCCGGCCTTACCGCGCTCGGCGAGCTCGTCGCGCATCCGGCGTTCGGCTTTGCTCAACCTGGCCGAGATCGCCTGATCGAACAGCTGCACCACCTCGTCGAGCACATCGGTGGCCGACTGAGCCAACACCGTGAGCAGGATCGGGTAGCGGCGTTGCGGATCCCGGCGTTCCAAGGCTTGGCCCGTCAAGCGTCGGCCCACAGTCGCCAGGAACCGCCGCCGCTCCGCCGGCAGCACCGACATATCCAGCTCATCCGCGCCCAGGTTGCGCAGGAACACCAGCTTCTCGACCTCGGCCTTCACCGCGGTCGCCGACGCCTCCACCGGGCCGGTCGACAACCACCGCAACCGCGACATCCCGATAGACGGGTCGGCGACCAGCAACGCATCCAGTTCCTTACACCGCTGCGGCGTGAACTCGCGCGCCAACCGGTCATAGGTCTCCCGCTGCGCCTGCGTGCGAGCATGCGCGACCCGGCGGACCACCGTGTCCGGGCCCGGCCGGATCACCCGCGCCGAGATCAGGTACTCACACGCCAGCCGGAACAACAGCGTCGGCGAATCGTGCTCCATCGCCCGCGCCAGAAGGAACTCATCCAGCTCCTTCAACTCCATCGACCCGGCAGGCCGCCACCCCAGATACTGGGCCACCAGCCGCACATGCTCGGTCCGCGTCTGCGCCCGCTTGCCATACGAACGAAGCTGCACCGCATCGACATTCAGCTGATCCGCCAACCGGGCCACCGCCACCGGCGGCGCCGACGACACCTTGTCCGGCACGAACCCCAGCCACGGCAAGGTGCACAACGCCACCGCCAGGCCCAGACGGACCGCAGGGCCCCTGCCCTGCGGAGCAACGAACGCCAGATCCGCCGGGGTCAGCGTGAAGTACCGGAACAACTCCTCACGACTGAGGTTCCCCCGGATCCGTAGAGGGATCAGCTATAAGGGGAAGCGATGCCAGAGAAGCGCCAGAAGTACGACCGGGAGTTCCGTGAGGGAGCGGTCCGGATCGTCGAGGAGACCGGGAAGCC
>Ga0194138_10000156_pt1 | contig 34092 bp, 36 predicted proteins | sample TARM_MetaG_T2_14_FD_134022 | JGI IMG/M metagenome (GOLD analysis project Ga0194138, IMG submission 134022) | Freshwater microbial communities from Pennsylvania, USA, analyzing microbe dynamics in response to fracking - TARM_MetaG_T2_14 (version 2) | ecosystem: Environmental > Aquatic >...
ATACAATAATGTTATCCATATTAAATCCTCCGTTTCAATATTTGATTTTTCAAATGTTTAATTTATTAAAAAGCGTATTTTACTGTGTAAAATTGCTTGAGTAGAAACAAAGTTTACTTAATCATTATACATTAAACACAGGGTCATAGTCAAACAATATTCACGCTTAAAAAGGCACTAATCCTTGATAATCAAATGTTTAAACCAAAAGAAAAAAGTAGGTTAAAAAAATCAAACCTACTTTAAAATTTATTCCATTCCTAATTTTTCTCTAATTGATTGATAAAGGGTATTATATAATTCTTGATTTTCTTCCAAGAATTTTTTAACATTTTCGCGTCCTTGACCAATTTTTTCTTCGTTATAAGAAAACCATGAACCACTTTTCTTAATTAGATCAAACTCTACACCAAGGTCTACAATTTCGCCTGGTCTAGAAATTCCTTTCCCATAAACAATATCAACCTCAGCAGTTTTAAATGGTGGTGCGACTTTATTTTTAACCACTTTAACTCTTGTGCGGTTCCCCACGATATCAGTGCCTATTTTTAATTGCTCACCGCGTCTAATCTCAACACGCACACTACTATAAAACTTCAGTGCGCGCCCACCTGGAGTTGTTTCAGGACTACCAAACATTACTCCAACTTTTTCACGAATCTGATTGATAAAAATCGCAACAGTATTACTTTTACTAATCGCTCCTGATAATTTACGCATCGCTTGACTCATTAGTCTTGCTTGAAGTCCAACATGAGAACTTCCCATATCACCACGGATTTCTGCCTCAGGAACAAGAGCGGCAACACTATCAACTACTACAATATCAATTGCACCACTTCTTATTAATGCTTCTGTAATTTCTAATGCTTGCTCACCAGTATCAGGTTGTGAAATGATTAAATTATCAACATCAACGCCAAGTGCTTTAGCATATTTTGGATCTAATGCATGTTCAGCATCGATAAATGCCGCATAACCACCCATTTTTTGTGTTTCTGCAATAGCGTGTAAAGCAAAGGTTGTTTTACCTGATGATTCAGGTCCATACATTTCAATAATTCTTCCTTTCGGATAACCCCCAATACCAAGGGCTAAATCAAGTGAAATTGAGCCACTTGAAATCCCGTCAATATTCTTACCATAAGAATCTTCTCCCAGTAACATAACAGAGCCTTTACCATGAGCTTTTTCAATATCTTTCATCGCTTGATCTAGTGCTTTTTTACGATCATCTTTAGCCATTATCTTGCCTCCTCTTCGTATTTATCATACATAAAACTGATTATTTTTCTTTTATTTACTTGCAAGAATTGTATCTTTATTTTTAATAAAATATTCTAATCCTGAAATAACTGTTAACGCCACACCAATATAAAGGACTATTAACCCAATAAATTCAATATGCAGCAACAATAAGATTAATGCGATCATGGTTGAAGCTGTTTTATATTTTCCAAGCTGACCCGCTGCAATAACATTACCTTCTCCAACAGCGACTAATCGAATACCTGTTACAATAAATTCTCTTGATAATATAACAAGAACTACCCACATCGGTATCATCTGAATATCTTGTAATAATAAAAGCGCAAACATCACCAATAATTTATCGGCTAAGGGGTCTAAAAACTTCCCAAACGTTGTAATTAAGTTATATTTTCTTGCGATATAACCATCTAAAAAATCTGTCAATGATGCAATAATAAATAAACTAGCAATAATGATACTATAAGTATTTAATACAGTTTTTGCATCATCAATATAATAAAGAACAGCCATTACTGGGATGATTAAAACCCTTAAAAGTGTTAATTGATTTGGAATATTCACATGACTCACCTCAAAGAAAATTATATCATAGTTTCCCTTTATCAACAATCATAAAAGCATATAAAAAAGCGCAAATTCAGCGCTTTTAGTGTTCTGCTTTATAATGTGAGTTTTCAAGTTGTGTTAGGAATTGGTCATCGACTGAACGTCTTGATTTTTCTTCTTTTTTTAAGGCATTTGCCGATAGTTTTAATAAAATAAATGCTAACACAAACATTCCCGCTGAGAAGTCAAATACTCTAATCGGATTATAATCATAAATAAACCCAGCGATTAATGGACCTAATACCATTCCTGTTGAGAAAAATGATTGTCGGACACCCATAATGGTCCCATATTTTTCTCCATCTGCATTTAAGGATATATAATTTTGTTCGAGTGGCTGAAACATACTTTTTAAGACAATATAAACTAAAAACAAGCTATATAACATGCGCATGATGGCATTTGAACGAAAAACGAAAAAGACAATAATCGCACTAAATACTTGAATCCACTGCATAATCTTTAAGTCTTTTCTAAATTTTGTAATCCAAGGGACAATCACAAAATTTGTAAACAACCCTACAAACCCCGTGACCATTACAAAAGTCCCCAGCTGTCTGGTAGAATACCCTAAATCTATGATATAAACATCTAAGTACTTCGTTAGATTAGTTGCTGCGATAGTCGCCAGACTTAATCCAATTAAAAACATTAGTAATGAAGGGTTAAGTTTGGTTGCTGCTTTAAAGTTTTGAATAAAGTTTTTCTTTTTAGATGCCACTTTTTTCTTAGTTTCTTTTAACGTTACAAAGATAAATAATGCATAAAAGGCATTCGCAATCGCTTGGACATAAAACACCTCTTGGATGAAATATTCTCCCATAATCCCACCGATTTGATATCCAATTGTCGTCCCTAATGCTAATAAGGCCGCACTTAAGGATAAGTACTTTGTTCTATTTTTAACATCAACTAACCCAATTAAGTGCGATAAAATAAGCGTAATGGCGGCACTGACACCAAATCCAGATAAAAATCTAAAAAATGTCATTAAAATCAAGTTCTCTGTTGATACAAATAAAACCTGTCCGACGGAATAGGTGAGAAGTCCAAGTACAATAAATGGTTTTTTAGAACGCTCATCACCTAAAATTCCCCAAATAGGGGCCCCAACTAATAACCCTAAGCTCATAGCTGCAAAAAAGAAGCCAAACATATATTGAGGAATGCCTAAATCATTGACATAAGTCGGTGTTACAGGATGTCCAAAATTATGGATGGTACCTTGAATAAAATAATAACTTAATATAATTAATAATGATTTTTTCACCGTGTCACATCCTTACATGAAAAAAACTCTCGGAGGAGTTTTTTTATTCAAATTCAACATTATGGAAAACATTTTGAACATCTTCAAGTTCATTGATCATATCCATAAATTTTTCATATTTTTCTAAATCTTCACCTGAGAGATTAACATAATCAAGAGGGTACCATCCCGCCTCACTATCCTCAATATGGAGTGTGTCATTTTTACGCAGTTCGGTTTCAATCTTATCCAGTTCAAACCCATCCGCAGTAATTTCAACACCGTCCTCAACTTCTTCGATATCTTTTACTTCTAATTCCGCTTCGAGTAAAAGCTCTAATAAGTCCTCCGCTGCCATACCTTTTACTGTAATATATGATAAGTGCTCATACATATGTTCGACCGAACCTTTAACCCCAAGTTTAGACCCAATTTTAGTAAAACAGTGTCTAACTTCGCTAACTGTGCGGTTTACATTATCAGTTAAAGTATCGACAATAAATGAACTCCCAGCTGGTCCAAAGCCTTCATAACGAATTGATTGATAATCTTCGCCACCTGACCCTTCAGCTTTATCGATATTTCGTTTAATAATATCCATTGGAACTTGTTGTTTTTTTGCGCGTTCAATAAGATGCTTTAAACTTAAATTCGCTTCTGGGTTCGTTCCACCATTGCGTGCACAAATGTAGATTTCTTTACCAAAACGAGAATAAAGTTTACTTTTATGTAATCCTGATTTTGCCATTGCGGCTTTTCTTACTTCAAATTTTCTTCCCATAATATCACCATTTTATATATTTGCTTTTAGTATTATAACGCTTAAGTATACAATTTACAACGGTTTTTCTTTGAGGACAGTACGGTCCTCTTCTAAAGTGACCAATTCTTCTTTATAAAGACGTCCAAGTGCACGTTTAAATGCAGATTTACTCATATGAAATGTATTAAAAATTGCTGTCGGATCACTCTTATCCGTAAACGGCATTGACCCTTGAGATTTTAAATAATCATAAATACGCTGTGCATCCTCTTCAAGCATTAATTCTTTTTGTTCAATTAACGTCCCGTTATAATGAAGCGGATCTTTTTCAACTGTTATTTTTACATCAACACTAGCACCAAGTTGATAATCTTTTCTTAAATGTTTATAGTAAACAAATACTTCATGACCCATCGGTGTAAAAAGTACTACCCCTTCATCGGCTAAACTAAACACAAAAGCATCATAGTTTTCACCAACTGTTAATGGCTCCTCCGGTTTTATAAATTCTCGCATACGAAAACGACTGACTGGACGTGCAACCATTTGGTTTCTACTTACTTTTAAATAACAAAACAGTTTCCCGCCAATGGCTGGCCATGCTTTTTTTAAGTGTGGTAAATCATCTTTTGAGACTAGCATGTCTTTATTTAATCCTATATCAACAAATGCGCCTAACCCTTCTTTTTTCTCTACAACTTCTACCCAATCAGCATTGAAAATGTCGATTTTAGGCGTCTTCATTGTAGCTGCTATGCCCTTAGAATGATCGATATATAAAAATACATCTATACTTTCTCCTACAGTTAATTCTTTAGTTGCTTCTTCTTTTTTTAACTCTAATGTTGCATGTTTATTTTTTATTAAATAATGCGCTACATCTACTTTAATGACTTGAAATAAATCATATTGACCGATTTTAATGTCTGGCATCTAATCACCTCGCAAGCATTATAACAAATTCATGATATAAATACACGTAATAAGTGCGTTTTTTATTGCTTTTTAGATTGCGATTTGTTAAAATAGTATCGCTTATGAGACGGAGGTGAAACCATGGCAAATATCAAACAACAGAAAAAACGTGTAAAAACTGATGCAAAACGTCGTTCATCGAACTTTACTTTTAAATCAGGATTAAAATCAGCAATCAAGCGTGTGGAAACTCAAGTTGCAGAAAATAATAAAGATGCAGCAGTTGAAGCTTTAAGTGTTGCTTACAAAAAAATTGATAAAGCAGTGGCTAAAGGTATTACTCATAAAAATAAAGCTGCGCGTCAAAAATCACATTTATCAACATTAGTTAACTCACTATAACAAACGAAAACCCTATCTAAGATAGGGCTTTTTTTATACCTTTATGTGCTTAGAATAAACAATTCTAATGCCATTTTTTTATCAATACGTCCTGTTTTAATATGATAGTCTAACTTTTCCAAATGTTTAAGGTGTAACTTAATTTTTTCAGTAGGAACACTTTTAGCATTTTGCATCATATAATAAGCCCGTCCACTACTGACGTTAAAATAATTTTGTACCGCATTGGGTTCTTGATTGGTTTCTAAGACCATTTTTGTTTCTAACATCTCTCTATATTTACGAATGATGATTCCTAATATTCTTAATGGATCTTCACTATATAATGTTAAATCCTTATAAATCCTAAGCGCTTCTTGATGATTTCTTGCTAAAATAGCATTGGTAATTTCATACACATTATCTTCAATGTTTTTAGTAATAACGTTTTCTATCATAAGTTTATCAATGTGTTTTTCACTTTGAGCATAAAGTAAAAGTTTACGCATTTCTAAAAAGGCAAATTCCGTCGAATGAGATACTCTTTTCATAAACTCACTTAAAGCATCTTGATCAATAGTCATGCCTAAATTACCGACTTGTCTTTTTGCCCATGCCACTAAATCTTGCCCACTTTTTAGTTTGCATTCAACAACCTTTGCTTGCTTTTTAATCCGTTTAACAATGGCTAATCGCTCATCAAGTTTTTGTTGAGGAACCGTGATGATTAATAGTGTATTCTCAGCAGGATTTTCAAGATATTCTTTTAAATAGTCTACATTATGATTTAACATTTTCTTCGGTTTTGTTGGACTCAAAAAATGCGCATTTTGACATACAACAACCTTTCTTTCACTAATAAAAGGAATGGTCCATGCATCATTAAGCGCTTCTGTTAAAAGAACTTCATCTAAATCATAGGTACTAATATTAAAATCATCAGCCTCAAATTCTCTGATGGATTGTTTTACTTTATTCTTAATATAAAAGGTGTCTTCGCCAAAAAAAAGCATGACCTTTTCACTCATGTATACCACCTCTTACCATATTATAGCACACTCATTACGGTTTAAACGACTTTTTCTGTTTTTCATTAAAAAAATACCTGAACCTTACCGTTCCATTGATATCTGGTCTAAACATTTCAATATTTCTTGATTCATACCGGTTGATAACAATGTCACTTGGGTGGTTAAACGGATTATCTCGATGTGAGGGTATGAGGACAATATCGGGATTCACAGCATCGATAAAAGCCTCTGTTGATGATGTAATGCTGCCATGATGAGGGGCTTTTAGTATCGTTGCGTCTAATGTATAATTTTGAATTAAATCATGCTCTCTTTTTGCTTCTATATCCCCTGTAAATAAATAGCGTTCCTCATGCACTTGCATAAAAAGAACGATTGCATTACTATTCTCATCACGATAATCTTTCTCTTTTGGTACTATAAAAAAATCTAAATTCCCACAACTAATCCACCTATTATCATAGGCCATTTGATTTTGATTGGTGATGATGGATTGAATATTAAAGTGCTTTATCAGTGAGTCTCTTCCTCCAGTATGATCAGCATGATTATGCGTGAGTATTAAATAATCAATGGTTCTAATCCCGAGCTTTTTTAGGGTGATACTTAATGTTTCATAATCATCTTCAATACCGGTATCAATCACTATATTGCACTGGTTATGACTATCTTTTATAAAAAATGCGTCCCCCATAATATCAAACATATAGACATCAATAAAGGGTGAGAGTAATGCCTTAAACGCTATTAGTAATAAATAAAGTAAAAACGTTACGTGATAAATAGCTAAATGTCGTTTTGAAGCTAACACCAAATAATAAAAGACATAATAAAAGACACTCACTAGACCAGGTGGAATGAAATAATCGATTTTTACACTTAAGTATTGATCTGTTATCTGCATGATTGACTCATACCCTTTAATACCAATCACAAGAATAGGTTCTAAAAACGCAAAGAAAAACGTTAAATAAGTCAGTGGTAATATTACCAACATCATAAGCGGAACAAATATTAAATTAAAGACAATTGTCATAATATTTATTTCAGCAAACATTGCACTAATAATCGGCAGTGTTACCAAAAATGCAAGCAAGCTTATGACAAAGGATTGCTTAAAAGGATGCATATGTTTTAGTTTAGGCTGGATTAACAACAGCATAAACGTCACCACAAACGTTAATGTAAACCCTGTATTATAATGGCTAAAAGGATTCATAATCAAAAAGACAATCCAAAGCATACTTAACACATCAATTGGAGAATACCCTAATCTAAACCGCTTATTAAATAGCAAAATTACACTCATAAACCCTGCACGCATGACCGATGGTGTAAATGCAGTTAAAACCATGAACATCAAAATAAATAACGAAAGCGTAATTTCTAACACTATAGGGTTTTTTATCATTTTTTGACCGATAAAAAAGAGGGTTGCGCTAATAAAACTAATATGTAATCCTGAGATTGCAAAAAGATGGGCAATGCCTAAATTACTGATTAATGCTTGTTGAGAATCATTAAAGTCACTTTTATCCGCTAAGATAAAGGTTTTAATATAGGGTTTTGATTCGCTAAAGTTTTCATTAATATATGAAAATACTCGCATTCTAAACCCATTATGTTCACTAACTTTTACGACTTGTAAACTATCCGCATACATTATGCCATGAATTTTTTGGCTTTTTAAATAATTTTCATAGTTGAATTGATAGGGGATAGTGACTGTGGGAATGGGTTGTGATATTCCTGTTACTGTGACGTAATCTCCTATTGTAGTAGTTTCTTCTGTATAGACGAGTGTGTTGCGTTTGTGATCATTGACTACTAGCTTAAAACGCTCATCATTTTCAGTGATTTCTATGACTTCTCCACTCAATGAATCAAAGGTTTCTTGATAAGGGGGAACACGTAAAAACGCACCAATATAAATCAGGAGGACACCTCCGGTTAAAACAGCCAGCTGTTTATCGTTTTTAAAAACATATAACAAATAACCAAATCCTACCACCCATAAATACCAGTAATCCATACCGTAAACAAACAGTAAGAAACATATTAATAAATGATGAACGCGGTGATTAGTAAGTGATAAGATCTTTGACAGCTTCAAATGTTGCATCGCCTATCCCACTCACTTCTAATATCGACTCTTTACTTTCAAAAAGCTGTTCATTTCGATAATCAAGCATCGCTTTAGCAGTCGCCTCACCGATATTGGGAAGGGTAATTAATTGGTCAATAGATGCTGTATTGATATTGATTAAAGTGGTTGAGTCTTCTTCAATATTTTCACCCGTTGTTGGGATATAGATAATACTTCCATCTGTTAAAATGGCAGCTTGATTAATTGTGGTTAAATCTGCCTCACCTAAACTGCCACCCGCACGCTCAATTAATTGATAAACACGATCACTGGCTGCCATTTTATAAACGCCTGGTGATTGTACAGCGCCTTTTATATCTACAAAAACATATAAAGGATTATCATCAGTAATAATAGGTTCAGCCACCGGATTAAATAAATCATCTAGGGCTTTTGAATCATTTTTTGAAGCTATTTGATTGAACATAAATGCCCCTAATATTGCGGTAATTGCTAGTGCATACATAATGATTGTTTTAATTTTTTTTGACATAAAAAAACACCACCTTCATCTTATATATAACTTGAAGTGGTGTTTTTACTTTTTAAAAATAAAAAATCTACGTTCTTCTAAATCCATACATTCTACTAACTTAAAGGCACTCAACATTGATTGTATCTTGTCCCTAGGAATACTAAATTCTTGATGGGTTGCGTGATGATCATCGATTTGAATCGTGTGAACAACACTACATGGCTTATCCCCTTTTTCAACATGCCAGATGATATTAGTATCATCTAATAAAATGGTTTCTTCATACCCATCCATTTTCTTTATGTATTCACACTTTAAGAAATCAATCAATAAATAACCACCCTCTATTAAATGGTCATATAAATTATCAATGATTTGTTTCATGGTTGATTCATCTTTTGCATGGTTAATAACATCAACACTTGCAATAATTAACCCATACATTTTATTAAAGGTTTCGGTCATGTCTTGTTTATAAAACTGAATCGTTGAAAGATTTTCAAGAACCGCGTAATGATTAGCAACCTCTAAAATTTCTTCACTGTTATCAACTGCATCAACGCTATAGCCTTTTTCTGAAAGCTTTCTCGATAAATACGCAGTCCCACATCCTAAATCTAACGTTTGGGTAGGTTTTGTATAATAGAGAATACGCTCTAAATAGGTGGCATATAAAAAGTCGTCCATGATATGTTCGTAATATTTTGCTAAAAGTTCATAGGTGTTCATAGTGCGTCTAGATCAATTTGTGGAACATCAAGCCACATTTTTTCGATATTATAAAACGATCGTTCATCACGGGTAAAAACATTCACTATAACATCTTTACAATCCGCTAATACCCATGCGCCTGATTCTGTCCCTTCAATCGTTGGAAAATCAAAATTTGCTTCAGTTAAATCATCTTTTAAATGTTTTGACACTGCTTGTAATTGACGTTTATTATTCGCAGTTGAAAGGATAAAATAATCAAAAAACGGACTTCTACCACGCATATCATATACGATAATATCTTCTAATTTTAAATCTTGTAATGTATTTTTAATGACTTGTATTTTTTCCATAATTGCCTCCTAGATTTTTATAAAAATCGCGTGCTTCATAAGCGATTGTTGGAATTTTGTGGTTCTTAGATTCATATAACTTAATGGAATCATTTAATGCCTCATAAACAGCTCTATTAATATTTTCAAACGCGATGGGTCTAACCCTCTTACAAGATGCATACTCTCTGTTGGGTTCAATATAATCGCTGATAAATATGATTTTTTCTAGTAATGTCATATTGGGTTTTCCAACCGTATGGGACTCTATCGCATTTAAAATATCATCATCTTTAATAAGGTACTTGTTTTTGGCAACACATGCTGCACTAAATCCGTGGTAAGTCGGCGGTGAATACTCCTTTAAAATACTTTCATTATAACAATTAAGAATTTCCCTTTTATGAAAACTTAAGGGTTCTAGTTTCGTTATGTCATGAAGGAGTGCTGCAATGATGACTTTATCTTCATCAACAAGATGAATTTTCGCCAATGCTACCGCTGTTTCTTTAACACCATAAATATGTTTTAACCGTTTAGGATTATTTTCATAAATAATTTCTAAATCTTTTTTGATCGATGCAATCACTTAAATTAAAGCCTCGCGTTTATAAGGTGTAATTGTTTTTGGTGTGTAAATCTTAACCGTTCCGCTACCTTTTAAGGTAATAAATCCTAAACCTGGAATCACAATATCCGATTTTTCTTGGTCATTAAAATTAAAAAGTGTTGTTTGGAATTTAAACAACTGGTCTTTATCAGTTGGCGGGGTAAGTAGTGTTTTTACATGCTTATCATAAAACTCATCCGACCCTTCAGTTTTGCGGCGATGAACCTTTAAAGTTTCACTAAAATAACAGATAAAGCTAGAAGCATTTCCCTTCACAAAATCCATTCTCATTAATCCACCAATAAATAAAGTTTGATCAGGATTCAATTGATAGATTCTTTGTTTAATTTCTTTTTGGGGCATCACTTTTTCATAGGACGAGACACTTAAGACATTCGCCATGTGATTTTTATTAAACAATCCTGGGGTGTCAAAAAGCGTTTGTTTCCCAAATGGTATGGCAATAAAATCTTGCGTAGTTCCCGGTGTTTGAGAGATAGTAATAAGGTCTTCTTTCATATCAGTACTGGCTTTTAAAAACGCATTAATTAATGTGCTTTTCCCAACATTAGTAGCGCCGACAATATATAAATCTTTCCCTTGGCTAAGTTTAAATAATCGATCGAGTGTCGCATCGATATTTTGACGTTTTTTAGCGCTTACAAATAAGATATCTTTAGGCTTAATGCCGTATTCAGATAAAGTTCTTTTAAGCTTGTGGCGTAGCTTTGCCTCACTAACAACCTTAGGCAGTAAATCTCTTTTATTGGCGATGATTACAACATCATCTTTTTGTGTCATTTTAGTAATTTGTGGCATCATTGAGCCGTCGATGTCAAATAAGTCAATCACTTTTACAACAAGTGCATCTTTTAATGCAATGGTACTAATAATTGTTTGATAATCCTCTGGCTTTAAACTTGATTTAATAATTTCACCATAATGACGTATTTTAAAACAGCGCTGACAATATAATGTGTCATCGCTTTGTAAATCTTTTGGGGTGTAAAATGGGGCGTTTGGATCAGTATTTTGTAGTGTTCCACCACAACCTATACAATGTAGGGTTTCGATATTAATCACTCCTTTGTGATGTCATCATATAATGAACGATTGATTTTTTTAATCGTTCTTAAAACATGTCTTTCCATAATGCGGTTAATTTTTGTATACCATTTTTCACTTTTTCGTTTAATGGGTTTTACCAATATTGCATCAATACCAAGTCGTTTTGCTGCAAAAACATCAGTCATTATTTGATCGCCAATCATAACAGTTTCATCCTTTTTCGCATCAATTTTTTCAAGTGCCATTTTCAAGCCTTTTTTAAAAGGTTTTTTTGCACTATAGACAAATGGCACATCTATAGCCGATGCAAAAGGCTTAATACGATGTTTTTTATTGTTGGATACAATGCAAATATTAAACTTCGTTTGCTTAAGCGCTTCAAAAAATTGATATAGGATTTCATTAGGCACTGATTCATCATATGGGATTAGGGTATTGTCTAAATCAATTAAAACATTTCTTTTTCCATCCTGATATAGGGTTTGAAAATCAATCAAATGAACGGTTTCTTTATACTCAAAGGGTAAGAATTTTTTCGGTCTTAATAAATAACTAAACATAAAGGCCTCCTTAAACACTCATCATTATATAAGATTCAGTAGTGTTTGTCACGTTTTATCAGAAGTAATAAATTGCTTATGATGTGCGTTAAGTTGCGCTTTAACTTGTTTATGGTTAGGATACAGCGCCCCGAGTACACGGTAAAATGCTAAGGCGTGATTGGCCTCTTTTAAATGCGCAATTTCATGAGCATAAATATAGTGTAAATATGCTTTTGGATAATGCACGAGTATCAGATTAAAACCAATTGTTTTATTGTGCGGTGTACAGCTTCCAAACTTGCTTTTTAAGTAGCGTGTACGATAGTGAATACCTTTTAAATCAATGGCTGAGTTTTCCTGATAGTATTTTTCATAGTTTTTTATTTCTTGCATTAATCGTTGACTTAAATACGCTTTTAGTACCTTCACCTTTTTGGATACATCTTTTAGATATAATTTTAAAGATGTCGCTTCCAAAACAGCTTCATTTTTGGAAGCCATGATGACTTTAACTTCAACCCATTGATCAAAGATTGGTAGATGGGTACACTGAAGTAAATAATCGTGATAATTAAGCAATGGTTTCATCGTAAGTAATTGATTTAAATGCGTGTGAATCACTGAGGTAATTTCTCTTTTTGTAGCGTATTTTGGAGCGGTCACTGTATATGTTTGCGCTGATTTCGGTCTTATAATGATACGTTTTTGACGCTTACGCTTTTGAACGTCAAAAGTTAATAATTGATGATTATGCGTTAATGTAATAATCATAGTTTTTTTATTATATCTCGTAGTAACATTGCGGATTTCAAGCTTGCTTCATTAACAAATGTTTTAAAGTCGACACTTTGGGTATCATCACCAATGACATCAGAAATTGAACGCAAGATTAAATGTTTAACATTAAAGTTTTTGGCCACATGTGCAATACTTGCAGATTCCATTTCTATGGCCTTTATGGTTGGGTGGTTGGTTAAGATGGTTTTTAAAGGATCAAGTGAAACCATAAATTGATCTCCCGATGCAATCAAGCCACTGTGACAAATGGTATCACTATCTTCACAGACATCTTTGGCAATTTTAAGCACGAATGGATCGGCTTCAAATAATAACGGTTGGTTAGGCATTTGACCGATTTCATACCCAAAAGCGTGCACATTGACATCATGATAAAGCGTCGCATCTGCAATGACTATACTTGCATGTTCTATATCGATACCCCCAGCAACACCACTATTGAATAAGTAGTCAATGGGTTTATGCGCAAGCAGTAAGGTTGTTGCGCTCGCTGCCTGTGTTTTTCCAATTCCACTTAACATACAATAATAGGTATGATTGTCAGTTTTAATGACCGTTAAATGATGATGAAAGAGTTTTTCATCGATGAATGTATCAAAGAGTTGTTTAAAGGCATCTAACTCTTCTTGCATGGCAAAAATGATTCCTATATGCATATTAGTTTCCTCCTAAGAAAAAAAGAATGACAAGCATTCTTTATTTTACATCAACAATTTTAATATTTAATGTACGGTTTGCTTCAGTTTTAATCATCACTGAATCGCCTTTTTTGTGACCGATAATTGCTTTTCCAACTGGTGATTCATTACTAATTTTACCATTAAATGGGTCAGCTTCTAAAGCCCCCACAATGTTGTATTCAACAGGTTCTTTATCATTGATTTCAACGACAACTGTTTTACCGATATTAATTTTTTTACTTTTATCTTCAGTAATGAGTTCTGCATTTTTAAGAATATTTTCAATTTCTTTTATTCGTGATTCAATACGCGCTTGTTCATCACGCGCTGCATCATAATCAGCATTTTCACTCAAGTCCCCTTGAGCACGTGCTTCTTTTAACGCTTCTAAGTTGTTTTCACGTTCTGTGGTTTTTAATCTTTCTAATTCTGCTTTTAATTTATCAAGCCCAGCTTGGGTTAATTTAAATTTATTGTTTTCCATAGTTTGCCTCCTGAGACATTTATTATTGTTTTATATTATCATATTTTGATGTGTGACTCAATGCTTAACTTTTCTAAGCATGTCATAGGGTTTTACTTCAAAAGGAATAGGCACTCTTAGTTGTTGTTTTGGATGCTTTGCATCGTCTAAGATGTTTCCTTCTAAATCTTTAATTTCTTCTACTTTAAATGTGACTGGTTGAAAATTCGGTGAGAGGATTTCTGCAAGATCGCCTGTCACAAATTTATTTCTTTGTTCAATGATCGCTGTCTTTGTAGCTTTGTCATAGTCTAAAACCAGACCGATAAATTCTTGGGTAGGTTGTTCGCTTCTAAGGTTATAAAGTTGTTCATTCATTGTTGTCATACCTTCCATAAATCCGTGACTCGTTAATCGATTTTCGGCTTTTTTAATTTCTAATAAATATTTTGGAATGGTAATCGCAATATCGTCGCATATATCATCAATAAGTTTTCGGTAAGTGCCAACGACGGTTGCAATATAATGAATACTTTTCATACGACCTTCAATCTTCAATGAATCAACACCTATATCAATAAGCGATGAAATATATTTAACAGCTTGTAAATCTTTACTACTCATTGAAAATGGGACATCTTTATTCTTCTTTTCGCCATCTTCAAATAAATCATAATTCCACCTACAAGAATGGGCACACCCACCACGGTTTGAATCACGGTCTGTCATATTATTAGAAAGTGTACATTTTCCTGAATAACTGACACACATTCCACCATGAATAAAAACTTCTAAATCTGTTTTCGTATGTTGGCGTAATTGTCGTAATTCATCACGATCTAATTCTCTAGCAAGTACAACCCGTTTAGCTCCTCGTTCAGACCAAAAATTCACTGCTTCATAATTGGTTAGCGATTGTTGTGTCGAAAGATGAATTTCTAAATTTGTATGTTTCTTAGCAATATTAATAATCGAACTTGAAGCTGCAATAATTGCATCAACATTAATACGTTCTAATGCCTTTAAGTAGTCAATTAATCCTTCTAAATCTTCTGAGTGCGGAATAATGTTCGTTGTGACATAAATCTTTTTGTTTAACTGATGAGCAAAATCAACCGCTTCTTTAATATCATCGAGTTCAAAATTCGATGCACGCGCTCTTAAGGAGAACTGCTTTCCTCCAATAAAAACGGCATCTGCACCATATAATAAAGCTATTTTTAGTTTTTCTAAATCACCTGCAGGGGCTAATAATTCAGGTTTTTTCATTGTCCTTCCCCCTTACCATCTAAATAAATAGTTTTTTTATGATAGAACCCATCATCATGACTTGATGCATACTTGTTTATGATTGCTTTGTTCTTTGATTGGTTAAAAGCTAAATAGTCATCAATTATTTCTATAATCTCTTTTTCATCATAGAATAACGTATCGATCACAAATGTATCAATCGATGTCTTGATGACATCAAAATCGTTAAAACTTGCGAGGGGTTTAGCTCTATAGACATGTGTTCCAAACGAATCTTGAACAATAGGATAGGCCTCATCGCGAATTTCTTCGACAATCGTTAAATTCTTTTTATCTTTGATGGTTTCAGGGTCTTCATCTTTAGTAAATTTAAAAAAGTTTTCAACAAGTGGTCTTCGTGAATGAAACATATTCAGATATCCATGACCAATATGCGTCAGTGGCATAATCTTTTGTTTACCAATTGATTCAATATCTTTAAGTGTCAACTCGCGTCCCATTATTACACTTTTTATGTCTTGTGCTTTCCAAAATCTAACATCTTCATCACTTGTTAGATAGGTTTCCGGATAGTAAATGAGTAAGTGTTGTAAATCGTAACGTTTAGCCACTTGGTAAACTGCTAAATCGGCAAATAAAATACCATCAATTTCTAATTCATTTAATGAGCCAAATGCTTCTTCTAACAAAGACAGTTGATTATGATGCAGTAATGCATTCATATTTAAATACACAGATTTATTGTGTTGATGAATTAAATCAGTCATCGTTTCTATTGTTTTTAAGTCATAGGTTTCTTTCATCCTGTGACTCAGATGTTCTACACCAACAATAACAATATCAATGTCTTTTTTTAGTAATCGTTCTAATATGGCCTGCTCGCTTAACATCACTGCAAAGTCCATTATGTCACTTCCTTTTTATACTTACACTTATGCCATCCCCAATTGGGTAAATAGCAGTATCATAATCCGTTCTTTTCATAAGATAATGATTAAATGTGTCAATTTTTCTAATGAGCTGCTTTAGGTTTCTTGAGCTTACCTCATCAGGGTTTTCCACTAAACCGTGAAAAAGAAGGTTATCAGTTATGATAATCCCACCAGGTTTTAAATAGTTTTCATATTTTTCAAAAAATTTGATACTTTGTGCTTTCGCTGCATCGATAAAAATCACATCAAACCTTGAATCATCCCTCAAATCAATCTTTAAAGCATCCCCTTGTAGAAGGGTGATTTGATCTGATTTATGAGATTTCACGATATTTTTTTTAGCCTCGTGAATCATGTTAGGGTCACGTTCGATGGTAATGATATTTATTGCATCATCTAAAAATGCAAATTCGATTGCACTATAAGCAATGGCAGTACCAATCTCTAAAATGTCTTTAGCGTTTGCGATGGTGATGAGTTGTTTGATAAAGCGAATCCCGTCTTCTTTGATAATCGGAACATCATTTAATTCTGCAAAACGTCTTAAGGAAACCAAAAGTTCATTGGTTTCCTTAAGATTTAATGCCTCTAAATACTTCAACGGGTTTCTTCTTCCTCTTCATCTTCTTCTTCTAAAAATGCGTTTAACACTTCTTCAACCATATCCCATTCTTCATCGGTTTCAATCGGTGTTAATTGTCCGCCATCTTTTTCTTCTTCATCAAATGATGCAGCAAATACTTCGTCTGTGTCTCCTGGTTCTTTATAAATGACGTAAGATTTTTCTGTTTCATCTGATTTGAATGTTAAGATAATCTCATAATCAAATTCGTTCCCTTGCTCATCGACGACTCTTAGTGTTTTGTTTTCCATGTTTTCACGCTCCTTTATTTTTTTGAATCTAAATAACTTTGTAATAAAATAACCGCAGAAGATTGATCGAGTGTTTTTTTACGTTTTTTACGTTTTAAATTTTGATCAATCATCATAGAACTAGCCATTTTAGTGGTTAATCTTTCATCCCATAAAACAATGGGGATATCCGTGTTATCTCTTAACATATTTTTAAAGTGTTCACTTTGTTGGGCTTGTTTTCCAATCGTTCCATCCATGTTTTTAGGATATCCTAAAACGATGACATGAACAGATTCTAATTGAAGAATATCAAGCACTTTATTTTTAGCAGCGACTAAGTCGTCTGCTTTAAACCTAAAGTTTTCAACACCTCTTGCAAGCATTCCGTGCTGATCACTAATTGCAATTCCTAGTGATGCATTCCCTAAATCTAATCCTAATGCTTTCATGCGGTTTGTTTTTTAACATACTCTATAATGTCATCAGCTTTAGAGATGTCTTTCCCTCCTGCTTGCGCAAAATCATGACGTCCACCACCGCCGCCTCCGGCGATTTTTGCAGCTTCTTTTACTAATTTACCTGCGTGGATATCCGTTGTTGATTTACATACTAAAACAAGTTTGTCATTGGTTATGTTGACCAAGAAGACTAATCCATTTTGTAAATGGTCCATTAATTTATCAGCTAAAGCTTTTAAAGAGGCCCCATCAATATTATTAGTCTTTACGATTATTTTACCATCTTTTGCTTGTTTTAGATAGTCATTCACGTCACTTAATGAGGCTTCTTGACGTTTTGATTCTAGCGTTTTTTCAAGCGATTTTACAGCTTGCTGCATTGCTTGAACTGCCTGGCGTTTATTAATCATGTCTTGGTAAGACCCTTGAATTTTTTCTTCGTTAATCATTTCAAATGATACATCGAAACCTTCTTTTGATGCTTCATCAAGTAGCGTTTCTGCTTTATGTTTTAATTGTTGCAGTGTAGAATTATACCCTTTCATAAAGTCTTTAATCTCATAGACTTTATCTTTTGCCAGGCCAGTAATACGGTATATCCCTGACCCTTTTGATTCAATAGAAGCAATTGCAAAACGTTCTATTTCTGCAGTATTATCAACATGCGTTCCCCCACATAAATCAAGTGTATCCCCCATGTTAACCATGCGAACTTCATGATCGTATTTCTCACCAAATTCAGCGACTGCTCCACGTTGTTTAGCTTCCTCTATTGTTGTATATTCAACATCAACATTGGTTTCTTTTTTAATTTTATTATTCACAAGTTCTTCAATTTTTAAAAGAAGTGCCTCATCTAATAGTTCAAAATGATTAAAGTCAAACCTTAAATAATCTGGTCCAACTAGGCTTCCTTGTTGAGAGACATGATCTCCTAGCACTTCTCTTAATGTACTAAAGAGTAAATGGGTTGCAGAATGATGGGCTTTTGTACGATTTCTTAGATGTTCATCAACCTTAAGTTCTACATGATCGTGATCGTTTAAATCGTGATCTGTAATAACATGTAAAAATTGTCCATTAGGAAGTTTAATGACATCTTCAACGGTATAAACCTTGTCATCTTTAAGGATTACACCTGAATCAGACACTTGTCCTCCACTTTCTGCGTAAAATGGTGTTTCTTTAGTCACTACACCTTCGTCAAAGGCTTTTATGACTTTAGTTTCAACATCAACTTGATCATACCCTACAAAAGTAGATTTTTCTTTAAAGTTCATAAATGCTTCATTTTGAGATTGCATCGATGCTGTTACTTTACGTGCGCTTCTTGCACGATCTTTTTGTGCTTCCATTTCCATTTCAAAGCCATTTTTATCAACTTTGTATCCTTTAGATTCTGCATACTCTTCTGTCAGTTCTACAGGGAACCCATAGGTATCATATAGCATAAATGCATCTTTACCACTTATCATTTTTTCACTTTGATTCAGTAAATTATCAAGGATTTTTTCTCCTTGAGACAATGTTTCTAAGAACTTGAGTTCTTCTCGTTCAATGATTGTTTCAGTAAATGTCTGCGCTTTTCTTAAATATGGATAACTTCTTTCCATCATCGTTACCACAGTATCTACCAATTCTTTTAAGAACGGTTTTTCAACACCAAGTTGACGACCATGTTTTACTGCACGTCTTAATAATCGTCTTAATACATAGCCTCTTCCATCATTTGAAAGTGTCGCACCATCACTAACTGCAAAGACAACGGTACGAATATGGTCAGCAATGACCTTAAATGATTTTTGGCCGTTATAGTGCACATTCGATAGCTTTTCAATCGCTTGAATAACTGGATAAAATAGATCGGTTTCAAAGTTAGTTTCTTTATTTTGAATGACACAAGCCATACGTTCAAGCCCCATGCCTGTATCAATATTTTTACTTGGAAGTTCTGGATATTCTTCTCTTGATAAGTTAGGTTTTGCATTATATTGACTGAAAACAATGTTCCAAATTTCAATGTAACGATCATTTTCTACATCATCACGAATTAATCTTAAATCATCTTCGCCATAATCATTACCACGATCATAAAAAATCTCTGTACATGGCCCACATGGACCACTTCCGATTTCCCAATAATTTTCATAACTTTCGATTAAATGATCTTCTTTAATGCCGACATCCAACCATTTCTTTTTAGTTTCTATATCTGTAGGATAAACGGTAATATAAAGTTTATTGACATCAAATCCATAATAAGCATCACTCGTTAAAAGCTCTTTTGCCCAAGGAATAATATCTTCTCTAAAGTAATTACCAATTGAAAAATTACCTAACATCTCAAAAAAGGTATGATGTCTAGCGGTTTCGCCTACATTTTCAATATCATTTGTTCTAATACATTTTTGAGCATTTACAATGCGTGGATTATCGGGAATTTTAGACCCATCAAAATAGCCTTTGAGTGGAGCAACCCCAGCATTTATCCATAGTAAGGTAGGATCATTAATGGGTATTAATGATGCACTTTCTTCAATTTTATGTCCTTTGTCTTCGAAAAAACGAAGCCAAGTTTCTTTAATTTCATGTCCTGTCATCTTTTTCAAATTCATCACTCTCCTAAACAAATAAAAAACGTCCCTAAAAAAACCATAAGGACGACGAACCGCGGTACCACCTTTATTCTTAAATAAGCACTCAAATCTTTAACGCAGATGATGCGGATAAGGTTTACCTTATCACTCAGAAGTAGCTTCTTAAAGTTCTACTGTTTGCTCTCACCAACCACAAACTCTCTTAAAGGTTAAAACTCTAATACTCATCTTCTTCAACGATTTATTATATTATACTAATTTAATGGGCAAATTGCAAGTAAGAGACAAGGGATAACAACAATTATCCCTTGTTGGTATTGTCTAAAAAATCATAAGGCGTTAACCCATCTAAATCTTCTCCTAAAGTATCAAAAGGAATGTTCTCATCATGGATGTAATGCGTAGCCTCATTGGTTGATTCCTCATCTTCGCTAAACGCTTCTATAATAGCATCCATTTGTTTTTTTCTTGAAATGGTTTGATGATTGAGCTTATCTTTTAACAACGTAATTCTATCATCTTCAACACGTTCTATTGCATAAGATAACCCATCCATTTGTCCTGCTAATATTAACATTTCACTTGCTCTTGTAATGGCAGTATAAATCAATTTACGTTTTAGCATGATCATGTAATTTTTAAAAATAGGCACGATGACCACTTTGTATTCACTTCCTTGAGATTTATGAATACTCATCGCATAAGCATGCGTTAAATGATTTAAATCTTTTTTATGATAAGTCACCTGTGTCTCATAAAACTCAACAATGAGTTGATTCTTATCTTCATCAATCGCGATCACTCGTCCTTGATCACCATTCATAACCCCGTCTTCTGCTTGATTAGTCAATTGTAAAACCTTATCATTTATACGGTAAATTTTATCCCCGTACTCAAGAGATTTCACGGTGTTTTTATTATACGTTTCTTGCATAAAGCGATTGATTTCATCAATCCCAACAGCGCCTTTATACATAGGGATTAAAATTTGAATATCTTCATGTAAATCGTACCCTTTATCCAGTAAGTAATCGACCATTTTCTTTAAGCGTTCTTTAAACATATTAGGCATCAATTTTATTACAAATCGATCCTCTTGTTGCTGATTTAAAGAACTCGGTAAATACCCATTTCTCATAGCGTTTGCTAACTCTATAATACTTGAGCCTTTACTTTGCCTGTGAACAGTATCTAAACTCACACTAAAAATATCACGCGTTGCAATCAAATCTTTTAACACTTGTCCGGGACCAACACTTGGGATTTGTTCATCATCGCCAACCATGATCACAGTTGCGGTGTCTGGTAAACTCTGTAATAGTTGACTCGCTAAGTAAGTATCAATCATACTTGCCTCATCGACAATAAATAATTTCCCGTCTACAGGGGTGTATTTATCATGATGAAAAGTCCCATCAAAAGTATAGCCTAGCAAGCGATGGATTGTTGTCGCAAATGCATTGGCTGTTTCTTTTATTCTTTTTGCGGCACGTCCTGTTGGAGCAACTAAAAAGACATCATCACTTTGGTTTGCAGTTGGTTTTTTGATACTGTGATATTCACAATAAACATAAATAATCCCTTTGATAACCGTTGTCTTTCCTGTTCCTGGTCCCCCTGTTAACACCATAAAAGGATTACTCAAAGCACCAACAATTGCTGCTTTTTGTGTATCAGTATACTGGATCTTTTCAAGCGTTTCAAAATCATGGATTAAAGCAATAATCTTGTCTTTATCTGCATGAATGGTCCTTTCATGAAGTGTTTTTATTTTGTTGACAATTTCATCATCAGCTTTGCTAAGTGCTTTTAAGGTTAAAAAGTCATTTTCAATTATGAACCGATTCTCTTTAATTAAGTCATTCAATGCTTTTTCAAGCATTCCTTCACTAATTAAATCTTGATCTTTATTCAGTTTATCAAGTGCAATGTTGATAAACTTCTCTACCAACATATGTGTATGGCCTAATTGATTAGAGATATATTTAAAAAGATATATAATCATAGCCTTTATACGCAAGGGATGATCATCATTAAACCCCATATTTTTTGCAATAATATCAGCGCGTTCAAATCCTATTCCTTCGATATCATCAATCAGTTTATAAGGATTTTGTTCTATGACTTTAAGCGCAGATTGTTCATACATTTTAAAAATTTTAGAGGCGATTTTAGGACTAATCCCGTAATCGTAAAGTTTTACAAATGTTTGTTCACTGGCTTGATGTTCAATAAGTCCTTCATATAATGTTTCTTTTAAAGGTGCAGATAATTTATCCACCTCATCTAAACAAGTTTTATCTTCTAATATTTTAGCAATGGCCTCTTTTCCTAACGTATTTACAATGCGTTCGGCTGTTTTTTCACCAACGCCTTTAAATAAATCGCTTGATAAATATTCAATCACACCCAATTTTGATGTTTCACTTATTTTCTCATAGGATTCGGCATTAAATTGATTCCCAAATTTAGGGTGGGTTTCATAACCTCCATAAAATTTCATCTCTTCGCCCTTTTTAGGATTTACTATATACCCTTTTACCGCAACCACTTTTTGTGCATCATCAAAAAGACCTTGATTAATATTGGTCTTTGTTTGAACAATTTTAAGAATTGCGAAATTATTTTCTTCGTTATAGAAAGTGATGTTTTTAATCGTACCTTGAATAAAATCCATTGCGGTCACCTCCCTTATATTATAGCATAGAACTTCAGTCTACAGTTTGAAAAAAACCATTGATTTTAGCAATAAAAAAGGCACCTAAGTGCCTTAAATTATTGTTTTTTTATGAAAGCCTCAATGTCATCGACTTCTTTAATGATATCTTGACTTAAATTAATGTTTCCATCTTTTGTTACTAAGATATCGTCCTCAATACGAACACCGATACCTTCTTCTTTAATGTATAATCCTGGTTCGATGGTTAGTACCATCCCTTCTTGAATCGGTTCATGATAATATCCAACATCATGAACATCTAATCCCATAAAGTGTCCAATACTATGGTAATAATAATTATAGATTTCTTTATCTTCTTTAATTAATCCAATTTCCTTCGTTTCCTCGATTAAACGATTTCTTGCAAAGTCATTTAACGCTTTCCATGTAATACCGGGTTTAACATATTCTATTGCTTCTTTATTAACCTTTAATACAATCGAATAAATTTCTTTTTGACGGTCACTATACTCACCGCTAATTGGATAAGTCCTTGAAATGTCTGATGCATAATTTTGATGTAATGCTCCTAAATCAAATAAAATCATATCTTCTTTATCTAACGTATCGTTGTTATCAATATAATGTAAAACTGCAGCATTTTTACCCGATGCAGCAATCGTATCGAAGGCATAGCCTTCACTGCCATCAAATGTTATTGCATGCATAAAATCTGCGAACAATTGATATTCATGCGTACGATGTTTAATATTTTTTAAGATGGCTTCGAGCCCTTTTTTGGTATGATTAATTGCTTTTTTAATTTCAGTGATTTCTTCTTCACTCTTAAACATTCTTAAGTATGCAGTATGCTCATTAATGGCTTTTATCTTTAATTCTTTATAGTTTTCAATAATCCAAGAAGCTTGCTCAAGGGCGATTGGTTTAACTTTTGGCGAAGTATGGTATAAATCTAAATATAATGTTTTGGGCGGTAAACCCATAGGACTTCTTGCATAGTTCATTGCCATATTAAAGATATTCTCGAAATTCTCGAGATATAAAATATTACTTTCTTCGATGCCAGAAAGACGGCTCGCTTCTTCTTTTTCCATACGTGCGCCTTCCCATTTGATTATGTGATCAGTATTTTTTTCAATGAACAGATATTCTTTAGTTTCTTGTTCTCCTTTTAAGAACATTAAAATCATATTAGGTTTACTGATATTGGTAAAATAAAAGAAGTTTCTTTGGGGTGTATATAAGTAATTTTGATCAGTGGTTTTGTGTGGTGCAATCCCCGAATAAAGTAACGCCACACTATTTGTTTCTAAACGTTCAAATAAGTTTTTTCTCGCTTGTTTAACATGTTTTATCATTTTTTTCACCTCTTTGAATATTATAGCATTTTTATCATTAAACTCAAACAGCTTGCAAGAAAACGCATTCATTTTTTTGATTTTATGATAAAATAGATATCGAGGTGATAAAATGAAATTTCAAGATTACAAATATGAAAGACCCAACATGGAAGTGTTAACCCAAACATTTGAAGAAGCTTTAATCCAGTTTAAAGAAGCTAACTCTTTAAATGCGCAAAAAGCAGCGATGGATACCATTAATAAACTCCGCCTAGATTTTGATTCTATGCAATCTATCGCATCTATCAGACATTCTGTGAATACTAAGGATGAGTTTTATGACAAAGAAAATGATTTCTTTGACGAGCATTCTCCGATGTTTCAAAAACTATCAAATGCTTTTTATGAAGCGTTGGTTGATGCAAAATATCGTAAAGAGTTAGAAAACACTTATGGTGATTTGTTATTTAAAATCGCTGATCAATCATTAAAAACTTTTGACGAAGTCATATTAGATGACTTAAAAAGAGAAAACAATCTCGTTAGCAAATACGACAAACTGATTGCAAGTGCTGAAATTGAATTCGAAGGTGAAACAAGAAATTTATCTCAAATGGCCCCATTTACCCAAGATAAAAACAGAGAGAAACGTAAAGCTGCAAATGAAGCTGTTTTTAAGTTTTTTGAAGATCATGAAACGACCCTTGATGAAATCTATGATGATTTAGTAAAGGTTCGTACAACCATAGCCAAAAAATTAGGCTATGAAACCTTCACAGAACTCGCTTATGCCCGTCTTGGAAGACTTGATTATAACCATGAAGATGTTGCCAACTACCGTAAACAAGTGCTTGATTATATTGTACCTGTTGCGAGTGAACTTGTTGAAAAACAAGGAAAACGTATTGGTATTAAAGATATGAAAAGTTATGATTTAGCCCTTAAGTTCTTAAGCGGTAACCCTACCCCTAAAGGTACTCAAGAGACACTTGTTGCAGAAGCAAAAACAATGTATGAGGAAATGTCTAAAGAAACTGATAAATTCTTCAACTTTATGTTAGACCGTAACCTTATGGATTTAGAAAGTAAAAAAGGGAAACAAGGTGGCGGATATTGTACCGCAATTCCTAACTACGATTCTCCTTTTATCTTTGCTAACTTTAATGGGACAAGTCATGATGTTGATGTATTAACCCATGAAGCTGGACATGCTTTCCAAGTCTATCAAAGCATGCATCATGAAGTCCCTGAATATATGTGGGCAACGCTTGAAGCAAGTGAAATTCATTCAATGAGCATGGAATTCTTTGCATGGCCATGGGTGAATAAATTCTTTAAAGAAGATACAACAAAATACAAGTTTGATCATATTGCAAGCTCATTAACATTCATCCCATATGGTGTCGCAGTTGATGAATTCCAACACGAAGTTTATGCTAATCCTGATATGACACCAAAAGAGCGTAAAAGCACTTGGCGTAAAATTGAAAAGAAATATCTCCCTTACAAAGTCTATGAAAATGACTTTTTAGAACGCGGTGGATTCTGGTTTAGACAATCGCATATTTTCGCAGTTCCATTTTATTATATTGATTATACACTTGCACAAGTCTGTGCATTCCAGTACTGGGCATGGGATCAAGAAAATCATGAAGAAGCATGGCAATCTTATCTCAATTTATGTCAAACAGGTGGGTCAAAAACTTTCCTTGGTCTGCTTAATATGGCAAATCTTAAGAACCCGTTTAAAGACGGTACCATTGGATCAGTGATTCCTAAGTTAAAAGCCTTTTTAGATAGTGTAGATCAAAACGATTTATAACAAAAAAATCTCCTTTCGGAGATTTTTTTATGGCTTATTTTCTTAATATTACCAAATCAACAACGAAAAGAGTAATGAAACAGCGTTAGCCACAACCGCATAAACAACCGCAAGAGCAGTATTCTTTTCCTTTAGTTTAAACGCATAAATTAAAGCTTCCAATGTAAAAACAATCGCCTCGCCTAAAAACAAGACTAAAGTGGCTCCTAACCACCCACTGTAATAATACATCAGTACAACAAATAAGGATAATAAGGATTGAGTAAATATATTAACCAATGCTACAAGCTTAAAAGAACGCTTCAATCGATACGTAAATAACCATAAGATACCAAGCTCTATTGCAAGGGTCAAGACTACACGTAAGAAAAACTGAAAAATACTACTTCCTAGATCACGTGAGAGTGTAAGATCATTCGCATCCATAGAATCTTCAGTTAAATCAACATCAGTTAAATCCCATGTATACTCAGCCTCAAATTTATTACGGGTTATCTCATCTGAGACAATTAATGTGTCGTGCTCAGTATAAATCATAAATTTCATTTCACTGGGGGCATTATAACCCATGTAATATGTATGTTCATCAGTTTGTCTCATCCATCCTGGCCCAAAGGGTGCATAAACAGAAAATGGAAAATAGCGATCAAAATCTTCATAATATAAGAACGCTTCAGGATAAGTCTCTTGATAATACGCATAATCAGAAGATTCCATAATTTCTAAAAAGTTATCAATATAATACGCCCTATCCACTGATCTCGATGCAGGAATATGGTACAAGATTTCAAAGGCATAATCAGTATTTTCTACCCCTTCAATATGCACAGTGATACTAGCTTTTGGTCCTAAATCAGCGCTTACTGTCTGAGTTTGTGTTATGGCAACTAATGTAATTAAAACCAATCCAATAATTTTTTTCAACTTCATCACCCCATCAACCTAATCATAGCATAAAAAAATAGCTTTAAAAGCTATTTATAATAAACTACAAATAAGACTATATAAAAAACAAAACCCTAGCAAAGGCTAGGGTTTAATCATTATTATAATTTAGAACCTAATAGTTTAACGGTTCTAACCATTTGTGATGTGTAACTCATTTCATTATCATACCATGTAAGGATTTTTACCATTTGTTTTCCATCAACTTCTAATACAGAAGTCATTGAAGCATCAAATAATGAGCCATAAGAAATTCCGATAGTATCACTTGATACGATTGGATCTTCCGTATAACCAAGTGTTTCATTAGAAGCCGCTTTAACCGCTGCGTTGACTTCTTCAACAGTAACATTTTTGTCAAGTTCAACCACTAAGTCAACAACAGACCCTGTAACCGTTGGAACACGTAAAGCCATTCCGTCTAATTTTCCGTTTAAGTGAGGTAATACTTTACCTACCGCTGCTGCTGCACCTGTTGATGTTGGTACAATGTTTTCAGCTGCGCCTCTTAAACGACGAGCATGAATCCCTTTAGGATGTGGCCCATCTAAAGTATTTTGATCATTTGTATACGCATGCACTGTTGTCATTAAACCTTTTTTAACACTGAAGTTATCATCTAATACTTTAACAACTGGTGCTAAACAGTTTGTTGTACATGATGCACCACTGATAATATCTTCTGAACCATCTAAAATATCGTGGTTAACATTGTAAACGATTGTTTTAACATCACCTTTTGCTGGCGCAGAAATAACAACTTTTTTAGCCCCTGCATTGATGTGTTTTTGTGATCCTTCTTTTGAAGCAAAGAATCCAGTACATTCAAGTACAACATCAACATTAAGCTCTTTCCAAGGAAGATCCTCAGGATCTCTTTGAGCATAAATTTTGATTTCTTTCCCATCAACGGTAATTGAATCTTCACCATGAGAGATGCTGTCTGTTTTGAAACGTCCTTGAGCTGTATCATATTTTAGTAAATACGCTAAAGTTTCTGCATCTGTTAAATCATTGATTGCGACAATATCGAAATCTTGATCATCAAACATTTTTCTAAATGCTAAACGACCGATACGTCCAAATCCATTAATTGCAACTTTTACTGCCATGTTAAAATTCCTCCTATATTTTTAATAATCATACAGTCATATTATAGACAATTAAGTCTTTAAATACAACTAATAGCGCCTTTTTAAAAACGTTTTCAATTGAATATAAAAAAAGAATCCCTTAAGAAGCGTGGGATTCTTTTTGTTGTTTCATCTCTTTTTGCTTTAATTCTGCAAAGTAAAGATTTAAAGCATTGACATAATCGCAATCTTCACCTTTATCACAAGTTGTACACATAATAATTTCGCGTAATCTCTTTGGAATAAATGTACGGATTTCATCTTCGTTGTAACCAACTTGCATTTTATTGTCTTCTATAATAATAGGACGACGTAATACGCTAGGGTTATCAATAATGAACTGAGTTAATTCACTCATGCTCATTTCATCAAGGTCCAAATTATGATCTTGAAAAACTTTTGAGCGTGTTGAAATAATGTCTTCAAATCCGCTTTCAGTATTTTTTAACATCATCATTATATCTTCTCTTGTTAATTTAATGTTGAAAATATTCTTTTCGCGATAATCAATGCGATGTTCTTCAAACCACTTCTTAGCTTTTCGGCAACTTGAGCAGCTTGGTGTTGTATACATTTGAATCATTTATACTACCTCCCTGTAGAGTAATTAATAGGGTCAGTCTTAGATGTCATTTCTATTTCGAAATACACTTAATTATAACATAGTTTAGAAAAAATACGAATAGTATTTCAAGCTTTTTTTAATGTAAATGCTTGCATTCTCATTTAATTAATTAAAAAAGGTATGTTATAATGAAGCAGTATTTAATTATAACAAATGGAGGGCAATTTATGAAGTGGAATTTAGAAAATTTATACACCAATTTAGACGCTTGGCAAAAAGACTATGACCAAATTCAATCATTACTCAAAGAAATCCCAAACTATGAAGGAAAACTAGGTGATTTCGAACACTTTAAAGCTTATTATCTTATTCAAAAGGAAGTTGTCACTAAGCTTTACAAACTTTATCAATACGCAGCCTTAAACAGTGACTTAAATAGAAAAAATGTTGATAATGCTGCAAGAGTTCAAAAGATGGGTTATTTAATCAATGAAATCCAAAAAGTGACCGCTTTTGAATCTCCTGAAATTTTAAGTTTAGGAAAAGATAAAGCTTTATCATTCATTGATAAAGATGAAGCACTTAAAGAATACCGTTTTTCAATTGAGAAGCTGTTCCATCAACAAGCCCATGTTTTAGATGGGAAAAGTGAAGGATTACTTGCAAATTATAACCAGTTATCAAATCAAGGTGCCCAGTTATATAGTGCTTTAAGTGTTGCAGATAACACAACCAAAGAAGTAACGCTTAAATCTGGTGAAACCATCACTGTAACAAGTGGCAACTATCGTTCTTATTTGGCAGACTTAGAAGATGCTGATGACCGCGAAACTGTTTTTAAAGCCATTTTTTCATATTATGAAGACCATAAACACACTTATGCACAAATTTACAATACAGTTTTACAAGCGGATTTAGCCATGATGAAATCGAGAAATTATAATTCAAGTCTAGAAGCTTACCTATTTACGAATAACATCGACCCTGTTGTTTATCACAACTTAGTCAATGTCGCAAAAGAAAACACTGGCTTATTAAAACGTTACTACACCATACGTAAAGAAGTATTGGGCCTTAAAAAACATCGTACATTTGATCGTTTTATGCCGCTTGCTACATCAAAATCTAAATTTTCATACGATGAAGCGAAAGATTTATTCTTTAAATCTATCGATCACTTAAGTGATGATTTTAAAGCAAAAGCTAAAGATGCATTAAAAGACGGGTTTGTTGATGTTTATGAACAAGAAGGAAAACAAACAGGTGCTTATTCATGGAGTGCTGTTAATGAACACCCTTATATTCTATTAAACTACGATGATACGTTAAATAGTGTTTTCACCACAGCGCATGAAGCAGGACATTCAATGCATTCATTATTTGCTGCTGAAAACCAACCTGTTGCAACTCAAAACTATACCATCTTTGTTGCCGAAATCGCGTCAACCTTTAATGAGCATTTACTGCTTGATTATTTTATCTCTAATAACAAAGGCACCAAAGAAGATAAAATTCAATTATTACAACAATCAATTGATGATATCATGGGGACATTCTATCGCCAAACATTATTTGCTGCGTATGAATTAAAAGCCCATGAACTCGCTGAAAAAGGTGAAGCGATCAATCATGAAACACTGTCACAAATTATGATTGATCTATACAAGGATTTTTACGACATTGACATTCAAGATGAGCCTGGGAAACAATATGTATGGAGTTATATTCCTCATATGTTTAACACACCATTTTATGTTTATCAATATGCTACCAGTTTTGCAGCAAGTTTAAAACTTTATGAACTGGTTAAAGAAGACCCATCAAATATAGAATCGCATATGACCTTATTAAAATCAGGGGGCAATGACTGGCCAGTAGAACAAGTGAAAAAAGCCGGGATTGACCTTACCACAAAAGAACCATTCATGGCTGTTGTAAACCGCCTTGAAACACTGCTTGATGAATTAGAGCTTGCATTAAAAGAATAATTCATTATAATATAAGTAACATGTTGATTAGGAGCACTTTATCAGAGACGTTTTCAGCGAGTTTGGGACAGTGAAAGCCAAATAACACCTTAATATTGTGTGGACCTATGAGTGATGTTAATCGCATCCGTACCCTCTGCGTTAAAGAGTAAAGCGCTTATTAAAGAATAAAGGTGGTACCGCGGGTTAATCTCGTCCTTACAAAATACCACCTTTTTTTATTTTCAATAAATGAGGAGTGAACATTATGAAACATATTGTATCAGGCATCCAACCAACAGGCACAGTTAATATTGGAACCTATTTAGGAAGCATTAAAAACTTTGTTAAACTTCAAGAGACTTACAGTGATTATCATTTTTTAATTTTTATTGCTGATTTGCACGCGATCACTATTCCAAGAGATCGTTTAGCTTTAAGAAAAACCATCAAAGAACTTGCTGCTTTATATTTAGCCTGTGGATTAAAAAAAGACCGTTTAAGTCTTTTTGTTCAATCAGAAATCCCAGCACACGCCCAAATGGGTTATATGCTTCAAACATTTACTTATATGGGAGAATTAGAGCGAATGACTCAGTATAAAGATAAAGCATTAAAACAAGAAAAAGGCGTTACCAGTGCTTTATTTACTTATCCGTCTTTGATGGCAGCCGATATCTTACTCTATGATGCAGCCTATGTCCCTGTCGGAGAAGATCAGAAACAACATTTAGAGTTAACCCGTGACATTGCAGAACGTGTGAACAACCGTTTAGGCGATTTTTTCACAGTCCCTAAACCCATAATTCCAAAAGTAGGCGCAAGAATCATGAGCCTAACAGACCCTACTAGTAAAATGAGTAAAAGCGATGATAACGTTAAATCACGTATTTTATTACTTGATGATGAGGCGATTATTCGCAAACGTATCATGAGTGCAGTCACTGATAGTGATACTTCAATCAAATACGATAAACAACATAAAACAGGGATTTCTAACTTAATGACAATCTACTCTGCAATTACTGATGAGTCGTACGACACCATTGAAGCGCGTTATAAAGATGCAACTTACGCAACCTTTAAAAAAGATCTTGCTGATATTGTGGTCACCGAGATTAAACCTATTCAAGCACGTTATAAAGCATTGATGCAATCTGGTGAAGTCGATGAACTATTAGATGCCGGGAAAGCTTATGCTGAAAAAATCGCTTATAAAAAGGTTATGAAACTCTCACATAAACTCGGTTTAGGAAGAAAGCGTTAAAAAAACCTCCATTTTTGGAGGTTTTTATCTACTGCATATTAAACTCTGCAATCAGTCTTGCTAAAGATTCCATCGCTTCTACTTCATCTTTACCCTTTGTTTCAATGGTAATAAGTGACCCTCGACTAACCCCAAGAGAAAGCACACCCATGATTGATTTTAAATCAACTTTTTCATTCTCAAACTCTATGGTAATGTCGGAATCGAATTGATTCGCACGACTCACTAAAAGCGTCGCAGGTCTAGCATGAATTCCTTGATCATTTGATATCACAAAATCTTTTCTCATCGTTTCACCTATCCTTCAAAATCATTCTTTAATTGTTGATACATTTGTTCAGTATCCTTAGTGAAATAAAACTTTACTTTATTTCCAACGACATTAATACCTTCTACTTCCATCGCTTTAAGTGATTCCAAATTAACTTTTTTATGATCATTAACAGTCACCACTATTTTATTACGGATAAAATCAATCTGTTTAATATTGTTTTCTCCAAAGGGTTTCAACACATCCTGTGATGTAACGCTAAGTGGTTTTGGTTTATGTTTATATCGAATAAATACAATAATTGTAATAAGAATAATAAGTAAAGTTAACGCTAAAGCGCCCATTAGGTATATGTCTAATGTTTTAAAAATCTCCATCGTGTCACCTCTTTAGTGTTTAGTATCAATTATTATTCTACCATATAATATTTTAATTTAAAATCTTTTCGTGTATAATATGAAAAGATTAGGGGTGGAAAAAATGGACGTAAAAATTGTTGAAAACAAAAAAGAATTACTAGACCACTTTTATATAAGAGGAATGGTTTTTATCGTAGAACAAGAAATTGATTGGACTGAAGAATTTGATGCTTGGGATTATGAGAGTACCCATTTTAATGTCTATGACGATGATGTCGTTATCGGTGCGGCTAGACTTTATAAAAATAAAGTCGGTAGAGTTGCGGTTATTAAAAATTACCGACATAAAAAGGCAGGGTCTGTTTTAATGCAAGCCGTAGAAGACTACGCAAGAAAACAAGGCCTTAAAACATTAGAACTTGGTGCACAGTGCTATATAATTCCCTTTTATGAATCCCTCGGATATCAAGCTTATGGTGATGTCTTTTTAGATGCTGAAATTGAACATAAGATGATGAAAAAAACTTTATAACACGAACTTAAATACACACTATTTAGGTGTCTCTTCATTGCGTGAACCTTGAAAGTACTATATAATAATTTAGAAAGTAGGAATAATTATGGATAGAGTAATCGAAGCGGTTATTGAAATTCCAATGGGCACAAAAAATAAATATGAAATCGATAAGTTAAGACAACGTATTAAACTTGATAGAGTACTATACTCACAAATGACTTATCCTGCTGAGTATGGTTATATTGAAAATACACTTGCTGAAGATGATGACCCACTTGATATCTTAGTTCTTGCCAGTACTAAGACATTCCCTGGTTGTATTGTCGATGCGCGAGTTATTGGTTATTTAGATATGGTAGATAATGGTGAAAAAGATCATAAAATTATTGCGGTTATGGACCACGATCCTCGTTTTTCACATATTCACAAAATGGCCGATATTCAAGAACATCTATTAAGAGAAATTACTCATTTCTTTAGAACTTATAAAGATTTACAAGAGAACAAAACAGTTGAAGTCTATGACTTCCACGACAAAGCAGAAGCTATCAAACTTATTGATGAATGTATTAACCGCTATCAAGAGCTACAAAATAAGGAGGATAACAATGGCAAATAATGTAAAGATGGTATTTGATAACCAATTTCATGGGATTATTACAGGACACCACGGGTCTAGCCAGGTTGGACCAGCTGAGGGTGCACTTGCAGCTTATGATATGGTTTTAGGTGGACTAGGTGCTTGCTTAAATCACACCTTTCAAACCATACTAGATAAGAAAAAAGTTAGTGTGCACGCTATTAACTATGATATTCATGGTGAAAAACGTGAAGAAGTCCCAACCACACTTAATCTTGTTAAGATGGATGTTAAAATCACAGGTGCCGATGAGAGCGATCATAAAAAAATAGAAAAATCATTTAAATTAGCAACCGAGTATTGTAGTGTTTATCAAACCCTCAGTCATGTTGCAAAAATGGAATATACCATTACATATTCATAAATAAAACCGCCAAAATTGGCGGTTTTTTATATGGTCTTTTTAAAAATTAATTCTGCCCCTTCAACTTCATAAAAGAGACTTCCAATA
>Ga0194138_10000157_pt1 | contig 33995 bp, 33 predicted proteins | sample TARM_MetaG_T2_14_FD_134022 | JGI IMG/M metagenome (GOLD analysis project Ga0194138, IMG submission 134022) | Freshwater microbial communities from Pennsylvania, USA, analyzing microbe dynamics in response to fracking - TARM_MetaG_T2_14 (version 2) | ecosystem: Environmental > Aquatic >...
CTGCTGTCCTGGGGTCGGATATCCTTACCATCATAGTTCTCCTGTTGTCTTATTTACAAGACTAACTTCCACTTCACTATTTTTCTTTCTTTCAACTGGAAGTTAGTTTTAAAATTAAGGTGAGAGAGTTTATTTTTTGGTTCCCATAAGGATTGATTGCATATTGGAAGGCAATCTGATAAAATATCATTGGTAAATTCCTAAGAATATGAACATATAGTGGATAAGAAGGAGCACGCAATTATTCCTTCTATTCATGTAGCTCACCAGGCATAGACCTGGTATTTCCCATGTAAATGGATAATTATTGGAGGTAACGAAATGATTTCAGCAAGTGATTTAAGAAAAGGAACAACGTTTGAACATGAAGGAAATGTCTTTGTGGTCATTGACTTTTTACATGTAAAACCAGGTAAAGGCGCAGCCTTTGTTCGAACAAAGCTTAGAAATGTTATTCTAGGTGGGATGACAGAAACAACCTTTAACCCATCCACAAAGCTTCAAGAAGCAGTGATTGAAAGAAAAGAAATGCAGTATCTCTACAATGATGGAGAGCTCTATTACTTCATGGACCAAGAAACCTTCGAGCAAATTCCACTGAATTATGAAAAAGTGGAAGAAGCCATCAAGTTCTTGAAAGAGAATAATTTTGCTGTGATCAAGTTTTATAAGAACGAAGCTTTCTCTGTAGAAGCACCAAACTTTGTGGAACTTCAAGTAACAGAAACAGAACCAGGGGTAAAAGGAAACACTGCAACCAATGCATTAAAGCCTGCCACCGTTGAAACTGGTGCCATGGTTATGGTGCCCTTCTTCATCAATGAAGGAGATGCTATTCGTGTAGATACACGAACCGGGGAATATATGGAAAGAGTCTAGGTTGCTAGACATAAAAAAAGCCCTTTGACAATTGAACAGAGTAGATTCGCTGAGCCCGGTGTATCTCTGGGCTCAGTTTTTTATTTCCTAGGGCTAGAATGAGATGAAGCACTTGAATTTAGCTATTCAATTGCTTATAAAAGTTCAATTTGATATAATTAATCCAAATAGACCCGCAGGTATTTAGGAGGAATAGAAATGAGTGAGAATGTAAAGAAAGGCCAAGGCCATGGCGTAGTGAAGATCTCTGAAGATGTGGTTGGCGTTATTGCAGGTATTGCAGCCAGTGAAGTTGAAGGGATCCAAGGACTCCACCCTACACTTACAGGCGGTATAACTCAAGTCGTCACTGGAAAGAGAAATGTCACCAAAGGTGTAAAAGTCACTGTAGGAGAACAAGATGCCATCATTGACATGATTGTGAGCATCGAATACGGATTTAAAATTCCTGAGGTGGTGGCCAAAGCCCAGGCCAATGTAAAAGAAACCGTGGAGACTATCACAGGACTGAAGGTTTCTGCCGTCAATGTCTATGTGCAGAATATATTTGTGAAAGAAAAAGAAGCCAAGTCCAAGGAAAAATAGAAAAAACCCTCTTGAAAGAAGAGGGTTTTTTGAAGTGATACATCGTTAAAACAAGGAGGGGGCAAAAGCCCTTTATGAAGCATATGAGAAAAAGAACCAGAGAAATTGCCATGGAGCTCTTGTACCAAAGCACCATGAATGAAAAAAGCGTTGAGGAGCTCATGGATGACTATTTTGAAGACAACCATGAAGACCTTCGAGAAGACACGGATCTTCCTTATTTGGAGACCATCTTAAAAGGGGTCATAAATCATAAGGAAGAGCTAGATGCACTCATTGAAAGCCATTTGGTCAAATGGAAGCTTTCAAGGATTTCTAAGATCAACTTGAGTATTCTTAGGCTAAGTGCCTTTGAACTACTCCATATGGAAGACATTCCGCCTAATGTATCGATTTTTGAAGCTGTGGAACTGTCTAAAAAGTATTCCGATGATACCGCGGGCTCATTCATCAACGGGGTGTTAGACAAAATAGGCAAAAATCAAGAAGGGTCTAAGGGTTAATGAATCTGGTTCAGGCTTTTATTCGTTGACAAGGAGGTATTTATGTCCGAAATAATAAATGTGTCAGCCCTGGCGAAAATGGAAAAAGAGAAGCTGAAGAAAAAGATTGATGGCTATAAGAATCAAGGGATGCCCATCCCAACCTTAGCCACGGTGTTGGTAGGAGAAGATCCAGGATCTGTGTACTATATGGATATGCAGAAGAAAAACCTGGAATCCCTAGGGGGAACCATGCTTAAAATGACCCTATCTAGCGATGTATCTGAAGAGGAACTTCTCGCCATCATTGGAGAGCTCAATAGTGATGAGAACGTTCATGGCATAATGGTGCTCTTTCCTTTGCCCAAGCATATCAGCGAAGATAAAGTGGCCATGGCCATCCATAAGGATAAAGATGTAGATGGTGTCAATCCTATCAACATAGGTCTTTTGGCCTCCACCTCTGGCGGAGTTGCCCCTTGTACACCATCCAGTGTAGTTGAAATTTTAAAAGGGACACTGGGGGCGTTAAAAGGAAAAGAAGCCGTGATCATTGGCCGAAGTAACATTGTGGGGAAACCCTTGATTCAGCTACTGCTGAGAGAGCATATGACCGTTACGGTTTGTCATTCTAGAACGGTGGCCTTGAAAGAAGTGGCCAGCAGTCACGATATTCTCATTACAGCCATGGGTAGACCCAAGATGATCACCAAAGAGTATGTAAAAGAAGGTGCTGTGGTCATTGACGTGGGGACTTCAGAGCTGGAAGGGAAAATTGTGGGAGACTGTGACCTAGATAGTGTCATGGAAAAGGCTTCTAAAGTAACAAAGGTTCCAGGAGGCGTGGGTACATTAACCACCACCATCCTCATGAGAACTTTACTAGATCTTTATGAAAAACCTTGGTGTAAAATTTCATAGAGAATGGAGGGGACCCATGAAACTGAAAAGCATGACTGTGACAGAACTCACAGCATACATCAAACAAAAACTGGATTATGATGTAATTTTAAGCAACCTCACCGTCAAAGGGGAGGTTGCAAATTTTACAGCCACTTCTAAGGGACATTTATATTTCTCTTTGATGGACGAACAAGCAGTACTAAAATGTGTGATGTTTGCCTCAGATACCCATAAGCTGACGGTGATGCCAAAGGATGGCATGACGGTGCTCCTAAAGGGGCGTGTGTCCGTATATACCCAAGGGGGCAGTTATCAGCTCTATGTGAAAGAGTTAGAAGAAATCGGTCTAGGACTCATCTATGAAGAATTTGAAAATAACAAAAGAAAGCTCCAAGAACAGGGGCTTTTTCGTGATGAGAGAAAAAAACCATTGCCAGAGTATCCTAAAAAAGTAGCCGTGATCACTTCGCCCACAGGTGCAGCCGTCCATGACATCATCAAGGTGACTAAACATCGAAATCCTACGGTGGAGCTTCTTGTGTATCCAACCTTGGTACAAGGTCAAGAAGCTAGGAGTTCCATACGGCAAGCTCTTTTAGAGGTGACAAAAAGAAAAGATATCGATGCAATCATTTTGGCCAGAGGGGGAGGATCCTTTGAGGACCTTTCGGTGTTTAATGATTTGGATTTGGCCTATGCCATTTCGGATTGCCCCATTCCTGTGGTCACGGGGATTGGCCATGATGTGGACTACACCATTGCAGATTTTGTGGCTGATCAAAGAGCGGCCACACCCTCTCAAGCGGCGGAAGTAGTGATCCCTTCTTTGCTAGAGCTAAAAAACAATCTTATGCATCAAAAAAGAAGGCTTCAAAATCACCTGGCTGTAAGAGTGCTTATGGGAAAAAATAGGCTAGAAGAGCTGGGGCTTCGGTTAAAACGCAATCACCCAGAGGCTATGATTGTCCATGGTATTTTAGAGGTGGAACAGAAAAGAAATCGTTTAAATGGTATAATGAGCCAAAGGCTTCTCACAGAGCGGCATCGATTAGAAGGGGCCTATAGCCTTTTGAAAGCGCACAATCCGCTAAACATCTTAGACAAAGGATATGCCCTTGTCTTTGATGACCAAAAACGGCTTGTGAAAGAGATCAAAACCCTAAAGAAGCAACGGGTCCTTCATATCCGATTAAGAGATGGAGAGGCAGTATTGGAGGTAAACGTAGATGGCGAAAAAAGTAAAAACCTATAAAGAGCTCACTGAGGATCTGGAGATCGTGTTGGAAGCACTTGAAAGTGGAACTCTCTCAGTGGAAGAGGCCATGAAGAAGTATGAAGAGGGGGTTCTTTTGACCAAAGACCTTCTAAAGATCCTTCATAAAGCAGAAGAAAAAGTGAAGCTCATGGAAAATGGTGAGGAAACGGAGTTTTAGATGTTGTTAGAATATAAAAAAATCATAGATGAAGAAATTGTGAATTATTTTAATGGGCTCCCTAATAATGGCTTACATGAGGCCATGGCCTATAGTATGACCTTAGGTGGAAAGCGGTTGAGACCAGCCCTGGTCTTATTGACAGCGAAAATCTTCGGGGGACAAGTGGAAGAACTGATGCCCATGGCTTTGGCCATGGAAATGATTCACACCTACTCCTTGATTCATGACGATCTCCCCTCCATGGACAATGATGATTTTAGACGGGGAAAGCCCACGAATCACAAGGTCTTTGGAGAGGCCAATGCCATTCTCGCTGGAGATGCACTGCTGAATGAAGCCTTTTCTATATTGCTTCGAACCTATGCAGTGAAAGGAATCTTGGGTGCCAAAGCGTCCTTACTCATATCTGAATGCGCGGGAAGAGAAGGGATGATTGGAGGCCAGATCATGGACCTTCGTCATGAAAAAGTAGAAGCCACTTATGAGCAGCTAAAAGTCTGCCATCATAAAAAAACTGGAGCCCTCATTGCGGCATCTTTGGCTGCACCAGCACAATACTTGGGTGCAACCACAGAAGAGGTGCAGAAGCTTTATGCTTTTGGTCTTCATCTGGGCCTTGCCTTCCAAATTCAAGATGACATTTTGGATGTGACGTCCACAAGAGAAGTGCTGGGAAAAACCATAGGTAAAGACCGAGAAGCTGGAAAGACCACCTATGTGGGACTTTTTGGCATCGACAAAAGCAAGGAGATGGCAGAAGAAATCACCAATGAGTGTATCAAGGTTTTAGAAGAACTCCCAAGAGATACTGAGGAACTAAAAGAACTCACAAGAAGTCTTCTCAGGAGAACCTACTAGGAGGGAAGAAAATGGGTATGTTGGATGAACGGCTACAAAAGCCTGGCGATATCAAAAAGATGACCATAGAGGAGCTGAAGGATCTTTCTCACGAAATTAGAACGTTTCTTGTGGAATCCGTCTCTAAAACAGGCGGTCACTTAGCGCCCAATTTAGGGGTGGTAGAACTGACCATTAGCCTCTTTAATGTCTTTGACCTGGAAAAAGACAAAATCATTTATGATGTGGGCCATCAATGCTACGTGCATAAAATCTTAACGGGTCGAAAAGCTGGCTTTGATCGTTTGCGACAATATGGTGGATTAAGTGGATTCCCCAAAAGAGATGAAAGTCCCTATGACGTCTTTGACACAGGGCACTCTTCTACCTCCATCAGTGCAGCCCTAGGCATGGCCAGAGCAAGAGACTTGAAAAATGAAACCCATGAAGTCATTGCGGTCATTGGAGATGGTGCCTTGACAGGTGGCATGGCCTTGGAGGCGCTAAATGATGTGGGAGATCAAAAAACAGATCTCATCGTGGTGCTCAATGATAATGAAATGAGCATCTCCAAGAATGTGGGCGGGATCAGTACTTATTTAAGTCAACTAAGAGCCTTCCCCAATTATGAGCGTGCCAAAAAAGAAGTGCAAGATCTGGTGGACCGGATTCCCTTGGGTAAAAGCATCAATCGATCCATGGATAAAGTCAAAGAGGGCATCAAATCTATGTTGTTACCAGACATGCTCTTTGAGAACATGGGCCTTACTTATTTGGGGCCAGTGGATGGTCACAACATCAAAGAAATCTCTAAAATTTTGACCATTGCAAAGGAGATCAAAGGACCTAAGTTGGTCCACGTGCTGACCAAAAAGGGCAAGGGATATCAAAGTAGCGAAGAGAGACCGGATAAATTCCATGGGACGCCACCCTTTGATATGGCCAGCGGTCAACCGGATGGGAAAAGCATGCTAAATTATGCCAAGGTCTTTGGTGCCACCATGGTGGAAATGGCTCGAAGTAACGACAACATTGTTGCTGTGGTGGCGGCAATGCCTGATGGTACTGGGCTTAGCACCTTTAAAGACCTCTATCCTAAGAGGCTCTTTGACGTGGGCATTGCAGAGCAGCACGCGGTGACCTTAGCCGCAGGGTTGGCTGTGGGTGGAATGAAACCCTATGTGGCTTTGTATTCTACTTTTCTTCAGCGAGCCTACGATCAATTGATTCATGATGTGTGTATACAGAACTTACCCGTGACCTTCTGTATCGATCGGGCGGGGCTTGTGGGTGATGATGGAGAGACCCATCAAGGAATTCTTGATTTGTCCTTTTTAACTCCGGTGCCAAACATGACCATCATGGCGCCCAAGTCTTTGGAAGAGCTTCGTTACATGCTCTACTATTCCGAAACCTTTGAGGGTCCCTTGGCCATTCGCTATCCCCGGGGCGGGGATGACATAAAGGGTTCTTTGCCACCTTTAAAAACTTTTACCCCTGGAAAATTCCAAGTGCTCAAGGAAGGGGATGACGGCTATCTCTACGCCACTGGAAAGATGGTATCAAGAGCCATGACTTTATCGGAAAGACTTCTAAAAAAGGGTCTTCGTTATGGTGTGGTAAACGGGGTGTTTGTGAAGCCTGTGGATAAGAACTTGGTGACGACCCACTTGTCAGAAGGAAAGAAAATCATCACCTTAGAAGACAATATGCTTCATGGAGGCTTTGGGAGCATGATCATGGCAGCAGCCATGGGCCATACACATGCAGGAGCCATCAAGTGCTTTGGGTTCCAAGATACTTTTGTGCCCCAAGGAACGGTGGAGAAGCTCTATGACGTCCATGGTTTGGGCTATGAGACTTTGGAGAAGGAAATTATGGCATTTACAGGAGAGAAATAGATGAACGAAAAAGAAAGACTGGATGTACGTTTGGTGGAGCTGGGTTTTTTCGATACCCGAGAGAAAGCTAGGGCTCAAATCATGGCAGGGAAAATCTATGTGGATGATCAGAAGTCCGATAAGCCAGGTACCAAGGTGAAAAAAGATGCACACATTGAAGATCGCGGTGAAAAAATGCCCTTTGTATCCAGAGGGGGCTATAAGCTGGATAAAGCGGTGAAGGAATTTCACATTGATCTTCAAGGGAAAAGCTGCATGGATATCGGGGCCTCCACGGGGGGGTTTACCGATGTCATGCTCCAAAATGGAGCAAAGAAGGTGTATGCCATTGACGTGGGCTATGGACAATTTGCTTGGAAGCTTCGGCAAGATCCAAGGGTGGTATGTTTAGAACGCCTGAATTTTCGGTATGCGACGAAAGAGGAGATTCCTTTACTATGTGACTTTTCAGCCACGGATGTATCCTTTATTTCCATCACCAAAATCATTCCCAAAGCCATGGAGCTTATGACAGAGGAAGGGGAAATGGTGGCACTCATCAAGCCACAGTTTGAAGCAGGAAGAGACAAGGTAGAGAAAAAAGGTGTGGTGAAGAAAAAGAGCACCCACATTGAAGTCCTTGAAGAGATCATGAAGTTCATTCTTGCCCAAAATCTCTATATTTATGGGGTAGACTACTCCCCCATCCGAGGTCCTGAAGGAAATATAGAGTTTTTGGTGTATTTTGGCAAAAAGCAAAGGGGCATCGAAGAAGATTGGCTCGGCAGGGTGACAGCATTGGTAGACCAAGCCCATGAACTATAAATTGGGGAGGACCTTATGGAGAGAATTGGGATATACAGCAATCCAGAAAAAGATCCACAAAAGGAATATCTAAAAGAAACCCATAGGATTTTAGAAAAGACCTTACCAGAGGCAAAAGTCTATGAAGTCATGGATGGCGCCATGAAAGAAGATTTAGATCTTCTTTTGGTCTTGGGGGGAGATGGCACCTTTTTGTCGGCGGCAAGACTTGCTTATGGGACATCGGTACCACTTCTAGGGGTAAACATTGGGAATGTGGGCTTTTTAACGGGTACGGACCTTCACGATTTAGAGACAAGCCTGAAAAAGGTGGTGGAGGGAGGGTATACGCTAGAAGATCGGATGATGCTACAGACCACCCTCCAGGAGGATAATAAAGAGCAAATTTTTTATGCGTTAAATGATGTGGTCATCCACAAGGGGGCCTTAGGAAACATCATCCATTTTGAGCTTTATGTGGATGAGCACTTCTCCAATAGCTATCGAGGAGATGGGATCATCTTAACGACCCCCACAGGGTCCACAGCCTACAACCTTTCCGCAGGGGGGTCTATCATGTATCCTACGGTGGAAGCCATAGGGATCACCGCCATCTGTCCACACAGTTTTGGGATTCGGAACTTGATTGTATCCACCACCCAAGAAATCAAAATTCAAGCAGGTAAAAGCAATGAGGAATACTTCTTGTCCATGGATGGGCAAGTGCATGAGCGCATCACGGGGGATGCCACCATGGTCATCAAAAAAGCACCCCATGGATGTAAAATCCTCAGACTGGATGATTATGACTATTTTCATGTTTTACGACAAAAACTCATCTATAAGGCAATGAATATCCAAGGGGGGAACCAAGATTGAAAATTGACAGACGCAGCAAAATTCTAGAAATCATTTCCAGAAAGGAAATTGAAACCCAAGAAGAGTTGGCCAAAGAGCTTCGGGAGGATGGATTTCATGTGACCCAAGCCACGGTATCAAGAGACATCAAAAATTTACAACTGATTAAAGTCCTTAGTGCCACTGGAAGATACAAGTATGTGGCCAACAAAGAAGAAAGCAAAGATGCCATTGCCAAGCTCGTGACATTGTTGTCCCACACCATTGTGTCCGTGGAAAACATAGAGAAAATTGTTGTGGTGAGAACCATCACCGCTGCTGCATCCACCGCTGCAGAAGCCATTGATCAATTAGATTTGGCAGAAATTGCAGGGACCATCGCTGGAGACAACACCATTTTTATGTTGGTGCGGTCCAACGATATGGCTGTAGAAATCGTCAAAAAGATTTCTGAACTGGTGGGGAAATAAGATGTTGATGCAATTGACTGTGGAGAACTTTGCGCTCATTGACAAGTTAACCTTAAATTTCCACCAAGGATTTACCATCTTGTCAGGAGAAACAGGAGCGGGTAAATCCATCCTCATTGACTCCATCAATTTTGTGCTGGGTGAAAAGTTTAGCAAAGAGTTCATTCGTACAGGGGCCAAAGGGACCTTTGTGGAAGCAGTATTTTCTTTGGAGGAGCCGGTGAAAGCACTGCTGGAAGAACATGATATTGCCTATGAAGACTCTGTGATCCTATCTAGAGAAACCTTTGTGCAAGGACGAAATTTGGCGAAAATCAATGGGAAGACGGTCCTTGTGAGCGTGCTTAAAGAAATTGGTAAAGAGCTTTTAGACATTCATGGTCAACACAACAACCAAAACCTGTTGGATGTGACCATGCATAGAACTTATTTAGATGGATTCATTGATCTTTTTGAAACCAAAGCTTATGAGGAGTATCTTGAAGAATTTGAACGTTTTCAGCATCTTAAAGAGAAGCTTTCTCGTCTCTTGGGCAGTAAAGACCGAGATAAGCTCATGGATTACTTAAAATTTCAGATGGAAGATATTGAAAAGGGTAAACTTTCTGAGGAAGAAGAGAAAGAGCTTACAGAGAAGTTTTCCATGCTGAGCCATGCAGAAAAGATTTCCACGGGGCTTTTGAAAGCCTATGACCATTTAGAGGGAGAAGGAGGCATCCTAGATGCTGTAACAGGTTCTATTCAAGGGCTGAAATCCATCCAAAAGCACTTTGAAAAGATTGAACCTACCTTGGACAACCTGGAGAATGCCTATTATCTCCTTCAAGATACCATTCGAGAAATAACAGATTTTAAAGAAACGGTGTATTACGATCAAGAAGAATTAAACACCATCAATGAACGACTCTTTTTGTATGGTACTTATAAAAAGAAGTATGGAGAGACCACGTCTTTGGTGCTACAGTATTACACGAAAATCAAAAAAGACTATGAAGAGCTAAAAAACGCCGAAGAAGCCATCCTAGAAACCCAAAATGCTTTGGTAAAGACAGAAGTGCGTTTGAGAAAACTTGGGCAGGTGCTTCATGAGCTTCGGGCAGAAGGTGGAAAAAAGCTCAGTGCAAAAATCAATGGAGAGCTAAAATTCATTGGGTTAGAGAAAGCGGCTTTTCAAGTGGCTGTGAAAGAAATCCAAAGTATTCATGAAACGGGAACGGATGAAGTGAGTTTCCTCATTTCCACCAATACTGGAGAACCCATGAAACCGCTGGAAAAAATCGTTTCAGGGGGAGAGCTTTCAAGAATCATGTTGGCCATGAAGGTGGCCTTCATAGATAAAGATCGAACGCCAACGGTGATTTTCGATGAGATTGATACGGGCATCAGTGGACGAATTGCGGAAGCGGTGGGGGAGAAGATGTACTCTTTATCCAGCGTCTTTCAAGTGTTTTGCGTGACCCATTTGCCACAGATCGCCGCTTTTTCTGATCATCATTTGGTGGTGAGTAAAAGAGAAGAACAAAAGAGAACTTTTACCATGGTGGAAAAGGTAGACCTCCATGGTAAAACAGAGGAATTGGCGAAGATGATTGGTGGCTCCACCATCTCTGAGCCTCAAATTAAGAATGCTCAAGATACATTAAAGAAGACAGAAACGTTGAAAAGAAAGTATGTGCTTTGAAAAACCGGTATTGTGAAGTATAATTTTCTTACATAGAGCAATGTGTTGCAAAGACTACAACCAACAGAGGTGAAATATGAAAAAACAGATTAAAATACTCATTGCAGACGACAACGCTGATATCGGTGTCCTTTTAAACGAGTTCCTGGGTAGCGACCCTGAGCTGTATGTGGTCGGTGTGGCCAAAAATGGGTTGGAGACCCTGGACATGGTAAAAGAAAAGAAGCCAGATGTACTTTTACTAGACATCATTATGCCTGAGTTGGATGGATTGGGTGTACTAGAATCCTTAAAGTCATTACCTGAGAGACCCATCATCATCGTGTATTCAGCCATTTCTCATGATAAAGTCACCAATACAGCCATCACTTTAGGGGCAGATTATTATATGGTCAAGGGTATTGATTTAAAGCAGATCAAAACCAGAATCAAGAGTTATTTCACAGAGTCCCATCAAGGGATGGAACGGGTTATGGATGGTAAAAAGATTGAACCTGAAGAAAGCCATGAGAAAAGAGATTTGGCCACAGAGCTGTCCTCCATCTTGCAAGAAGCAGGGATTCTCCCTCATATCAAAGGATATAGCTACTTGAGAGAAGCTGTCATAGAGGTGATAGACAATGTGGAGCTCCTCTCTGCGGTGACCAAAGAGCTGTATCCCAACATCGCCAATAAGTTTAATACCACCTCCTCTCGAGTGGAGAGAGCCATTCGCCACTCCATAGAAGTTTCTTGGAACCGTGGTCAGCTGGAGAATCTCAACAACATCAATGGATTCAATGTAAACTTTGATAAGGGGAAACCAACCAATTCGGAATTCATTGCATTAATTAGTGATAAATTTCGATTGGAAAAGTCCCAAGAAGAAAATGATCGTTAAAGGATCTTGAAAATTTCTAATATGGACAACTTTTTTAATCACATTACATAATATTTCCCGTGAGAAGCACCTGAGGGCTTATCATTCCAGTATTTTTGTAGTAAAATAAAAGAGCAACCAAATAGTTGACAACCGTTTTGAGACCCCGGATAACTCCCAGGGTCTTTTTCTATCTTTAAAGAGGGAGTGAAACATGTTATTTAAAGAAGATACAACAACCAAAGACGTACGATATACTGGGAAAATCATACAATTAGAAACCCATGAGGTGACCTTAGTGGACGGCAAAAGTGCCTTTCGAGAAATCATCAGGCATCCTGGTGGTGTGTGCATATTGGCCAAGGATGCCTCGGATAGAATTCTCTTGGTGAAACAATTTAGAAAGCCCATGGAAGAAGCGTATCTAGAGCTTCCAGCGGGGAAATTAGAAAAAGAATTAACCCCCTTAGAGAATGCCAAAAAAGAGCTAGAAGAAGAAACTGGTTATCGCGCAAGAAATTTCCATTCCTTAGGAGCTTTTGCCACGTCTCCTGGATATAGTGATGAACTCATTCATCTCTTTGTGGCAGAAGATCTCTATGAAGGACAAAAGGGCGGAGATGATGATGAGTTCATTGATTTGATTAGGCTCACAAAAGAGGAGTTTTCTGAAGGGATACGACAAGGACACATCAAAGATTTGAAAACCGTTGCTTGTTATACTTTAGGAAAAGAAATATTATGGAAAGATTCATAAAAGCCTATCTAGAAGAGTTAAGAAGGCAGCAAAAAGCCGAGAATACCATGGATGCTTACAAACGAGACCTTTTGAGGTTAAAAGCTTTTTTAGAAGAAGAGCACCTTACTTACGAAGACTTTAATGAAATCGAAGTCTCTCATTTCATCAGCTATCTATTAGATCACAACATGTCTCGTGCAACCATTTCCAGGCATTTGGTATCCATTCGCAACTTTTACAAGTACCTTAGAAAAAAGAACAAAGTAAAAGAAGCCCCCATCCTCTATTTCGAGTTACCTGAGATCAAGAGAAATCTTCCAGAACCATTATTGGTGGAGGAAGTGGAAAGACTTTTACTGGAGCCGGATTTGGCTACCTTAAAAGGCAAGAGAGACAAAGCCATCTTAGAAGTGCTTTATGGTGCAGGGTTGAAAGCGACAGAGCTCATTGAGCTCACTTTTCGGGATGTGGATTTGTCCAGGGGCAATCTTTCGGTAAAGGGAAAAAAGAATAAAGAGCGTCTCATACCCATAGGCAGCTTCGCCATAGACAGCATCAAGGACTATTTAGAGGCTAGGGTGGATCCCATTGTAGGCGCTTCCATATTGTTTCCTTCTCAACGGGGGGATCAGATGACCAGACAAGGCCTTTGGAAAATCTTAAAGGAATATGCCAAAACCTGTGGCTTGTCCACCAACATCAATTTGAACACGCTACGCCATTCCTATGCCGTGCATATGCTCTCTGGTGGCGCAGATCTCACCACCTTATCGCTCCTTTTGGGGCACAACGATGTGAAGGCCACAGCAGTGTACTTAAAACTGGTGAAAAATAAAAAAATCAAAGAAGTTTACGAAGAAGCCCATCCCAGGGCATAAGTTTAGGAGGAATTATTTATGAAAAGAGCAATACTTGTGGTACTAGATTCTGTGGGCATTGGTGAAATGCCGGATGCAGCGGATTATGGAGATGTGGGGTCCAACACCCTTGGTAATATCGCTAAAAAAGTTCAGGGCATGGACTTGCCCAACTTAGAAGCCTTAGGCCTTGGCAACATCGCCCCTTTGGAAGGGGTGAAAGCCGTGGATGCACCCAAAGGTGCCTTTGGAAAATCCGCAGAGCTTTCCATTGGCAAGGATACGGTCACAGGGCACTGGGAAATGTCTGGTGTCATTCTTGAAAAGCCATTGAACACCTATCCAGAAGGGTTTTCAAAGGAAATCATGGATGCCTTTGAAGCGAAAATCGGTAGAAAGACCTTGGGCAATGAAGTGGCTTCAGGGACAGAAATCATTGAGCGTTTGGGTGCAGAACATGTGAAGACGGGATTCCCCATTATTTATACCTCAGCGGACTCTGTTTTTCAGATTGCAGCCCATGAAGAAGTGATTCCTTTAGAAGAGTTATATAGGTATTGTGAAATTGCCAGAGAGATGCTTGTGGGAGATTGGCAAGTGGGCAGAGTCATCGCCAGACCCTTCATAGGGGATGTGGATGACTTCCAAAGAACCAGCAACCGTAAAGATTATGCCCTCAATCCTTTCAACAAAACCATTTTGGAGTATGTGAAGGAAGCGGGTCAAAACGTCATGTGTGTAGGTAAGATTTCTGATGTATTCAACAACATCGGCGTAACCCACACCATTCATACAAGTCATAATATGGAAGGGGTGGATGAAACCTTAAGGTTCATGGACCAAAAACTGCCTGGGCTTCTTTGGACCAACTTGGTGGATTTTGATAGTAAATTTGGCCATAGAAACGATTGGCAAGGATACTATAATGCCTTGAAGGACTTTGACAACAGATTGCCAGAGCTTCTTGAAAAGATGGAAGATGAAGATGTACTGATCCTCACCGCTGACCATGGATGTGATCCTACAACACCATCCACAGATCATTCTAGAGAGTATATTCCAATCCTTGTGGTGGGAAAACCCATTAAAGCCGGTAGTACTTTAGGCGTGCGTAAGAGCTTCTCAGACATTGGTAAAACTGTGTTAGACTATCTAGGTGTGGAGAATGAGCTCCATGGAGAAAGCTTCCTACAAGAAATTCAAGCATAAACAAAAGAGGTGTGATAGAAGTTATGGAAATGAAAAGAATTGATCAAATTGTTGAGTATTTAAAAAGCCAAGTGTCTTTTGTGCCAGATGTCCTAGTCATTCTGGGTTCAGGTCTGGGGTCCATGGCAGAACATGTGGAAAATAAAATCATTGTAAAGTACGAAGATATTCCTGAGTTTTTGGTATCCACAGTAGAAGGCCATGCAGGGCAATTTGTTTTTGGTGATTACAAAGGGAAAAAAGTAGCCATGATGCAAGGGCGATTCCATTACTACGAAGGCTATAGCATGAAAGAAGTGACGCTGCCTGTTTTTGTGTTAAATAGATTAGGGGTTCAAAATATGATTGTCACCAATGCTTGTGGAGGGGTCAATGAATCCTTGTTGCCTGGTGACTTGATGCTCATTGAAGACCACTTAAATTTCACGGGGAACAATCCACTCATGGGGAAGAACTTAGATAGTTTTGGGGCACGATTCCCAGATATGTCTAAAGTTTATAACAGAGACCTCATGGGGCTTGCGGAGCGGGTCGGTAAGGAAGAAGGCATTCCTTTGAAGAGAGGTGTCTATGCCATGTATACAGGACCCAGCTATGAAACTCCAGCAGAGATTAGGGCTTATCGCACCTTGGGGGCGGATGCCATTGGCATGTCCACAGTGCCTGAAGCCATCGTAGCAAACTATGCGGGTATGAAAGTTCTTGGGGTGAGCTGTATCACCAATATGGCTGCCGGGATCTTAGACCAGCCCCTAAACCATGAAGAAGTCATCGAAGTATCTGCAAGGGTTCGTGAGGGCTTCACAACACTGATTTCAAGAGTCATAGAGGAGATGGAATAAGATTATGCATATGGTAGATTTGATCGACAAGAAAAAAAAGGGGAAGAAACTCTCGCAAGAAGAGATTTATTACTTTGTCAATGGATATACGGAAGGAAGAATTCCGGACTACCAGGTTTCTGCCCTGCTCATGGCCATATATTTTAAAGGTATGGATGAAGAAGAAACCAGAATTCTTACCATGGCCATGGTAGAGTCTGGAGATCAGATTGATTTATCCCCCATAAAAGGAATCAAAGTGGATAAGCATTCCACTGGCGGTGTAGGAGATAAAGTCAGCCTCATCGTGATTCCATTGGTAGCTTCCTTAGGTATTCCTGTGGCCAAAATGAGTGGCCGAGGATTGGGGCATACCGGTGGGACCATTGATAAGCTAGAAAGCATAGAAGGCTTTGACATTGGATTGTCTATGGAAAAGTTCATGGATAATGTAAATACCTATAAAATGGCCATCGTTGGCCAAACAGGGGATCTGACTCCAGCAGATAAAAAACTTTATGCGCTAAGAGATGTGACAGCCACGGTGGATAGTGTGCCCCTCATCGCCAGCTCCATCATGAGCAAGAAAATTGCCTCGGGTTCAGATGCCATCGTCCTAGACGTGAAGGTCGGCAATGGTGCGTTTATGAAAACCTTGGAGGATGCAAGGGTTCTAGCAAAGGCCATGGTCTCCATCGGCAAAGGTCTGGGACGAGAAACCGTTGCAGTGCTTACCAACATGAATGAACCCTTGGGGAAAGAAGTGGGCAATGCCAATGAAGTGCGAGAAGCTATCCAAGCACTCAAAGGAGAAGGATCCAAGGATCTTCTTTCTGTGAGTGTCACCATTGCTGGCCATATGGCTGTGGTGGGGAAAGCCTTCCAAGATTTAGAGGAAGCCAAAGCAGCCATTATAGAAAACATTGATAATGGCAAAGCCTTGGCACTATTAAAAGTGCTGGTGAAGATTCAAGGGGGCAATGAAGAACAAATTGCGCGTCCTGAGCTCCTTCCAGTTGCAAGGATTAACGTCCCTGTCATCGCCAAAGAAGAAGGCTTTGTCCATGAAATTAAAGCAGAGGAAATTGGTACCTCAGCAATGCTTTTAGGGGCAGGTAGAGAGACCAAGGAAGACCTCATTGATTATGCTGCGGGTATTACCCTACATAAGAAAGTGGGCGAGTACGTGAACATTGGCGACGTTCTTTGCACACTAATGACCAATAAAGAAAATTACAAGGATGCTTATGAAAAGGCTTTAGAAGCCTACGAATTATCAGAAGAAAAGCCAGAGGAAATTCCTTTTATTCTAGATGTAATTACAGAGTAATCCTTGGCAAGAAGTTAGAAGGCCTAAAGTGGGCCTTCTGTTTCTTTTCCAAGTGTTTTTCTGTATAATGGAAAAAGAGTAAAAATCAGGGGGCGAGGATTCATGGAACCATTAGAACTACACATCAGTAATTTTCAAGGACCCTTTGACCTCCTTCTTCATTTGTTAAAGATCAATAAAATGAAGATCCAAGAGTTGAGAATTTCAGAGATCACCAACCAGTATTTGGTCTATCTTCAGAGTATGAAGGAAATGGATTTAGACATCGCCTCAGAGTTTCTCCTCATGGCCTCCACACTTTTGGAGATCAAAAGCAGAGAGATGCTACCTAAGCATGTGGAAGAAGTGGATGAAGAGGAGCTTAAGGAAAAACTGGTGCTGAGAATTGAAGAATATGAAGCTTTCAAACTTCTTTCTGAAAGTTTGGGTCAGCGCTTCTCGGAAGATTTACTCATCTTCACGAAAAGAGCGGAAACCATTGTGCAGGATGAAGTGCCTTTGGAAGAGCTGTTAAAAGGGGTGACCATTGACCATTTATACTTGACTTATAAAAGTTTGATGAATCGTCAAAAAGAAAAAGTCAACCGAAATGTTCTTCGGACGAGAACTTTAGAGCGTGAAGAGTACAAAATTGAGGACAAGATGGAGGAGCTGGAACGGATCTTGATACAAAATGGTCGCGTGAATTTCTCCTCGTTGCTATTTCAGACCAAATCAAAGTCTGAGTGTATTGTTTTCTTTTTAGCCATTTTAGAGCTTTCCAGAAATCATAGAATACGTGTGCTTCAAGCAGAAGTATTTTCAGAAATCATCATAGAAAGAGGAGCGGACCATGGAAGAGAATCTGTTTAGTGCGGCAGGAGTGGCAGACCCTATGAACCTAGAAGAATATATGAGTATAGTAGAGAGTCTTTTATTTGCAGCAGGGGATGCAGTGAAAAGAAAAGATCTGCAACAGATTTTGAAGCTCACAGAAGAGGATTTGGAGAAGGTGCTGGATGCCTATGAAAAAGCCTTATCTCACAAAGGTCGAGGCCTGAGGCTTCTTCGACTGGAACACCGGGTGCAATTGGGCACAAAAGACCAACATGCACCCTACCTAAAAGCCCTACTGGGGGTCAATGATCGACAAAGCCTCTCCAAAGGTTCTTTAGAATGCTTGGCCATCATTGCTTTTAAGCAGCCTGTGACGCGGGTAGAAGTAGATGAGATCCGCGGGGTCAATAGTGACTATGTCCTTCAAAAGCTTCAAGAGAAGGGCTTAATCAAGGCTGTGGGGCGCAAAGATGCTCCTGGACGTCCAAAACTCTACGGCACCACAGATGATTTTCTCATTCAGTTTGGGTTTACGTCTTTAAAAGAAATGAAGGCGGAGCATGTTTTATCTGAAAAGTTTGTGGCTATGGATGTTCAAAAGAAAGCCCTGGAGAAAGAGGACATAGAACTCTTTACAGAAGAGTAAGAAGAGGTTTGTACCTATGGACTAAAGAAAGACGCTTGGCCAACACATTGTCATGAACTGACAAAGGTGTCTGTGGCCAAGCGTTTTAAGGTGTATGTGAAATGGGTGAAGTATGGGGTGTTTTAAAATTTGCTCCTAAAGGGGCAAAGATGTTTTCCAAGTCTTTATAGAACTTCAGACGCACCTTGGAGGACTGCTCCAATCGTAGATATAGACTCTTGGAGACCAAAGAGGGGTTTTTGCCAACGATGCTGCCAATCATCACTCTGGTCGCTTCTTGAATGATGCTTTTCGTTTGGGTCATTTGCGCATCCTCATGGGGGCTAGGTTTTAAGGTGATGTCAATAAAAGAAAGTAGGGTCATGAGAAGCTCATCTAAGGGGACTTCTTCCTGATGTGTGCTATATAGGGTTTGATGACGGGCGATGCTATCCTCCTCTTGATCTTGGAGATCGTCCATGAGTTGAAGAAAAGCGCCATAGCCATAGATGAAGCGCATCTCCATAGAGGAGAGGGTTCCTTTTACTAAGAAGCCATCGGCCAACACCGAGGTGCCGCCTTTACTGAAACTCAAGGAAAGAAGCATCTCTTCGGATAATTTCTTCGACGTATTTTGAAGGAGGCTCTCTTTTTGAGCCTCTTGAATGGCTTGAATGCTTTGCCATACTTCGAGGTAGGCGTCTCTAGGATATTGCTCTAAAATGGTGTGAAGAAGCTTGTGTACCTTTTCTTCGTAAGGAGAAAGGTCCGTGGGACCCATGCCTTGGATTCCATCAGTGAGGTGTTTATTGAAGAGTGCTTTAGCTTCTCGAGAGATGGTAGGATCGTCTAGAAAATTATCCGTATAAGGATAGAGCATGCTGTAGGCAAATACACTATCTGTCATGGTTAAAGGAAGATGAAACATCATCTGGAGACAGTTCATAATCCAAACATTTCTCACAGCTTGAAATAAATCCATAAAATCAAAGCCTTCTTCGTACTGCTTTGCTAGAATGAAAAAGGATTGCGTGCTTTCTAAGAACCCTTGGTGGATGAAATCCTTAAGAAAGGATCCTTGAAAAAGGAGATGTTGTTCATCGATGGTTGTTGCCAAAGCCCGCAGGTGTGCTTTGCAAACTTTCTGTTCTTCCAAGGTGAGGTGCTGAGGATCTTTGTGCAGCATTGGTGTGAGTTTGGCCTCTGCTTCTTTGAGGAGTTTTTTTAGTTTTTGTTCATTTCTTAGTTTTTCCAGGAAAGATACTTTTGGATAGAAGTAAGGGCTAGTGTTCTTAGCAAGGAAATAGTCCTTCAGGGCCCATTGCTGCAAAGCACTTAAGTTAGGTAGAGGATGCATGATCATTCGCTCCTTTAAAGAGTTTGTAGTGAAGATCTTTATACTACACTAGGTTATATCAAAAAAAAGTGAAAATCACATTAAAAGTTATGGTAGAAGTTTATGTTGTTGCAATACTTAAAAAATTTGCGAAAACACCGACAATATACAATATCTAGTCTGTCTACAAGGAAGTTGTCTTGAGCTCCTCCAAAGGGCCATACCATCTTGGAAGACGTAGTGAGCAAAGTAAAGAACAAATATATTAAGCAAGGAGATCATACATGAAAGGTACATTAGTAAGTATTTGGTTAACTACCTTAAGCAGACTCTATGGAGATGCATTAAAGGATGACATTCTGCGTGCTAAGGGGTGGAATCCCAATAGAATCATTACCCCGTTAGAGGAAATCAACGATGAAGAAATCAAAGGCATCATGTCAGAATTTGCAAAAAGAAAAAACATGAAAGTGGAAGAGCTTTATCGTGTCTTGGGTCAAAATAATGTTCAATCTTTTAGAGATTGGTTTCCCTCCTACTTTGAAACCAATTCAGCCATGGGGTTCCTGACGCTCATGGATACAGTACATGCACAGCTGACGAAAATGATCAAAGGGGCGAAGCCGCCAAGACTGATTCCTGTGCCCATTGATGAAAAAAATATGCAACTAGTGTATAAGTCTACCAGAGGTCTCCATCATTATCTTATGGGGCTCATAGAAGGGGTGGGGAAGCATTTCAAAGAAAACATCGAGGCGAAAATTGTGGAAGAAACCATGGAAGGGAATGTCCATGTGGTGAAAATCAATTTGGCCTTTGAGGAAACACCAAAATCTGTAAAGAAGTATCCATTCTCTAGGATCTTATCCCTTGGCTTCATCAAGTCCTTGGGACTTAAATTAGCGATAGCGCCAACAGTGTTAAGCTTCCTCTTAGTGTGGGGCCTTAGTGGCACAGACCAAATGGCTTTATTGATAGGGGTACCCGTGGGCGTATTTGTGACGGTGTTTGCCACAGGCTTTTTCATGCTACAACCCATTAGCGCCATTCGCAGGGAAATTGACACCATAAAAGAATTAGATCTTTCCAAGGAACATCGTATTGTCACTGGGGATCAGCTGGAAAAAGTGCTTACGGATGTGAATGAGACCAAAACAAAGCTCAAGGAAGAGTTTTCCTTCTACAGAGGCGGTATGGATGATTTGTATTCCTTCATCGGGAAGTTTTCAAAGGTGGCAAGAAACCTTGGAGAAGGGGCGGATTTGATATCTAATACAGTGCTAGAGGTGGCAGAAGGTGCCCAGCATCAGGCTTCTGAAACAGAAGCATCGGTAACCATTTTGGCTGAAAATATTGAAATGCTCAATAGAATCAGTCAAAAAGAACTAGAAGGGAAGAAGTTCTTGGAAGATGCCGTGCATCAAATAGAAGCCTCCTTCCACGATTTAGAGGATGTTTCTGGAAACCTCAATGTGGTGAAGCAAAACTTCTCCAAGGTCAATGATCAAGGGAAAGAGTTGGGCACCAAGGTGAAGGATATCATCAGCATTGTGAGCACCGTAGAGAGCATCGCAGAACAAACCAACCTCTTGGCACTTAATGCCTCCATTGAAGCAGCTAGAGCAGGAGAAATGGGCAGAGGATTCAGTGTCGTAGCAGATGAGATACGAAAACTGGCAGAGGATTCTAAAGGTGCCGTGAGTACCATCAATGCAAATTTGAATGATTTTATCTTAGGGGTGAACGAAATGGTTCACCAAGTCAATGACCAGTATGGAGAGCTTGAACATGGTACCAAAACCATGGAAACGGTGACAGAAGAAAGTAAGACCGCTGCCAAAAGAATTCATGGTGTATCAGACTCCATCTCAGAGATTTCCAATCAATTGTCTAAGGAAACGGAAAAGATCAATAAAGTATTTGATAACGTCCATAAATTAGCAGCCATTGCAGAAGAAAACTCTGCTTCTTCAGAAGAGATGAGTGCAACGGTAACCACCTTTGCTGGAGAAATTTCTTCTCTTACAGAGAATATTGAAGAGTTGGAGAAGGTTGTCTTGTTCTTGAAGAATGAGTTGAGAAAATATCATTTATAACCCAAAGGGTAGCTGAACCAGCGTGAATAATGCGCACAAAGGATAGAAGAGTCCGCCAAGCGGTCTTCTGTCCTTTTTCCTTTCATGAAAGATGGGTGGGGCATTAGGTTTTTCTACATAACATTACATAATAAAAAATATGGTAAATGAATTATTGTAAACAAATTGCGCCATGATATCTAAAAATTGCAGGATGTTGAAGAAAAACACCACAAGAGGATCTGAACCGGTTATAATAAAATCATAAAACGATATGGAGGGTTTATTTATGGAGGGCAATAGAGATGATCTCATGAGGATTATCCAGAGTAAATATGGAAAGCTCAGCAAAGGGCAGAAACTCATCGCAGAATTTATTCTGAAGCAATATGATAAAGCAGCCTTTATGACTGCGTCAAAACTAGGTGCCAGTGTTGGCGTATCAGAGTCTACGGTGGTGCGTTTTGCCAATGAACTTGGTTATGAAGGGTATCCAGAGCTGCAAAAATCTCTTCAAGATATTGTGAAAGTCAAATTGACAACGGTTCAGCGTTTAGAAATGACCAATAGCCTTGTGAATACGGAAAATGCGCTGAAAGGAGTATTGAAAGCTGACATGGAGAACATCCGTGCCACCTTAGAGAAAATCAATGAACGTACCTTTGAGGATATGATCAATGCCATTTTCTCGGCAAGAAACATCTACATCATTGGATTGCGTAGTTCCAATACCTTAGCAAACTTTTTGGCCTTTTATTTAAACCTTTTTTTAGACAATGTAAAATCCATTCATCAAGGGTATAGCGACATCTTTGAACAAATGATCAAGTTAAATGATGAAGATCTTGTCATCGGGATCGGGTTTCCAAGGTATTCACAAAAAACTATTGAAGCGTTAGATTTTGCCAAAAGCCGAGGAGCGAAAGTGGGGGTCATTACAGATTCTTTACTTTCTCCTTTGGCATCTCGGGCAGATTATAGTCTCATTGCCCAAAGTAATATGGCCTCCTTTGTGGACTCCTTAGTAGCACCGCTGAGTGTGATCAATGCAGTGATTATATCTGTAGGGATGCGGAAGAAAGAACAAGTGGGAGAAATCTTTAGTACCTTAGAAGAGATTTGGAAAAAACATGATATTTTCAATTAACTGAAAGAGAAATCCAGTCGGAATTCATACACTTCCTCGGGTGAAGATGTACGGATTCCTTTTTTTTCTTCAATGTTTATCCCATTTTTATCAAAATAATTCCAGAAAATATAAAGGGTTCCATAAGGATGTAAAGGTTTTTATAAGAAGTTAGTAAACTTTTACAAACTGGATGAAAAACCGTATTTTTCATTGTAGAATAGACATGTAACGTACAGAAAATAAAACTATTACGGTTAATAAAATTTTTGGGGGTAAAAAAATGGCAATTACAAAGCTTAGCTCATCTGAGTACATCGAAAAGATCATCAGTGAGGTAAAGGAAAAGAATGGTCACGAATCTGAATTTATTCAAACTGTGGAAGAAGTTCTTCCAACCTTGAAACCAGTTCTTGACAAGTTCCCAGAATACATGAATATGAATCTTCTTGGTAGATTCGTTGAACCAGAAAGAATGATCATGTTTAAAGTTTCTTGGGAAGATGACAATGGTCATGTACAGGTGAACAGAGGATATAGAGTTCAATTCAATGGTGTCATTGGGCCATATAAGGGCGGGTTGAGATTCCATCCCTCAGTAAACCTTTCTATCATGAAATTTTTAGCCTTTGAGCAGACTTTAAAGAACTCCTTAACAGGTCTTCCCATCGGAGGTGGTAAGGGTGGTTCAGACTTTGATCCAAGAGGTAAGTCAGATAGTGAAATCCTAAAATTCTGTCAAAGCTTTATGACAGAGCTTTATAGACATATTGGACCAAACGTAGACGTTCCAGCTGGAGACATCGGCGTTGGGGCAAGAGAAATTGGCTATCTTTTTGGCCAATACAGAAGAATCCGTGGCGCATTTGAAAATGGTGTATTCACTGGCAAGGGAATCACATATGGTGGTTCACTGATCCGTCCTGAAGCAACTGGATTTGGGATCGTGTACTTCTGTAATGAAATGCTTGAGCACTTAGGAGATAAGATGGTTGGAAAGACCATTGCAGCTTCAGGATTTGGTAATGTAACTTGGGGTGTTTGTCGTAAGGCAACAGACTTAGGGGCGAAGGTTGTCACACTTTCTGGTCCTGACGGATACATCTATGATGCTGAAGGTGTCAATACAGAGGAGAAGATCAACTACCTTGTAGAAATGAGAAATTCTGGTAGAGACAAGGTGAAGGACTATGCAGACAAGTTTGGCGTGGAGTTCTTCCCAGGAGAAAAACCATGGGGAAGAAAAGTAGACATCGTGATGCCTTGTGCTACACAAAATGACATCCATATTGAACATGCAAAGATGATCACAGAGAACGAAATTAAGTATGTATGTGAAGGGGCAAATATGCCTTGTACCAATGAAGCTGTAACACACTTCCTCAACAAAGGCGTTCATGTGGGTCCTTCAAAGGCAGCCAATGCTGGTGGCGTATCCGTATCTGCGTTGGAAATGTCTCAAAATAGCATGAGATTATCTTGGACAGAAGAAGAAGTAGATGCAAAACTTCACCAAATCATGAAGAACATTCATAAGAATGCGAAGGATGCTGCAGATTTCTACGGATTTGGGTATAATTTAGTGGCTGGTGCTAATATCGCTGGATTTGATAAGGTAGCGAAGGCTATGGTTGCTCAAGGACAATATTAAAAGAAACTGAAAAGATATAAAGTTTTGAAGGCTTGCATAATTGCAAGCCTTTCTCTATTATTGAAGAAGAATGAATAGGGTAGGAAAGGGTGTGATCCCATGAGGGTGATTGTGACAGGTGGTGGACCAGCAGGTATGATGGCCGCCATAAGGGCAGCGGAAAAAGGTCATGACGTGACATTACTGGAGCGCAATGAGAAAGTAGGGAAAAAATTATACATAACTGGAAAAGGCCGGTGTAATGTTACAAACGCCAAAGACATTGGAGAGTTTTTCCAACAGATTCCAAGAAACAGCAGGTTCTTATATAGTGCGCTCTATGGGTATACCAACGAAGCACTGATGTCATTTTTTCAATCCAGAGGGTTGACGTTGAAAACAGAACGTGGACATAGAGTATTTCCAGTGTCTGACCAAGCCTCCGATGTGATAGAGGTGTTAAAAGAGGCGTTGGTTCAGGCTGGAATTGATGTTAGACTTCGCTGCATGGTGCAGGATGTACTCCTCAAGGGCTCTGAAGTGGTGGGATTAACAACCACTCAGGGAATGATTCAAGGGGACTGGTATATCTTTGCTGGTGGAGGTGCATCCTATTTAGGTACGGGATCTGATGGGACGATCCAAAAGCTTCTAGGAAGGTCTGGACATAAGATTGAAACCTTAAAACCCTCTTTGATTCCGTTGGTTACAAGAGAAGAATTTGTGAAAGAGCTCCAAGGACTGAGTTTGAAAAATGTGCGATTCACACTAAAAGGAAAGCGTGAACTTTTCTCGGAGGTGGGGGAAATGTTGTTTACGCATTTTGGCGTCAGTGGGCCCTTGGTGCTATCTGCATCTTCTTATTATGATGGTAGAGAAGTTCAAGGAATCATTGATCTCAAGCCTGGATTAACGGATAAAATGTTAGATGAGCGTTTGCAAAGGGATTTCATCAAGTATCAAAACAAGGATTTTAGAAATGCTTTGGGCGATCTTCTTCCAACGAAACTAATCCCGGTGATCATTGAAGCATCGAACATTGACCCGATGAAAAAATGCAACAGTATTACCAAAGAAGAACGTAGGAGCCTTGTGTTTTTACTCAAAAACCTGACAGTGACTGTGGTGGGTACCAAGTCTATCAACGAAGCCATTATCACCAGGGGTGGTGTTTCTGTGAAGGAAATTGATCCCAGCACCATGAAATCAAAAGTTCTGTCCAATGTCTCCCTCGCGGGAGAACTCATTGATGTGGATGCAGTAACGGGTGGATACAACCTTCAAATTGCTTTTTCTACTGGGTATTTGGCAGGAGATGCCCTATGATTGGTATTAGAGGGGCAGTGACGGTGGAGAAGGATACCATAGAAGACATCAAAGAGGCTACCATTCGATTGATGGATGCATTGATCAAAGAGAATTCTCTGATTCCTGAAAAAATGATTTCCATACTCTTTACGGCTACAAAGGATCTTAAAGCAGCGTACCCAGGTCGGTTCCTAAGGGAAAATATGGGAATAACAGAAGTACCTTTACTACATTTTCAAGAAATGCACGTGGAAGGTGCTTTAGAAAAATGTATCCGTGTAATGGTCTATTATGAGGCGTCTATAAAAGCCATTCCTGTGTATTTAGGAGAAGCATCAAAGTTACGGCCCGATCTTTTTCATCAGGGAACAAGCCAGGAGCCTTTGTCGGATTTGGCTGAGAAAATGTAGCTAATTCTTGCGAAATAGAGTATAATATGATAGGTAATGTTTAGAAAAAGGGTTTTTTGTAAAGGGGATTCAAATAATATAAAGAATTAAGGATGAAGGACTTTTTATCACTTGTCTATTTATGATATAATTCATTATGTCAAGTAACCCTGATCATAAAGGAGCAAAATGAGAGAGATTATTCGAGCTAAAAACTCTGGATTTTGTTTTGGTGTCGAACGTGCAGTCCATGATTCTTTTGGTTTCATTACGACTCATGGAAGAGCCTACACACTGGGACCACTGATTCATAACAAAGATGTGATACAAAAACTGGAAAACCAGGGCATCCTTGAAATTTCTATAAATGATGTAGAGAAGCTCAAGGAAGAAGACACTGTCATAATTAGAACCCATGGGGTACCCATGGCGGTCTATGATGAACTTAAGGCCAGAAAGATCCACATTGAGGATCTCACTTGCCCTTATGTGATAAATATTCAAAGGAAAGTGAAGGACTACTATGATCGCGGATATAACATCGTGATCCTTGGTGATGCAAACCATCCAGAAATCATCGGGATCAACGGTTACTGTGAAAACAGTGCTTATATCACAAAATCTGGTGCACTTGACCTTCCGTTGAAAGGAAAACTCTGTGTGGTTGCACAAACCACAGAGAAACAATCGAATTGGGAAACCCTCATTGGGAATCTTGCAAAAGTATCTAAGGAGTTCGTAGCTATCAATACCATTTGCAAAGCTACTGAGGATCGTCAAAAATCTGCAGAAGAACTCTCTAAAGAAGTGGATGCAATGATTGTCATTGGCGGGAAAGCCAGTTCTAATACCACAAAGCTCTACGAAATATGCAAAAGAAATTGTCCATTGACTTTTCATATTGAAAATGCAAAAGAAATTGGTACAATTAAAGAAAAAATTAAAAAAGCAGTGAGAGTAGGGGTCACTGCGGGTGCATCCACACCAGAATGGATAATTAAGGAGGCAATGGAAAACTTATGATGGATAATCAAAACATCGAAAACAACGAAAACGAAATGTCAATGCAGGATTTAATGGATCTTTATGATAAGCCAGTGAGAATTGGTCAAATCATCAAGGGGAAAATCATCCAGCTAGACGATAAAGAAGCGATAGTTGCATTGGTAGGCGCAAGCCATGATGGTAAGCTTGTCATTGAGGAAGCTACTACAGACTCAGAAGGAAACTTAAATGAAGTCCTTCAACTTGGACAGGAAATTGAAGCGAAGGTCATCAGAAGACCACAAGAAAATGATTCTTTCTTTATTCTTTCCATGGTAGAAATGCACAGAGAAGAAGCCATCAGAGACCTTAGAGCGGCTCATGAAAACAATGAGACCATGAAGGTAAAAGTGAAGGATGCTGTAAAGGGTGGGGTTGTGGCCACTTACCTAGGACAAAGAGTATTCATTCCTGCATCTCATTTAGAGCTTCACTCCGTGAGTGATTTAACAGTGTATAAGGATCAAGAACTAGAAGTCAATGTCATTGAAATTGAAGAGAAGAGAGGCACAACAAGAGTTGTAGCATCTAGAAGAAAGAAGCTTCAAGAAGATCGAGCAGTTCAAGAATCCGAGGCTTGGGAGAGCTTTGAAGTTGGACAAGTTCTTGAGGGTCATGTGGAGAGACTCACAGACTTTGGTGCTTTTGTCAACGTCAATGGCGTAGACGGACTTCTTCATGTTTCTGAAATTTCCTATGGTAAAGTAGGAAAGCCAAGTGATGTATTAAAGGTTGGAGAAGAGCTTCAAGTGAAGATTATCGCTTTGGATAACGAAAAGAAGAGATTGTCCTTAAGCTTAAAGGCACTTCAAGAGAATCCTTGGACAAGAATCGAAGAAAAGTATCCAGAAGGCAGCGTCGTATTGGGTAAAGTTGTCAGATTCACAGACTTTGGTGCATTCATTGAACTGGAACCTGGCGTTGATGGACTGGCTCATATTTCACAGCTTTCTCATCAAAGAGTAGAATCTCCTTCAGAAGTACTCACCATTGGTGAAACCATCAAGGTAAAGATTCTAGATTCTTCAGAAGAGAATAAGAAGGTTTCTTTAAGCATTAAAGCAATCGAATAGTAGAACCATTGAAACCTCGGCAATGCCGAGGTTTTTTTGATGCCGGTTTATGAAACTTTCTAGGAAGGTACGATGAAGGAGTCATTCGTGTTAAAATAATATCATATACTAAGGAGGGAAACAGTATGAACATTGCCAAAGAAACCAAAAATATGATCATCAGTGCACTTTTATTAACCATTGCCGTGCTCATTCAAATTTTAGGAAAGAACATTCCACAAGTGAATCAATTCTTTGTGGGGCCCACCGTAAATGGCATCTTGCTTTTAACGGTTTATTTCGCTGGTCTAAAATGGGCGGCGCTCATTGGCTTTTTAACCCCCGTGCTGGCTTTTTTTGCGGGCGTCTTGGCCACACCCATGGCACCTTTTATTCCATTTATTGCCCTGGGGAATTTCATTTATTCAGCCACTTTTGCTCTGCTCAAAGAGAAAAAACTTGGAGATATACTAGGCATTCTTTTAGGAAGTTCCTTGAAATTCCTTTTTCTCTACTTCAGTGCCACGAAACTCATCCATGTGTTGGCCCTAGGAATTCCAGAACCTGTAAAGGCAAAACTTGCCATCGCTATGGGGGTGCCTCAGCTCATTACTGCTCTTGTGGGTGGCTTTGTGGCCATGGCGCTCTTTAAGATGCTAAAGTCCAGGATCAAAACCTTGTAAATAGATGCCAAGAGGCTTAGGAAGAGGATGAAGAACTTGTGATTCTTTCAGAATATGCTTTTTCAAGGAATACTTCTATCCGATAATATGCTATAATATGCATATTATTCAACAGGATAGAAGGAGCGAATCATGGTTAGAGCAGAAGCTTTTCATGTGAGGGATTTAGAGCGCTTCAAGAATCAATTGCGTCGATTTGAAAAGTTTAATGCGCTGAATGAAAACCTCTATAAGCGCTACGAAGAGAGTTCTCTTTTTAATAAAATTCAATATCGCTCTGGGACGAGAATCCTTTGGGAAGGGATAGATCCGTTGATGATTCTATGGACAGAGACGAGAAACTATAATGCAAAACTTCGCTGCCTTATTCCTCTCCAAAAGGAAGAGGTAGTACTTAATATGCCTTTAGAGGAAATGATGCCTGCTTTCTATGAGGCCCTGCCCAAGCATCTAGATATTCATCAGTTTGAATATATCACCACAGATGAGCCTTTTAATGAAAAGGTTTTGCAGCGTATGGGGTTTATATATAGAAGAGGCTTGCTTCGTATGGCAAGGACGCTAAGAGATGTGCCTACGAATCAAAAAGAGGTGTTGTTGGAGAAATTTCATATTGATAAAATCAAAGATCGTGTAGATCTTCAGAATGTTATTTTTGACAACAAATATCGAATTCCCTTAAGCGTGACGGATGTGCTCATGGAAATATCAAAAAAGACGTATGTACCAGAACTGAGTTTCTTTTTGGTAGAAGAAGGACTCTTCATAGGGTATGGACAGATTACCAAACAGCCAGAAGGGTTTTTCTTAGTGAATTTTGGTATTGTGCCAGAGTATAGAAATCAAGGAAAGTCCAAAGGCTTTTTACTGGAAATTTTAAGAAAAGCCAAAGAGTATGGGATAGATGAAGTGTTCTTGGATGTCAATGAAGACAATATTCGCGCCAAAAGGCTCTATGAAGAAATGGGGTTTCACCAGGAAACCAATACCTGCACATGGCTATATTACGTTAAATAGATGCAAGACAAAAGACGGTTTCACGAAGAAACCGTCTTTTGTCTTGGGTTATGCATTGTGTTTTGCTAAGTATTCTTTTAAAGCCAGCTCTAGAATTTCTACAGCCAGGGACAGGTCCTCTTGGTTGATGCAATAGGATAATCGCACTTCCTTTACACCCAATCCTTTGGTAAGGTAGAATCCTTCTGCGGGGGCCATCATGATGGTGGTATTTTTATAGCTGAAGTCCTTTAACATCCACATGCAAAAATCTTCTGCATTATGAATGGGGAGTTCAATAATCATGTAGAACGCACCGGTGGGTTTTTTTACCTTCACATCTTTTATTTGGCTGATACCATGGAATAAAAGATCTCGACGTTCTTGGTACTCTGTCTTCACCTTCTGGAAGTAAGACTTATGTGTGTCATACAAGCTTGCTGCGGCCACCTGTTCTAAGGTTGGTGCACAGAGTCTTGATTGGGCCATCTTCATCATGGCATTGATGATGTCGGTGTTTCTGGAAGCTACAAGGCCTATACGTGCGCCGCAAGCGCTGTAACGCTTACTGATGGAATCGATGAGGATCACGCGATCTTCCATGTCTTTTAGGTCCATGGGAGAAAACACTTCTAAATCATCATAGACGAACTCTCGATATACTTCATCAGAAATAAGGTACAGGTTATGCTCTAGACAAAGGTCAGCGAGCATTCGAATCTCCTCTTTGGTATACACTGTCCCAGTGGGGTTAGAGGGATTGGAAATCAAAATGGCTCGGGTTTTCTCATTGATGATGGCTTCGAATGTTTCCTTGCTTGGTAGATGGAAGCCTTCTTCGCCATAGGTGGTGATGGGTCGCACAACGCAACCTGCGATGTCTGTGAAAGAGGAGTAGTTCGTGTAGAAAGGTTCTGGAATGATCACTTCTTCATCTTCATTACAGGTGGCAAACAGTGCAAAATGCAGTGCTTCTGAACCTCCGTTGGTGATGATGAGATTTTCATGGGTGAATTCAATACCATAATCCTTGTAATAGCGAATGAAAGAATCTAATAATACAGATTCTCCTCTAGACTCAGAGTATTTTAGCACAGGATCGTTAAAATCCTTTAAAGCCTCGAAGAACTGAGGCGGGGTTTCGATATCCGGCTGACCAATATTTAAGCCTAGTACTTTGAGCCCTTTCTCCCGTGCTGTTTGAGCATAAGGAGACAGCTTTCGGATGGGAGAGAATTTCATTTGGTTGATTCTATTTGATAGTTTCATGTTTTTCTCCATTCTAGTTTATTCTGTGTAGTAATGATTGAGTACTTTTGCAAGGCGTTCCATACCCGTCTTAATTTTATCCTCTGGCATACAAGAGTAATTTAAACGCATGTAATGATGCTGATCTCTGGAAGCAAAGAAGGAGACCCCTGGTACGAATGCCACATGTTCCGCCAAGGCTTCTTCCATGATTTTTTTCGTGTCTAACCCTTCTTTCAAACATACCCATGTGAAGAGCCCACCGGTGGATTCCACAAAAGTAATGTCCTTGTGGAAATGTTTTTTCATGGTCTCAATCATGACGTCACGTCTTTTCCTATAGACCTCTTTAATCATGTCGATGTGGTCATCTAGATGATATTGTTTCATGTAACGGGCAGCAATACGCTGGTCTAAGGATGACGTTTGCAAATCAGAACCTTGCTTGATTTGCACAAACTTATTGATTAAGGTCTTGTTGGCCACAACCCAACCAATGCGTAGGCCAGGAGTAAATGTTTTGGAGTAGGTGCCAAGGTAAATGACACGTCCTTCTGGGTCCATGGATTTTAGCGGTGGCAGCTGATCTCCGGTTAAAACCAGTTCCGCATAAGGAGCATCTTCCACCACAATAAGATCATACTTATTTGCTAAGGCCATGAGTTGTTTTCTTTTTTCTAGAGACAGAGTAATCCCTGATGGATTTTGATAATCTGGAATGGTGTAAAGGAACTTTCCTTTATATCCATTTTGAAGCATGTTCTCTAAGACTTCCAGATCAAGACCATCACTTTTCAAGGGTATTTCCAAATAGTGTGGCCCATAGGCTAGAAATGCATTTAAAGCCCCTAAATAAGTAGGAGATTCCACAAAAACTGAATCACCTTCATTAATAAGCATTTTACCAACAAAATCCAGTGCTTGCTGGGAACCTGATGTGATACAAATTTCATCTAGGTTTGCCTCAATGCCCACCTTGTGGAGTCTTTGCTTAATGATCATCTCACGTAAGTCTTGAAACCCTTCTGTAGGGCTATATTGTAGTGCCACATGTCCTTCTTCTAGCATCACCTCTTTGGCCACTTTACCCAGTGCTTCCAAAGGAAAAAGTTCTGCCGCTGGAAGCCCTCCAGCAAAGGAGAGAATTTCAGGTCTTGTGGTGAGCTTTAAGAGCTCCCGAATTTCCGATGCTTTGATCCTATTTGCGCGATCTGAAAAGACGATATTCATCATTCCACCCCCATTGTATTTACACAAATAGTATAAACGTTTTCACTTGTGCTATCAATAATGAGAATTAATTAACAAAATGCTGTGCACAGGCACAATTTAATGTAATTTATGGAATTATTATCAGAATTGTTGCAGATTTATCAATTGAATTGATGGACAGGAACACTTTTAATTATTTGCTATTTTAGCTATAATAGGATTGTTGTCTAAAAGTAGCGAAGATTCAAGGAATCCTTGGATCCATATATAAAGGGGAAATGAACATTGAACAAGAAATATCTCATAGAGACCTGGGGTTGCCAGATGAACGAGGAAGATTCAGAGAAGCTTGCGGGGATGCTTCGGACCATGGGGTACGAAGAAACGCTCTTCCGTGATAAGGCGGATGTGATCATCTTCAATACCTGCGCGGTGAGAGAAAACGCAGAACTTAAGGTCTATGGTAATTTGGGTGCCTTGAAGGCCATGAAGAGGAACAATCCAGATATGATCCTCGCGGTGTGTGGATGCATGATGCAGCAAAAAGGTATGCCTGAGGAAATTCTTAGAAAATATAAGCATGTGGATATTGTTTTTGGTACCCATAATGCACATAAGTTTCCAGAATATTTGGAGCGTGCAAAGAATGAACACACGCAAATCTGTGAAATCTATGAAAAGGAAACAGAAATTGTAGAGGGGATTCCCATCGTACGGGACTCATCTGTGAAAGCCTTCGTGACCATCACCTATGGGTGTAATAACTTTTGTACCTTCTGCGTGGTGCCTTATGTGCGAGGTAGAGAACGTTCAAGAAAACCAGAGGATATCCTAGGAGAAATCAAAGAACTGGTGAAGAGAGGATATAAGGAAGTCACCCTTTTGGGTCAGAATGTAAACTCTTATGGTTACAACCTTGAAAAAGAGGTGAGCTTTGCTGAACTATTGAGAATGGTCAACGAAGTGGAAGGATTAGAAAGAATTCGTTTCATGTCACCCCATCCAAAGGACTTGAAAATGGATGTCATCGAAGCCATCAGAGATTGTGAAAAAGTCGTGGAACAAGTGCACTTACCGGTGCAAAGTGGGTCTACCCGACTGCTGAAAAAAATGAACAGAAGCTACAAGCAAGAGCAATATAGAGACATCGTCCAAAAGATCAAAGAAGAAATCCCAGGCGTGGCCCTTACTACAGACATCATTGTGGGCTTTCCTGGGGAAACAGAAGAGGACTTCTTAGAGACGTTAAAGCTTGTGGATGAGGTGCAGTTTGATTCAGCCTTCACCTTTATTTATTCTAGAAGAAAATATACGCCTGCAGATCGCATGAAGGAACAAGTGCCAGAAGATGTGAAACATGAGCGTTTCAATAGGCTCATTGAAGTGGTGAACAAACACTCCATTGCCATCAACAAGGGATACCAAGATCAAGTGGTGGAAGTGCTGGTGGAAGGAAAGAGCAAGAACAATGAAGAATTCATGCAAGGCCGTACAAGAACTGGAAAAGCGGTGAACTTCATAGGTGAAGAAGACTTGGTGGGCAAGCTAGTACCCGTGAAAATCACTAAGGCCAGGTCCTTTAGTTTGATAGGCGAGTTGGTGGAGAGCTAAGACCATGCCCGTAAGTAAGAGTGCGTTCGAAAAAAGAACGCACTCTTTTCACACTTTACACACCATCCATACAAATCCAAGGGTGTTTTTAGTATAATTAATTAGGAAACAATGATAATCGTGGCCAAAAGAAGAGCCATCTTGAACCTGACGGTACAGATGGCCCGATTATGATTTTTCCCATTGAACAAACATCGCGGAAAAAAGGCGCAAG
>Ga0194138_10000159_pt1 | contig 33836 bp, 24 predicted proteins | sample TARM_MetaG_T2_14_FD_134022 | JGI IMG/M metagenome (GOLD analysis project Ga0194138, IMG submission 134022) | Freshwater microbial communities from Pennsylvania, USA, analyzing microbe dynamics in response to fracking - TARM_MetaG_T2_14 (version 2) | ecosystem: Environmental > Aquatic >...
CGTCGCCCCCCTCCCCGCGCCGCCTCCGTTCGAGTCCGACACCTTCGAAAAGGTCGCTATCACGTCCACCCGTGTCCAGAGCAACGGCATCCTCTATCTCCAGTTGGCCTTCGATTTCCGACACCTCCCGCTGGAGGACCTGCCCCTCTTGCCTCTCTACAGCCGTTGCCTGACCGAACTCGGCACAAGAGATCTCGACCACCTTCGATTCAACGAACAGATCGCCTGCCACACCGGCGGCATTTCCTCCCGTTTCGAAACCACCGAGACCTACCGACGGAATGAGACCCTGGCCGTCATGATCCTAAAGGGGAAATGTCTGCTGCCCAAAACCGGCCGCCTGCTGGAACTCCTCGCCGACATGCTGGTCCATCCCCGCCTCGGCCCCGCCGACCGCGTGCACCAGCTCCTGCAGGAGGAACGCGCCAACGAGGAGGCCGACCTCTATCAATCCGGCAATCAATTCGTGTCCCAGCGGCTCAAGGCGATCTTCTCCCGCCCCGAGCGCGCGGGCGAGGAAATGGACGGCGTCAATTACCTTCGCCGCCTGCGGGAACTGGAAGCCCGTCCGCCCGAAGAGATCGTCGCCCGCCTGCGGGACCTCCACAACCGTCTGGTCACCCGCCGCGGCCTGCGTGTGCATCTCGGTGGAGACGACGAATGCCTCGCCGCCGCCCGCGAGGGTGTGCGCGGCCTGTTACTGGACCTTCCCGAAGGAGCTTCTCCCTTCGCCGCCGACTGGCCGACTCTGGAGATAACGTCCCCGGAAGGGCTGACGCTCACCTCCCCTGTCCAATACGTGGGTCTCGCCGCACCCCTCCCCATGAAAGGCCCTGCTTTGCATTTCAGCCATTTCGTGGCCATGCGCCTCATCAACAACGATTACCTCTGGGAACGGGTACGCATGAAAGGCGGCGCCTACGGCTGCGGCGGCGCCTTTTCACGTCTCAGCGGAATCATGCACTTCAGCAGCTACCGCGACCCCCACGTGCGGCAAACGCTGGACACCTACCGCGCCGCCGGCGACTGGCTCCGCAACCTGACCCTCTCTTCCGAGGACCTCGAACAAGCCGTCATCGGCACCCTTGGAAAGCTCAGTCCGCCCGAACGACCCGCCTCCCTCGTCTCCAAATCCTTCTTTCGACACCTCATCGGTCTCGACCACGCCCGCCGCCAGACCTTCTGGCGGGAAATCCGGGAAACCGAACCCCGCCACATCCGGGCCTTCGGTGAACACCTCGCCGCCGCCTTGAACGACGACCCCCGCGTCTGTGTGCTCGGAGGAAAACAATCCCTTTCCAGCCCGGACCTCGGACTCTCTATCTCCAGCGCCATCCGCGACTGACCCGCTCCCACCCCCACCCACGCACCACACCGCCTCCTCCTTCTCCTTTTACAATAAAGGTCTCACCTGAGACATTTATTGTAAGGGCAGTCCGCATAGGGGGCTCGGGAGGACAATGCGAAAAACCCATCGCGGACTGGACCCTCCGGGTAACTGTTGTTAGGAGCAGACACCATGAAGAAAGCCGAATTGCAGCTTCCTCCCGAGTTCGCCCTCTCCGTCGAAACCGGCGAAGGCGTCCACGCCAAGGATTTCGACTGGACGGCGAAAAACGTGCCCTGTCGCACCGCCTGCCCCGCCCGCACCGACATCCCGGGCTACCTGGAGGCAATCAAAGACGGCAAGCCCGAAGAGGCCTACCGCATCAACCTGCGGGACAACGTGTTTCCCGCCGTGTTGGGCCGCACCTGCACCCGCCCCTGTGAACCGGCCTGCCGTCATGGATGGGAGGGCCTGGGGGATCCGGTGGCCATCTGCTTCGCCAAACGCTCGGCCGACGATTTCCGCGCCCGGCGCGACCCCATCGTTCTGGAAAAACTGTTCGACGACTCCGGCAAATCCGTGGCCGTGGTCGGCGGCGGCGCGTCGGGGCTCACCGTCGCCCGCGAACTCGCCCTCTGGGGACACCGCGTCACCGTGTACGACCGACATGCCGAAGCCGGCGGTCTCATGATCCAGGGCATTCCCGAGTTCCGCCTTCCCCGCGACATCGTGCGGCGGGAAATCGAACAAATCACCGCCCTCGGCGTGGACATTCAATGCAATGAATCCATCGACGCCGATCGGCTCACCGAACTCGGCAAAGAACACGACGCCGTGGTTCTCTCCGCCGGCACCCACGAACCCGTGCGTCCCGACTGCCCCGGCGTCGACTTGCCCGGCGTTCGCCACGGCCTGGAATTCCTGAAAGAGGTCAATGCGGGCGGGCGACCCGAGGTGGGCGACAAGGTCGTGGTCATCGGCGGGGGCTTCACAGCCGTGGATTGCGCCCGCATGGCCCGCCGCCTGGGAGGCCAGACCGTCGGCATGTACTACCGCCGTTCCGAAAACGAAATGTACATCGGCCTGCATGAACTCCACCAGTTCGAAACCGAAGGCGTGGACGCCCATTTCCTGGCCGCTCCCGTCGCCTTCCTCGCCGACGACGCCGGCGAACTGCGGGCCGTGAAGTTCGTGAAAACCCGCCTCGAAGAATCCGCCGACGGACGCGCCGTCCCCGTGCCCGTTCCGGACAGCGAATTCGAAGTGGAGGCGGACACCGTGCTTCTCGGCACCGGACAGCGCGCCTCCGACTGGTGGCAACTGGTTCCCGGCATTTTCACTGCGGGCGACGCCGTCAACGGCCCCGGGTCGTTGATCGAGGCCATCGGACACGGAAAATCCGTGGCCCGCGATGTCGACCACGCCCTCATGGGCGCCGACCGCTTCGAGACCGTCGTCCAGGTGGAAGACGTCGACACCACCGGCCGCACCCGCGACATGGATTCCTGGCCCCGGGAGCCCATGCCCGAAATTCCTCCGGAGACCCGCGGCGTGAACGAGGAGGTCGAAAAGGGTTTGGAGAAGGAACAGTCCGAACGCGAAGCCTCCCGCTGTTACCTCTGCCATTACAAATTCGAGATCGACAACGACCTCTGCATCTACTGCGACCGCTGCCTGAAAGTAAAACCGGTCGACAAATGCATCGTCAAGGTCAGCGACCTCATCTACGACGACCGCGAACGCATCTCCGGCTATGTGGAGAGCACCGGCACCCGCAATTACAACCGCCTCCACCTCGACCAGAACGAATGCATCCGCTGCGGCGCCTGCGCGGAGGTCTGCCCGGTGGAATGCATCACCCTGCAAAAAGTGACGGAAGTCACCCGACCCAAATCCTCCTCCCGGAACACCCCCTCATGAGCATCTTCAAAGCATACGACATCCGCGGCATTGTCGGCGACGAACTGACCGAAGAATTGGCCCATGACATCGGCCGCGGCTTCGCCACCCTGCTGAAACCCAAAACCGTCGTCATCGCCCGCGACATGCGCCCCCACTCGCCCGGCCTGGCCCGGGCGTTGGCCGATGGATTGGTCAAACAGGGTGTCCGCGTGATCGACATCGGCATGGCCAGCACCCCCATGTGCTACTTCGCCAACGGACGCCTTGGCGCCGACGGCTCCGTCATGATCACCGCCAGCCATAATCCGGGCGAGTACAACGGCTTCAAACTTTGCCGAGCCGACGCGGTGCCGATCAGCGGCGCCACCGGCATCAAGGAGCTGGAGCGCATCGTGAAGGAACAGGCCTTCGACCCCGTTCCGGATCACCCCGGCTCGGTTGAAACCAAAGACATTGCCGCCGAATACGTCGCGCACATTCAACGCTTCGCCGACATCCAACGCCCTCTGAAACTCTGCATCGATTACGCCAACGCCATGGGCATCGCCGAAGCCGCCGTCTTTGAAGGGCGGTTTGAACACGACGACCTCTTTAAGGAGTACGACGGCAGCTTCCCCAACCACGAGGCCAACCCCCTCGACGAGTCCACCTTCGAGGCCCTCTCCGCCAAGGTGAGGGAGGGCGACTACGACTTCGGCATCGCCTTCGACGGCGACGCCGACCGGGTCGGCTTCGTGGACGAACACGGCGAAATCGTTTCCATGGACATGATCACCGCCCTCATCGCCCGCGCCCTGCTCCAACAGGAAAAAGGCGTGGTCTTCTACGACCTTCGCTCCAGCAAAGCCGTAAAGGAACTCATCGAAGCCAACGGAGGCGACGCCCGCATGTGCCGCGTCGGCCACGCCTTCATCAAAGCCCAGATGCGCGAAGCGAACGCCGTGTTCGCCGGCGAATTGTCCGGACACTACTATTTCCGGGAAAATTATTTCACCGAAAGCTCCGGCCTCGCCGTCCTGCTCATTGCCAATTTGGTTTCCGCCACCGGAAAAATGCTGAGCGAGCTCGTCGCCCCCATCCGGAAATACGTGGCCAGCGGCGAAATCAATTCGCGCGTCAAAGACCCGGCCAAAGTCTTCGAACGTATCCGGGCGGAGTTCCCCGAGGCCGACACCTTCGAGCTCGACGGCCTGTCCGTGGAGGTCGGGGACTGGTGGTTCAACGTCCGAATGTCCAACACCGAGCCGCTCTGCCGCCTCAATTTGGAAGCGCCCGACCGGGCGACCATGGAAGAGAAGCGCGACCAGGTGCTGGACATCATCCGAAGTTGCTGAAACGCTCCACGACGAAATTCGCTTGCAGTCCCGAAACACCCTGCGATAGGGTCCGAACCTCATGAAGGCACGTTTCCCACTCCGCCCCCTCCTCGTTCTCCTGCCGTTTCTTTGCGCCGTCGTGTACGGGCAATTCGGCGAAACCATGACGCTGGAGGAGGAAATGGCCGACTGCCGCGTCAACGCCCACGCCATGCGCGTCAAAGCGCAAAACGCGGAGGACCCGGACAAAAAAGCCATCTACCTTGAACTCGCGGCCACCTACGAATCCCTGGCCGGGGAATTGCGACGCATGGGAGCGGCCGAGGACCAGGGCCTTCCCGCCGACGCCACGGAGTACCTCAAGCAGAAGCAGAAGCTGCAAACCCTGAAAAAACAACTTGAATCCGGATCCGCTCCATCCGCCTTTCCCGAAAACGAAGAAAACGGCCCGGTCGGAACCCCCACTCCCGTCCCACCTCCCACCCCGACTCCGGAATGGCAGACCCCGGGGGGATTCAAGATGGAGAGCGGGTTCGAAATCCGAACCAAACTGCTGGATTAACCCATGCCCGTCTACGTGTACGAGAATCTCCGCACCGGCGAACGATTTGAATGCGTCCAGTCCATGAAGGACGACGCTTTGACGGAACATCCCGACAGCGGCGACCCCGTGCGCCGCGTCATTTTGCCCCCGAATCTCGGCACCAAACACACCGCCGGTAAAGAAAAGCGGTTGATGTCCAACGAGAACGTCGAAAAAGCCGGATTCACCAAGTACGAGAAAGACAAGGTCACCGGAAAATACAATCGCGTCGCCGGGAAACAGGGTCCCTCCACGCTCGAACCCTGAACCGGGAGCGGCTCCGTTCGCTTGCATTCCCCGGGGGCCGGGAGAGAGTAGCCCCATGTTCGGACGCGAAATCAACCTGTTCTCTCTCCTCGGATTCAAAATCAAACTGGACGCCAGCTGGTTCTTTCTGGCCCTCCTGATCGTCTGGAGTCTGGCCGAAGGCGTCTTCGCCCGCCAACACCCCGACGTGGAATCCACGCTCCGCTGGGGGATGGCCGTGGCCGGCGCCATCGGTTTTTTCATCAGCATCGTGCTCCACGAACTCTCCCACGCCGTCGTGGCCCGCCGCTATGGAATGCCCATGCGCGGTATCACCCTTTTCATCTTCGGGGGCGTGGCGGAAATGGACGACGAACCGCCCACGGCAAAATCCGAATTTCTCATGGCCATCGCAGGCCCCATCGCCAGCCTCCTCCTGGGCACGGCGTTCTATGCGGCCTCCCTCCCGTTCGCCTCTCCCGACGCCTTCAGCCCCGTGGAGGGAGTCCTTTCCTATCTGGGGCTTATCAACGTCATCCTCGCCGTGTTCAATATGATCCCGGCGTTCCCCTTGGACGGCGGACGTGTCCTCCGCTCGGCCCTGTGGGCCTGGCGTCACGATCTCCGCAAAGCCACTCGCATCTCCTCCGCCATCGGCGGCGGATTCGGCTTCGTGCTCATCACCCTCGGCGTGTTGGGTATTCTCGGCGGCGCGTTCATCGCCGGACTCTGGTGGTGCATGATCGGCCTCTTCATTCGCGGGGCCTCCACCATGTCTTACAAGCAGCTCCTGCTGCGCAAAGCCCTCTCCGGCGAAACCGTGCGGCGATTTATGAAAGAGGATCCGATTTGTGTGTCGCCCGATGTCGATATCGACACCTTCGTGAACGACTACGTCTACACCCACCATTTCAAATTCTTTCCGGTGACGGAGAACGGCCGTCTCAAAGGGTGCCTGACCACCAAGCAGATTCACGGAGTTCCGAAGGAGGAGTGGAAAGCCCACACCGCCGGGGAACTCGCCGTTCCCTGTTCGGAGGACAACACCATCCCGCCGGAGAAAGACGCCATGGAAGCCCTTACCCTGATGCACAAAACCCACACCAGTCGGCTGTTGGTCGCCAAGGACGACACCCTGCACGGCATTCTCGCCCTGAAAGACCTTCTCCGTTTTCTCTCCCTCAAACTCGATTTGGAGGAAGGAGTCACTCTCTCCGGACGCGCCCTCCCGGACGAATAATTTACACTCTTCCTCTGGACGAGGTTTTAGGCGGAGGCACGGGGTCGTATCCACTGCCCCCCCAGGGATTGCACCGCAGAATGCGCCAGAGAATCAACGGCAACGCGCGATACAGCGGATGGGTGTGCAGCGCGTCCAGCGCGTAACGGGAGCAGGTGGGCTGAAACCGGCATCCACCCCCCAACACCCCCGTCAGCAAATGAAGCACCGGCGACACCAGCAACCGGTAGGCATGAATCAACACGAGAAAAGGCAACGCGAGAATAAAGCGAACCGACTTCACCACTCCGCGTCCAGCCGGACCAGTTCGTCCTCGCCCGGCAGATCGTTCAACACCTCGGCCACCGTGCGGTTCATGCCGGGAAGCACCCGGTCCGGTTGCAGTTCCGCCAACGGCTGCACCACAAACCGCCGCTCCGCCCAGCGTGGATGCGGCACCGTCAATCCACCCGACCCGATCAACTGATCCCCGGCGAAAATAATATCCACGTCCATTTCCCGGGGCGCGTTCCGATCCTGGGTCTCACGCCGACGCCCCATTTCGTATTCCAAATCCCCGATGTGCTTCAGCCACGTACGTGCGTCCAGAGCCGTGCGCACGATCATCACGGCGTTGACGAATTTCATGTGCCGGTATTCCGGTTTCACGTCCACGGGCTCCGTCTCGTACAACGAACTTTTCAATACGCCTTCCACATCTCCGCGCGCCAAAATCCCCTCCGCCGCGCGCCGCATGTGCGCGACGCGGTCCCCGAGATTGCTTCCCAGGGAAAACCCGATGTCCATGAGCCCGCTCACGCCGCTACTCCAGCCCCAGCACGTCCTTCATGCCGTACAGGGAACCGGCGGGCTTGCCTGCCAGCCAGGCCGCCGCCCGCAACGCCCCGATGGCGAAGGTTTCACGACGGGTGGCCCGGTGGGACAAATCCAGCAATTCCCCGTCCGCCGCGAAGCGCACGGTGTGATCGCCCACCACGTCGCCGCCGCGCAACGCGTGGAACCCGATTTCCTTTTCGGGTCGCTCGCCTTCCATTCCCGTCCGGCCATCCTTGCGCACCTCCGGCAACGACCAGTCGGAGCCCCTCGCCGCCGCCTCGCCCAAAAACAGGGCCGTGCCGCTGGGCGCGTCCTTTTTCATCCGATGATGCATCTCGGTGATTTCGATATCGTACCCCTGTCCCTTCAAGCGCGCCGCGGCCTGTTCCACCAGGGCGGCCAACAGGTTGACTCCCAGACTCATGTTGGGCGCGAACAACACGGGTGTACGCTTCGCGAATTCCGCCAGGGCACCCTGTTCGTCCTCCGTCAACCCGGTGGTGCCGATCACCGCCGCTTTGCCCGCGTCGGCCAACACGGTCATCCGTTCCCGGATCCCGGTGTGGAAACTGAAGTCAATGAACACGTCGCCGCGATCGAGGATATCGGGAAGGCTGGAACTCAGGGTGATTCCGGCCGGACCTTTTCCGGCCATCAAACCCAGGTCCTCGCCCTGATGCGGATTCGAGGAAAGATCCACCGACCCCGCCAGTTCCAGTCCGGGGACCAGTCCGTCCAGCAGACAGCCCGCCAGCGCGCGGCCCATCCGGCCCGCGCCGCCGATCAATACGATTTTCGTCATGGCAACACTCCGTTCTCGGTGAGAATGCGCTCCAGTTGTTCCCGCTTCGCGTCGCTCATGCTGCACATCGGCAGACGGAACACCTCTTCCAACTCCCCCATCAGGGCCAAGGCGGTCTTGACCGGCAGTGGATTGGTGTCCAGACACAGCAACGCGGCGAAGAGCGTATGGTTCTTCAAATGCAGTTCACGGGCCCGGGCGTAGTCTCCCGAGCGGGCGGCATTCACGATCTCCACCACCCGTTCGGGCACCGCGTTCGAGGCCACGCTGATCACGCCCTTGGCGCCCACCGACATCATCGGCAGCGTCAAAGGATCGTCTCCGGAGAGCACGCACATGTCCGGCAGGCGGGCCAAGATCTGGCTCACCCGGTCCACGCTCCCTCCGGCCTCCTTCACCGCCACCACCTTCGGATGGGCGGCGCAACGTTCAATCAGGTCGATGGACAACGCCTTCCCGCTGCGGCCGGGCACATTGTAGAGCACCACGGGCAGACCGACGTCGGCCACCGCCATGAAGTGGGCCAGCAGGCCCTCGTCGGAGGGCTTGTTGTAATACGGGGTGACCTGCAACGTGCCTTCACAGCCGATCTCCAGAGCGGCCCGCGTCAGTTCCAGGGCCTCGCGGGTGGCGTTCCCGCCGGTCCCGGCGATCACCTGCACCCGGCCCTCGGACCGCTTCTTCACCCGGGCGATCACGTCAATGTGCTCGTCCATGGACAGCGTCGGCGATTCGCCGGTGGTGCCCACGGGCACCACGCCCTGAACCCCGCCCTCGATCTGACGATCGATCAGCCGGTCCAGTGCCGCGGTATCCACCGCCCCGCCCTCGGTGAAGGGCGTGACAATGGCGGTATAAACTCCTTCAAACATAGGATTAGTCCTTAAACTTGGAACGCATCCGGAGACGCAGGGAATTCAGGCGAATGAAGCCGTGGGCGTCCTTCTGGTCGTACACCTCGTCCTTCTCGAAGGTCGCCACGTCTTCGTCGTACAGGGAATACGGGGATTTCCGGCCCGTAACGGTAATGCTTCCCTTGTACAACTTCAGGCGCGCCACACCGGTGGTGTGCTTCGCGGCCTCGTCGATCGCCGCCTGCAGCATCAACCGCTCCGGCGCGAACCAATAGCCGTTGTACACCAGTTCCGCGTACTTCGGAGCCATTCCGTCGCGCAGGTGCAACACCTCGCGGTCCATGGAAAGCTGTTCCACCGCCTCGCGGGCGCGGTACAGCACCGTGCCGGCCGGAGTCTCGTACACCCCGCGGCTCTTCATGCCGACGTAACGGTTTTCGACGATGTCGATGCGGCCCACGCCATTGCGCCCGGCGATCTTGTTGAGTTTCAGCATGAGATCCAACGGAGAAAGTTCCTCGCCGTTCAAACTCACCGCGTCGCCTTTCTCGAAACCGATTTCGATTTCCTCCGGCGCGTCCGGCGCGTCCTCGGGGTCGGTCGTCAACATGAACATGTCCTTGTCGGGACCGCGCCACGGATCCTCCAACACCCCGCCCTCGTAGGAGATGTGCAGCAGGTTGCGGTCCATGGAATACGGCTTCTTGGCGGTCACCGGCACCTCGATGCCGCGCGATTCCGCATACTCCATCAGTTCCGTGCGGGACTTGAACTTCCAGAACCGCCAGGGAGCGATCACTTCGATGTTCGGGTCGAGCGCGTACGCGGTCAACTCGAACCGAATCTGGTCGTTGCCCTTGCCGGTGGCCCCGTGGGCGATCGCGGTGGCGCCGTGCTCGTGCGCGACCTCCACCAACCGCTTGGCGATCAGCGGACGCGCAATCGAGGTGCCCAGCAGGTATCCGCTTTCGTACACCGCGTTTCCACGGATCATCGGATACACGAAGTCCTTGGCGAACTCGGCCCGCACATCGTCCACGATGCACTTGCTCGCGCCGTGCTTGAGCGCCTTTTCCTCCATGCCGTCCAGTTCCTCTTCCTGGCCGACATCGGAGGCGTAGCAGATCACTTCCGCGTCGTACTCCTCCTGGAGCCACTTCAAAATGATGGAGGTGTCGAGACCTCCCGAATATGCCAAAACGATTTTTTTCTTCATGCGTTCACTTCTCCTGATGCAGATATAGTTTCAGACCACGCGGCGCAGCCCCGGTCGATGATCTCCGCCGCTTCACAAATTTCTTCCGACGTCACCGTCAAGGGCGGCAACATCCGGATCACATTACCCGCCGTACAGACGGTAAGCAAACCCCGTTCGGCAAGAAGTTGCTCCAACGCCTTGGCCGGCCGATCGATCACGATTCCCTGCAACAGACCGTTGCCCCGCAACGACTGCGCAAAGGGGTATTTCTCGACCACCGGCGTCAGTTTTTCCCGCAGCAGCTCCCCCATCTCCCGGGCGTACCGACACAGGTCGCCCTCCCGAATCACCCGAAGCACCGTGCGCGCCGCCGCGCAGGCCATGGGCTGTCCACCGAAGGTCGTGCCGTGCGATCCGGCGCTGAACACGTCGCGGAGCTTTTCCCCCGTCACCACCGCGCCGATCGGAAACCCGCCGCCCAGTCCCTTGGCCAGGGAAAACGCGTCCGGGGTGATGCCGTACAACTCATGCGCGAACATTGCGCCCGTCCGGGCGATACCCGTCTGAATTTCGTCGATCAGCAACAGCACGTTGTTTTCCGCGCACCAGTCCGCCAGTCCCTTCACGAAATCGGGATCCGCCGGCACCACTCCGCCCTCGGCCTGCACCAACTCCAGCATCACCGCCGCCGTGCGCGGCGTCGCGGCCTCCTTCACGGAATCCAAATCGTTATAGTCCGCATACACGAACCCGTCCGGCAAAGGCGTGAAACCTTTCTGAACCTTTTCCTGCCCGGTCGCCGTCAGGGTGGCCAGCGTCCGACCATGAAACGAGTTCTTCATGGTGATCACTTCGTACCGGCCCGTCTCGTTGCCCCACTTCCGGGCCAGCTTGATCAACCCCTCGTTGGCCTCGGCCCCCGAGTTGCAGAACAAGACCTTCCCGCCCAGAGACAGGTCCGAGATCTCCTTGGCCAGAAACGGCGCCAGTTCGTTGAAAAACAGGTTCGAACAGTGCATCAGCCGCCGGGATTGCTGCTCCAGCGCCTTCACCAGCTCCGGATGACAATGGCCCAGCGAATTCACCGCGATGCCCGACACGAAGTCCAGGTATTCCTTTCCTTCACTGTCCCACACGCGCGTGCCCTCGCCCTTCACCAGTAGCAGGCCGGGGGCGTAGTTCGGGGTGTGATACTGTTCATGGGTCGCGACGACGCTCCGCCGCAGTTCCGATTCACTCATGGGATGGATCCTCCGATACGATTTCCGTGCCCACCCCTTCCTCGGTGAACAGCTCAAGCAAAAGCGAATGCGGCAGCGAGGCGTCGATAATGTGGGTCTTCTTGATGCCCGCCTTCAGCGCCTTCACCGCGCCGGACACCTTCGGCAGCATGCCGCCCGCGATCGTGCCATCCTCGATCAACCGCTCCATCTCCGCCAGCGTCAACGTGCTGATCAAGGTGGACGGATCGGCCGGATCACGGAAAATGCCGGGCACGTCCGATAAAAACACCAGCTTGCGGGCCCGCAGCTCGCGCGCCATCGCCCCGGCCGCCTCGTCCGCGTTGATGTTGTAAATCCGCCCTTCCCCGTCTGACCCCAACGGCGTCACCACCGGAATTTTTCCGGCTTTCACCGCCTCCAGCACGGGCTCCACGTTGACCGACTCCACATTACCCACGAATCCCCAGTCCAGGGTTTCCCCGGTCTCCGGATCGGTCTCGGTGTGCGGCGTCACATGGAAAATATCCTGACCCCGAATGCCCACACTGTGCGCCTGGAAGGATTCAAGCACCTCGCAGACCTCCGGATTCACCACCCCGTTCAAGGTCTTCTCCACAATGGAAATCGTATCCGCGTCGGTCACCCGCAGGCCCTTCACGAATTTCGGAGGAATGCCCGCCTTCTCCATTTCCCGGGAAATCGCTTTGCCGCCGCCATGCACCACCACCGGCCGAAGCCCGATAATTTCCATGAAAGCGATATCCCGCAGAATATCCCCGTAGGTCGAGGCGTCGTTCAGGATGCTCCCCCCGAACTTCACCACCATGGTGTCGCCGCGAAACGCCTGGATATACGGCATCGCTTCGATCAGGACGGCGGCTTTCTGAATGGCGTGGTGAATCATGGGTCCGGTCGGGTCGGAAGGTGAAAAGGCCTGCCCCTATAACAAAGAAAGGGCCGGAGTCAACACAAGCGGCTCCCAACCATCACGCCCGCGCGCACCCCGAAATCGGTGCAACACACGATTCAGAAAAAGGAGGTTGAGCATTCCTGCCCGACAAAAGCATGGGGGCCGCTTGGAACCGTCTTCCCTTTCGGCTATGCCGGAACGTGAAAACCATCCTCAATGTGAAACCCTTGCCAAACAAGAACCCATTCGGGATACGACCCTCGCATCCCGCCCAATGCGTTCAATGACCTTCACGGCGTCACCCCCTCCGGAACCCGGCGTCGCCCCTCCCACACTCACCCCGGTATCGCGTTACCGCGCGTTCGCTTTGCCCGCGTATTTCGGCCACAAATCCGCCAATTCCATCATCAACTCGTCCAGCACATCCGTGGTGGATTTCATGAACTGGTGTCCGAGGGAATCCTGTACCATTTTCTTTACGTTGTCCTGCCGAATCAGGTTCAAGGGAACTTTGAACGGCGGAGGTTCCGCCTCCAAATGCCCCCGTGCGATGCGTTTCCCGTTTTTAAAGACTTCATACCGCACTTCACATTTCCCCTCCACCTCCGCCTGTTTGGCGTAGCGCGGCACATTCACCGGCCAGCGGGCGTATCCCTGTTCGTAACTCAAATGGATCAAGTAGGGAAACATGTCATCCGGCGTGTCCGCTTTCACCAATCGATACCCCGGGGTGGCTCGGAACGCGTTGAGCGCGTTTCCAAGATACTGTCCCAACCGCGCCGACTGCATGGCCGGATCCTCCCGAAAATAAATCCATTCGTTACTCCGCGCCATAAGTTCGGTGGCGGAAGGCCGGGTGTCCGTTACCCGAATCGCCAGCGAACGGGGAAGAGAATGACGGAAACGCGGAACGCCGTCTCCGCTCTGATTCGGCGACAGGCTCGCACAGCCGGCCACTACGCATAGCATTCCCCATCGCAACCATTGAACCGCGGGGAAGCCTTTCATAGGAAATCGCCTCAGGAAGTGTGTATCCAGGTGGCGTGGTCCGATTCGAACGACCGGATGTCGTCCAGATACTGGAGGGTTTCCTCGATGTCGTCGAGCCCCTGCAACAACTTATTCTTGTTGCTTTCGTCGTAAGCGAACTCGTACCGCTTCTCACCCTCCGTGCTGTGCAACACAAGCGCCTGGGCTTCCAGATCCACCGTCGCCTCCAGCCCCTCCTCGGCATAGAGCGCCTGGAAGATCTCCTCCACCTCCTCTTCGGACAGCTCAATCGTCACCACGCCGTTTTTGGAGCAGTTGTTTTTGAAAATATCCGCAAACCCCGGAATCCGCTCGTCCCCCTCCCCGCGATACGGGGCCACGATGGCGCGGAGCCCGTCCTGGGCCAGCGCCCACACGGCGTGCTCCCGGCTCGACCCGCAGCCAAAATTGTTGCGCGTCACCAGAATCGACCGGTCCGCGTACCGCTCCTTGTTCAGTTCAAAGTCGGGGTTCGGCGTGCCGTCGATCAGGTAGCGCCAATCGAAAAAGGCGCTCGGACCGAAGCCGGTGCGTTTGATCGATTTCAAAAACTGCTTGGGAATAATCTGGTCCGTGTCCACGTTGGCCCGGTCCAGCGGAGCCACGATGCCCCGGTGTGTGGTGAATGCGTCCATTTCAGTTGCCTCCATTCCAAGTGCGAATATCCACGAAACGCCCCTCCACCGCGGCGGCGGCGGCCATTTCGGGGCTGACCAGATGCGTGCGTCCGCCGGCGCCCTGCCGTCCCTCGAAGTTTCGGTTCGAGGTGGAGGCGCAGCGTTCCTGCGGCGAAAGTTTATCGGGATTCATGGCCAGGCACATGCTGCAGCCCGCCCAGCGCCATTCCGCGCCGGCGTCCTTGAACACCTGGTCCAGTCCCTCGGCCTCGGCCTGCTTGCGCACCTGCTGCGAACCGGGCACCACCATCAGGCGCACATGGTCCGCCTTCTTCCGCCCCTTCAACAGGGCGGCCGCGCGGCGCAGGTCCTCGATCCGCGAGTTGGTGCAACTGCCGATGAACACGATGTCCAGCTTGGTGTCCGTCAGCTTCTGACCCGACTCCAGCCCCATATAATCCAGCGCCTTCTGCACGTCGCCCGCGCTGTACCCGGGCACCTCGTCCAGACCCGGCACCGGCGCGTCCACGTCGATCACCATGCCGGGGCTGGTGCCCCAAGTGACCTGCGGCGCGATTTTCGAGGCGTCAATCGTCAGCGTGCGGTCGAACACGGCGTCCGGATCGCTCGGCAGCTTCTTCCATTCGGCCATCGCCTTCTCCAGGGCCTCGCCCTTGGGCACGAACGGCCGATCCTCGGCCAGAATGTAATCGTACGTGGTCTGATCGGGAGCGATGAGGCCCGCGCGGGCTCCGCCCTCGATCGACATGTTGCAGATCGTCATCCGGGCTTCCATGGACAGCTCCCGCACCGCCTCGCCGCAGAATTCGAACACCGAGCCGGTACCGCCGGCGGTGCCGATCATGCCGATCAGTTTCAACACCATGTCCTTGGAATGCACATGCGGCTGCAGCGTGCCGGTGTATTCCACCTTGAAGGTTTTGGGCTTTTTCTGGCGCAACGTCTGGGTGGCCAACACGTGCTCCACCTCGGAGGTGCCGATCCCGAACGCCAGCGTGCCGAACGCCCCGTGGGTCGAGGTATGGGAATCGCCGCACACCAACGTCAGCCCCGGCACCGTGATCCCCATCTCCGGGCCGATCACGTGCACGATGCCCTGATGGTCGTCTCCAATCCCGTACAGGTTGATATCGAATTCGTTGCAGTTTTTCTCCAACGCGTCCACCTGCGCCTTCGACACCGGATCCTGAATCGTCAGGCGGCTTTCGTCCGTGGGCACATTGTGGTCCATGGTGGAAAAGGTCAGTTCCGGATGCCGCACCGAGCGACCCGTCAGCCGCAGGCCCTCGAACGCCTGGGGACTGGTCACCTCGTGCACCAGATGCCGGTCGATGTACAACAGGGACGTGCCGTCGGGCAGGTCGCGCACCACGTGGCGGTCCCAGATTTTTTCAAACAGAGTCTTGGCCATAGTCAAATCCTTGTTGGAGAAAGAGGGGGAATATATACTCAAAAACGATCCGGTTGCAACCGAAAGCGAGCGCGAATCCCCCTTCCGGGCAGATTCCCGAAGTCATTCACCCAAGGCGTATACGCCGGGTTTCCGCTGGAACGTTTTCCGCCACACCTCCCCCCATCCATCCCCCGTTCCGAAGGTCGGAACCCGTCCGCCACCCCTCTTCCGAACCTCGGAAGCTCCGTGGATCCCCCGCATTCGGGTTTCGATTTTTCTCGCGGGGATGTGCTAGCATCGCCCCATGAACAAGCGACTCTTTCTGATCGTGATGGATTCCGTGGGCATCGGGGCCGCGCCCGACGCCGACGACTACGGCGACCTGGGCGCCGCCACCCTCCAACATACCGCCCAGGCGGTCGGCGGCCTGAGCCTGCCCACCTTCGAACGGCTCGGGCTCGCCAACATTCTCTCCCTCGCGCCCGACTTCGGCCCCATCACCGGGCTTCGCCCCGCCGACCGCCCCGAGGCGTCCTGGGGCGCCATGCGTGAACGCTCCCAAGGCAAAGACACCATCACTGGCCACTGGGAAATCGCCGGACTGCTCCTCCGCCCCGGATTCCACCTCTTCCCCCGCGAGGTCCCCGCCTTTCCCTCCGCTATTCTCGATCCATTGCGGGAAGCCACCGGACGCCCCCTCCTCTGCCTCCGCCACGGCAGCGGCACCGCCGTGATCGAAGAGTACGGTGAAGAGGCCCTGCGGACGGGTGGACTGATCGTCTACACCAGCGCGGACTCCGTGCTTCAGATCGCCGCCCACACCGACGCCGTGCCGCTGGAGGAACTTTACGACACCTGCAACACCGCCCGCGAACTCTGCGACCCCTACCGCGTCGGCCGCGTGATCGCCCGCCCCTTCATCGGCGCTCCCGGCGACTTCACCCGCACCGCCGACCGCGTGGACTACGCCTACGAAACCGAAGAGCCGACCCTACTCCAGCACCTCACCGCTCACGACGTGCCGGTCTACAGCGTCGGAAAAATCGAGGACATCTTCGCCCATCGCGGCATCACCGAGGGATGGCACACCGGCGACAACGCCGCCTCCATGGCGCGCACCGAAAACCTGATGCGCGACCTCGACCACGGATTCGTGTTCGCCAACTTCATCGATTTCGACATGAAATACGGACACCGCCGCGACCCGCGCGGCTACGCCGACTGCCTGGAAACCATGGACGCCTGGCTGCGCGACGCTCTCCCCCTTCTGCGGGAGGGCGATCAGCTCATCCTCACCGCCGACCACGGAAACGACCCCATCTTCAAAGGCACCGACCACACCCGGGAACTCGTCCCCCTCCTGCTCTACGCCCCCGGAACCCCCGGAGAGCCCCTCGGACTTCGCGACGGGTTTTGCGACCTGGCCCAACACGCCGCCGCGGTGTTCGACGTCCCCCCCATGCCCCGCGGCGAACGTCTGCGGTAATCCGAAGCGCCTTACAAGGATCCGCTCAACGCGTCGATCATTCCCTCCTGCAGGGCCGAGAGGAACACGTACATCCGCATTTCCAACGTCCACTCCTCGGGATCCTCGTCCATGGGATCGGGATTCTCCGGGGTAATCCCCAGCACCGCTCCCAGCAACAAACGCAGGTCCGCCAGATACGCCAGCCAGATGTCCGCCCGGGCCTCGGACAGCACAACCCGCAACGCCTCCTCCCGCTCTTCCGCCTCCACTTCGGAGAGCAATTCATCCTGCACCCCTGAAATCCGCTCCAGCCGGTGCAGCAGTAATTCCGCCTCCATCGCATGGTCCAGATCCGTGTTCACCGCCTCCGGATCGTCGCGGCGCTGCTGACGCGGATGAAACGGCTTCAATATCCCCTGGTCCGGATCGCCGTGCTCCAGCAACCGACGCAATTCGCCGCCCAAAAACCGAAGCAAATCCACCTCGTTTGGAGTCAACGTCAATTCAATGCCATCGTCGGTTCGTGCACAGGTCGCCATGCCCGGCACCATGCCCCGCCCGACCCGGCACGTCAATCATCCGCCGTGTGATTCCACCACCGCCGCCAGAATACGGTCTCGATGCACGTGCCAGCCGTACCGCCCCGCGGCGTCCGCCCGCGCCGCGTAGAGAATCCGGCGCGGATCGGCGTCCAAAACCGCGATCGCCTCACGCAACCGATCCCCCCACGCCTGCGCGGGGCTCAGCCATCCGGTTTCCCCGTGCCGGATCGCGTTTCCAAAGGCAAACGTCGGCGAGGCCACCGTCAGCGTCCCCACCGCCGCCGCCTCGAAATATTTCAATTCGGATTTGCAGTGCGTAAACACGTTGTCCTGTAGCGGAGCGATATTGATCTCCATTTGGGCGATACGCCGTTGCAGATTTAAATAATCCTGCAACGGCATGAACTCGACGCGATCCCATACCGGCTCCAAAACCCCTCCCGATTCTAACGGACCCGTCAGACGGAGATGTACCCGGGGATCCGCCTCCATCACCTCGCGCAGCGCTCCCGCCGCCAACCGAAAATCCCGATTGTGGGTGGCCGTGCCGCTGAAATACCCGATATGAATCCGCCCGTCCCGCTGACAAAAATTCCGCGACGCCTTGTCCTCCCACAACCGGTCGGACACCCGACACTGAAGTTTATTCATAAAATTCGGCACCACCTGAACCGGCAGATCGACCCGCTCCCGAATCCGCTCGGCCAGATAGGAATTCGTGGTCAAGGCCCCGTCGCACATCTTCAACACCACCTCGTGGCGGGCCGCCGTCCCGAATACGTGGTCCATCGCCGGGTTCGTGAGTTCAATGTCGGTGGCGTCCATCAGCAGATGCGCGAAATCCGGATCGAAGACCAGGTCGTCCACATCGAACAGGATACGGATCCCTTTGTTCCGCGCGAGTTGAATCAGCCGCATCACCTGTGGCCCGTACAGCACCCGCGCCAGCACCAACACGTCCGCCTCCCGGATCACGTCCGCAAACCGGTCCGCGTCTCCCAAATGAAACCAGGAGGCCGACGCCCCGGGCCCGGCGTTGATCGCCTCCACCATATTGTACACCCGATACCGGAAGCTACTCGGATCGGGCTCCATGTGAAAGTAGGCGACCCGCGTTCCTTCCCCACACAGCAACGCCAACCGCTCCGGGAACCCGCGGTCCCACGGAGGATGAAACGGGATCTCCGGCGTGGTGAGCCAGTACACCCCTCAGGCCTCCCCCAGCCACTCGACCACCGGCCGAAACGCCTCGGTCCAGTCACGCGACACCCGGCAGCGCGCGTGCCGCTCCGACCGCGTTCCGCCCGCCAACACCACCCGAATCGCCTCCGAAATCCCCTGCGCCAATCCATCCACCGTCGGCTCCACACACAGAATATCGGGGCTGTACCTCTCCAACGACCGTTTGGGACCGAAGCGGTTGGTCACCGCCACCGCACCACACGCGGCCAGATCCAACACGGGATATCCCGGATGCGGCGTGTCAATCAACGCCAGTCCCGCGTCCGTTCCCCGCAGCCATTGCGCGTATTCCGCCGCCGGCACGTTCTCCACCCGCACCGGCCGCGCGCCGCCCGGCAGTTCCACCTCGGGCACCCCCGACCCGGCGAACACAATTTCCCACTCGGCCTCCGGCAGCCCCCCCGTCTCCATCACCCGGCACAGGGCTTCCAGTCCGAGCACATACAGGTTCCGTGCGTGCTCTGGACGGGCATAGAAGAAAAACCGTTTCCGCCCGGATCTCTCCCGCGTCTCCGGATAATACAGCGTCGAGGGAAACGCCGGCTCGAAACTCACCCCCCGGTCGCGCAGATGCCCCAGTCCGCTCTCCAGCAGATGCGTGTAGAGCAGTCGACTGTTGACGATGGTGGGAATCTGCCCGTCCAGAAGCGTCTCCTCGCATCGGACACGCTCGTCCCCATGCGGATAAAACATCCGTTCATCCTCCTGCACCAGGGTTACGATCCGATCCGGAGGCACGGAATGGCGAAATTGTCGAGTGGTCCACCAGGAGGTCGTCACCACCAGGTCCTGATCACTCCAGGGAATCCCCCCCGGTCGATTGCCCACGCAGGCGAACTCCAGGTTTCCGGTGAATTCCAGACCATGCAGTCGCTGAATCCGCGCCACATCCTCTCCATGTCCCTCCTCCCACAAGGTCAGAATTCGCAACGTCGCCCCCCGGGCCGCCGCCAGACGCGTGCCCAGCAGAATCGCAGTCGTCACGCCGCCGAACATCCGACTCGCATCCAGCCCATCCGTCACCACCGTCACCCGGGGATTCGGATACCCGTCCGGATACAGCGAGAGCGGGCGGTCGAATGGAAACCGGCTTCGCACCATCTGGAGCGCGGGAACCGCCGGCGTCTGCCGCGAATTCGACGGCGGCGACATCGACCGAGGCTCCTCCGCGGGAGAAAGATCCTCGTCGCCAAGCGATCGCTCTTCCGCCTGCCCGTACCGCACGTAGTGGACCAACGGGTTCACGCCCGAGGCCGCCACGTCCGGGTTGGCCTCGAGATACCCGACCGTGTCGAAACGCGGCCCCGGATTACGCCCCTCTTTCCAGCCCGTGCACAACCAGTGATGCAAAGGATGCACCCGATGCGCGTCCAAATCCGGATTCGCCTGCACGTACCACAAGGGATCGAAATACCCGCACTCCGCCACCGTCCGGGCCTCCTTTCGAATACGCAATTCCTTCCGCAACCGGCCCCGAATCGCCCACGCGACCACCTTCGGCGGGAGCGCCAGACACCGCGCCGCCCGGGGAAACCGAGTCTCCAATCGCAGCGCCGCGGTGATCCAGGACAGCCACGCGCTGGTGTGTACCCGTAATTCCCGGGCCCGGGCCGCGTGCAGCCGTTCCAGCACGCTTCGTTCCCGGCATTGGCGTCGGTGTTTCTCGTTCTGAACCCGCCCCCACCACTCTTTTTTCTGTTGCTCCAGCTTGTCCTCGGCATCCTGAAGCCGCGTTTGCGCCCGCATCAACCGAAGTTCGGGATCCTCCCGCATCGCCGCGGCGGCGGGAAGATTCCGCCGCGTCGCCTCCTCCCCCCGCATCCGGAAATACGACTGCAAAAAGGGTCCACTGGACTCCGACTCCCTCAACCACGCCAACGGAACCTGCTCCCGCCTTTCCGCCACACACGCCACACCCAACCCCTTCGAATGCGGAAACTCAAGATGATGCGGGTATCGCCCGCACACCTCCTCCCAGAAGCGCCACACGCCAAAGCCCTCTTTCCGCACCCCCGTGTCGTGAAACAGCACCACCGCGTTCGAAGACAGTTTCGGCAGCCAGGACTCGAAATCCTCGCGCACCGCCTCGTACTCGTGGCGACCGTCGATGTGCAACAAGTCCACGCTTCCATCCTCGAACCGCTCCAACGCCTCCGAAAACGACATCCGCAACAAGGTCGACTCCACGCCGGAGATCCCCCGGTTGTGCCGCTCCACGCTGCGATACACATCCTCCCCGTAGAAACCGGCCTGGGGATCCCCCTCCCAGGTGTCGACCGCGAAACAGCGGGTCGTGCCGCCTCCGACTCGAATCCCCGCGCACAGATTGAAATACGAATGCCCGTAATGGGTTCCCAACTCCACGAAAACCTTAGGCCGCATTGTCATTCCCAGCCAGTGCGCGAAGGGCACATGCCCCGCCCAGGCGCTGGGAAACGACAGCCGCTCCGGCTCCACCAGCGCCGCCTCGCATAACGTCCGATACATCATGCAGACGGTCTTCCCCGTTTTCACCGGCATTGAAAAGAGGAAAATCCGGAATTCGACCCCGAACCCGTCCAAACGCGGTTTCAATTTTCCGAAGATATGCTAGGGTCCAAGCGTGCGATTCCTCCTCTACAACATCCGGTACGGCACCGGCGGCAACATGTCCCGCTTTCCGCTCAGCGGATACATCGGCCGCACCCGGAAACATCTGGATGAGATCGTCCGGTTTCTGCAAGAGGAGTCCCCCGACGTGATGGGACTGATCGAAGTCGATGCCGGAAGCTACCGCAGTGGCTGGAAAAACCAGGCCGAGATCATCGCGAAAGAACTCGGCCACTACCACTCCTACAAAAGCAAGTACTCCGACGCCCACCCCATCCTGCACAAAATCCCCGTGCTCAACAAACAGGGCAACGCCTTTGTCTGCAGCGATACCGTGACCAACGAAAAACACCACTACGTCAAACGGGGCGTTAAACGGCTGGTGATGGAACTGGAGCTGGACAACGTGGTGTTTCTGCTCGTCCACCTCGCCCTTTCCTACCGGGTGCGACAGGAGCAACTGCGCGACCTCAAGCGCATCGTCAAACGCGTGGACAAACCCTGCATCGTCGCCGGCGACTTCAACGTGCTCACCGGCGGGGCCGAACTGGAATTGTTCAAAGAGGCCGCCGGACTCGTCGACCCCTCGCCGGAAACCTTCTATACCTTTCCAAGCTGGAAACCGAGAATGGACCTCGACTTCATCCTCCACAGCCCCGGCATCCGGGTGCGGGATTTCCGCGCGCCCCACGTCCTGTACTCCGACCACCTCCCCGTGGTGTGCGACTTCGAGGTGCGCGGGTGAACGCCGCCCGCAGCCCCGGTAAACTTATTCTGAGCGGAGAACACGCCGTCGTCCACGGCGCGCCGGCCCTGGTCCTGGCCGTCGATCGAACCGCCCGCGTCGATCTCACACCCGCCGCGGATTCAACCGTCACCCTTCGACTTGCTGACCGCCCTCCCTTCACCCTGTCGCTGGACGACCTGCCCGGTCGCCTGGAAGAGACACGGAGCCGAATGGAACGTTTCCGGAAAGGCCAATTGCCGATCCGCAACGTCTGCCCCGAACCGGAGGATCTCCTGCTCGCCGCCCTCGCCCTTGCCCCACCCGCACAAGGAAGCGACATCCACATTCACAGCGACATCCCCCTCGGCGCCGGTCTCGGTTCCTCCGCAGCCTGCCTGCTCGCCCTTTTCAAAGCCCTCCGCCCCGACTGGACCGACGACGAACTCTACCAACACGCGCTCCACTGCGAACACTTTCAGCACGGACGCTCCAGCGGCATCGACGTCGCCGCCAGCCTGCACGGCGGCCTCCTCTGGTCCGAACGCGGCACCCACACGCCGCTGAACCTCGACCCCCCGCCCGCCTTCACGGTCTACGACACCGGACGCCCCGAAACCACCACCGGCGAATGCGTCGCCGCCGTTCAGTCGCACTTCCCCACCGACCACCCCGTCTGGAACGATTTCGCCAACGTTACCCGCGGCCTTCGTTCCGCGCTTCAACACCAAAACCCCGAAGCCACCCGCCACGCCATCCGCCAAAACCACCGACTCCTCACCCACATCGGCGTCGTCCCCTCCCCGGTCGCCGACACCGTCCAACAGATCGAAGCCGCCGGAGGCGCCGCCAAAATCTGCGGCGCCGGAGCCATTCGCGGCGACGACGCCGGCATGCTCCTCTCTATCGGACCTCTCCCATCCAACCTGCCGCCGCAGTGGACCCGACTCGATCTAAGACCCGCCCCGACGGGCACCCACCTCGTTCCCGAATTACATAAGTAAGGAAAAAAGGAGCCCCCGTCTGCCTGACTCAACCGGGAACCGCTTTTCACGAGTTCGGTAATTCAGGGGACCGCGGCGAGGCTCCTCGATGTGTTCACGTCCCCACGGGTTGGGAATCACGTGTACCTACCAACGGCCAACCTTATTAGCGCAACCCTCTCGTTTGCATATTTTAAGGCTGCTCCCAATGTCTGCGGAACCGAGCCGGGGCCTTCCCCGACTTCGGCTTGACTTCCGCCCCTCATTCCCCAACATCATCGCATACCGCCCCCTCGCGAAGCCAAAAAAGACCTTCTGTCCGGGCTTCCCTCCGCGGTTCCCCTCAACCACATCTATTGAATCACAGTAACCCGTGCAAAACATGGGTCCACCTCACCCCACACCGTTATGTTGACACATCCATTTAAATTCTTCCGTGCCTCGATGATCGCCCCAGCGTTGTTCACGTTTGTCATGGTTCTTTCCGTCCATCTCCATGCGAAGGAACCCATTCGCGTCGTCGCTACGGGCGGACGCATCGGGGTTTACCCCTATAAGCCCGGCACGAGAACGGCCTTTTGGCACCGCACCCCTCATCAGCTTGGCGGGCCGGTGGACGAAATCCGGATCGGCTTCATGAACTGGATGCTCGCGTATTCAAGTGAGATCAATAACGACAACGACGTCACCATCGATCACGCATGGCTTGTGCGGGACTCCGACGGCCAGGTCGTCCCGCTGACGTTTGGGGGCAAGCGCGCGTTTACGATGCCGGCCGAATCCGAGGAACCCTTCTGGCCCGCCGATCCGGTCGATTCAAGCGTCTGGACCGCCGGCACGCCGCGGCAGGACGAAGTCTTTTGGTTGCACGTCAAAGGGCATATTCCAAACAGCGACGGACGGGTCTGTCAGGGCTCGCCCGTCGGATACAAAGGCTCCCGCTTCCGAACCTACGCACCCGAGAACGACCCCGGCACCCACGACTTCGCCGGCCCGGTGCCTTCCATGGCCGGAAAAAAGGACCGCACGCGAGGCCTGCCCATCGTCTTTCTGGGACGCTATTCCGAACCCGGTCACCTTGCCGTTATCGGCATTGGAGACAGTATTCTCGATGGTTCCGGCGATTCCAGCCGCATCTACGGTTCGATAGCCGGGTTTGGTTTCTTCAACCGCGCCGCCACCGACGAAAACGGTGAAAACACCATCGCGATGTTCAACCTGACGCGTCATGGCGCCGGGGCGGTTAGTTGGCGGAAACCCGGCAATGTTCGCCAACACAAGTTCCTCAAATATGCCAACGTTGTGGTCGAAGAGTATGGAACCAATGACCTCGGGTCCGGCGGCGGTGGCGACGTGAACGAAATCAAGAGCCGTCTGGAGCACATCTGGACATTGTGCCGCGAAGCCGGTGTGGAAAAAATTATTCGAACGCAACTGCTTCCCCGAACCAAATCCACCGACGGCTGGGCGACGAAAGAAAACCAGACCCCGAACAACAATTGGGACGCCAATGGAAGCCGCGACGAGATCAACGCGTTCTTTGAGACGGCGCTCGCGGAAGGCAAAATCGATAGGATTGCCCCCACCCTGTCAGCGGTCAGCGATCCCACGGATACTCACTATTGGCTGACGGACGGCGAACCGAAACATGCGACCTCCGATGGCACGCACGCGAACCGAACCGGCAACGAACTCCTTACCCCCGTCATTCGCAATGCATTGCTCTCGCTGAGGGCACAAAAATAACCTCGCACCTGCCCCGTCGGGCCGTGCATGTTAACTTTCCACCTCACGTCCACCCCTGCCAGCCCAACCTTCGATACTGGATCGCCTCGGCCAGGGGGAGGCTTGGATCGACTCCCCCTCCTCAAGGTCGGCGAGAGGAGGGCTACCTTAAGGATGCGGTCGTCGGGAGGGGTCCGTGAAGCCGCAACAACGTGGGGAATGATCGCCGTTCGAGGCTTGAGGGGCCTGATGAGGCCTTACGTGAATGGCTGGAAAAAGACCCGTCCCTTACGCTCGCAGATTTGGAGCAAAAGTTCGGGAAAGAGTTGATGGTGGAAATCCCACAGCCTTTTTGGACGGGCCTCCGTATCTTCCAGCAGGTAAGGCCGACTGGAAAACTTCGGATTACTCTTCCGGTTCGGCGGTATACCGCCAGAACCACTGACCGCCGACATCCACCATATCGGACGTGCCTCGGAAAACCAGTTCGAGCGGTCGGTTCGCGTGTAGATTGACCAAATCGCCCGCGCCGTACCATGTGTCCAGGTCGGCCGAAATCTCCACCCCGATCCGGGCAGGACGGTCGGAACGTCGGGGAACCACCAATTCGACCACATTTTCACCGGCTTCATCTTTGACAATGCGGATTTCCAACCCGGCCACAGAGAAATTGGAGGCGCCGTCGATCCCCAGCACGAACTCCAGTCCGTCCTCCATCCCGTTGCCATTCGCATCCTCCCGGGGATCGGCGGAAGCATTGCCCAAATGCTCCAGCGCCCATTGGTCCCATTGGGTTTCCGGAGGAGGCACATTGGTCACGGTGGCGGATCGAAGTGTCGCATACCCTTCGCTCACCCCGCCAATGATCACCACGTTGACCGCCGAAGTGCTCCACATTTTTAGTACGGGATTGCGGGGGCTCGGGCCGGGCCATGTCCAACCGGCGTTTCGAAAAAGCATCCACTCTCCGTTCGCCGGATCTCCGCTGAACCCCCAGATGTACGCCGCCGAGCCCCTGGAAATCGGAGAGTCCTCCGTGACGGTCAGCCGATTGGTAAACCAGTCATGCTCCTCGTTGTAGACGGTACGCTGCGCCGGAATCCAGTGCTCCGACCATTCGTTCAAATTATTCGTCGTGGGCACAAACCCGTCCTTGAACGCCCCCAGCTCGAACCGGAAGGAACCACCCATTTCCACTCCATCCTCCGTGAGGTTGAGTCGTTCGGGAGGACAGTACCAGAGAATCTGGGTGGCATTCACCAGACAGGGAAGGAACATCAGGAGGCTGAGAATCGCTTTCATGAGTGGTCTCCTTTGCGGGAAAATCCAAACCAGCCACAAAGCAAGAGCGTGATGGCGGAGAGGAACAGCGACCCTGGTTCTGGAATCACCTTGTAGGTCTGTACTTCGAATTGGCCGGTCTCATCATTGAACTCATAAAATCCGGCTCCCTTGTATCCCTGTAATTGGTCACCCTGGCTTCCCCATACGGGGAGTTCATTGGAGAAATCACTAATGGCGAGGTCCAAAGGATCCGCACCGGGACAACAGCCCCCGGCACTGACCGTGGCGAACGTCCAGGAGGCAACCCGGGCGAGAAACCATTCCGTGCCTTCCGCCTGTATGTTCTCACCGTTTTTCACCCACAACCAGATATCCAGACCGGAGAAATTGTAGTCCAAATCCGCCTGCGATGCGGTGGAATTGGTCAACCCGGTGTCCAGAAGATCCGCCGACATCTGGAACTGGGGAACCTGGTTTTCGGTCCCGGGCGGAACCAGGGTGATCGTGGTCTGGTCGAACACCCGCCAATTACTCGACCAATCCGCGGTGTTGAACTTTGTCGGATCGAACCCGCCATCGAACGAGCCGAGGGAGGCGTCGAACGAGGAGTCCAGATCCACTCCGGTGTTGTCCTTGAGCGTATCGGTCAGCGCGGAATTCAAGTTAACCGTCTGGAACACGGCCGCGTGCGCCCACGTCGGAATGATCATCGCAAGGAGCCAGAAGCCGCGTGCGATCCGTTTAGGTTTTGGAATGTGCATCAAGGAGCCCATGGTGAAGCGTATCCGTGTCCAAAGAGGTCCTGCGTCATCTGATGCAGTGAAGCCCTGTCACGAAGGAAGTGTAAGGTGTTCGATTGATTGGCGTAAGAATAATCCGGAGTTTGTGTCCACTGTTGTAGGGTCGTCCAATCCACCAAGTAATAGGTGTTGTAACTGACCGTTCCCGTGGTGTTGTCGCCCCGCCAGATCAGGAATTGGTCCGCGAATTTGTAGTCGGGACTTCCGGTGAATCCGTTGGCCAGGGTCATGTCCCGGCCGGCGGGGGTCTGGGTGACTGGATACCCGCCCGACACCAGGTTGTCCCCCTGGCACAGGGGGCGGACGAAGGCGTTTTCCCGCACCTGCCCGTAGGCGGTGAGGGTTTTGATCGTGCGGGACGTCACGTAGCTACCATGCCCGGGAGGAACCACCGTGTCGCCCGCGTCGGTGCGGGTCGCGTCGCCAGCCAATACCCATTTGAGGGTACCCGATTCGTCATCCAGGTAATAGCAATCAAACGTGCTTCCGTTCCACAAGGTCACTTGATCCGCTAGAGACGGATCCGCATTGGCCGTAAGCACATCCATGGGAAACAGGGTGGCCAGAGTCCGGTGCATGTGCACTGCGACGCTGTCTCCCTGGAGGTTTGCGGGGGGCGTACCGGTCAAGGTGTTGTTGGGGGAGGCGATACCGCACAGACCCGAATCGTTCGACAGGGTCATCGTGGTTCCCAAGGTACCGGAAATGTCGAATCGCTGTCCTTCGTTGTCCCCGGTCACCACTTCGATGTAGTAAGAGGCGCCACTCAGATCCGGCAGGGTGCCCGAAAAGGTGAGCTCCTGACCGGAGACACTCTGAACGATCCCGCGGAAAGGAGAACAACTGAGGAAAGGGTTGCTGTAGGTCCGGCAGGCGTTGGGGAGCTGGCTCTCCACCCATCCGCTGACATTCGAGGTCAGGGTCGTGCCTGATTCGGTGCGCAACAGTCTCACGAATCCGCTGCTTCCCAATCCCGTAAGCGCGGAGAGATCCGCCACCGTCACCGTTTCCGTTCCATCCCCATTGGTGGCCGCCGTGGTATTGGTTCCGTCCAGAACGACGGTGCCGTCCCAGACCGTGGGGTTGCCCAGAGCGTCCGTGTATTCCAGTTCGTAGGTGATTCCGGATTCCCCGTCGTTGCGGATGAACTCGCCATCCAGGGCCCCGTTGCTCATCTCGATACAGAATTGGGGCGTGGTCGCCCCGTCGGTCAGGAAATCCCGACCGGTCACATCCCCGTCGGCGATGCTGAATTCGATCAGATCGTCCCCGTTGACGCTTCCATCCACATCGAGAATGGCCTCCGCCACGGCATTGTTCCCCATGGTCACAATATAGTTGCCGTTCGGCAAGCCTGTAAAGCTGTAGGTGCCGTCCGAACCTGTGACCGTGCTGGCGATATCTTCGTTGGTTTCAGCAACGCCGTCCCCGTCGAGATCCCGATAAAGCGTGATGGTCATGCCTTGGAGGGTGTCATCATCGGGGCTCAGGCTGAAGACATCGTCGTCCACACTGTCGAAGAACACGGTCCCGGAGACCGAATACAGATCGGTGTTGCCATCCAGCAGAAAATCCTGGCCGGAAACGCTGGCACCGGCAAGTACGATCGGGGTCTGATCGCCGTTGACCGTTAGGCTGCCGGCGTCTTGGTCATTGATCGCCGCCGCGTTGAACGGGACCGCCATTTCCACGGTGTAACCGCCATCGGGAATCCCGGAGAAGGAATAGAAACCGCTTTCGTCCGTGACGCTCTTGCCCAGCTCGGTCGAGCCTTCCAGCAGCGTGACCTCGACCCCCGCCCGGGGGGTGTCACCGCCGGAGAACAGGGTGTCCGTGTCGGTGTCCTCGTACACCGTGCCGGAAATGCTGTTGAAGGCGAACAGGTAGTCCTCCACTTCCCCGTTGGCGTATTCGCCGCTGAAAGCCAGCTCGGGGAAAAAGGGCTCGGAGGAAAGAATGCGGAACCGGACCGCCAATTCGGTGGTTCCGGCCTCCGTGAACGTGCCGGAGGGAATGTCAAACGTGGCGGAAACCGTTTCATCGCTGGCCGCCTGGCTAACCACCAGTTCCCCGTCGTCCAGGAAGTCGCCGTCCTGGTTGAAATCCACATATCCGACCAGATACCCGCCGCCGACCACGGTGGCGTCCAGATTTCCGGCCGAATTACCGTTGGCCCACACGCCCACCACCGCGACCCCGTCGTCGTTGGCGTCCGCACTGGCGGCGGTCGAGAGCGTGCCGTTGGTTTCCGTGGTCACCCCCGCCCCGAGGTAAAGGTCCGGAGTGGTTTTCACGACATGCCGGGCGCCGTTGGGAAGCAGGGTGATGTCGGAATACGCGCTGGGCAGATCGCCAAAGTCGTACAGCACCTGGGATTGGAAAGCGAAATCGATGTTGGTGATGTCGTCCGTGGGCTCGGTGGGAATGGCCAGGGCCTGGTACGCGCCCACGGTATATCCCCGACTGTTGGTGGTTTCCACCAGCAGATCCACCCCGGTGTCCAGGGCGGTGGTGGTCAGCGCTAGGTTGCCGATGGGCGGGGTCATGGTGATGAGGTACGAATCGTCCCCGTCCCCCTCCGGCAGACCGGTGAATGCGTAGTCTCCGTTGCTGTCGGTGAGAGTGGTGCCGATCAGTTGGGTTTCTCCGGCTTCGACGGTCCCGTCCCCGTCGTCGTTCCAAAGATACGCGAACATCTCGACATCCGCGAAGGCGGTTTCGTCTCCGTCCACTCCGGAAGGGCCGGACCCCATCAAGCCGTCCGGCGTGTCCCCATCCATGCCGACCGTCCCACTAAGGTTGTTGTCGCCGGGGTACCGGTACCCGAAGTTGCGTGTGGCTGAATTGGCCGACGCGATCGTGGCCGTGGTCTCGTTGTCCAGCGTGGCGTCGAAATCGTAGGTCTGGGAGAGGCCGGCAGGCAATTCGGCGGCGGTCACGGTCACCGTATAGGTGCCGTCCGGAAGTCCTCCGAAGCTGTAGTAACCGTTTTCATCCGTGATGGTGGTGATCGCCACCCCCTCCCCATTGCCCAGGTCCACACCCGCGGGAGGCGTCAGGGTCACCGTGACAAACGGTATCACGGTCTCGGAGGCGTCGATCACCCCGTCGTCGTCGAAATCCACCCAGAGTGTGCCATCCAGCACCCCGCCGGGCAGGAAATATCCGAAATCGGCCCCGGCGTATTGCTGACCCTGGGTCAGGGTCACCGCGTCGATGCTGTCGCAGCCGTTGGCCAGGGGGCCGGTGCATGGCTCGCCGTCGGAATCCGGGTCGGAGGTCAACACCGCGCCGGACAGCGCGGCGGATCCGGTGTCCACATGCACCTCGTAATTTCCGGCGTCCAAATTGTCGAAGGAATACAGTCCGTTCGCGTCGGTGACCGCGGTGGCAATGGGCGTCACCAAATCGGAGGCCTCATAAAGAAAGACGGTGACCTCGGAAACACCCGGGTCGTTGGCATCCTGCAGGCCGTCCATGTCCACATCGAAGAAAATCGTGTCCCCGATGGTTCCCTCGGGGATAATGTCGGTCTGCTCATCGTCCGACCCGTCGTTGGCCGGGTCGCCGTTGGAGAATTCTGCGCCCGTGACGGACGCGAGGTCCATGGTGGTCAGGGCCTGGTTGTCCGGCAAGTCGTTGGCGGTGAATTCGAGAGTCACCGAAGAGGTGGCCCCGGGGGCGATCGGTCCGATGTTGGCCCAGGTCAGGGTTCCAACCGAGCCCGTCACGTCGGTGGTGGTCTCGCCCGGGATCGCGCTGACGAAGGTCAGCTCGTCCGCATTGTAGGTATCGGCCAAAGGCACAACGGACAAGGTGGTGTCCACGGTGGACGTGATCCGGAGGAACGCGGCGTCCAGAGAGAGGTCCGCGCCCGGATTGGCGGTTTTCTTGGCTCTCAACTGCATGGTGAGGTTGCTCAATTGCGCCCAGGTGAACGTCCCCGGAAAGTTGGCCACCACCGCCGAATAATTGGATCCGTTAAACGCGGTGACGTCAAAATTGGTCACGGAGCCCAACGAGGTGGTGCCATTCGTGAACAGTTCATACTCCAATACGTTTCCGGCATTGAACGTCCCATTGATCGCCGTGCCGTAAAAGACCACATCGACGGAGGTTATAGTCCCTGAACCGGCTGGCGTGTTGAAACCAATAAGGTCCAGGGTTTCCAAATTCCCCTGATAGGGGGCCGTCGCGTACACCCCGTCCAGAGCAAGCGCGTTGCCCGGATTGGTCCAGGCGGTCCCCTGCGAGCTTCCGGTGGCCGAGCTGGTGGCGGCAAGAGAATAGACCTCCTGGAAACCACCAGAGGGATACTGGTTGATCACGTCGATAGTGTACGTGACCGTGTCACCCTCTTTGATGGTGCCCGGCGTTCCGGTCTTCACCACCTGTAGGGTGGGCGCGAACCCGAAATCGTTGCCGGTGGAATCCGTCGCGGACAAGCTCACCGCGATCTCGGTGGGATTGGTGTTGGTGAATCCGCTGGGAATGTCGGCGTCCTGTCTGTCCACCTGGACAACATAGTCCCCGGCGGGCAGGTTGATAAAACTGTAATCCCCGTTGACATCGCTGATATCCGTGGCAACCAGCAGATCGTCGTCATCCACCTGATCGTCATTGTTGACATCGTAATAGAGGGCAACGGTCACATTCGGGATCGCCACCTCGGTCGCGCTGTCTTGGATCCCGTTGCCGAAAGTGTCCGTGGCGCCGGCCCCATCATCCTCGAACACGGTGCCGCTGATATTCAGCGTGCCGGTGATCAGGGTTTGGGCGTCGTCCTCCAGGAAATTCGTCGTCCGACCGATCGCCAAACCGACCGTATTGGGAATCACTGGCAGGGAGGCGTCCACAACCTGAACGGAAAACGTGACCTGCCCCGAGGTTCCCGCCGCCATCTCGTCGCTCAGCCACCACTCGAGATCCGTCACGTCGGCGGGGGTTCCCGGTTCCGTCGTGGTCCAACTGGCGCCATTGTCGGTGGAATAATACACCGTGTAGGCCGACACCCCGGACGGCAAGGTATTCCCCGTCGCGGCAGACCCACCCACATAGGTGGTATTAGGCGGAATCGTGTCCCGAACCAACAGTGGCAGCAGCGCGTCGGGGTCGCCCACCACCTCCGTGCCGTTGTTGCCATAATCCACGGTGTACGCCAGCGTTTCACCCCCGGTGGCGGTGGACTTGTCCACCACCTTGGTTAGCGTCATATCAGTCTCCCCGGAAGTCAGGGTTCCCACATTGACCCCGTAGTCGCCGTTGAACTTCTCGTTGTCGAACCCGGATGCCGCCATCTGATACGGAGTCAACGTGGCGGAAGCGTTCTGTTTGAGAGGCCGAAAGTCGTAACGGACCAAACCAATCACCCCGTTATTGTCGGGAATGCCCTCGAAGTAGAGCTGGTCTTTTACGTCGTACACCAATTCCCCACCAGATTTGAGCTTCACCACGATCATGGCGTAAGTGTTCACCAGCCGGAAGGCGGAGGGATCGATCAGGCTGGGATCGCCCACGGGCTGCAGCCACGCGTTCTGGTCGGGCACCAGATCGCCGTTGTTGTCGAACCCCTGCCCCACGTTCCCAAAATCGTACCAGATCCCCTCGGTTAACACACTGGTGCCCGGAGACCCGTCCCGCTCCACGTTGGTCCACTCCGGTTCGTATTTTTGCAGAAGGTCCTGATATTCCTGCGGCACCTTGTTGGCGGTGTTGGGAAAAATCTTGTTGGCCATGGCGCTGATGCAGTTGCGCATCGTGGCGGTGCGATCCACCTGAACGGACCGGGTGGTCGACCCACCCTCCAGACCTTCCGCCCAAATGCTGTACTCAAGCATCAAGTCGTCATCGGGTTTGATCCCTCCGGCCACGGTATTGCCTCCATCGTCCAAATTGGGGTAACTCACCAGCCAGTAGACCGGGATATACTCCCCCGCGGGAATGGTGCCCAGTGAGCGAATCGCATCGGCGGTTCCCACGTCTCCGCCCACGTGCGTCAACGAAAACGTTCCCGTCAGACCGGGCCAGGTTGTGGAGGGGTAAACCCCGGGGGTGTTGGTTCCGCCGTCTCCCACATACGCGGTCACATCTTCCATGTCCGTGCTGCCGTCGTTCCAAATCCGGGCGGTAATGTAGGCGGCGCGGGGGGCATAGGTGGCGGGCGTCTCCACATTGGAGTCCACGATGAAGTTATACGCAGTGGTCACTTCGATCCTCAACGAACCATCGGGATTCATCGCAAAGGCTTGGAAGCCAAAAAATATTAGATTCAAGACCCCGATACAGAATGTTTTTTTCACGTGGAAACCAAAGTGGAACAAGTGTTACTGGAAATAGGAATGTTACACTCCTCCCCTTTTGACGATCGGAAATCAACACGTTTTTTCAAAAAACGGATGGGCGCTTCCTATCGAAACGAAACCGTCGTTTGGGAAGGTCGAATTCTGCCCCCCCACTGGCTGCCGCACGGTCTGGCGAGCTTCAAGATCAGGGCACGCTCCGCGCGGAACACCCAGAGGAGGGAGCGTCGGCGAACATGAAGTCAATGCGCGCAGGTCAGTCGTAGAACGACTGACCGAAGTTGTATGGGACGCCTGGTTCGGGCAATTCTTCAATTTTTACTGTTGGTTCAGTATCGGCTATATCGATAATGCGGATTCGGCACACGGGAACCAGCCGGTGTAGCCGACATTCCGCTTGCTTCCAACAAACAACCCTGCTTTCATCAATTCGTATGTGACTCAGCGTTATCCGATCTATGAATCACCCAGAAATTACCTCTGTAATGATATTCGTTACTGGCGCCCTTTGGTTTGTTTGTGCGATCACATCCATCAGCTTTACATATAAGTTTCGAAAATATTATCCAGAATTAGCAGAGGAGTAGCGGTACCGGCTAGCGGAGCCACGGGGTAAGTTAGATTTGGCGTGGGCTCTCTCCTTGTGTACAACCCAAGCACCACAAGGAGCAGAAATGAAAAAACCGAGACGTAACCACAGCGC
>Ga0194138_10000161_pt1 | contig 33563 bp, 31 predicted proteins | sample TARM_MetaG_T2_14_FD_134022 | JGI IMG/M metagenome (GOLD analysis project Ga0194138, IMG submission 134022) | Freshwater microbial communities from Pennsylvania, USA, analyzing microbe dynamics in response to fracking - TARM_MetaG_T2_14 (version 2) | ecosystem: Environmental > Aquatic >...
CTAAGGGATGAAACACCCCCTGCCGTCAAAGGCTTCAAACCATTGGTAACACTGGATTGTTGAGTAAATCGCTGTCTATAAAGGTTTTGAAAATTTTTTATGCATTTGATATTGCAATTAAGCCCTTAATTTTAAGTCGCAATATTGCGCTTAATTGTCGGCTTTTTCTTCCAGAAGTATCTCAGCCAACCACGCTTGCTGTTTTTTCGACAAGGTGATCTTTTCCAACATTTCCGGACGTCTCAGCCACGTTTTGCGCAAAGACTCCTTTTCCTGCCAATCGGCGATTTTCTGGTGGTTGCCGCTGAAAAGCACTTCAGGAACGACATCCCCGCGAAAATCGCGCGGTCGCGTATATTGAGGATGCTCCAGCAAACCGGTCGAGAAAGAATCGGTTTTGTTCGACTGTTCATTGCCCAATACCGCCGGCAAAAGCCGCACTGTCGCATCGATCATGACCATCGCGCCCAGTTCTCCGCCGGTCAGTACGTAATCCCCGATCGATATTTCGTCCGTCACGTGCTGCTTGATGCGTTCATCGAAGCCTTCGTAGTGGCCGCAGATGAAGATAAGGTGCTCTTCTTCGGCGAATTCCTCCGCCAGCTCTTGATTGAAGGTTTTTCCTGACGGATCCAAAAGGACGATCCTTTTTTTGGTTTCGGGCGAATGGACTTCGATATCCGTCAGCGCGTCCACAATCGGCTGCGCGCGCAACAACATGCCTGCCCCGCCGCCGAACGGATAGTCATCGACGGAATTGTGTTTGTTTTCGGAATAATCGCGGAAATTCGTGCAAGCAATCGAAACACGCCCGCTCTCGATCGCTTTGCCGATGATCGATTCGGACATAGGACCTTCGAACATCGCCGGAAACAACGTCAATACATCTATCTTCATCAGTCCATCATTCCTTCTAGAACGTGGATCGTGACCTGCTGATCTTCCAAGGATACTTTCTCCACCACAGAAGCGATATACGGAATCAGTAAATCCTTTTTGCCTGGTCTGGTTACAACCCAAACATCATTCGCACCAAGCGGCAAAATTTCTTTGATGGTCCCCAACTCTTCGCCTGCATCGCTGACGACGGACAATCCGATGATTTCATGATAATAGAACTCATTTTCAGAAAGATCCTCCAATTGTGCTTCCGAAACTTTCAGGGTTCCCCCTTTGAACGGCTCGACCTCTTCGATCCGGTTATATCCTTCGAATGTCAGCATGTTGAAATTCTTATGCACACGGTGGCTGGCTACCTTCAGAGCGATCGGTTCGCTGTTTTCGCGGAAAAGGTAGAGCGTAGCTCCTTTTTTGTAGCGTTCATCCGCAAAATCAGTGCTGGAAATGACACGCACTTCACCTTTGAGCCCTTGCGTATTCACGACTTTTCCGACATCATAAAATTTTTCCATTTTTCACCTCTCCTTACATGAATCGTACTGTCAAAGTTTCTGTACATAATAAAATAGAAGGGATAAGTGCTACAATCGTATCATCATCCGCTTCTATCTATTCGCTATTAAGTTAGGCATCCGCCGAGCGGAAAAGGCCGGACCCACTACTGGAGCGGATTATTCGGCCCCTTCGATCACAAGGCGGACACGTTTTGTGCCTTTGGTTCTGACACTGTATACAATTGTACGGATCGCTCTGGCGACACGTCCCTGTTTCCCGATCACACGGCCGACATCCTCGGCATCAAGATGCAAATGATATTCCATGAATTCACTTGTCTCCTTGATTTCGATGGACATCTTATCATCATGGACGATCAAAGGTTTGACAATTGTCAGGATTAAATCTGAAATTTCAGGCATTTAAACCACCCTTTTATTTAGCTAACTTAGAGTCGTGGAATTTCTTCATAATACCTTGTTGAGAAAGTAGGTTACGAACAGTATCAGACGGTTGTGCACCATCAGCTAACCATTTCAAAACCAATTCTTCGTCAAATTTAACTTCAGCTGGTTCAACAACTGGATTGTATGTACCTACTTTTTCGATGAAACGTCCATCACGTGGAGAACGTGAATCAGCTACAACGACACGGTAAAACGGGTTTCTTTTAGAACCCATACGTTTTAAACGAATTTTAACTGCCATTTATATTACACCTCCATATATCTGTATCTCACATTTTTATATATTACCAGTTTTCATTTTAGTTGTAAAGTATTTTTTCTTTACACTGCCTAATTATTTTTTCTTTTTCTTCTTTTTGTTCATCCGTCTGGCCATTTGCTGCATAGCCAGTTTGCCCATTTTGCCTTTCGGGCCTTGTCCAAGCAGACCTTCCATCCCTGCAAAATTGCCTTTGGACATCTTGTTCATCATGTCCCTGGACTCGTTGAACTGCTTGATCAGACGGTTGACTTCCGCCAATGACCTTGCGGAACCTTTCGAGATCCGTCGGCGTCTGCTCTGCGAAAGCAGCTCAGGGTTTTCGCGTTCAGCGGGCGTCATCGAAAGCACGATCGCCTTCATGTGGGCCACATCTTTAGGATCGATCTTCATTTGGTCCAGTCCCGGAATGTTGCTCATGCCCGGAATCATCTTCAGCAGATCCTCAAGCGGTCCCATGTTGGTGACCTGATCCATCTGTTCAATGAAATCATTGAAGTTGAAGGTGTTCTCGCGGATTTTTGCGGCCATTTCCGCCGCTTTTGTCTCATCAAAATCTTGTTGCGCGCGTTCGATCAGCGTCATCAGATCGCCCATGCCCAGTATCCTGGAAGACATGCGTTCCGGATAGAACGGTTCAAAGTCTTCCAGCTTTTCGCCCAGACCTGTAAATTTGATCGGCTTTCCGGTCACGGAACGGATGGACAGCGCAGCCCCACCACGGGTATCCCCATCCAGTTTGGTAAGGATGACACCTGTTATGCCGAGCTGTTCATTGAAGGATTGCGCTACATTGACAGCATCCTGCCCGGTCATCGCATCCACCGTGAAGAGGATCTCGGTAGGATTGACGGCAGCTTTGATGTTCTTCAGCTCTGTCATCAGCACTTCATCCACATGCAGTCGTCCGGCTGTATCGATGATGACCAGATCGCGGCCATCGAGTTTGGCTTGTTCAACGGCTTGGGTCGCTATATCCACTGGATTTGCTTCGGTCCCCAATGCATACACCGGGAAATCAAGCTGTTTGCCCAAAGTCTGCAGCTGGTTGATGGCTGCCGGACGATAGACGTCGGCTGCCACCAGCATCGGGCGTTTGTTTTCTTTTTTCTTCATGTAATTGGCAAGTTTTCCGGCCGTGGTCGTTTTACCGGCCCCCTGCAGGCCGACCATCATGACGACAGTAGGTGGCTTTGCCGAGAATTGGAACGGCTCTTGTTGTCCGCCCATCAATTCCGTCAGCTCTTCGTTAACGATTTTGACGACTTGTTGCGTCGGCGAAAGCGACTCGAGCACATCCGAACCCAACGCCCGTTCGTTCACTTTTTTGACGAACTCTTTAACGACTTTAAAATTCACGTCGGCTTCCAACAATGCCAGACGCACTTCACGCATCATTTCCTTCAGATCGGCTTCCGTGATTTTGCCTTTTTTGCCGATTTTGGTCATCGCGCCTTGGAGACGCTCGGATAACCCTTCAAATGCCATATTTGCCACTTCCTTACTGTTTATTCATCTCTGTCATCAAGTTCTTCCAGGTTGGCGATCAGCCTCTGCAAAGATTTGTCTTCGGGATATTTTTCTTCGGCATAGTTCGCCAATTCGTCCAATTTCTTGTTGCGGAGGCTATAGTTTTGCGCTAATTTCAATTTCTGTTCGTAATCCAACAAAATCTTTTCGGTGCGCTTGATGTTGTCGTACACCGCCTGCCGGCTGACTTCGAATTCTTCAGCGATTTCGCCTAATGAATAGTCATCGCCATAATACAAAGAAAGATAGCCTTTCTGTTTGTTCGTCAACAGGACATTATAAAATTCATAAAGTGTATTCATATTATTGGTTTTTTCCAGTTCCATCAGAATACCTTCCTTCTCGTACGGATTGTCAAGAAAAAATCTTTACACTTCATTAGATTACCGATTTTGTAAAGCTTAGTCAACCACAAATTGCAAGGATGCCCGGTTCCCGTAACAAAAAGGAAGGTCAGGCCGGCAACCGCATCGGGATTGCCGGCCTGACCAAGCTTATGGAGCCTTTTGATAGGAAGCTTGTCCCATCATCCGGCCCAGTTCACTTCCTTATTTTTTCTCAAGCAGGTCCCTTACCAATCCGTAGATGTACTGTTCCGGATCGAAAGCTTGCAGATCATCCAGCCCTTCGCCCAAACCGACGAATTTGACGGGTATATCCAATTCCTGGCGGATCGCCAGGATGACGCCGCCTTTCGCCGTGCCATCCAATTTCGTCAGGATCAAGCCGGTCACATCCGTCGTCTCCTTGAATTGCTTGGCTTGTATCAATGCGTTCTGCCCTGTCGTAGCATCAAGCACCAGCAACGTTTCGGTTGCGCCGCCGGGAATTTCCCTAGCGATGATACGGTTGATCTTCTCCAATTCCTTCATCAGGTTCACTTTGTTCTGCAATCTGCCCGCCGTATCGATCAGCAGATAGTCATAATTTTCTTCCTTGGCTTGCTTCAGCGCATCGTATACGACGGAAGCGGGATCGCTTTTTGCATCGCTCGTCACGACAGGCACGCCGACGCGTTCACCCCAAACTTCCAATTGTTCGATTGCGCCGGCTCTGAAAGTATCCCCTGCGGCCAACAATACTTTATTCCCTTGGCTCTTCAATTGATGAGCGTATTTGCCGATGGTCGTCGTTTTCCCGACTCCGTTGACGCCCACAAACAAGATGACGGTCGGACCGTTTTCATTTGTTTTGATGGTAGGTAATTCCGTCTGGCCTTTTTCATAGATTTCGACCATTTTTTCGATGATGACATTCTTCACTTGTTCGCCAGTGCGGACGTTCTTCATTTTGACTTCATCACGCAGCACATCCGAGAGCGCCAATGTCATATCAAATCCGACGTCTGCGGATATCAGCGTTTCTTCCAAGTCGTCAAAAAACTCTTCATCCACCTCCCTGAAGCCGGCGAACAGTTCGTTCATCTTCTCCGAAAAGCTTTTGCGCGTCTTTTCCATGCCTTTGTCGAATTTTTCGATGACAATCTTATTTTCCTCGGTAACCGGTGTCTGAACGACATCTTCACCTGTAAACGCGCGTTTTATGCGATCAAATAATCCCATCTGAACACTTCCTTTCTAGTGGCAGCCTGTTTTACGCAAAGACGAATGTTTCGATTGCGTGTGCGACGCCATCTTCCCTGTTTGTTTTTGTGACAAAGCTCGCCCGTTCCTTGATTTTGTCGGGTGCGTTGCCCATCGCGACGCTTACGCCGGCAAAGTCCAACATCGCCAAATCATTTTCTTCATCCCCGCAAGCCATGACCTCTTCGGCAGAGATGCCCAAATGATCGCATAAAGCCGCGATCCCGTTGCCTTTGTCGACTTCAGGATGCATGACTTCAAACAGCAGCGGGCGTGATTTCATCATCGAATATTTGCTGTAGAAGTCCGCAGGTATTTTGGCGATCGCTTCATCCAAAACAGCTGGTGCGATACAAAAAACAACTTTATTGAACGCATGCTCTTCTTGAAAGTCTTCGATCTTTTTTTCAACGAACGGCAAGCTTGAACTCTGCAGGCTCTTGTACAAGGACTCCCTGCCTTCCGGATACTCCGGTTCGTATACAGACTCCAGATCCAGCATGTTCATCGGGATGTTCAGTTCCTTGCTAAGATCATAGAGTTCCACGATCTGATTGTAGTCCAGCACCTTTTGGGAAATGATTTCCGATGTTTTGTTTTTTTGGACCAAGCCGCCGTTGTAGGTGATGGAATAATCTTCCGCTTGCAGCAGATCCAGTTCATCTACGTAGGCCTGGATGCCCATGAGCGGGCGCCCTGTGCAGAGGACAATTTTTACGCCGGCTTCCCGGGCGCGGTGGATTGCTTGTTTGTTCGCATCGCTGATTTTTTTGTCAGGATTCAGCAATGTGCCATCCAAGTCGAGTGCTATCAATTTAATCATTTTTCCTTATCCCCTTATCCTATGTCTTCGTAATCTTCAAATTTGACCGATGCCAGACGGGATACGCCGGAATCCTGCATGGTCACACCGTACAGTGCATCCGCTTCTTCCATCGTGCCCTTCCGGTGGGTGATCACGATGAACTGGGTCAATTCGGTTGACGCCGCAAGATATTTCCCGAAGCGGGATACATTCGCTTCATCCAAAGCAGCTTCCACCTCATCCAAAATGCAGAACGGCACCGGTTTGACTTCGATGATGGCGAACAGGAGCGCAATCGCCGTGAATGCTTTTTCCCCTCCGGAGAGCAGGCTGAGCTGCTGGAGTTTTTTACCGGGCGGCTGCGCCACAATTTCGATGCCGGTCTCCAACAGGTCATTCGGATCGGTCAGCTCCAATGTGGCTTTGCCGCCGCCGAACAGTTTCGGGAAGGTTTTTTCGAATTGTTTTTTGATTTGGATGAAAGTCTCCTTGAAACGCATACGGACTTCATCATCCATTTCGTTCATCGTGTTCAGAAGGTTGCCCCGGGCGGACAGGAGATCCGTCTGCTGCTCCGAAAGGAAGGTGAATCTTTCGGAAATGCGGTCATATTCCTCGATCGCGCCCAGATTGATCGGACCCAGCTCCTCGATGTCTTTTTTCAGCTTTTTGACTTGTCTGGCCGCTTCTTCGGGCTCTTGGGTCAAATGATGGTCCTGTTTCGCGGCTTCAAAGCTGAGCCCGTACTCCTCGCTCAAATGCGCGAGATGATGGTCGATGGCGATTTCATAACGCCCGGCGTTCGTTTCCAGTTTGGCGTGCTCACTCCACAGTTTTTGGAGATTCTTGTTTTTTTCGCTCTGTTCGTTTTCTTGGACAGCGCGATTCTGTTCCGTCTGCTTTTTCCGCTCCCGCAACTGTCTCAAATCCGCATCGAATCGGCCTTTTTCGGCAGTGGCGGCCTTCAGCTGGGTTGTGATTTCTTGGATGGTCAACGTCTCCGTATCGGCCAGCTTGGCGACTTGATCTTGTTTGCCTTTCAATGAGCTGATGGCTTCCTGCTCCGCTTGGATGCGCTCGGCCGAAAGTTTCACATCACGCCGCAGCTGCTTTTCCTGCTCCTGCAGGACCGCAAGTTCTTGGTCTGCTTGTTGCCGGTTCAGCTGGACGTCCTGGAGCAGTTTCAAGCGCTCCTCTTCATCCAGGCTGGATTCCGCGATATCCTTCTGGAGCTGGTCGATTTCGCTGTTGAGGACAAGCAAATTTTGCTGGGCTTGAGCCAATCGCGCTTGCCTGTCCTCTCTTTCCTCGTAGAACATGCGCTTTTCATATTCATGTGCGGCCGCTTCTTTTTCTTTCGTTGCGATTTCGGCCGTCACTTGTTGCAGGGATGCTTCTCTTTGCTGCAGCTCGAACTGTTTGATGGTCGCTCTTTGGCGCTTGTCGTCCAGTTCCTCCTGCAGACTTTGTTGCTGCAGCGACCATTTTTCTTGTTCCCGTTTCAGCTGATTGTACTGGACGGACAACTGTTGCACGTAGTCGGTCAGCTTGTTCAGATTGTTTTTACGGGCCAGCAAGGATGCCTCTTGTTGACGTCTTGTCGCGCCCCCCGTCATCGATCCGCCGGCATGGATGACGTCCCCTTCAAGGGTGACGATCCGGTAACGGCTCTGCAATTTTTTGGAAATCTGCAGGCCTTCCTGGATGGTTGATGCTACGATCGTTGTGCCCAACAGACTGCTGACGATGGCGCTGTACATTTCCTCATGGCCGATCAGCTCATTCGCGATGCCGATATATCCGGGACTGGCTTCCAATGTTGCCCGCACAGATGAAGGCACCGACTTGCCCTGGATCACCGTCATCGGCAGAAAAGTAGCGCGCCCCAAGTGTTGGGCTTTCAGAATGCCGATGCATTGGGAAGCCGTCCGTTCGTCCGCCACCACGATGTGTTGCATCGTGGCCCCCAGTGCGATTTCGATGGCTAAGGTGTATTTTTCGGGAACTTGGATCAATTCGGCGACGGGACCGCGGATACCCGGAACACTTTCCCTTCTCCTCAGCATTTCCTTTACGCCTTGGTAATAACTGGCGTAGCTGTCGTCCAACTCCTGCTGGCTTTCCCGCCGGGCTTCCGCCTGCTGGAGATTCCGGGTCACGGTATCAAGCTCTGCGTTCAGTTGTTGGAGTTTGGAGACAAGCTGGAAGTTGTTTTGTTTGCGATCCTGCAGCTCCGATTCCAGGCTGGCGTTTTCGTCAACGAAACGGGCATATTCCTCATTCAAAGTTTGCTGTTTCGCTTTGAGTTGGCGCAGCATCTTTCTGAGTTCATCGCCTTTCGCAAGGAAACGATGCTCCTGTTCCGTTGCCAGCGACATTTCTTTTTCAAGATGGACGGTTGTGTTGCGGTTGCTGGATTGTTCCTGCAGCCGGTTGATATAATCGTTCCGGAGCTGTTGGACCAGCTCCGCCTTGTTTTGCATCAACTGCGCTTCTTTTTCGGACAGGCTCTCCCTTTTCGCCGCAAGTTCCTTCCTCGCTTCCACTTTCGCCGCAAGATCAGTCCGCAATGCCGTCAGGTTGGCTTTTTCCGTCTTGATCAGCGCCTCTTTCGCTGCGATGATCTGGGCCTGCTCCTCTTGATTCTTTGACGAATACATCGCCCGTTGCTGGAAAACCTGCTTTTGCCCTTCCAACTGCTCCAGTTTCTGGATGACAGCGACATAGCCTGTCTGTAGTGCATCCAACTGTCCATCGCAGGCATCCAACTCTTGCTTCAGGTCCTTTAAGGCTGCCTGTGTGCTCGCAAGGGAGCGTTCCTCCGTGCTGATTTTGCGGTCATAATCGGCAAGCTCACGTTTGCTCATTTGCCATTGCCCATTCAGCCGCTCTATTTCGGAAGCGGTCAGCGCAATTTCGACTTCGCTCAGTAATGCCTTTTTCTCTTTGTACTCCAAAGCCGTTTTCCGCTGGCTTTCCAAAGGCGCCAGTTGGCTGTTGATTTCATGCAGGATGTCCTCAATCCGGTTCAAATGCTCTTCCGTTTGCGACAGCTTCCTTTCGGCGCTCGTCTTGCGGTTTTTGTACCTTGCCACACCGGCAGCTTCTTCAAGGATGATCCTTCTGTCCTCGGGTTTATTCTGAAAAATTTGTTCCACCTTGCCTTGCGAAATCATCGAAAAAGAATCTTTTCCGATGCCCGAATCCATCAACAACTCGGTTATGTCCTTCAATCGGCACGGCTTTTTGTTGATGAAACAATCGCTGTCGCCATTGCGGTTGTATCTTCTGGTGATGCTCACTTCGCTGAATTCCAGCGGCAGGAATCCGTCCTCATTGTTCAGTATGAGGGTAACTTCCGCAATATTGACAGGTTTGCGTGTCTGTGATCCGGCAAAAACGATATCGTCCATTTTTTTCCCGCGCAGATTTTTGGCGGATTGTTCGCCCAACACCCAGCGGACAGCTTCCGAAAGGTTGCTCTTGCCGCTTCCGTTCGGACCTACTACCGCTGTCACACCTTCATCAAATTCGATTACGGTTTTGTCGGCGAATGATTTGAAACCCGACATTTCTATTCTTTCAAGATGCAAAGATAACATCCTTTCCGGTGAAACTTGCATTTCATTTTTTTAAAGATTCCAAGGCGTTTTCTGCCGCTTTTTGTTCAGCGGCTTTTTTGCTTGGTCCTTGCCCTTGGCCCAGCACTTTTCCGAATGCACGCACTTCCACATCGAAAAGTTTCGCATGCGCAGGGCCGTCTTCGTTCAGGAGGATATACTGGATATCCACATCGCCGTTTTTTTGCAATTCTTCCTGAAGGCTGGTCTTATGATCCATCACATGTGAAAAAGCATCCTCTTTTAATTTTGTGATCATGACTTGTTCAATGAATTTTCTGGCGGCTTCGATTCCTTGGTCAAGGTATACCGCTCCGATGAATGCTTCGAATACATCACACAGCAAAGCCGGACGTTGCCTTCCGCCCATGTTCTCTTCCCCTTTACCCAAACGGATATAAGTGTCGAAATGACACTCCTTCGCGAAGGCGGATAAGCTTGGTTCGCAGACGATCTGCGCGCGCAAACGGGTCATTTTCCCTTCATGCCAGGTGTCATATGTATGAAACAAATAGTCGGAGATGATGACTTCCAAAACCGCGTCGCCCAAAAATTCCAATCGCTCATTGTCCTGTATTGCCAGATGACGATGCTCATTCACATAAGATGAATGGGTAAATGCTTCATGCAAAAGATTCTCGTTCCTGAAAACAATAGAGAAGTCAGTTGCTATTTGTTTGACTATTTTTTCCAATTCGTTCCCTCCTTTCCCTGAATGGTTCACTGGACTCGTTGCTGTCAAGGCACTTCTGAAAATAGCGTCCTTTCCCATTATACGACAAATGCGGGCCATAAGCACGCAAATTTAGTTGTCGAGCAGTCTGGACGCCTTCACGAGAAAAGAGGCCCGGACAAAAGTCCGGACCTCTTCTTCATCATTTCTGAAAACGGACCTGAACGCGCATCAGCGGACAGGTTCTTCTGATGTCAGTTCGATGGTTTCCCATCCTCTGGTCGCACCATAACGGACATTGAAGTTTTTGACGCGGTTGTTGACGGCAAAAATCTGCGTGCGCCACAGCGTGGGGATGACAGGAACTTCCTCGAACAGCAACGCTTGCCAGTCTTGATAGATGCCCGTCCGTGCAGTTTCATCCAATGCCGCCGCTCCGTTGATCTGTCCCAACAAAACATCATTCTTTTCGTTGGTCCAACGGGTATAGTTGCGGGTACTGGCACGGCCGAGTATTTCAATCGGATTGGGATCCATGCCCGTCCCCCAGGTGGCCTGATAAACATCGATAGCCGGATCGTCTGACGCAAGCATGTCATAAAACTTCTGATACTCAATCAAGTTTCCTGTAGAGAGCGAGACGTCCAAACCGATTTCTCCCCATTGCTGGATATAGTACGCAACGACAGCTTCTGCCGCATCTCCCCCTGCAACCGCCGCAAAGTTGATTTCGAGCGGCTCTCCTTCCGGCGTTTCCCGAAAACCGTCGCTATCCCTGTCCAGATAGCCTGCCTTATCCAGCAGTTCACCGGCTTTCACAGGATCATAGCTGAAGCCAACCGCCTCATCATCACCGAATCCTTCGAAGACTGGCGGAATCATGCCGTTTGCCGGCTGCTGCAGCCCGTCGAAGATGACCGCAGCAACAAAAGCGTTGTCCAGCGCATATGCCATCGCTTGCCGCAATGCTGCATCCGCCATTTTGGAATTCGGATCCAGGCTGTTGGCGCCTGTTCCACCATCATGGGATCCCAGTTTGAACCCGATGTATGCAGTCGCCAATTCCTCTCTGCCCAGTAATGTGATATTATCGAAATCCTTGTAGGCTTTGTAAAAACTTGTCGGCATGACGGCGACGTCATAATTTCCAACTTCCATTTCGGAAACAATTGTTGACGGACCGACAACTTCCACAAGTATATTGTCCAACTTCGGTTTCCCTTTCCAATAATATTCGTTGGCTTCAAAAAGGACCGATTCGCCCGGAACGATCGCCTTGACCCGGAACGGACCCGCGCCTACGGGTTTTTCACGCAGTTGCGCGGACCTCGTCATTTCCGATACAGGGATGCTCTCCAGTTGGTGCCTTGGCAGCGGTTGGCTCCATAAGGCTCCTCCCGCCTGCAATAAGGACGGATTCAATTCTTTGAAAGCAATGGTGAGGTGCGTATCATCCAAAACTTCGATGCCGGCGATCGAAGCAGCGGCGCCTTCCCGATATTCGGTCATGCCGACAACATTCGCAAAAGCATCTCCGTAATGGGAACCTGCATAATCAGGGTGTCCGATCACCTCGTAGGCATAAAGGATATCGTCGACCGTAAGGGCCGCGCCATCCGACCACTTCAGATTATCTTGCAGGGTGATCGAAATTGTTTTTAAATTTTCATTGAGCACAAAGGTAGCCATGCCATCTTGCGTAAGCTGAAACTCCTCATCATACGAAAAAATGGATTCATGCGAAAAGCCCATAAGCTCCTCGTCATAGGCATCTTCAGAAAAAGCCGGGTTGAAGACACCTTGGAAAGAAAATTCGGCAACCAGAGCATATCTCAACACTCCACCAGCGATGGCAGGGTCGTCGCTGTTCATGACGGTATCGAATTCCTGTACGACAGCGGAAGGATCAGGCAAGTCCCCGGCTGCTTCCAGAAGGACTTCGTCGTTTCCGCAACCGGCCAACAGCGCAGCCAACAGGAACGTAACGAACATTTTATTCAGCATACCTCACCCTCCTTATTGGCCTTGCATTTGTCTGGCATCTGCCGCACGCCGCAATGCCTGTCCGACATAAATGATGCACAACAACACCACAAAGATGAGCGTGGCTGCCGGCAACCATACCCAGGCATAGTTCTCAAAGACTGTGGGAGAAATTGCATAACGGAGCAAATTGCCTATACTCGGCACAGCGGGCGGCAAACCAAAGCCCAGAAAGCTCAACCCTGTTTCCATCCCGATATTCCTTGCCAATGACATAGTCGTATTGATGATGACGAGAGAACTCAGGTTAGGCAATATTTCGCGGATCATGATCAGCATATCGTTTGTACCGGCTGTTTTGGATGCCCGCACATAATCACGTTTCGCCTCCGAACGCGTTCGGTTGCGGAACACCTTTGATTTCCCTGCCCAATTGAAGGCACTCATAAGCAAGATGAACGTAAAAAGACTGTATTCCGATACGATAGACACCAGCACAAGGACCAGAACGCTCACAGGAAGAATCATGATGAATTCAATGAAGCGCATAAGCAAGCCATCCAGAATCCCCCCGTAATAGCCGGACAGCAGGCCCAAGCCGATGCCGACGAAACCAGACAAGACCGTCACTGCGGTCCCGGCAACCAAAGAGGTGCGTGCTCCCAACAACAACTGGCCCAGCACATCCCGTCCCGCTTCATCCGTTCCCAACAGATGGTTCCCCCCCGGCGAGGCATACCTGTTCAATAGGTCCACCTGCATCACTTGGGTTTCATCAAAAAATAGGGAACCGACAAAGACGAACAACAAGAGAAATACAAGCGTACCCAAAGCAACGACCGCCAGCTTGTCCTTTTGGAATTCTCCAAGCATGCTGCGGAAATCGACAACCGCTTTTGTTTCCTCATTCGCTTCGTGGCTCAAACGGTTCTCGCCTGCCGTAACGGAAGCAATCTCCGTCTTCAACTCTTCCATTCTTCCTGCTTTCTTTTCTTCCTCCGTATTCAACCTATCCCCCCTTTCTCAAGCTATCTGACCCTGACGCGCGGATCCACAATGGTCAAAATGATGTCGGATACCAACGTGCCCACCAAAGCAGCCAATCCATAAATCAGCAGCACGGCAATGATGACACTGAAATCACGTGATTCCAGCGAACTGATGAACAAGCGGCCGATTCCCGGATAGGCAAAGACGTATTCGATGAAAATACTGGCGCCTATCAGACCGGTGATGTCATAGCCCAACAGAGCCGTTATCGGCAAGCTGGAATTCCTGAAGATGTGCTTCCGGTACACCATGCTCTCCGGAACGCCCTTAGAACGGGCCGTCAGCACATAATCTTCCTGCTTCGCCTCGATGATGCCCGACCTCAATCGCTGGATGGTGCTGGCGGATGCCGAAAAGGCAAAGGCCAACGCCGGCAAAGCCAAGTGATGGACCCTATTCAGCAGAGAGGCCAGCAATGTCTGCGATTCCGGCAACAAAGGCATCCCCCGTGTCGGAAACAGTGCCAACTGAAATCCAAAAAGCCAAACCAGCAACAAGGCAACAATAAATATCGGCAAGGCAAAACTGATGCTGTTAAAAAACCGAATGACTTTATCGCCCAAAGAACCATTAAAGCGTCCTGCATAAATGCCAAGCGGAACAGCAATCAGATAGGTCAACAGGAGCGAGGCCACTGCCAACCACAGCGTGTTGCCAAACCTTGCGCCAACGAGGACAACCACAGGCATCCGGTAAGTGTAGCTGAGCCCGAAATCCCCTCTGATCATATTTGCGACCCATTGCAGATACCTGATGTACCATGGGTTATCCAGATTTGTGAGCGATCCGGTCAGAGCATCTCCCGGCATCCATTGCGCCAGTGCAAACACCAGCAGACTGAATGCGAACAGTTGCGGAATGATAAAAAAGACGCGCCTCAGAATCCTGTTCCACATCGCTACACCACTCCTTTCGATGGTTTACCGGCAACCCGATGCGTTTCCGACAACGGGAGCAAGTCCCCTACACGCCCGTCCTTTGCCAGATAACTCTCCATGCTTTGCTTGTAAGCTGCTTCTGTTTCCCGCCGCAACCGTTTGTGCAGCTCCCGGTTGACCGGATCCAAGTTCGGTATTGCGGAAAGGAGCCTTTTTGTGTAGATGTGCTGCGGATTGAGGTAGATGTCCTGCCTGTCTCCATATTCCACGAATCTTCCCCGGTACATGATGGCCAATTCATTGCACATCTGCTTCACGACACCGAGGTCATGGGAAATGAACAGATAGCTGAGATTGTACTCTTCTTGGATGCGTCTCATATAATTCAGCACTTGCGCCTGAACGGAAAGATCCAATACCGAAACCGGTTCATCAGCAATGACAAATTTTGGCCGCAACGCTACCGCCCGGGCCAAAGCAATGCGTTGCCTTTGCCCGCCGGTGAATTCGTGCGGATACTTCTGCAGCGCATCTTGCGGTAATCCTACCATTTCCAATAGTTCCGACACCCGCTTTTTCTCTTCCTGTTGGGAAAGCTTCTCAAAATTATGCAAAGGTTCGGAAATGATTTGTGCGATTTGTTTTTTCGGATTCAGACTGGCATTCGAATCCTGAAAAATCATCTGTACATTGCGTTTGTGGACTGATTTCCGCTTTCCTAGCGCCGCGGTTATGTCGCTGCCTTCATAAATAATTTGGCCGGCAGTGATCCGCTCCAAGCCGACGATCGCTCTTCCGACAGTGGATTTTCCGGATCCTGACTCGCCCACCAAACCATAATTTTTCCCTTCCTCCAGGGAAAGACTGATGCCATCAACGGCTGCAAGGCTCTTTTTGTCTGACAGGAAGCCGCTCTTGACCGGATAGCGGACCTTCAGATCCTTGATTTCCAAAAGTCCCATCTTATTCACTCTCCCCTTCAAAATGGAAAGACTCATGGCACGTGCACCTGACTAGATGCCCTTTTGAAACCTCGTGCATTTTTGGTGATTGTTCATGCGCCGAAAACGGGATCCAGGGAATCCGTCCGGCAAAACGACAGCCCTGCTTAGGCAACTGCTGCAAGGAAGGGACATCCCCGTTGATCACATAGAATTCCCCGGAATCCGAGCCGGGTACCCCATTCGCCTGCGGCATCGAACGCAACAAAGAACGGGTATAAGGATGTTTCGGATCCGTGAACAGATCAACGACACCGGCTGTTTCGACGATTTGGCCTGCATACATGACAGCTACCCTGTCAGCGATTTCGGCTACGACACCCAAATCATGGGTGATCAAGATGATGCCAGCCCCCGTATCGTCCCTCACTTCACTCAACAAATCCAATATTTGGGCTTGAACAGTGACATCTAGCGCGGTCGTCGGTTCATCAGCGATGATGATCGGCGGTTCGCAGGCAATTGCAATGGCGATGCCGATCCGTTGGCGCGCTTCCCCGGACAGCTCGTGAGGGTAGCGTATTGCTGTTCCTTCCGGATCCTCCACCTTCACCTGGACCAACAATTCGCGCACACGCAGGGCGCGTTCTTCTTTTGTCAGCCTGGAATGATAGACCAGCACCTCTTCGATTTGTTCACTTACAGTCATCATTGGATTCAGCGCCGCTAGCGGATTTTGAAAAACCATGCCGATATCGTTTCCTCTGATCCGGTTATAAAGCGTTTCATTCAGATCGATGAGATTCAGGTTCTGATAAATGATTTCTCCCGAAATCCGGGTATTGGCCTTATTATGGAGTCCGACTATCGTTGTTGCGAGCGTACTTTTCCCGCAGCCGGACTCTCCGACAATCGCTAAAATTTCATTTTTTTCCAGACTGAAGGACACATCATCGACTGCATCGTGATAGTGATCCTGCATCCGGAATGCAGTATGCAGCGCATTGATTTCCAACAAAGGTCTTCCAAATCCCATCATGCCCCTCCTTCCATGCTTATATAACAAACTTGAGGAAATATCTCCTAACATTATACGTTTAAGTACATGCAAAAACAACCGCTATTTCATTCAGTTTTAATGCATTTCATACTTCTGCCATATTCGGCCCCCATGGCCTGAAAAAAAAGCAACATTGGCATTGGAAACCCGTCAATGTTGCTTCTGTCGTTTAATTATCGCGATTCTTATTTTTGAGAATCGATGTAGTCCACTGCGTCCCCTACTGTGATTATCCTCTCAGCATCTTCATCGGAAATTTGTACAGCGAAGACATCTTCCAGTTCCATAACGAGTTCGACAATATCCAATGAATCAGCTCCAAGGTCGTTTTGGAATGTCAACTCTCTCGTGACTTTTGCTTCATCGACACCGAATCTTTCAATAATCATCTTGGCTACTCGCTCAAAAGTAGTTGTATCTGCCAAGCGTTACACCTCCATTATCGTTCCATAACCAATTACATCACATTTACTGAAAATATTTTGTAAAGGCTCACATCTATTTTACCCATACGCTAATCTTTTGTCTATATTTTTTTATTCCTGCCCCGTTTTGCTTGCGGGCTGGGCATTCATTTCATCAAAGTGCTTCACGACATCATCGATGACATGGGAACTGATGATTTTGCGGATCTGCTTCACTGTGTGGTAGACGGCGATTTTATCCGCCGATCCATGCGTCTTGACGACCGGCGCCCGCAATCCGAACAGCACCGCGCCGCCATGCTTCGAATAGTCCATCGTATCTTTGATTTCCGAAAAGGAGTCCTTGATCAGCAGCCCGCCGATTTTCGTCTTCAGGCCACCCGAAAGCAACTGGGTTTTGATCAACTTCAGCAAGGACATGGCTGTCCCTTCCATCGTCTTCAGGACAGCGTTCCCGGTGAAGCCATCGGTTACGACGACATCCGCATCGCCAAGCAAAATTTCCCGCGCTTCGATATTGCCGGTGAAATTGAGTTCGGGGTCTTCTTCCAACAATGCATAGGCTTTTTTCGACAGTTCGCTCCCTTTCGTCGCTTCGGAACCATTGTTCAGCAAAGCGATCCTTGGGTTTTCGATGCCTTGTACAAACTTGGCATAATACGATCCCAAAAGACCGAACTGGTAGATGTTTTCCGGTTTGCAATCAGCATTTGCACCTGCATCCATCAACAGGAACTGCTCGTTCTCTTTCCCGATGACCGGCAGAATCGGCATCAATCCGGGTCTGTCGATCCCTTTGATCCGGCCGATGATCAATAGTCCGGCCGCCAAAAGCGCACCGGTATTCCCTGCCGAAAACAAAGCGTCAGCTTCTTTATTTTTGACTGCTTGGGCAGCCAGCACCATCGAGGCTTGTTTCTTTCTGCGTATTGCCTTGACCGGTTCATCGTCACTCTCAATTTTTTCGGTCGTATGCACGATCGTGATTTTTCCGTCCTCGGCATATTGGCTTCCGAATGCTTTGCGAATTTTGGCTTCGTCACCAAAAAGCAAAAACTCCAAGTCATCAAATTCCTTGGCAGCCATTAAAATGCCCTCTACTATTGCTTGGGGAGCAAAATCTCCGCCCATCGCATCGACAGCGATCTTCATAGATAATTTACCTCACTTTTGTTAGTTTCACTGCAATCTTTTTAGCTTTTCTTTTTCGCGTTCGACTGCCTCCCGCAGATTTTCGTAGGCAGGGTTGCGGTCGAAATCCTTTTCACGGGTGATTTGGATAGCATCATTGTGCGCAATATCCAAAATGACGGCGTCCCGCACGATGTCCCCGGTTTTGAAATCCGGCAAACCTGATTGTTTGTTGCCGAAAAGGTCGCCGGGCCCGCGCAATTCCAAATCACGTTGGCTCAGATAGAAACCGTCAGTCGATTCCACCATGATGCGCATGCGTTCCTTGCCGTTGTCGGTTTTCGGATCGGCTAGCAGCACACAATAGGACTCTTTGTCGCCCCGGCCCACCCGGCCGCGCAATTGGTGGAGCTGGGACAAGCCGAAACGGTCGGCATCTTGGATGACCATCACTGTTGCATTCGGCACGTTCAGGCCGACTTCGATGACTGTCGTCGAGACGAGGATCTGCAGTTCGTTGTTTTGGAAACGGCGCATGATCTGATCTTTTTCTTCCGATTTAAGTCGTCCGTGCAACAGACCGATCTGGTATTTCCCTTTGTAATAGGCAGTCACCGCTTGATGCACATCTTCGGCATTCTTTACATCCAACGATTCGGATTTCTCGATCAGGGGTGTGATGATGTACGCCTGTTGTCCATTATCCATCTGTTTCCGGATGAACTCAAGCACATTTTCGATCTTATCCGATTTGTTCCAGATGGTCTTGATCGGTTTTCTGCCGTCAGGCATCTGGTCAAGCACTGAAACATCCATCTCGCCCATCGTGGTTATCGCCAAAGTCCTTGGGATCGGTGTGGCAGTCATATACAAAACATTCGGGTTGTTCCCTTTTTCGTTCAGCTTGTGCCTCTGCTGGACACCGAACCGGTGCTGCTCGTCGGTGATGACCAAACCAAGGTCGGAAAACAGGACATCCTCTTGAATCAGGGCGTGCGTTCCGATCAGGATGTGCAAGTCCCCTTCCGCAAGCCTGCGCAACAATTCTTTGCGTTCCTTCGCCTTCGTGCTGCCGGTAAGCAGGGCAACCGAGACATCGGTGTATTCGAACAGGCTCTGCAGGGTGCGATAATGCTGTTCAGCCAAAATCTCGGTTGGCACCATAAAAGCCCCCTGATACCCGCCCAGAACGGTAGCTACCAGAGCGATCACCGCAACGATCGTCTTCCCGCTGCCGACGTCCCCCTGCAACAGCCGGTTCATTTCATAGGGTTTGCGCAGATCCCGGCATATTTCATTGACGACCTTCTTCTGTCCATCCGTCAGTTCAAACGGCAAAGTCGCTATGAATCCCTTCAGCTTGTCCACATCGTAGAGGATCGGAATGCCTCGGTTGTTCGTTTTGCGGCTCAATTGCAGCATTTGCAGGCGCACTTGATATAGGAAAAACTCCTGGTAGATGATTTGCCGCCTTGCTTGCTCCGATTCTGCATCACTTTTGGGAAAGTGCATCGCCCGGATAGCTTCCCTGTGGCTCATCAGATGATATGTCTGCAGCAAATGCTGCGGAAGAATCTCGGGTATGGCCGGAGCGTACAGTTCGATCGCCTGTTTGATCAGATTCAGGATGGTCTGTTGCTTGATCGTCTTGTTGACGTGGTAGATGGCCGCATAATCATCCTGCCCATTCGAACTGCCGAGGATCTTCATACCTGCCAAGCTTTGGCGAGCGCGTTCCCATTTCCCGAAGATCGCCACCTCATCCTCAAGCTGGATTTTTTGCTTCAGGTAAGGCTGATTGAAGAACGTCACGGAAATGATGGCATCCTCGATGGCTAATTTGAATGAAAGCCTGCTTTTTTTGAACCCGTAGTGATGGACGACCGGAGCCGTCACAACTTGTCCTTTCAGCGTCACTTTGTCCGCATCCTCGATTTCGTCCAGTGTTTTGACTTTTATATCCTCATAACGGAAAGGAAAATGGGTGATCAGATCATAGATCGTATCGATGCCCAACGAATGCAACGCCTCAACCCGCTTCGGTCCTACATGGGGCAGTTCCCCGACCGGATCATAAATATCCAATTTTTTGCTGTCTTCCGCTTCCATGCTTTCGCCTCCTTTCTTCCGGGAGCAGGAGCGCTTCTCTGCCCAACCATTTTTGAAAAAGAAAAGCTGAACAAAGGAACCCGTTCAGCTTTGCTTATTATTCTACGGAAAGGAGGTAACTGTATACCGGTTGGTTTCCTTCTTGCACTTCCACTTCCAGGAAGTCATATTCCGATTCGATGACTGCTGCAATCTCTTTGCTCTCATTCTCATCGCTGTCTTCACCAAAGATGATGGTGACGATTTCGCTGTCATCCGTAATCATTTTTTTCAGGGTTTCTATCGTTGCGGCTTTTCTGTCCTTGTCGGCTGTCAGTATTTTTCCGTCGACGATTCCCATGAAGTCGTCTTTGGTAATGGCCAATCCGTCAATGACTGTGTCGCGCACAGCATTCGTGATTTGTCCGCTGACAACATTTCCCAGTTCAGCAGTCATATTGGCTTTGTTTGTTTCCAAATCCTCGGATTCATTAAAGGCAAGCATGGCTGTCAGACCTTGTGAGATCGTCTTCGAGGCCACTACAACCACATCCGCTTCAGATACCTCGGCAGCCTGTTCGGCAGCCATGAAGATATTTTTGTTGTTAGGCAAAATGATCGTTTTCTCGGCATTAGTGCTTTCGATCGCTTTCAGGATGTCTTCCGTGCTCGGATTCATCGTTTGTCCGCCATTGATGATAGTGGAGACCCCCATACTCTTGAACAAGGCATGCACCCCTTCACCGGCAGCTACAGCTATCACACCATACGGAACTTTTTCAAGCTTCTTGGCGGGCGCATCCGCTTTTTCCAGGACTGCATCATGCTGCATGCGCATGTTGTCCACTTTCACCTTCATCAGGGAGCCGAATTTTTGCCCGTAGTTCATGACTTCCCCTGGACGCTCGGTATGCACATGGACTTTCACGATTTCGTCATCCGCGACTACCAGAAGGGAATCACCGATTTCGTTCAGATGGTTACGGAATGTATCGTAGTCAAAGGTGTCGGTCACGGTTTCCCCTTCGCCCAGTTTGACCATGATTTCTGTGCAATAACCGAATTCGATATCTTCTGTCGCAATGGAATGCGACACGTTATGGTAATTTTCCTGGTGAGCGATTTCGGTTACATCCGCTTGCGAGATGAGTTTCTCGGCGGAAGGCACTTTCTCTCCGGTCAAGGATTCCAGGAAACCTTCATAGATGTATACAAGGCCTTGTCCGCCGCTGTCGACGACGCCTACCTCTTTCAATACCGGCAACAGATCCGGCGTCTTATCCAACGCTATCTGGGCGACTTTAAGGACCGTCTCCATCAACTCGACCACATCATCCGTATGTTCGGCTTTTTTCATCCCGGCTTTGGCGGATTCGCGCGCAACCGTCAGAATGGTGCCCTCTACCGGCTTCATGACCGCCTTATAGGCTGTTTCGACGCCATGTGAAAATGCTTCCGCTAAATCGGTTGTATTCAAGGTTGTTTTGCCTTCGATCGCTTTCGAAAAGCCACGGAACAACTGGGATAGAATGACGCCTGAGTTCCCTCTGGCGCCCATCAATAAACCTTTAGCCAAGTCCGATCCTAATTGGTCAATCGTTGCAGCATTCGACAGCCGCACGCGTTCAGCTCCGGATGTGAATGATAGATTCATGTTTGTGCCTGTGTCACCATCCGGAACAGGGAACACATTCAAAGAATTCACATATTCTGCGTTCTCGCTGAGGCGTTCGCCGCCGATAGCGACCATCGCCTTAAAGTCTTTCGCTGTTAATTCAGTTTTCTTCACCTTATAATCCTCCTTCACCATAAAGCATGGTGATCTGTAATCTTTAGTCCTTCAGTACTCTGACGCCTTGGACGAAAACATTCACTGTGTTTGCGGAAAAGCCCAACATCATTTCAAGATTATATTTGACTTGTGTTTGAACATTCCGGCAAATTTCAGAAATTTTTGTTCCGTAGAGTACAATGATATAGACATCAACAGCTACCCCATTTTCTTCTTGGCGAATCACGGCACCGCGTGAATAGTTCTCTTTTTTCAATATTTCACTGATATTGTCTCTGATTTGATTTTTGCTAGCCATGCCGACAACTCCATAATTATCCGTTGCGGCGCCGCCCACTACCGTAGCGATCACATCGTTCGATAAGTCAACCAGCCCATATTGTGTTTGGATTTTAACTGCCATTTTGAATAGCCTCCTTAATGTATGCACACAATCTTTAATCACAAATTATGATAGCATATTTTATACAAAAGAAATAACTTTTTGCGATTAAATTTCTCATTTCTGCTCGATTTAAGGCAATTCTGACATTTTTCCGGAATATTTTCAGCGTTTTTTAATCTCCCGCTCCTCCCTTTTTGAGGACGGCCAAATGCGGATATTTGATGAGGGCATGATAAAAAAAACAGCTGTCAAGTATTTTTCCTTTAAAACAGTTGCATTCACTTTTGAATTATGATAAATTAATCAAGTGTATGAATTGGAAAGAAGCTTTGCTTCTGTAACAGCAAAGGAGGAAAGAAAATGTCAAAAGAATGTTTCGTAACAGGACGCAAAAGCCGTTCAGGTAATAACCGTTCCCACGCTATGAACTACACAAAACGTACTTTCAAACCAAACTTACAAAAAGTTCGTATCTTAGTCGATGGAAAACCTAAAAAAGTATGGGTTTCAGCTCGAGCTTTGAAATCTGGTAAAGTTGAAAGAGTATAAAAATATAGATGAGCCCAGGGACCATGCCATGATTCCAGCTCATCTTTTTTTATTTCCATGCATAAACAAGGAAAGAGGCCGCGGAAAATCGCGGCCTCTTTCCTTATTTGCGCTTGTCAGCGCTTTGGATGACTGCCAGAAGGCCCGCCCTAAAGGAAAAGCGCATCTCTGTGTCGGTGAATTCATTGCTGACCAAAGCTATCGGGTAATCGTAATCCTTCTCATGTAAAGGATAAGCGACTCCCGTCAATGTCAATCTTTTGATGGGGCTCATGCCGATGAACGACAAATATTTTTTGTCCGTTTCTTTTTCCAGGACATAACTGCCTGGCTTATAGAACCGCAGCGTATTTTGCCGATCCATCAGGCTGATTTTCCCTGCCATCCCTTCCATGAGCGGGTGGAATGCCAACCACAGATTGCTCATCAGATGGTCCAAACGTCCTCCGAAAGCACCCAAAAGGATGATTTCTTCCGGCTGGAACATTTCGATCGCATAGGCAATGGCCGCCTCGGTATCCGTCTCATCTTTTTGGGCAGGCAGGATGCGGCAATCCCGGCTTTTCTTTTTGATCTCCTGCATTTCTGCTGGGGTGACGGAATCAAAATCGCCGATGGCCGCATCAAAATGTGCGCGCAGCCCGGCAAGCGCCAACGCGCCGCGGTCAGCTCCGATCAGGCGGTGACTTGCCGAATAACGGTGGACCAAAGCGGCTACATCCGTCTGGTCGCCGCCGACCACAATCACCACTTTCTCAGACTGCATTATGGCAGGCATCCTTCAGCCGGCTGATGGCAGCTGCCGGATTTTCGTCGTCATAAATGTAGGAACCGGCTACGAATACATCGGCACCCGCTTTGATGCACTTGCTGATCGTCTCATGGGTAATGCCGCCATCGACTTCAATTTCGTAACTGTAGCCATGTTTCTCGCGCAAAGCAGCCAACTCTTCGATTTTGGTCAACGTGCTTTCAATGAAGCCTTGGCCGCCGAAGCCCGGATTTACAGTCATGACGAGCACCATATCGACATCGCCCAAAACAGGTTTGATGAGTTCTACGCTTGTGCCCGGGTTGATGACGACGCCGGCAGCAATGTTCTCATTTTTGATCATCTGGATCGCCCCATGGATGTGGACAGTCGCTTCTGCATGGATCGTGATGATATCGGCGCCGGCCCTGGCGAATGCCGGAATCAAGTTCTCAGGTGTTTGCACCATCAAATGGCAATCCAGCGGCAGTTTTGTGTGCGGACGGATCGCCTGCACAACATTTGGGCCCAAGGTCAAATTGGCGACGAATTGGCCATCCATGGCATCGATATGGATATAATCGGCTCCAGCTTGTTCGACCAACTTGACGTCCCGCTCTAAATTCGCAAAATCAGCACTTAATATGGATGGGGCAATTTTCATTTTTACACGCACCTTATCTCTTATTTTTTTTTATGTACATCGGTTTGCGGCCGACGATTTCCTCGTGGAACTGCTGATAGTGTTCGTATCTGTATGGGGCAACTTCTCCGGACGCAACGGCCTCTTTCACCCTGCAATCCGGCTCGTTGATGTGCATGCAGCCGTTGAATCGGCATTGGTCGCGCAACGCTTCAAAATCCGGGAAAAATGCGGGAAGGTCGACCGCTTCAATGTCGATCAAATCGATCGTGCTGAAACCAGGGGTATCCGCAATCAGAGCCTCCCCTACAGGGTGCAACTCGACATGGCGAGTCGTATGGCGGCCCCTGCCCAACGATGTCGAAATTTCGCCAGTCTGCAGATCCAGTTCAGGCATCAATTGGTTCAACAAAGTGGATTTTCCGGCGCCGGATTGGCCCATGAACACTGCCATCCCTTTGCCTATGGTCGCAACCAGAGCTTCCAGGGATGAGGGGCCAGTGGGATAATCCGACAAAATCATCGTGTACCCGATCGATTCATAGTACGTTTTGTACTGGAGCATATCCGTCTTGGCAGCTTCATCCAACAGATCAATTTTCGTGACGTAGATGATGGGACTGATGTCGTTCGCTTCAAGATAAACCAGGAAACGATCCACCAAATAGGAAGAAAAATCGGGTTCGATCGCCGACATCACAATGACGCCAAAATCGACATTCGCCACTGTCGGGCGGACCAGTTCATTTTTTCTCGGATAGATGTCCAGCAGAACGCCCTCCGTTAAGTTGTCGCTTTCGAAATCGACAAAATCCCCAATAAGCGGAGCCATGTTTTTCACGCGAAAGTTCCCTCTCCCTCTCGTCTGATACGTTTGACCGTCCACATACACATAATAAAATCCGCTTATTGCTTTCCTGACTTGTCCTTTTTGCAAATCGACAACGCCTCCTAGTTTAGTTCTTTCTCTCTATTCTACACTGTTCTACAAAAAAATGACAAACCATTTTGATGTTTGTCATTTTTTGCATTCTATACGTTTCTATTGTGTAAGCTCTGAAGCTTCGCTTATGACTTCGCCATCCCGTTCGATCCGGTATGAGGCTGAGCTGCCTTCCAGGATGCGGAAATTCAAGGTGACGACTTCATCGGCTGTTATGTCGAACTCACGGAATACGTCACTTAGGACATGATCTTCGTCCTGCACATAAATGACGATGTGGTTCGGCTCGTTGGCTGAACTGCTGTCGGAACTTCCGCTGCCTTGGCTGTTGCTGCTCTCGGAAGCGGGTTCCGAGGCGGCTGCCGCAATGTAGGGAATCGTGATGGTACGGCTGAAGGAAACGACTTGCGGCTCTTCCGGCCCCAACGAAATCACCACGCTCAATGCATCACCGGATACAAACGCCGATCCGCCGGCGAGGCTCTGGCTAATGACAAGGCCTGCCGCAATGGTATCCGAATAGGCTTCAGTTACCGTTAGCGCGAGCCCGTATTGACCCGCATAATCCTCGACACTTTTTCGCGTATATCCCGAAAGATCGCGCATCGTGTAGGATTCATTTCCATCGCTCACCAGAAACGACAGCGTGGTTTCGCTTGGCTTCACTTCCGCGCCGGGCTCTATGCTTTGGCTGATGATGTTGCCTTCTGCGACTTCGCTGTTGAATTCATGCGTCCTTTCGATCGTAAAACCTTCTTTGCGCAATTCGTCCAGAACACTTTCGTATTCCTGGCCCTCATAATCGAGCAGCGTGAACAACTCTTCGCCCAGACTCACGATCAGGTCGATTTCATCCCCCGCCGCAACTGATGCTCCGATTTTTGGGGATGTTTCGATGACGTAGTCTTCTTCGACTTCGTCGCTGTATTCTTCCTTGATATCCCCCAACACTAAGCCGGCTTCTTCCAACGCAAGGCGTGCGCTGGCTTGATCCAGCTCGGAAACATCCGGCACTGTCACCGCATCAGCTTCCTGATTATTGTAAAAGAAGAGGAAAAAGCTGGCGATCAGACCCAGCAACAGCAATCCGAGGAGAACGAATGTCCACTTCTTTCGCTTTTTCTTGCCCACAGTCGCCTCTCGACCCGACTCATAATCATGGATCGGTTCAGCTTTCACGCTTGGCGGAGGCGAAACGAGCGTTTTATCGATATCCCCTTTGGCCACCACTTCAGCGGATAAGGGGGTGAGCACTTTGGTTTCCTGCAACAGCGATACTGGCGTAAAAGGCGCTTCGTGCAAGCGTTCCGGATTCAAACAGGTATCGAGATCCGCCATCATTTCTTCACAGGTAGCATAACGATCAAGCGGTTCTTTCGCCGTTGCCTTCAGGATGACATTTTCCAGACTCTGCGGAATCTCCGGATGATTTTCCCGGATGGAAGGCATCGGTTCCTGAAAATGCTTCAGGGCAACGCTGACGGCCGACTCTCCGTCGAATGGGACCGCTCCGCTGAGCAGCTCAAACAGGACGACACCCAAAGCGTAGATGTCCGATTTTGAAGTGGCCATGCTGCCTCTGGCTTGTTCCGGGGATAAGTAATGAACGGATCCCAACAGTGTGTTCGTCTGGGTGATCGAAGTTTCCGACAGCGCAACCGCAATACCGAAATCAGTGATTTTGATGCGATCCTGATTGTCGATCAGGATGTTCTGCGGTTTGATGTCCCGATGGATGATCCGGTTTTTGTGGGCCAGAGCCACAGCCGACAGAACTTGGTGCATGATATGGATCGACTTCTCCGGCGTGACCCTGCCCTGAATGTCGATGTATTTTTTCAGATCGGTGCCATCGATGAATTCCATCACGATGTATTGCAAGCCGTCTTCTTCATCCACATCATAGACACCCACAATATTGGGATGGATCAATTGCGTGGCCGAGAGGGCTTCACGCTGGAAGCGGCGCAAGGCATCTTTGTTGTCGCGGAAGTCAAAACGCAATACTTTGATGGCCACCGGGCGATCCAGAATCAGATCATGGCCCAAATAAACGTTTGCCATCCCGCCGCTTCCGATATGCCGGACGATTTTATAGCGGCCGCCTAATTTCTTTCCTGCCTCCAAAGTGGTTCCCCCTCTCTATCCGTAAAGTCTGCCAAAAGGACGGTGATGTTGTCCAGACCGCCAGCGGCATTCGCTTGATCGACCAAGGATTGGACTTTTTCCTCCAGAGGAAGCCATTCCTTAAGCATTTGGGCGATTTCTTCATCATCCATCATATTGGTCAAGCCGTCGGAGCAAAGCAACAACAGGTCCCCCTGCAGAAGCGGCATGGCCATGATGTCGATATCCAATTTTCTGGAAACACCAAGGGAGCGCGTCAAAATGTTTTTTCTTGGGTGATGCTGGGCTTCTTCCGGGGTTATTTCCCCTGATTTGATGAATTCATTCACCAAGGAGTGGTCTTCGGTAATTTGACGGAGTTTATAATTTCTGTAGACATAAGCCCGACTATCGCCGATATTGGCAAAAACGATTTCATTGCCTACGATGGCCGCCGCTACCAAAGTCGTACCCATTCCATCCAAGTCGCTGTAATCCAATGATTTCTGAAAAACCAGATCATTGACGCGCTGAATATTGGCGATCAGCCAACGGGACAAGTCTTCGCTGTTCGTGAAACGGGATCCTTTCCAGGCGGCCCCCAGATGGGATACTCCCATTTCACTAGCGACGTCACCAGCCTTATGGCCACCCATGCCGTCACATACGATCATGAGTGGCTGTTGGGCCTCATTCACGAAATAACTCACATAATCTTGATTGATTGCTCTATTTTGGCCTCTATCACTTTTGAAGGCTATCTGCATTCTTTCCCCTCAATTCTTTCTTATCATTTACCTTTTTTCCATACAGCTGATGAAGAATCCGTCAGTTCCGTAATCGTGCGGATAGATCTGCACAAATCCCTCAGGAGTGAAAGATTTCTTATCCAAATGATCGGAGTGTACCGGAACGATTTCAAAATCGGCATGCTTTTCAATGAATGTATGGACAGTCATTTGATTCTCTTCTTTAGTCAGTGTACATGTACTGTACACCAAACGTCCACCTTTTTTTAACAACGGACTGACGGAGTCCAGAATGCGGAGCTGTTCCTGATGCAAGTCCAGAAAATCCTGCGCATTCTTCACATATTTGATTTCCGGCTTTCTGCGCATCAGACCCAACCCAGAGCAGGGTGCATCGACGAAGATGACATCGAATGATTCAGGCGCAAATGCATTGCCTGCTTCTTTCGCATCCATCACCCTGGTTTCGACGCGATCGGCTACGTGCAGACGCTCGGCATTTTCGTTGATCAGGCAGATTTTGTGTTCATACATATCCAAGGCGATGACTTTGCCATTTTCCGCAGCCGAGAGATAACTGGCCATGTGCGTCGTCTTGCCGCCAGGTGCAGCACAGCTGTCCAAAACCAGAAAATCCTTTTCCAGTTCTCCGACCGGTGCGACCAGTTGGCTCGATTCGTCCTGAATCGTAAGGATCCCGTCTTTGAACAGCTGCGAGTCTACGACTTTCCCGCCGCGAATGCGGATGCCGGCTGGCGAAACCGGACTTGGGATCACGTCATAACCATCTCTTTGCAACAGCTCAAGCGCCTCTTCCCGGGACATTTCATCCGACTGCAGCCTGACGGATACGAAAGGATCTTCCAATAAGGAAAACGCCATTTTTTCGGTTTCCTCGATACCGATGCTTTCGCTGAAATAAGCGACGAGCCACTTCGGCATGCTGGCTCCTACGCTGATGCGTTTCTTGGCGTTGCTGATCGTTTTCCAGTCGCGCAGCCCGTTCCGTTGCACATTCCGCAGCACGCCGTTCACATAACTGGCGATGCCCGCGTGGCCCTTGGCTTTCGCTATCTCTACCGCATCGAAAAGGACGGCGTGATCCGGAACCTTCGTCAAATGGACCATCTGATAGGCGGAGACGCGCAGCAGGTTGTTGACCCAAGAGAGCTGTTTTTTGGGATCTTTGATGTAGGACGAAAGGCCATAATCCAAGGTCATTTTGCGCTGGATGACGCCGTAGACAATCTCGGTCAATAAGCCGGCATCTTTCGGCGACAGCTTTTCGGATTGAATGACTTTGTTCAGCAGCAGGTTGGAATACGCGCCTTCATTTTCCACGCTTTCCAAAATATCGACAGCCAGGTAGCGGACTGTGTGCTTGATTTTGTTTTTAAGTTTATTGTCCATCCGTTTCAAACCTTGTACCTTCGTGAATTTCGCAGGCACTGCCCCGCAAGTAGTCCGCCGCTGGCATGCGTTTTTTGCCGGCAGGCTGCAGTTCCGTCATTTTGAAGACGGTGCCCTCGCCGCAAGCTACATAGAGTGCATCCTTGTCGGTCGCAATCACCGTTCCGGGTTCATCGGCAGCAGTCCGCTCGACAGCCTGTCCTGCCCATACTTTGATCCGTTGCCCGTCCAAAAGCGTATGCGCCACTGGCCACGGACGCATGCCACGGACTTGGCAGGCCACTTGCGCGGCCGTTTTGACCCAATCGATTCGTTCCTCTTCGCGCTTGATGTTCGGCGAAAAGGTGGCTGCGGATTCATCCTGTTCTTCCGCCACGAGTTTCCCTTGGAAAAAATAAGGCAACGTTTCGATCAAAAGATTCTTGCCCAGTTCGCTCAACTTCAAAAACATCGTCCCAACATCATCTTCCTCGGTGATGGGTATGGCTTTCTGCGCCAACACAGCCCCGGCGTCCATTTTTTTCTCCATGTACATGATGGAGACACCGGTTTCTTTTTCCCCGTTGATGATGGCATAGTGCACCGGTGCGCCGCCGCGATACTTCGGCAACAAGGAAGCATGCACATTGATGGAACGGTAACGCGGTGCATTCAGAAGCTTCACCGGCAGAAATTGCCCATAGGCCGCAGTCACAATCAGGTCCGGGGTTAACGCAATCAACTCATCCATTTCCGGTGAACCGGCTATTTTTTCCGGCTGATAGATCGGCAGACCATGCTTCAGCGCGGCTTCCTTCACAGGGGAAGGCGTCAATATTTTCTTTCTGCCTACCGGGCGGTCCGGTTGTGTGACAACTGCGATCACATCATATTCATGCTGCAATAATGCTTCCAAAATGGGCACTGAAAATTCAGGGGTTCCCATAAAAATGATTTTTTTCATTTGTTTACCTCCTAGAAGAAATTGACTGGCTCTGAATCGATTGAAATATAGAGCCCGCGTGCATTTTCTTTTTGTGACTCATCCAAAATCTGCTTCAAGGCTGGATGTAGTTTGGTTTCCTGTTTGTATTTCACCAATATCTGAAAATAATAACGGTTGTTCACTCTCGCAATGGACCCCTTAGATGGTCCTAGCATGATTGTGTCGGGCTCAAGCTTTTTTTGCAGGATCTCATGGATTTCATACACTTTCTTCTGCGCTTTCTTTTCGTCAGGGTTGCTGACGGTTATGAGTGCCGTATAAAAATAAGGCGGATAACCCGCTTTATGGCGGAGCGACATCTCAGTCCGATAAAACCCTTCGTAATTGTGCTGTTGGGCGAAAAGGATAGCGTAATGATCCGGATTAAAGGATTGCACGATCACTTCACCGGGCAAGTCAGCACGACCCGCGCGGCCGCTGACTTGGGTCAGCAGCTGGAACGTCCTTTCCGAAGACCGGAAATCCGGAAACCCTAACGAAGTGTCCGCATTGATGACGCCGACCAATGTGATGTTCGGGAAGTCCAACCCTTTCGCAATCATCTGCGTTCCCAGCAAGATATCTGCCTCGCCCCTGCCGAATGCAGACAGGATCGCCTCGTGGCCGCCTTTTTTGCGGGTCGTATCCACATCCATGCGCAAAATGCGTGCATCCGGATAGAGCGCCTGCAGCTCTTCCTCGATTTTTTGGGTCCCCGTTCCGTAATAACGGAAATTGTGGCCCTTGCACTTCGGACAAGTGTTGGGGATTGCTTCTTCATGGCCGCAGTAATGGCACTTCATCGTTTTGCTGTCCATATGCAAAGTCAGACTGATGTCGCAATTCGGGCACTCGAGGACAAAGCCGCAATCCCGGCACATGATGAAAGAAGAATAGCCTCTTTTGTTCAGCATCAGCACTATCTGCTGTTTCTTCTCCAGACGGTCAGCGATCTTCTCCTGCAGCACCGTGGAAAAACTGCTGCGGTTGTTCGCTTTGAACTCGTCACGCATATCGATAATTTCGACCTGCGGCAAGCCGCGCTGATTGAATCGTCCTTTCAATTCGACCAAGGTGTAAACCTTTTTTTGTGCCCTGGCCCGCGACTCCAGGGATGGCGTCGCGCTGCCCAGAACGACCGGGCAATGGTGATGCTGCCCGCGCCAAATCGCTATGTTCCGGGCGTGATACTTCGGATTTTCGTCCTGCTTATACGTGCTCTCATGTTCTTCGTCCATAATGATGATGCCGAGATTCTCCACCGGGGCAAAAATGGAAGAACGCGCCCCGACAACGACATCGGCATCGCCGCGATGGATTTTGCGCCACTCGTCGTATTTCTCGCCCGCTGACAACGCGCTGTGCATCACTGCCACGCGGTTTCCGAAGCGGCTCTTGAAGTGGTTGACCATCTGCGGTGTCAATGCGATTTCGGGGACAAGCATCAAGGCCGTTTTCCCGTCTTTGATCACTTCAGCGATCAACTGAAGATAGACTTCGGTCTTGCCGCTCCCCGTGACGCCTTGCAGCAGAAAAACCTCGTGCCGTTCTTCTCTGATGCTGGCACGCATCGCCCGGAAGGCTGCCGTTTGTTCTTCCGAAAGCGGCAACGCTTCGGTTTTTTTGAACTGCCTGTCCTTGAAGGGATCCCGGAGAATCTCCCGGTCCGCTGATTTGAGCCAGCCTTTCTCCACACCTGCCCGGAGCGTGCTTGGACCGATATCGAATTGGTCCTTGTACTCCTTGGACGTCAACGGGGTTCCGTTCATGGACATGATTGCCGCCAACAAGTTTCGCTGTTGCTTGGCTGATTTTTTCAGGCTGCGGTATGCGTCTTCCAGGCTGTCCATTTCCAGATCGGAAGAATAGGCCTGCACCGTTTTTGCCTTCGCTTGGTTTTTTAGGATGTAATTGACTTCAATTTTTCCGGCTTGCTTCAATCCGATCAACTGCGGCAAAATGCCGCGTTCGACAGCATTTTCCCAACTCATTTTGTTTTTCCCTTGAAAGAGTCCGTAGAAGGTTTCCTCGTCCAATTCATCGACAATCTCTATTTCTTTTTCATACTTCGCCTTCAGCATAGTCGGCAACATGGTTTGGTAACAATGGATCCGATAGGCATAAACGGTCTCCGCCATTTCCTCACCCAACAAAAGCAGTTCCTCGGTCAGTGCCGGTTCGATATCCAAAGGTTGGATGATTTCCTTCAGTTCCCCTTCAAAATCGGTATGATCGGAAATTTCCGTGATGAATCCTTGGATGATGCGGCTGTTGAAAGGCACCTCAACACGCATCCCTTTTCCCAACTTTTGTTCCATGGAAGGAGGGATCACATAATCAAAGGGACGATTGGTCTGCATCGCAGGTATATCCACAATCACTTTTGCAATTTGCAAGTAAAGCCCTCCCATTCTTTTTCTAACAACTATCTTACTAGATTACACCGACAATGTCTTGTCGGAGTTTTTGGCATCAAAAAAATAAAACTACTGATTTTGAAGTTCAAAAACAGTAGTCTTTTTTCATTCCTATTCTGTTATCTTTCAGGGATGATGGAATTCGGATCGATTTCCAATTCGCCGGCAACTACTTCTTCCAACGCACGTCCGACATTCTTGTATGAATGGTAAGTGTCCAATAATGGCTCTGAGCGATCGTGCAACTCATGCGCTCTTTTGCTGGAAAGAATGACCATCGAATATTTTGAATCCACTTGCTCCAACAATTTATCGATCGAAGGATATAACATCATATTATTTTACTCCCTTTCATCCGCACAGATGGTATCCAGAATCCGGGAAACTTTCAAGTGTTCGCTTTGGATGATGCCAAGCACTTTCTGTACCGCATTCTCTACTGTGTCGTTTTCTACCGCATAATCATAATACCGCATCAAACTGAGCTCTTCAATAGCCTTTTCCATTCTTTGCTTGATGATCGGCGACTCGTCCGTACCGCGGTTTACGATCCGTGATTCCAATTCCGTCATATCAGGAGGCGTCAAAAAGATAAAAATCCCTTCAGGCATCCGTTCCTTCACCTGCATGGCGCCTTGAACCTCAATCTCCAGAAAGATATCTTTTCCCGTGTCCAACGTTCTTCTTACATAGTCGATTGGCGTACCATAGTAATTACCCACATACTCGGTATATTCCAACAGTTCATTATCGGCGATCATTCTCTCGAATTCTTCTCTTTCCTTGAAGAAATAATCCTTCCCATCCACTTCCCCTTCGCGTGCTTTGCGGGTCGTAGCGGATATCGAATAGATGAACTCCCGTTCACCACGAGAAAAAATTGCTTGTCTCACAGTCCCTTTGCCTACTCCCGAAGGTCCGGATAAGACAATCAACAATCCTTTTTCTGTCATTTAATGCCCACCA